>Ga0123398_1058222_pt1 | contig 27218 bp, 26 predicted proteins | sample T5LHNO3metaT_FD_89926 | JGI IMG/M metagenome (GOLD analysis project Ga0123398, IMG submission 89926) | Methane-oxidizing artificial microbial communities from Washington, USA to study methane cycling - T5-LHNO3 metaT (Metagenome... | ecosystem: Engineered > Modeled > Simulated communities...
CCGAACGACCAGCAAGCTAATAACAACAGCAATTGGCGATATTGGTCGTCCTCTCCGTGCTGATTGTAGTCATCATTCCTCCGTAAGCTCCGGTTTGTCGTGTTTGCTACAATTTAAATTCAATAAAACCAGATAAAAATCAGTGTCTTATCAAATGGCACACCGGTTGCTTTGTTATTAACAAAAAGCGAGGTGTCATGCCATGAAATCGACCAAAGACATTGCGGAACTGCTGGACGAACCGGCTTGCGAGCATAACAAGAAGGAAAAGTCCGGCTGCGCCAAACCCAAACCCGGCTCGGCGGCTGGCGGATGTGCTTTCGATGGTGCACAGATTGCACTATTACCGATCGCTGACGTCGCGCACATTGTTCACGGCCCTATCGCCTGTGCCGGAAGTTCTTGGGACAACCGCGGCACCCGTTCTTCCGGCTCAGAATTATACCGTATCGGTATGACCACCGATCTGACTGAGCAAGACGTGGTAATGGGGCGTAGCGAAAAACGCCTGTTCCACGCCATCAAACAAGCCATCGAGACCTATAACCCGCCGGCCGTGTTTATCTATAACACGTGCGTGCCGGCTTTGGTGGGCGACGATATTAATGCTACCTGCAAATCCGCCGCCGAACGCTGGGGCGTGCCGGTTGTGCCTATCGATTGCGCCGGCTTCTACGGCACCAAAAACCTGGGTAACCGCATCGCCGGCGACGCGATGGTCAACCATGTAATCGGTACCCGTGACCCCGACCCATTACCGCCTGGTACCGAACGGCCAGGCATCAAGGTGCACGACGTCAATCTGGTCGGCGAATACAACATCGCCGGCGAGTTCTGGCATGTGTTGCCGCTGCTAGATGAAATGGGTCTGCGCGTATTGTGTACCCTGTCCGGCGATGCCCGTTTCCGCGAAGTGCAAACCATGCACAAAGCCGAAGTCAACATGATGGTGTGTTCCAAAGCCATGGTCAACGTAGCCCGTAAGCTACAACAAAGCTATGGCACACCCTGGTTCGAAGGCAGTTTTTACGGCATTACCGATACTAGCCAAGCCTTGCGCGACTTCGCCAGGGTGATAAACGATCCTGATTTAATCGAGCGCACCGAAGCCATCATCGCCAGGGAAGAAAACCGCATCCGCGAAGCCTTGGCGCCCTGGAGAGAACGCCTAAAAGGCAAACGCGTGTTGCTGTTTACCGGCGGCGTGAAAAGCTGGTCGGTGATCTCGGCGCTGCAAGATTTAGGCATGGTCGTGGTGGCCACCGGCACCAAGAAATCCACCGAGGAAGACAAAGCGCGGATTCGCGAACTGATGGGCGAAGACACCCTGATGATCGAAGACGGTAGCCCGAAAGCCTTGTTAAAAGTCGTTGCAGATTACAAAGCCGATATTCTGATCGCCGGCGGCCGGAATATGTACACAGCGTTGAAAGCGCGCATCCCGTTCCTGGACATCAACCAAGAGCGCGAGTTCGGCTACGAAGGCTATCAAGGCATGCTGGAGCTGGTCAGACAATTGGCCTTGACCTTGGAAAGCCCGGTTTGGGAAGCCGTGCGGGCCACACCGCCTTGGCGCACTGGCGGCCTGAAAAAGTCGGCTGCCGCAGAGATTCAAGCAGAGCCTTTATCGGCTCAGGCAGCATAACATGGCCGAAATCGTCAAACGCAACAAGGCCCTGTCGGTCAATCCCCTAAAGGCTAGTCAGCCTACCGGTGGTTCCTTGGCTTGCTTGGGCTTTGATCGGGCGATCCCGATGCTGCACGGTTCACAAGGTTGCACCGCGTTTGCCAAGGTGTTTTTTGTCAGGCACTTTCGCGAACCTATTCCGTTGCAAACCACCGCGATGGATCAAGCTAGTTCGGTGTTGGGTGCGGACGAGAACGTCATCGAAGGCATCAAAGCCATCGCCGAAAAATCCAACCCAGCCTTGATCGCGGTTTTGACTACCGGTTTGGCAGAAACTCAAGGCTGCGACGTACATCGCAACGTCCGCGAATTTCGTGAGCGTTATCCGGAATATGCCCATGTAGCTGTGGTGGCAGTCAATACCCCGGATTTTACCGGCTGCGTGGAAACCGGTTATGCAGCGACGATTTACGAAATCGTCAAGGCCTTGGTGCCGGACGCGGAAAGTGCCGGGACCAAGCCGGGCAATCGCCAGCGCCAGATCAATTGTCTGGTCAGTCCTATGTTGACGCCGGGCGACCTGGAGGCTTTGCGCGATTTGATCGAACAGTTCAATTTACGCCCCGTGCTGGTGCCGGACTTGTCCGACTCGCTGGATGGCAGCCTGACCGACGACGATTTTTCGCCGGTCACCATCGGCGGCACGCCAGTGTCGGAGTTGGCGACTTTGGGTGAAGCTAAAGCCAGCTTGATAATCGGCGCGTCCTTACGCAAGTCCGGTGAGCTGTTGCAGGAAAAAACCGGCGTCCCCAGTTTCTATTTTGATCATCTTTATGGCCTGCAGGCTAACGACGCCTTGATCACTACGCTAGCTGACATCAGCGAAATGCCGGTGCCGCAAAAGATTGAACGGCAACGTGCGCAATTGCAGGATGCGATGCTGGATACCCATTTCATGCTCGGTCAACTGCGGGTGGCTATCGCTGCTGATCCAGATCAGCTCAATGCCTTGATTCATTTGGTGCAAGGCATGGGCGCGGAGGTGGTTACCGCAATCTGCGCCGGCAATACCCCGGTGCTGGCGACCGCACCAGTGGACAGCATCAAGATCGGCGACCTGGAAGACTTGGAAGTGATGGCGAAAGAGCGCAAAGCGCAATTGCTGATCGGCAACTCGCATGCAGTCGCCAGCGCTGAACGGCTAGGTATCCCCATTCTGCGCATCGGCTTTCCACTCTACGACATCATTGGCGGCTATCAAAAAACTTGGATTGGCTACCGGGGCACTCGGCAAACCTTGTTCGATTTAGCCAATCTGGTGATTAATTTTGCTCACGAAGAGATCGAGCCGTACTACTCGCCCTATGCGCAAAAACCCGAATCCGAACGTCAAGCCTGCTCGCCGTCATGTCATTAGCCCGCCGCATTCACGTTTTGCATACAAACGAACAGAGGATTTCCATGGAAACCGCTATTAAAGTCGCTTTTGCCACTACCGACATGGCGCACGTGGACCAGCATTTTGGTTCAGCCAAATCGTTTGCTGTCTACGCGGTCGATCCGGAACAGTCAGAATTCATGGAAGCCGCGCAATTTGGCGAACTCGCGCAGGATGGTAACGAAGACAAGTTGTCTGTAAAGATTCAGTTGCTGGAAGGCTGTGCGGCCGTTTATTGCCTGGCTATTGGTGCCTCGGCAGTGAAACAAATCGTCGCGCAAGGCATTCAGCCGATCAAAGTTCACGAAGGCAGCACTATCAAGGATCTGATAGCGGATTTACAGGCCGAAATGAAAGCCGGCCCATCCAGTTGGCTGGCCAAAGCCATCAACCAACACAAGGGACCGAGTCCTGAGCGCTTTAATGCGATGGAAGAGGAAGGCTGGGATGAATAGATTGGGTTGGGGGTAGCTCGTAAATAGTTAAAAGCCTTGGCGCGTCGGAATGGTTTTGCCCCGCATGCCGCGCCGAGCACCGGAGCTTTTGAACGGACAAATCGGCAGGATAGCCGATTTGCATGCGAAGCACCCGAAGGGCGAGGTACAGGGATGTACCGAGTGAGCAGCCCGGTAGGGGCGCCGCAGGGGCAGGAAGCCCCTTTCGGCAACCCCGTTCAAAAGCTAGGAGCGCAGGGAATAAGCGGCATCCGGGTGTCTTTTCTTTTGGATACTTTTCTTTGGACAAGCAAAGAAAAGTATCTCGCCTGTCGGTGCGAGAACCGACATTAAAACTGTCGTCGCGTTAGCGACACTCAATGAATACTTTTCAGTTAGGCCACAAACCTAACCAAACAAAAAACCAAAGGAGAACCACCATGGCCCAACCCGCATTAGTCGTCGAAGCAGGCGACCCGTTCATGAACTCGGAAATCGTCGTCGAGATGGTTAAACAATTACGTGCACTCGATACCTACGATACATATGAAGGCTGGTCGGAAGAAAAGATTATCGATCCGCTAGTGATGACCAAAGAACGCAAGCGTGAGATTCCGATCATCGGCGATCCAGACGAAATTACCTTGGCGCGCGTCAAAGCCTATTACAACTCCATCGCGTCGTTGATCGAGAAGAAAGGCGGCTTGATGGCGGTGCCGGTAATCAACATCACCCACGAAGGTTTTGGCCGGGCTTTGGTGCTGGTCGGTAAATTGATCGTGGTGGATAAAGTATTGCGTGATGTGCATCGTTTCGGTTTTCCTAGTCTGGAAGATTTGGCGGCAAAAACCGATGCAACGATCGAAAAAGCGCTGGGTTTGATCGCAACGTATAGAGAAGTAGCCGAAGCTTGAGGTGATTTATGAGCGACGAAGAACTGAAAGTATTGGAAAAAGACGTCAAGAAAGCCAAACGTATTGCTAGCGAGGCGGCATCCGTGTTGCATGATTTGATCGAAGACAGGCTGCCGGATGCCTATGGCGAATTGATGGGCATCGCGCAGGCGACTTATGACGCCTGCAAAGCCTGGGACGATGCCAACAAGAAGTTTTTGGCTGCCAGCAAAGAAACGGCCTAGGAGACGATCATGAGCGAATTTGTAACCGGCGTTACCTACGGTGGCACAGTCTGGACACCATCGTACGTTACCGATATCAATCAGCGTACCTGTATTGGCTGCGGTCGGTGCTTTAAGGTCTGTCCGCGTGATGTGTTCGATTTAATCGAAAAAGACGAAGCGTTGTCGGCCGAAGATTTCGGTGACGACTACGGCGACTTTGAGGACGATGACGATAACACCATGGTAATGAGCTTGAAGAACGCGGCTGATTGTATTGGTTGTGAGGCGTGCTCCAAGGTTTGTCCTAAGGATTGTTTTACGCATGAGCATAAGGCGGCGGCTTAGTTTGTGTCGCTAGCGCGATCGCTTATTTAGTTGCGTAGGGTGGGCACGGTTTTCTGTGCCCACGCGGTGAGGGGTAATGTGTCGCTGTTGCGACGGCTTTTTAGAAGTCGGGTCTCGGCCCGACGGCCGAGATACTTTCTTTTGCTTGGCCAAAAGAAAGTATCCAAAGAAAAGGCCACCCCGATACTGCTCAGATCCTGCGCGCCGCAGCGTTTATCGAGGGTCGGCAGAAGGGGCTTCCCAGCCCCTCCGCCGACGTGCGGCATCCCTGCCGCACCCCTTCGGGCTAATCTCGATAAACGCTACGGTGCTCGGCGCGGCATAGGGGATGAGGCTTGTCCCGTAATTACTAGGTTGCCCTAATAAATTCCAGATCGGGCTGCCGCAAGTTGAGGTAGCTTCACAATGTTTTGTAAAAGCCCTTTTTAGTTTTCTGGTGCTGGATGTAAATGTACGTGCATTGAGAGTAGAACGCTTGTCTCCCGTATGCTGCGCCGAGCACCGGAGCTTTTGAACGGACAAATCGGCAGGATAGCCGATTTGCATGCGCAGCACCCGAAGGGCGAGGTACATGGATGTACCGAGTGAGCAGCCCGTAGGGGCGCCGCAAGGATGCGGCGCGTTGCCGTAGGGGCAGGAAGCCCTGCGACCCCGCTCAAAAGCGAGGAGCGCAGGGGGTAAGCGGCATCCGGGCCGCCTTTTCTTTGGATACTTTCTTTTGGCGGAGCAAAAGAAAGTATCTCGGCTGTCGGTCCGAGAACCGACATGCAAATATCCGTCGCGATAGCGACACCAATTTTTCATTTTAAAAAGGAAAGCTATCATGCCTCGTCCCGATAAACACGTATTCGTCTGTACTCAAGCTCGTCCGCAAGGCCATCCGCGCGGCTCCTGTACCGCCAGCGGCTGTGCCGAGGTGATGAACGAGTTCATGAACCAAATTCAAGCGCGGAATCTGTTCGAGAAAATTGGTCTAACCAACACCGGTTGCATGGGGCCTTGCATGCTCGGACCCAGCGTGCTGGTCTATCCCGAAGGCGTCATGTACGGCAAAGTTACCAAAGATGACGTCAAAACCATCATCGATCAGCATTTGTTGGGTGGGGAGCCGGTCGCCGCCTTGGTCGCGCCAGCCGAGGTTTGGTAAACCATGAGTCAGCTCGGCTTTTTTGAAGAACGGGTTTTATTCAGTCCGGATGTGCCGGAAGAGGTGAATAAGCTGTTGCAGATGGCGGTGGCCGCCAGTCATGCCGACAAGCCCTTGGCGGAAAAGTATTTCAGACAGGCGCAAGCCTTGGATGGTACTTGTCTGCAAACCTATTTTGCCTTGTATAAGTTTTATTTTTACCAAGGCCGGTTGCTGGAAGCCGAGTGTGAAGTGATGGCGGCGCTGAATGAAGCTGCTCGACAGGGGGGATTTCCTGCCGACTACCGGCAATTGGGGCGCGAGTTGGAGCAGTGGGATATGTATGTCAGCGACATCGCTTTGTTCTACTTGTATAGCCTAAAAGCCCTGGCCTTTATCAAGTTGAGGCGGCAATTGGACGCGGAAGCCCAATCGATTCTGGTGCTGATGCGCGCGCTCGATCCTGAAGATCGTTCCGGGGCGTCGGTGATTATGGATTTGGCCGACGCCGTGATGGAGGATGCCGCATGAGTGCCGAGCAGGTCGCAGAACATGTGGCGGCAAGACGGGTTTTTGGGGAGAAAGTCTGCCAACGCATCACTGAAAATATCGTCAAGCTGGGTTTTCCGGTACAAACCGAACTCAGTCTGCCGAAATTTGACAGTGCCGAATTCAGCTTGGTGACCGATCCGTTTACCCAAACCCAAGATCTAGTGGGTTACTGGTACAGCGCTGGTAAGCAGCGTATCGGCCAGATCAAATTTCATGGCGACGGCAGTTTTTATGCCGAATATGACGTTGTGCAGCCGCACCCGACCAAAAAGCAGTGGTTTGTCGAAGCGATCAATGCCTGGGGGCAGCAAGACAACATTAAAACCGAAGCAAAATTGCTAGACATCCCGCAATAAGGGGGGGCAATGGCTAATCCAAAACGTTTGTACGAATTGCTGTTGGATTATTGCAGCAGCGATGCCGTGGTGGACAACCTGATGATTGGTTTAGTCTGGACTGTGTGCCAATCCCAGGGCAGGGCTACCGCCGGCTTGGCGATGAGTCCGGGTCAAAGCACGCGCACCTTGCCGTGGTCCGGTACTTTGGTTGGTAAACCGGTGACGGATTTGGCTGCTTGGATTACCGAATGGGAACCTTACAAGGCCACCGTGGCGATGGCAGCGATTAATAGCTGTATTAACGCCCGACCTTTACCGGAATCGGTGGTGCTGGACAGTCACGATGAGCACGCTAATCTGGCGGTGTTCGAGCATTTTTTGCCGCAATTGCAGGCCAAAAACGTGGTGGTGATCGGCCGCTATCCGGGTATCGAACGCTATCAGGACAAGATGAATTTAACCATTCTGGAGCGGCAGCCGTCGGCAGCCGATCTGCCGGATTCCGCGTGCGAGTTTTTATTGCCGCAAGCCGATTGGGTGTTCCTGACTGCCAGCAGCATTCCGAATAAAACCTTTCCGCGTTTGGTAGAGTTGTCCAGTCACGCCAAAACCGTATTGATGGGACCCACCGTACCGTGGCTGCCGCAGTTGCACGAGTTTGGCATCGATTATCTGGCTGGCGTGGAAATTGTCGATCAGGAAGCCTTGTACCACACCGCAGCCCAGGGCGGCGGTGTGCGGATTTTTAATAACGGTTTGCGCTATCGCGTCGCGGAATTGGCGCCACAAAGCAGTATCAGTTGGCTGAAACAACAAATCGCCGACTGTTTCAACGAAAGAACCCAACTCACTGAAGCGATGGAACAATGGTATCGCGACGGCAATAAGGCGCGTTTCCCGCATTACTCGTTGTTGGACCAAATTAACAGCCGGCTGTCGCGCTTGGATAGCAGCTTTAAATCGTTGTGGGATAGTTGTGCGCCTGGATAAGCAATGAATAACGCAGTACCGGAGGCGTTTCATAGTCACCGATTGTTATTGATGTACAAAGGCGATATTAGCGCCCTGACCCTGTTCGCTCAGCAGGCCGGCGGCAGCGTGTGCTTTCCGCAGTCCTTGCCGCCGCTGTCTGTCGCCTTCGATGAGGATGCGACGGTAACTGAAGGAAAAATCACCGTGCATCCGGCAACGCTGATCAGCGCCATCAATCGTCTGCTGGGGTTCGATAACGATTTACTGTATGCCGAAGCCGGTTATAAGGAATACGTCGATACCCCGAGAGGCGTCGTCACCGTCTACATGGCTAGGTTCAAACTATTGGACCCGCCGCATCGCTTGATGCAGACCTTAGGCTGCCAGATGCGCACACTACCGGAACTTCGAGGGCGTCCGCCCGCCGAAATGGAGTTGTTGCGTCGGGCTTACACCAAAATGATGGAGGGCTAATATGTTCGATATTATGGATTTTGGCATTGGTGAATTCACGGGCGATAACGGCTCGGAATCGCCTGCGCCCAACGGTCCGTATATCCCCGAAGCCAGCGAATGCATGCGCTGCGGTATGTGTGTCAGCAGCTGCCCGACCTTTCGTTTGTTCGAAATCGACGCCGAAACGCCCCGGCAGCGCATCCGTACGATCAGCAAAGTCTTGGTGGAGGAGGCACCGATCAGCGCTGAAGAGCGCGCCCATTTGGATAATTGTCTGCAATGCCGAGCTTGCGAAACCGCCTGTCCCAGCCGGATGAGTTACGGCGCCTTGTTCGATCAGGCCAGAGCGAAACTCCAGCAAACCGCTTCGCAGTCCTGGCTAGCCAAGCTGGCGATGTACCTAATAGAACATAAACGTCGGCGGCGTATGCTCTTGCCCCTAATGTCTTTGTATTTGCGTTCGGGTTTGCGAAAACCGCTGAGAGCCAGTGGCTTGCTGCGCAAATTAAAATTGGCCACCGCCGAAAGCTTGCTGAACGAGCCGGCCTTAGGCAGCTTGGCAGGGATTTATCCGGTCGGCAGACGCCAGCGGCAGCGCGGGCGAGTGGCTTTGTTTACCGGTTGTCTGGCCGAACATTTCGACCGCGCCACCCAGCGCGCCGCCATCAAATTACTCAATACCATAGGCTACGAAGTCGTGGTGCCGGAAGGTCAAGGCTGTTGCGGAGCGATTCATCAGCACAACGGCTGCTCCGCGCAAGCCTTGAAAGATAAAAATATCGAAGCGTTCTACGAGCTGGAAGTGGACGCGGTGATCTATGTCGCCAGCGGTTGCGGCGCCATGCTGACTGAATATCAAGGTGACGATAGCGAAACCGCCGGGTGGTTTGGCAAACGCTTGCAGGACATCAACGAATTTTTGTTGGCGCATTGGCCGGATAACCTAGAGCCCGCTGCCTCCAATTTAAATGTCGCGGTACACGAGCCTTGCAGCCAGCGCAATGTGTTGAAAAACGGCCGCGCCGTTCACGAGCTGCTGCGGAAAATCCCCGGTTTGAATATCGAAGCCTTGCCGGACAATCAACTCTGCTGTGGTGCCGGCGGCAGCTACATGCTTAGTCATCCCGAAAATGCCCAGCCACTGCGCAACGCCAAGCGCCAAGCCATCGAAGGCTCAGGGGCCGATGTGGTAGTGAGCAGTAATTTTAGCTGCGCGTTTTACCTCAATGCCGATCGCGCCGAAACCGCGCGAAAGCTGGTGCATCCGATTCGCTTGTTGGCCGATAGGGTGTAGTTCTGCGATTGTCTTAAAGCCCGGAGTGATTCGGCCGGGCGCATTGATTTGGGCTATTTTTTTGAGTTCGATATTCGAGCTCGCGTCATTTCAGCCACCACAAACTCTTCTTCCTGAAGATAACAAACTCGCGTGAGACCGGCGGTTAAACCACGAGAACGTTCAGCATTTTCAGACTTGCCGCCGTTGTATACAAAAGATCACCTTCAAGTGATTTTTACAAATATCGCCAGTCGATAAAAGTTGATTAAAAAGTTCAGTAGATTTACAGAGAATTTTGTGATAAAGATTGCAAAAAATTAATCAAGTCCGTCGCAAAGCGAGAATCGTTTTTTGCTGTTAACCTCGGCCGACATGTTCGTTTTGGGGTCGTAAGTGTTAGCCCCACAGTCAATCGAGAATGGCCGCGTATTCAGCCCAGTAAGGCGAAATCAAGCGTACGGTTGCCCGGAGACTGTCTATTGTCGGCTGACAAACCTATCACCCTAGCGGCAATGTTAGAGCGTAGCGGACACTTGGTTATATGCCTAAAGCTGTTGATCTTCCCGGCGCTCGCCTGAATGTTGTTTATCTGCGGCTCAACCGCAGCGCGGACAAGCGCTTATCCCAAAATTAAGGTTTCGCAGTAGTTTTAAAGTTTACGTAATCAAGGCACGAATGCATCAATAACTTTCAACACAAATGGAGGGATTATGAAAATCCGTCGACATCTTTGCTGGTTGTACGCTATAGACAGATCAGTTTTGCCGTTACTCATATTTAGCGCGTTGCTGCTGTTGGTTCCGGTGGCGCGCGCGGCCCAGCAAGATGGCGACGACAGGGCGACAGCGCCGCAAGCTCCTAGAATATTATTCCGTAGCGCCCTGGGGCCAAGAACTTCGCCTTTCGATCCGCCTACGCAAGACGTCTTTTTTACGGATGGCGGTGCAGGGTTGGATACCGGTTGCACCTTCAATAACGACCCCGGTCACCCGCTGGTAATCAGTGTGGTCATAGACAAGTTTGTGGGTGATGTCGATGCCAACGGTTATCTGGTCAATCCGGCGCCGCTGGTTTCGGCCGGTATTATTCCCGCCACTGTCGACATTATCATGCCTGCTTACGACATTGATGTTAATGGAACGCCGCCGCCGGAACGAGATGAAGCGTTGTTCAACGGACAAAGCCTGGGTTTTTTAACTGGCGACAACAACATTTGGAAGCTGAACAGCTTCAGCGTAGATATTCGTAAAATAAAGTTTCCTTCCCGTCCCGCCAGTGGCGGCAACGTGGTTCCGGTAATCAACAAAGTTCAAATCAATGTTGACACTTTGAGTAGCGGTCGTTGGTGCGCCGCTATCGACTGGGTTGCCTTGGTCATACCGGTGCGGCCTAAACTGGCGTTGGAGCTCAAGGTTATTGACGGCAACAAAATAAGGCAGAATGCCGGCTCTGCGACGATCGACACGATTTACCAGCAGGATTTCGATGCGGCCTGCAATGTGAGTACCCGCATAGGGCCGATTAACGAGTACCCCTTTTCCGGGCCCGCGACTTCAGGACTGTTTGGCTGGTTCAGCGGAGAATCGAAGCTCCGGGCAAAACTCAAAACCTGCCCCGAAAACAGCATCGATCCGCCGGAAATCAAAGCAGAATGGACCACCAGCGGTGGAGGGCCTGGCGGCACTACTACCTGGAACGGTTTCGAGGGAGACGTTACTGTCAAAATGCCGGACAAGGTTGGAAGTTATACGGTAGATTTCACCTACACCATCAATGGCACGCAGACTCTCACAGCAAGCCGTAAATTGTTTGTAACCAAGGGGTCACCTTTAGCTACTGTTGACCCGCCCCGATTAACTTGGTACGAAAAAGCTACCGATTGGGCTTCGGGGCAATCCGGCGACGATGCCATCATCAAGGGTGTGCTGGACGGCTTATATAGCTTTGGCGGCGCGAATTGGCGATATGGATACTGCAATTTTGTGCCCGGAGCAATTGCCAGCCGGTATGGATGCATCAACGCCTTTGGTGTGCCTATCCCTGTTATTCCCAAATGTATGTGGGAAGAGCTGCTTGTGGATCCAATTACGTGCAACTACTCCGACTGCTATGTTTTTAGCGATGTATTGACCCATATGACTGCTACCCTTGGTGTGAGTGGATTGTCAGCTGTGCCACCGGTAACGGCGCCGGGCGACAATCACTTCATAACTAGCGGTTCACCTTCGCTTGACCCGGCATTTCGCGGTAGCGCCAAACCGCTCGGTGGCGGAGCGTTTGATCGCTACTTTTTTTCGAGCCACAGCCTCGTCAAGCGCGGATGGTTTTTTCCGGATTACTACGACGCCACGTTTGATGGAGTCTACGGCAACAAAACTCAATTCATCGCATTCAACCTAACCGGCGCAACCGCAAACGATGCCGGGGGGAGAGAGTATTTTGTTACGTCGGAAGGAGCCAGGGTCTACGACCTTTTCAGCAGCCACTATGACGGTTGGGGCGACTACGAATATACGCTGCCGGCTGCTCCCGCTCCGAGGCTGTTAGCACCGGTGGTCATGGCCATGGTGAGCACTGAGCTGCAACTTCCGGGTACGGCAAGTTTCCGAACGCTGGATAGCAATGGCGACGGCGTATATGAAGGCCTTGCCACCGATATTGACGTGGAGGTATTGACCGCGGGTACCTACACCATAGTTGGACGGCTGGAAAAAAACCGCAATGTGGTGGCAAACCGGCCGGCTTACGAATCTCAGTTATCTAGTCGCGTTACCTTTGAAGCGAGCGCCACCGGTAGCCGCAAGGTCACTATTGTCTTTTCCGGGGAACTGATTTACCAGTCCGGGCAAGACGGCCCTTACGATCTGGTGTTGAGAGGTAACAACATCAATACTTCCCTGCAAACCCCGGCTTATGATCACCGTTCCTTCGGCGAGATACTGACCGCTATTACCGCAGTCAGCGATCAAGGTATTGATCAAAACAACGACGGCAAGTTGGAAGGGATTCGCGCCGATATTGACGTGAGTGGTCGCGCGGCCGGCAACTATCGTTTGCTAGGTGCATTGATCAAAAACGGTACAACTTTGGTCAACGCCAATGCCGAGGTCTCCATCGTGGCAGGCCAACAGACTATATCCTTGACTATCCCCGGGTTGCCGCTCAAGCGCTCCGGGCAGGACGGTCCCTATGAAGGCGTTGTGTCGCTGATCGACAGCAACAGTCATACCGTTTCCGACTTCGACTTCGTCACGGCGGCCTATCCGGCCAAGGACTTCGCCTCGGTGATCGAGCCGGTTGGGGCTCAGTCCGATCAAGGTGTCGACAGCAATGGTAACGGGCTTTACGACACCCTCTCCGTCTCCTTTGGCGCGTCGTTCTCCCGTGGTGGTACCTTCCTGCTGACCGGTACGCTCGGTAATGCTGCCGGGACCAACACCGTGTTTAGCGAACAGTTGATCACGGTAACGCCCGGCGTCAGGCAAGTGACGCTCAACTTTGCAGGTCCGGATATTTACGGGCAGCGTATCGACGGACCTTACCGCATAGAGGTTTCGCTTCGCGACCCGTCGAGTCAGGAAGTCATCGACCGGCTGGCGCTGCCGGAAGAAACCAAAGGATACCAATATACCGACTTCGATCCGACTCGAAATGTATCGGCGATTACCCTGACTGGTGCTTCGAACGACAACGGTGTTGATACGGATGGAAACGGCTTGTTTAATCAACTTCATGTCGGCGTCGCCGTCAAACTGATAAACAGCGGTACTTACGAATGGAGTGCTCGACTGGTCGATTCGCGCGGTACGGAGATCGGTTTCTATACGAGAAGGGCGTCCTTGAATGCCGGCAACAGCCAAATTGATTTTGTCTTCGACGGCACCCGAATCGGCAAGAATGGTAGAGACGGGCCTTATTTCGTGAAGAGCCTGTTGATGTACGGGACCAACACCAATCTGGTAGCCACCGATGTGGCCGCGACTTCGGCATATAAGGCCAGCGAGTTTGAAGGTTACGTAGCCAAAATGCCGGGCGATATCAACCTCGACGGTAAACTGGATCAGGCCGACGTGGCGTTGTTCCAGCAAAGTCTGGGCAGCGTAGTCGGGGATCCGAAGTACAATCCGGACGCGGACCTGGATGGCGACGGACGGGTTACGGTGAACGATCTGCGCATACTTCGCGATTTGATTAAGAAATCCAAACTATAACGCAATGTACGGAGCGGCCGGCGTCGTGGCCGCTTCATTTTGTTGATCGAACGAGCATAAACAAACCATGGGGTATTTCATGTCAAAAAAATCAACTCTTTGCGGAATTCTTTTTCTAAGCGGATGCACATTTTTGCAAACCGCAAGTGCGGCCTTCATTAATTTGACGCCCTCCAGTACGACGGCATTACTTGGCGATACCGTACAGGTGGCAATTTCGGCGGATATTGATGCAACGGAAGCTATCATCGGATTCGGTTTCGACCTGTCTTTGAGTCCGGGCGGGGTATTTGATTTTATAGGGTTTACCCCGGGAGCTCAGTTCGCCGACGACCCGTTAAATCTGGCCCCATTCAGTGATAGCGATGGGATTCGCGGTGCGTCGAACGGCGATTTGTTCTCCGGACCCGGCATTTTCGGAAATGGCATCCTGCTCGGCACGATAGACCTCAAGGCAGTCGGTATCGGGACCGGGATTCTTGGCCTCTTGGCCGACGATCTGAATTTCTTTTTCACAGAAGGACTTATTCCGGAAGACCCAGGATTAGTCAATTTTCTGCCACCGGTTACCGACACAAGTATAAGCGTAAGCGCAAACGGCAATATTCCCGAACCGTCGTTGCTGGCGCTGATTGGCGTTGGGCTGGTGACGATGGCGTTCGCCGTATCGGCCCGGCGAAAGGGCAAGGCAAGCCGCTGAGAAATGGCTTGCGGGCAATAAGTGCCTATCGTCGATTACCTCGTTCCACAAGCGCTCCAGGATAAGTAAAAAGGTATATCACCCGCTACCGCTGAAAATCCTGGAAACCGAGCGAGAAGGTTTTAGTACTCGATAACCGCTCAGGACAGGTTTTCTTCGATTAGCTACGAAAATCTGCACGGCATCGGGACTCCCCGCGTCAAGTCAACAAGAGCCTATGTTTCGACCCCGTGTTGGGTCGGAACGAGGTGACGCGGACGAATCGCTACGCCGAAGGCATAAGCTGTCGTGTAGTTTGTGCCAATTTTTTAGCGGGATGTCCGAAAAAATCCCCTGGCAAAAATAGTGACTTTCCGGGCCGTGAGTCTGGAAAAATGCCAACAATCAGATGCAACCCCATTCCGGAATCTGACAACACTATCTTCAGAAAACTCCTTCATCCAAAGTTAAGCCGTTCCTAATACATTCTTAATTAAACCCTCAGGCTTTCTCTCATCTTGCCTGTGTAATCTACAAACCCAAGCGAACAGGGATTATTAACCCGTTCGCATCAGGTTGGGTTTCCAGGGACGGTGACCCTTAGTCATTGGATAAAGACGATATAGGGGTTAAGCCATCATGCCACTCGGTTTGGGAAATATTTTCAACGGGCTTTTTAAACAGTACGGTCACACGGTCATTCTGTTGCTGCGCGTCATTGACGTTGCCATGTTGTTTGCTGCCGCTTGGGTGACTCACTATTTCTGGTTGCGCGAATATGTTGTGGATCAGGATTACCGGATCGTCATCGCGCTGGGCATACTCGGCGCCATCATCTTCTTTGAAATTGGGCAGGTGTATCGGCCATGGCGTAACGACGCGATGCGCGGCGAGATTGCTCGTATCGTCAGAGGCTGGATCTCTGCTTTGGTGGCGGTGGTGTCTATCGTCGCCTTAATCAGACTGCATTTTTGGTTCGGTTCCAGTTATCGCTGGATTGCTTCCTGGGGCGTGCTGGGCTTGGTCTTCGTGCTGGTGGCACGCGGGGTGCTGTCGCAAGTTTTACTTTTCTTGCGGGCTCGCGGCTGGTCGCAGGGCCGCATTGTGATGGTGGGTTTGAATCAAATGGCGGTGGCGGTGGCGCGGCAGTTGAATCATTCGTCCTGGGCTGGCCTGCAAGTGATCGGTTATGTCGATGATCGTTCGGAAGAACGTCAGGCAATCAGCGATTACGTCTTACCAAGACTGGGTACACTGGACGATTTGCCCAGCATTATTTCCAGTCAATCTATTGACGAAGTGTGGGTGGCCTATCAAGGCGAATCGTTGACCGAACGTGCCCAATATCAACTGCGTCATCTGCCGGTCAGTATTCGCTTGGTGATCGATTGTTTTGCCTTCAAACAAAGTAAATTCCTCAGTTTGAACACCGTGGCGGGTATTCCCACGCTGGATTTCTCCGTGTCGCCGCTGCACGGCATCAATCGCTACATCAAAGAGATTGAAGATCGTCTACTGGCTTTGATCCTGTTATTGCTGATCAGCCCCTTGATGTTATTTCTGGCGCTGGGTGTGAAGCTGAGTTCACGCGGTCCGGTGTTTTATCGTCAGGAGCGGGTGGGTTGGAATAATCGTTCGTTCACCATGTTGAAGTTTCGCTCGATGCCGGTCGATGCCGAGGCTAAAACCGGCGCGGTTTGGGCCAAGCCCGGCGAGAATCGCGCGACGCCATTTGGCGCTTTCTTACGCAAAACCAGCCTGGACGAACTGCCGCAATTGATTAATGTGTTGCGTGGCGATATGTCTCTGGTAGGTCCACGCCCTGAGCGTCCTGACTTTGTCGAAGTGTTTAAGGATCAAGTCCCCAACTACATGAAAAAACACATGGTGAAAGCCGGCATCACCGGTTGGGCGCAAGTCAACGGCTGGCGCGGCGACACCGATTTGAACCGCCGTATCGAACATGATTTGTATTACATCCAGCATTGGTCGCTGTGGTTTGATCTGGAGATCGCCTTCCGCACCGTGCTGACCGGCTTTATCAATAAAAACGCCTACTAAGGAAACGCTTACATGTTTAGATTGATTCCCATCATGCTGATTTTAACCTTGCCCGGTTGTTTCCTGGCGCCGGGCATGGATATGAATATCGATAACGGTCTGACCGAAATCGAGATGCCGATGAAAAAAGACGGGCAATTGGTTAAGGAAAAAGTCCGCATCGTGCCGATTACCGCCGATTTGATCATCGAGCGGGAGAATAACCGTCAGCAGGCCATTAATAGCCTGCCACCTGTAGACCCCAACAAAACCAGCTACCGCATTGGTCCGCAAGATAGATTGCAGATTACGGTCTGGGAGCATCCGGAACTGAACGATCCCGGCGGCGAGAAAATCATGCCGGAACTGGCCGGTAAAGTCGTGGATGAGAACGGCGACCTGTATTACCCCTATGTCGGCAGCATTCATGTGGCTGGTAAAACCGTCAGCGAAGCCCGCGCCGACTTGACCCGCGAACTGTCCAAATATTTCAAAAAGGTCAAGCTCGACATTCGCGTGCTGTCCTTCCAGGCCCACCGAGTAGCGGTGGTGGGCGAAGTCGTGCGTCCCGGTGTGCAAACCATGAACGAAACGCCTTTAACCGTAGCGGAAGCCATCACCCGCGCAGGCGGCTCGACCAAAGACTCGGATTTTGCCAATGTGGCGCTGGCCCGCGACGGCAAACTTTACAAGCTGGATGTGCAGTCCATGTACGAAAAAGGTCTGACCACCCAGAACCTGCTGTTGAAAGACGGCGACGTGCTGAATGTCGGCGATCAAAAAGACAGCAAGGTGTTTGTGATGGGCGAGGCCAATCGCCAGCAAGCCATTCAGATCAACAAGGGCCGCATGAGTCTGTCGCAAGCTTTGGCCGAAGCGTCCGGGGTTGATTTCAATACCTCGCGGCCTGGCGATATTTATGTCATTCGCGCCGGCGACATGCATCCCGAGATATTTCAACTGGATGCCGAATCGCCCGACGCGATGATTCTGGCCGACCAATTTCCGCTGCAAGCCCACGACACGCTGTTCATCGGTACCGCCGGTGTCACGCAATGGTCGCGGGTGCTGAACCAGATTTTACCTGGCTCGTTTACCGCAATCATGTCGCAAGCCGCGATGATGGGGATGTAACAAATGATTTACTCACAAAACGAAGCCACGCCGGTATTGCAGCCGCTCAGTCAGTCGCGGATGACAGAGCCTAGCGTCAGTATTCGCGACTACGTCGATTTGCTGATCGAAGGCCGTAAAACCATATTTATCGCGCTGTGTTCGGTGTTGCTGGTCACCACGGTTTATCTGGTGCTGGCGCCGCGCACCTACAAGGCCGATGCCTTGTTGCGGATCGATAAAAACAAGGCCTTGCTGTCCGCGACGTTACGCAGCGAAAACAACCAAGCGCCTGCGGAAGCGGAAAGCCCGCGCGCACAGCGGGAAGTGGAGATTTTGCGCTCGCGTTCGGTGTTGGGCAAAGTCGTGGATAACCTGAATTTGACCATAGAAACCGAGCCTTACTTTTTTCCGTTGATCGGCGAAACGCTGGCGCGCCGGCACGATGCCCATGACGGTATAGCGGATGCCTGGTGGGGCTTCAGCCGCTGGGCCTGGGGTGGCGAGAAATTGAAAATCGCCGCGTTCAGCGTGCCGGATCGCTATCTTGAAAAGGAATTTACCTTGATCGCGCTGGAAGCCGGTCGTTTCCAATTAATCGATCCACGCGGCGACGAATTGTTGGCGGGCCAAGTTGGCGAAGTATTGAGTGCCGAAATCGGCGAGAAAACTCCGGTGACCATTAAAGTCGAAACCCTGGAAGCGCATCCAGGTACGCATTTTGAATTAACCCGTCGCACCGCGCTGTCGGCCATTGAAACGCTGCAAAAAGCCTTTGCGGTCAAAGAAGTGTCCAAGGACACCGATATTCTGAGCGTGGAATTGAAAGGCCGCGACCCGGAGCAACTGGCCAAATCGGTGAACGATATTGCGGCAATTTACGTGAATGCCACGGTGAATTGGGAGTCGGCGGAAGCCTCGCAAAAACTGGGCTTTCTGGAAAGCCAGTTGCCCATCGTCAAGGAACGTCTGGAAAAAGCCGAGCAAGGTTTGAGCGCGTATCGCCAGCAACATGGCGCGGTGGATATTTCCGCGGAAGCCGAGATCTTGTTGAAACAGGCTTCGGATATGGAAACCCTGGGCATTCAACTCAAACAAAAATACGACGAACAAAGCCAGCGCTTGGAATCCGAGCATCCGGACATGATCTCTACCAACGCGCAGATCAAACGCGTGAATAACAAATTAGCGGCTTTGGAAAAGCGCATCAAGGATTTGCCGAAAACCCAGCAAAACATGGTGAGTTTGTCGCGTGACGTGCAGGTAAATACCGAGCTGTATACCTCCTTGCTGAACAGCGCCCAGGAACAACGTATCGCTGCCGCCGGTTCCTTGGGTAACTCGCGGATTGTGGATTTTGCGGTCACGCCGGAAAAACCTTATTGGCCCAAACCGGGCTTGTTGTTGGCGATTGCCGGTCTGTTTGGCTTGAGCCTGGGCTCGGCTTTGATTTTCCTCAGACATTCCTTGCAACGCCACGATAACTATCCGGCCTTACTGGAATATCAAGTCGGCTTGCCATTGTTTGCCGCGATTCCGCACAGCAAAAAGCAGCATAAACTGGGACGCTTGCTGGGTAAGGATAAAGACAACGGTATTTTGGTCAGTCAAGATCCGCTGGATATTTCCGTCGAGTCATTGCGCGGCCTGCGCACGACGCTTGAAGCCACGTTAGCCCAACACGAAAGCAAGGTGATCATGGTTAGCAGTCCGGCGCCGGGCATGGGTAAATCCTTTGTCAGCGCTAACTTGGCGGCCTTGCTGGCCAGTATCAAAAAACGGGTGTTGGTGATTGACGCAGATATGCGCAATGGCCGTTTGCACGATACCTTTTCGATAGGCAAGCAACCGGGCTTGTCCGATTTGTTGGCCGGTCGGGCCACGCTGGGCGAAGTGATCGTCAGCTTGCCGGGTGTGGGTATCGATTTGATTCCGCGCGGCAATATGGTGTTAAACCCCGCCGAACTGCTGGTGCTGGGCGAATTGTCGGAAACCCTGGAACAGCTGAAAAGCTTTTATAACCATATCGTGATCGATTCCCCGCCAATTCTGGGTGCCACTGATGCAGCGATTTTAGGCAAACACGCCGACGCCACGTTCCTGGTGGTGAAAGAAGGCCGCTACACCGCGCAGGAACTGGAAGTCAGCGCCCGCCGCTTCCAACAGGTTGGTATCAAACCCAACGGCTTCATCATCAACGATATGAAAGAAGGCTCGTCTTACTATCCGTATTACGGCTATGCCTATCAACGCGCCGATCAGGAACCGAAGGACGAATCCAGCTGGAGCGATAAATATCATGCGGTGGGCGATTGGCTGGGTAAACAGTTGGACAGGGAGCTGTTGCCGGTTCCTGCCGAGTCCGACGAGCGGGTTTAAATAACGCCGATGATAATCCGCCTGGAAAAAGACCTGCCGGTGCTGTTAATTGCGCTGGTCGGCGCGTCAACGGTGGCATCGCTGCCGCAAGTAGAATCGGCTTGGGCCGGTATCAAGGAAGTCTACGGCGAACAGGAAATGGGTTTGCGGATTCTGCGTGAGGCCTTGTTGGCTGTGCTGATCGTTTACGCCTGGCTGGAACCGCGTCTACGCAACGGGATTTTTACTAGTTCGGTATTGGCGTTTCTGGGGGTGATTTGCACCTATGTGTTGTTTGAAGTGGGTTATGCCTTGTATCTGGATTTGCCGCTGGTCGTGCCGATGACCGGCCTGCGAGTGTTCGAATATTTACCGGTGGCCCTGATCGGCTTTGTCACCAGCCGCTTGGGCGCCGGCGATTACGTGTTGCACAAGTTCGCCAGCTATCTGCGCTATTACCTGGTGTTGCAAACCGGTCTGGCCCTGGCCCAAGCCCTGTGGGCGCCGCCCTTGTTCGGCGTGTCGATGTTGGGCGGTGGCCGGCCGTTTGGCACTTTCGTCAGTCCTAATTTATTCGGGGCGACGATGGCGACTTGCGCGCTGGTGTTTGCGGTGGTGCCCGGCATGCGCCGCTGGTTGGCGTTAAGCGTATTTTTAGCCTTGCTCAGCGGTTCGCGTACCGCGTTTATCAGTTCGCTGTTGGTGGTGTTTTTTCAGGTTTACGCCGCATTGCGGCCGCGCGATCGCTGGGCTTTAGTGATGCCGGCGCCAATTTTGGCGGTAGGCGCGTTGATTTTGGCGTCCAGCCCCTTATTGAGCGGTCGAGATGATGCCGATCCCACGCAAGACGGCCGGATTGATTTATGGCAAAGAGTGTTTGCCAATCATGTGCACGATCCGATGGATGTATTGTTCGGTTGGGGTTTGGGTTTGAGTTCCAACACCGTCAATCTGCTGTTTGGTGCCGAGTATTTTCCTGGCCAGTTCGATTCCGATAGCCTGTATTTGTTCTTGTTGAACGGCTACGGCGTGATCGGCTTGTTGGCGTATCTGACGTTTTTATGGATCACGACACGGATGTCTGTCCACCCCAATAAAGGTCTGGTGACCATGTTTATCTTCGCGGCTGGGCTGACTTTCAATATGTGGGAGTATTTTCCGCAGAATGCCTTGTTGATGTTGTTGTGGGGCATGATGGTAGGTGCCGCGGCGAGAAAGCACGGAGTTGCTTCTTCGGACACCCTGCAAGCACCGGTATCCGCGCAAACCAATTATTCGCAGCATTGGCGATAACCCTTGCATATGTTTAGTACCTTAAAAAATTCCAAATTATGCGGCGATGCCTTTTGGGCTTTGTTCGGCCAGGCCGCGTCGGCGCTAGCCTTGTTGCTGGGAACACGCTTGCTGACCGAATTGGTTAGTCCTGCGGTTTACGGTCAAGTAGCGTTGTTGAACGGTTTTGTGGCGTTGGGCGTGGCGGTGTTTTCTTACCCGTTTATCTGCGCCGGCATGCGAATGGTGCCGGAATGCCAAAATCCGGCTGAGCGCGACGGTTTACATGTTGCTGTCTTAGGTTTGACCTTGCAAGCCACCGCGCTGTCGATTGGTTTGTTGATATTGGGCGGTTTTGCCTACGGCTATTTTACCGATAGCAGCTCCGTGCTGTTTTTGTTGGCCGGTGTATTGTTGGCGAGTACGGTACAGCGCGAACTGGGCATACAGTTGGCGATAGGCGAGCGCAAACAGCGCTTGGCCAGTCTTTGGCAAACCAGCGACAGTGTGTTGAGACCCGCGTTGGCAATAGCACTGGTCTGGTGGCTGGGCGGTAACCCGCAATCGGTATTGCTGGGTTATATCCTGGCCAGTTTGCTGTCCAATCTGGTTTGGATCGTGGTGAAACGCCGCAACGCCGAACGGATGCCAACGACCGCCAGTCGGTGTTTCCGCCGCGAAGTCTGGGTTTATGCCTTGCCCCTGATTCCTATGGAGTTGATTTTCTGGATCAACGGTTTGGGTGATCGCTATGTGATCGGCTATTTGCAGACCGCCGCCGACGTCGGTTTGTATGCCGCAACGTATATGATCGTCAACGAGGCCTTCAACCGCAGCGCGATGGTGTTGCTGCGCACCTTTCAGCCGGCTTATTTTCAAGCCTTTTCTGGACAGCAATTGCAAAAGGCCTTTTCTATTTTATGGCTCTGGATAGTCAGTGTCGCAGCTTTGGGCGCGGTCGGTTTGCTGCTGTTGCTGCTGACTAAGGATTGGGTGGCTTCTTTGGTATTGGCAAAATCCTATCACGCCGCGGTGGATTTAATGCCGGCCATGGCGCTTGGCTGCGCCTTGCATGCTTTGGGTACCGCAGTGGCGCAACCCTTACTGGCACATAAACGCACCAAAACCTTGTTGAAAGGGCGCTTGTGCGGTGCGGTGACGGCGGCGATGACGATTCCCTTACTGGTTAGCCAATACGGCTTGCCTGGCGCGGCTTGGGCCAATCCGGTCTATTTCGGTATCGAAGCCTTGGTGTTGGCGCTGTTGGCAAAACCCTGGCAAGCGGACCACCGCTCCATGCCTGAGACTATTCAAACATTGAGACAAGAGCCGCTAGCGGCGGATGCTTAAAAGTGACAACGGTGAACACGATGACATACGCAACAATGACAACAGAGATTTACGGCGAAGTGCTGCGCGCATGCGTGGCTTGCGGTGCTGAAAAAATCGGTTTTTGGCGGCAAAAAGACTATCTATACACCGATAGCGCCAGCAGAAAGGCGTTTCAGATTTATCGCTGCGCGTGCTGCGGCACCGGATTTTTGAATCAACCGCCGCATCGGCAGTGGTTGCAAGCCATCTATCAATACTCGGGGCAGGCGCTGACGCAACCGATTACGCTGGACGAAGTATTGGCAAGGGAAGAGGCTTTTCCTAACTGCATCGTGGATGCCAAGCGTATGGCGCTGCACGCCGATCAATTGAATAAGTCCGGCAATCACCGGGCTTTGGATATTGGTTCCGGCTTTGGCTTTTATACCCGCGCCTTGCGTTTGCTGGGTTATCGCACCGTCAGCATCAATCCCGGCCAGTATGAAAATCGGGTATTCCAGGATTTAAACGGCGACCAGCCTTTGCCGATCATGTTCGAGCAGTATCAGGCGGAGCAAGCCTTTGGCGTCGTGGTGATGTCGCAAGTGTTGGAGCATTTGCTTGAGCCGGACCGCACTATCGCCAGAGTGTCCGATTTGCTGGAAAGCGGCGGCGTGCTGGCGTGCGCGGTGCCTAACTACGCCTCGTTCTTGGTCAAATTACTGGGCACCAAGGAAAACGCCTGCCTGTGGGTGCCGGAGCACGTGAATTACTTTACCGAGCAAGGCCTGAAAAGCTTGCTGGAACGCAACGGTTTACAGGTGGTTAAATCCGAGCAAGTCACCCGGATTCAGTATAACGCGCTATCCAGGCGCTTGGGTCTGACAGGCGGCTTGGCAAAGCTGGCCGACACATTGGTGAAGTATGCGCAGATACCGTTCGCCGCTTTAATGGATGGCTTGGGTTTGGGTATTTATGTGAATGTTTATGCGGTGAAGAAATAAGTCATGTTGACCGTCGTTATTCTGACCCAAAACGAGGAAGCCAATCTGCCGCGCTGTTTGGCGGGCATACCGCAGCGCTACCCCATCGTGGTTGTCGATTCCGGCAGTACCGATAACACGCTAGCGATAGCCCAAGAACGAGGCTGTGCGATTCACCGTAATCCTTGGCCGGGTTTTGCCGAACAACGCAATTTCGCCATCCGGCAGTGCGGCATAGACACGCCGTGGATTTTATTCGTCGATGCCGACGAAATCTACCCGCAAGCCTTTTACGATTGGTTTGAAGCCAAACTGTCCGAAACACATGGCATCGACGTATTGATGGTGCCGTCGGTGTTGTATCTGCGTGGAAAGCGTCTAAATCATGCGCCCGGCTATCCGATCTATCACCCTAGGCTGGTGCGCCGCGAGACTACCCGTTTTGTACGCAATCACACCGGACATGGCGAAGCGGTGTTGGATACCTGCCGTATTGGTTATTCCGAAATTCCTTACGAGCATTATTTTTATCACGGCGAAATCATTGAATGGATGCACAAACACGTCGGTAAGGCCGCACAGGAAGTGCAGTTACAACCAACAGCCGGCGCGGTGATGACCACGCGTGGTCGCTTAAGCGTATTGCTCGGGCGCTCCTGGCTCCGGGTGCTGGCGCGGTTTTGTTACCACTATTTATTGCGCGGCGGATTTTTGGACGGCGCGGCCGGTTTGGAGTTTGCGCTGATGTTTACTTGGTACGAAGCCACAATCTATCTGCAAGCAAAAGCTCGTAACTGGGCGGGGAGTGCGATATGAAAATTTCGTTGGTGTTGGCAACGCTGGGTAGGGACTGCGAAGTCTTGGATTTTATGAAGTCCTTGTTGTTTCAAACCTATAAAAACTTCGAGCTGATCGTCATCGATCAAAATCGCGACGGCAAGCTCGACGCCATTCTGGAGTCCTACCGAACGCTGATGGACATCAAGCACATCAAGGTGGATTTTACCGGCAACGCCCGGGCCAGGGATTACGGCATCGGTCTAGCGCAAGGCCGCATTGTCGCCTTTCCGGACGACGATTGCGCCTATGACAAGGATGTGTTGGAAAAAGTGGTGGCGGAATTTAATCGCCGCCAAGACCTGGCGATTCTGGTGGCGGGTTCCTACGAGTTTTCTGCCACCCGCTTCAGTATTGGTGTGAATAGCCACAAAGCCGGCTATTTCAATCGTTTCCGGATGATGGGGGTGGAATTTACCCAGTTTTTTGATTTGCAACGGGTCGATAGGCGGCAGTTTCATCTGGATCACGATTTTGGCATCGGTTCCAAATATTCGGGTGCGGAAGGTTTTGAGCTGTTGTACCGCTTGTTGCGAGCTGGCGGTAACGCATTCTACACACCGGAGATCAAGATTTTTCACGCCAACAAGGATCATTACAAGTTAGGTACCGCCAGGATGTTGATGTATTCCACCGGCATCGGCGCTTATATCCGCAAGTTTACCAATCAGCATGACGCATTCATTTGGTATTACATCGTGCGCAAGATGTTTGTCGCGCCGCTGTTAAAAATGGCCTTGGCGCTGGTCACCTTCAATCCGCAAAAACTGGCGTATTCGTTCTATAACCTGGTCGGTATCTGGCGCGGGTTTTTGGCATATGGCAAATCAGAAAAATGTATTTAAAGACTGTTTCAGGAGAAATGAAATGGATGTAGGTATTGTCACGACGCATGTGCCGCCGGCTAAAGGCTATGGCGGAGTATCGGTCACCTGTGGGGTTCTGACCAAAGCCTGGGCGGAACGCGGCCACAACATGGCGCTGGTCGCCGCCGACGAGTCGATAGACGGTCGCTTGCGTGAGGAGGATGTAAAGCTGGGCAGGCAAGTCGATGCCAGACTTTACCGGTGTTACGCTTTTCGGCGTTGGGGTTTCGGGTTGGGAGCCATTCCTAAGATTTTCAAGCTCTGCTGGCAGGCACCACGAATCTATATCCACGGTATTGCCACTTGGCCTTCGACCTTGGCGGCCGCGTTTTGCGTATTGCTGCGCCGGCCGTTTATGGTGGCAGTACACGGCGGGTTGATGCCGGAACATGTCGCGCTGATTCGGCGGCAGAAGCCGCACAAATGGTTGTTTTACAAATGGTTGACGTTTCCGACCTTGCGCCGAGCTATTGCGGTGCATTGCACCAGCGATACCGAAGCGACCGGCGTAACCGACGTGCTGGGGAAGGACGCCAGGGTTTTATTGGTGCCGAATGGCATCGACAGTCGAGAGTTTCAAGTTTCTAGCTACCCGGAAGGCGAGGGCACGCAGCTGTGCTTTCTGGGCCATGTGCAGCAAGAAAAAGGCATCAACGCGTTTATCCGGGCCTGGTTAAAAACGCGCCGGCCCAATGACCGTTTGGTTGTGGCCGGCCGCAGTGTCGATGGCGCATATTTCGAAGAGTTTCAGGCCTTGCTGGCACAGGCGCAAGGGGCTATCAGCTATAAAGGTTATCTGCCGGTCGCTGATGTCAAGCAGTTGCTGGCCGACAGTCATTTCCTGGTATTGCCATCCGGTCTGGAGGAAACTGGCGGCATGCGCGAGAACTTTGGTAATGTGGTCGCCGAAGCGATGGCGGCTGGCCGGCCGGTGCTGGTCGCGAAAGGCTTGGCTTGGGATCATTTGGCAAGCTATGGCGCGGGTTTGGTGTTTGAGCGCAACGAGGCTTCGGTCTGTGCTGTATTGCGGCAAACGCAAGTGGTCAATCAAGCGACCTGGCAAGACATGTCGCTGCGTAGCCGTGAATATGTCGAACAGCAGCTGGACCCGGTTAAACTAGGTGATAAAGTCTGGAAAGTATTGACAAAAATCGATCAAGCTAAATTGCCGCAGTCTTTGATAGAGGGTTCTTCTTATGAATAAAGTGGGTTTGATCGTGCCAACCCTGAATGCCGGCGAACTTTGGGCATCGTGGTTGCAGGCCTTCGCCGCACAAGCGCTGAAACCGGATTATTTACTGCTGATAGATTCCTCATCGACTGACCATACCGTGGCTTTGGCGATTGAAGCGGGCTTTGACGTGCAGGTAATACCCAAATCCGAGTTTAATCACGGCGGTACCCGTCAATTTGGCGTGAATCGGCTGGCGGATGCGGACATTCTGGTGTTCCTGACTCAGGACGCCCTGTTGGCTGAACCCGATGCCATCGAAAAGTTAGTGGCGGCCTTCGCTGATGAAAAAGTCGGCGCAGCTTACGGCCGGCAATTGCCGCATCGGAACGCCGGACCAATCGGCGCGCATGCTCGTTTATTCAATTATCCGCCGCAAAGCCAGTTGCGCAGTCTGCACGATAAGGCGCAATTCGGCATCAAGAATGTGTTTATTTCCAATTCTTTTGCAGCTTACCGGCGCACTGCTCTAATGGGAGTTGGCGGGTTTCCGCTGAACACCATCATGAACGAAGATACTTTTGTGGTCGGCAAGATGTTGCTAAACGGCTGGAAAGTGGCATATTGCGGGGATGCCGCCGTGTTTCATTCGCACGATTACGGGTTTTCCGACGAATTTAAGCGCTATTTCGA
>Ga0123398_1054409_pt1 | contig 26651 bp, 27 predicted proteins | sample T5LHNO3metaT_FD_89926 | JGI IMG/M metagenome (GOLD analysis project Ga0123398, IMG submission 89926) | Methane-oxidizing artificial microbial communities from Washington, USA to study methane cycling - T5-LHNO3 metaT (Metagenome... | ecosystem: Engineered > Modeled > Simulated communities...
CCAGCAGGCCCGCGCGCTGATCGGCGCGCCAGCGGTCGCCGCCACCGCCGACACTTACAAGTTCCTCAGCCTCTTCGGCGACGTGTTCGACAAGGTCCGGGCCGACTATGTCGAGAAGCCCGACGAGCAGAAGCTGGTCGAAAACGCCATCAACGGCATGCTCACCTCGCTCGATCCGCATTCGAGCTACCTGGACGCCAAGGGCTTCAAGGACATGCGGACCCAGACCGAGGGCAAATTCGGCGGCCTGGGCATCGAGGTGACGCAGGAAGACGGCCTCGTGAAGGTCGTCACGCCGATCGACGACACGCCGGCCTCGCGCGCGGGCGTCATGTCCGGCGACCTGATCGGCGCCATCGACGACGAGAGCGTGCAGGGCATGACGCTCAATCAGGCCGTCGACAAGATGCGCGGCCAGATCAACACGCCGGTCAAGCTCACGATCTTCCGCGGCAAGGACAAGGACAAGATCGAGGTCAAGCTGACCCGCGCCGAGATTCACATCAAGTCGGTGCGCTCCCGCATCCAGGACAGCGACATCGCCTATGTCCGCATCTCCCAGTTCAACGAGGAGACGGCGGACGGCCTTCGCAACGCCATGGCGAAGGCGCAGCAGGACATTCCGGCCGACAAGTTCAAGGGTTATATTCTCGATCTACGCAACAATCCGGGCGGCCTGCTCGACCAGTCGATCCAGGTGGTGAACGCTTTCATCGACAAGGGCGAGATCGTCTCGACGCGCGGCCGCAACGCCGACGAGACCCAGCGCTACAACGCCCGTCCCGGCGATCTCTCCAAGGGCAAGCAGGTGGTGGTGCTGATCAATGGCGGCTCGGCCTCGGCTTCCGAGATCGTCGCCGGCGCGCTGCAGGACCACAAGCGCGCGACGCTCATCGGCACGCGCTCCTTCGGCAAGGGCTCGGTGCAGACCATCATCCCGCTCGGCGGCTCCAATGGCGCGCTGCGCCTCACCACGGCGCGCTACTACACGCCGTCGGGCCGTTCGATCCAGGCCAAGGGCATCGACCCCGACATGATCATCCTGCAGGACGTGCCGGACGAGCTGAAGGGCAAGGACGACACCAAGGGCGAGGCCTCGCTCAAGGGCCATCTCAAGAATGGCGAGGAGGAGAAGAGCGGTTCGCAGGCTTACGTTCCGCCGGACGAGAAGAAGGACAAGCAGCTCATCGCCGCAGTGGAGCTGCTGCACGGCAAATCCAGGGCGCAGATCATGGCCGAGCAGACCAGGGAAGTCGCCAAGGACTCGACAAAGGCCCCGACCAAGGCCAATTGATCGAAGGCGAAGGGCGAATAGGGAGTAGCGAATGGAAAGTTCCACTCGCTATTCGCCACTCGCTATTCGCTATTTCGCCTCATAGCTACGGCGCCGCCTGATGTCTGTCCTCGACTACGCCAATCCGACGCGTTTCCTCAATTTCGCGCGCGTCGTGCTGCCCTGGCTCTCCGGCCTCACGCTGATCCTGCTCGCGGTCGGGCTCTACGGCGCCTTCGCCGCGCCGCCCGATTACCAGCAGGGCGAGACGGTGCGCATCCTCTATATCCATGTGCCGTCGGCCTGGCTGTCGCTCTTCGCCTACGCCGTCATGACCTCGGCCGCGCTCGGCGTTCTCGTCTGGCGCCATCCGCTCGCCGACGCCGCGCAGAAGACCGCCGCTCATCTCGGCGCCGCCTTCACCTTCGTCTGCCTCGTCACCGGCTCGCTGTGGGGCAAGCCCATGTGGGGGACCTATTGGGTCTGGGACGCGCGGCTGACCTCGATGCTGGTCCTGTTCCTGCTCTATCTCGGCCTCATCGCGGTGCGCCAGACGATGGACGACACGCCACGCGGCGCGCGCGTCGCCTCGATCATGACGCTCGTCGGCGCGATCGACATTCCGATCATCAAATATTCGGTCGACTGGTGGAACACGCTGCATCAGCCGGCGTCGGTCTTCCGCATCGACGGACCGACCATCTCCGGCTCCCTGCTCTGGCCGCTGCTCGTCATGGCGCTCGCCGCGACGCTGCTGTTCCTGACCCTGCATTTCATGGCGATCCGCAACGAGATCCTGCGCCGCCGCCTCGCCCGCCTGTCGCAACAGGCGCTGCAGGAGGCCGCGCGCGAGGAGGGCGACGTTTCTTCGTCTCTGGAGGCCGCGCAATGAGCGACCACGCAACCTTCGTGGCGCTCGCCTATGCGACCGCCTTTCTGACGATCGGCGGCATGGCCGCGCGCATCCTTCTCGACTATCGCCGCCTGAAAGCCGAACTCGCCCGTTTCGGCGCCAAAGGCCAACGCGAGGACGGAGGCGCCGCATGAGCGAGCGCGCGACCGAGGCCCCCCGCTCGCCCCTGCGCTTCCTGCCGCTGATCCTTTTCGGGCTTCTGGCGGCGCTGTTTCTCGTCCGCCTTTTCGGGGGAGACGCGTCGCGCATTCCCTCCGCGCTGATCGGCAAGCCCGCCCCGCAATTCGACCTGCCGGCGCTTGAAGGGCTCAAGGACGCGCCCGGCTTCGCGACGGCGGATCTGCGCCGGGGCCATGTCACTCTTGTGAACATTTTCGCGAGCTGGTGCGCGCCCTGCCGGCAGGAGCATCCCGTCCTGATGGCGCTCGCGAATGACGAGGCGCTGAAGGGCAAGGGCGTGGCGCTCTATGGCCTCTCCTACAAGGACGAGGCCGCCAATGCGCTGGGCTTTCTTACGGAAGAGGGCAATCCCTTCCAGCGCGTGGGCGTCGACCGCGCCGGCCGCACGGCCATCGACTTCGGCGTCTATGGCGTGCCGGAGACCTTCGTGGTGAAAGGCGACGGGACGATCGCCTATAAATTCATCGGGCCGCTGACCCCTTCCGCGGTCGCGACCGTCCTGATCCCGGAGATCGAAAAGGCGGCGGCCAAATAGCCCGGAGCGCAAGAAGCGCTATCGCCGCTCGCCCAGCTTCGCGCCATCGCGCGGCGGACGCACGCCCTTCTGGAACTCGACGCCGACGAATGTCTGGCGGCGCCAGACCACATGCGCCACGTGCCGCGCATGCCCGACGGTCAGCACGAAAGCGTCGGGCAACGTCCCGTGCGGGCAATCGACCTTTGCGCCGGTCGTCGAAATGTCGATCACGCGGCAGGGAATCGCCGGCTCCATTCCCCCCGGATCGGCCCATACCTCCGCGAAGGACTTCAGACGCTGCGCCGCGCGCCTGTCCTCGGCGGCCGCGACTCTGTGACGGGAACGTTCCGTGAAAGGGGCGTGCATGGAGTCTCGCGCGAGAGGCTGGTTTCGACTCGAAGGAACCATATCGTTAAAACAATTGACGAATTCTCACTGCCGCTCATGCATTTGCGATGAATTTCCATTTCACGCCGCTTTCAGGAAAAGCCCCACGGTCAGCGCGGAGCCGACGACGATGATGAAGAGCCGCAAGATCTTCTCGTCGACCACATGAATGAGCCGCGCCCCGGCGACGCCGCCGATCGTCGCTCCCGCCGCCGTGACGATCGCCTGTGGCCAATGCAAATCCGGCGAAAACAGGAAGATGGCGACCGCCGAGGCGTTCATCACGCCCGCCAGCACATTCTTCGTGGCGCTGGCGATGCGCACCGCCTGGCCCGCCATGGTGAGCGCAGCGACCATGAGAAAGCCGATGCCGCCGCCGAAATAGCCGCCATAGACGGAAATGAGAAACTGAACGAGGCTCGCGGCCCCGGGGGAGAGATGGCCATGCGTCTCGCCCGGCTGGCGAAAGAAGCTGCCCCAGGCGAAAATCCCCGTCGCGAAGAGCACGAGCCAGGGCACGAGCCGCGCGAAGAAGCCGCGCGGCGTCTCCAGCAGGACAACCGCGCCGACGGCGCCGCCGACGATGCTGATGACGAAGAGCCAGCGCAGGCTGAGCGCGCCGACCCCTTTGGCGTGGCTTCGGCCGGTCCAGCCCGTCGCCACCTGCGCCGGAAAGAGCGCGACGCAGGAGGTGATGTTGGCGGCGAGCGCGTCCATGCCGGTGAACATCAGCGTCGGCAGGATGAGGAAGGAGCCGCCGCCCGCGAGCGCGTTCTGCGCGCCCGCCCAGATCGCGACGGCGAAGAGGAGAAGATAGGCCATGCGCGCCTATCTCAGTTCGCGGCGCGCAAGGCAAGCCTTTGCTATTCAGGGCGCGCCGGATTCGCGGGCGAGACCGGCGGCGATGAGCCGCACGAGCGTTTCGAGTTGTTCGTCGAGCGTCTCGGGCGGCGTCGCCTCGAGCTTCTCCTCGAGCCCGAGCGCGACGACGCCGTGCACGGCCGAGAACAGGGTGCGGGCGAGGCGCGCGCGAGCGACGGCGGCCTGCTTTGGCAAGAGCTGCGCAAGCGGCGCCTCCAGACGGCCGAAGAGCTGGTTGCGGGCCTCGGCGTACCAGTCCGGCACCGGCGCCCTGCCGGAGAGACGATGCTCGAAAAGGGCGCGCCAGCTCGGCTCCTCCCGGCGGGCGAAATCGAGATAGGCGCGGGCGAGCGCGAGCAGCGCCTCTGACGGGCCGGCCCCGCTCAGCGCCGCGTCGAGCGCCGCGCCGAGCCGCTGCAGGGTCGAGAGATTGACCCGCAGGATCAATTCATCGAGGTCGTCAAAGGCGGTATAGATCGCGCCCAATGCGCAGCCCGCCTCTGCGGCGAGGTCGCGCGCCTTCAGCCCGGCGAGCCCCCGCGTGGCGATCGACCGCCTTGCCACGTCGAGCAGGCGCTCCCGCAATTTCAGCCGGCGTTGCGCGCCGGCCTCCGTTCTCGTCTCGGTCACCGAATCATCCTTTCGACCCCCCTCATGACGCGCGGGCGCGGCAAGAATTAGGTCCGATGCGCGCCCGCGGCCCGAAACGGAGGTTCATCGCTGAAACTGCCCAGCGGCCATGCGGTTCCCGACGGGGGAGGATCGGTAAACCATAAGCGGAAACGATGTTCGATTCCTATATTGAACGATGTTCAATCATGCGCTATTTCTCTCATGTGAACGTAGTTCAATACAGGAGAAGCTCATGCTCAAGACAGTCGTCACCCTGATACGAGGGCGCGCCCATGAGGCCGAGGAGCGCCTCGCCGACCGCCATGCGCTGTCCCTACTCGACCAGCAGATGCGGGACGCGGCGTTTTCCCTGGACCGCGCCAAGAAGGCGCTCGCCGTCGCGATGGCGCAGGACAAGGCGGAAGCGCACAGGCTCGAAGCGACCCGCGCCCAACTCGCCGAACTGGAGATGCGGGCGGTCGCGGCGCTGAAGGCGGGCCGCGAGGATCTTGCCCAGAGGGCGGCCGAAAACATCGCCGCTCTGGAAGGCGACGCCCAGGCGGCCGAGAAGGCGCGGGCCATCTTCGCGGTCGAGATCGCGAAGCTCGAACGGCATGTCCGCAACCAGTCGGCGCGGCTCGCCGAACTGGAAAGGGGCCGCCGCATCGCCCGCGCGGCGGAGGCCGTGCGCATCGCCCGGCGCGGACGGCTGGAGGACGCGCCCTGTCATCAGGCGACCCTGTCGGAAGCCGAGGCGACGCTGACGCGCCTGCGCGAGCGGCAGGCGGAGGTCTGCGCGGCCGAGACGGCGCTCGACGCCCTCGACGCCGAACCCGGCGCCGAAAATCTCAACGAGACGCTCGCCGACGCCGGCTTCGGCCCGCCGGTGAAGCCGCGCGCGTCGGACGTCCTCGCGCGCCTGAAGGAAAAAGCCGGCGCGCCGCTGTGACGCAGCCGAGCAAATCCTGAGCCCTCATCGAAAGGAAAAACCAAAATGTCCGCTCAACCGATCAAGCACTCCCCCGCCTTCGTCGCCTTCTCCTATATTTCCTTCGGCCTCTCCGCCGTCATGATCGCCGGGGGCGTCTTCGTAATGCCCATCGACCATTGGATGAAGGGCTTTCTCTTCATGGGCACGGTGACGCTGGTGCAGTCCTGCATCATCCTCACCAAGACGATCCGCGACAATGTCGAGGCGGAAAAGCTCCTGAACCGCATCGAGGACGCCAAGACCGAGCGTCTCCTGATGGACGTCTCCAAAGCCGCCTGACCCTTGAACGCCCTATTTCGTAAACGAAAGGCCGGCGGCTTTGACCGAACATTAATCAGCTTTGGTCAATTCTCGTCGGCCTAGCCTTTCGGATCATCCGCCATGTCGCAATCGCTTCTGGCCACGCGCCGTTTCGCGCCGCTTTTCTGGCGTCAATTCTTCGCGGCCTTCAACGATAATTTCCTCAAAAACGCGCTCGTCCTGCTGATCCTCGCGCAGATCGGCGGCGAGACGGGAGCGTCGCTCGTCACGCTCGCGGGCGCGGTCTTCATCGCGCCCTTCTTCATCCTGTCGGGCGTCGCCGGGCAGATGGCGGACAAGTTCGACAAGGCGACGATCGCGCGCCGTCTGAGCCTCGCCGAGATCGGCGTCGCGGGCCTTTCCGCCGCGGGCTTCTATTTCTCCGACGTGCCGACGCTCTTTGCGGCGCTCGTGCTCTTCGGCGTCACCGGCGCGCTTTTTGGTCCCGTCAAATACGGCATCCTTCCCGATCATCTCGCGCGCGAGGAGTTGCCCGCCGGCAACGCGCTTGTCGAAAGCGCGACCTTCATCGCCATTCTCGCCGGCACCATCGCCGGCGGCTTCGCCATGCAGGGGCATGGCGATCATTTCGGCGCCATAGCCTTCGCCGTCGGGATCATGATCGTGGCGCTTGCGAGCTACGCCGCCGCCTGGTTCATCCCCCCGACGAAAAGCGCCGCGCCGGACCTTCGTATTGATCCCTTCGTCTTCCGCTCGACCTTCGAGCTGCTGCGGGCGCTGCGGGCTGCGCCGGAGCTGCGCAAGCTCACGGCGGTCACGAGCCTTTTCTGGCTTTACGGCTCCATCGCCATGTCGCTGATGCCGCCGCTTGTCACCCGCTCGCTCCATGGCGCGGAGAGCGTCGTCACCCTTCACCTTGCGATCTTCGCGGTCGCCATCGGCCTTGGCTCGGGCCTCGCCGCCTTTCTGCTCAAGGGCCGCATCGTGCTGCTGCCCGCCGCCATCGGCGCGGCCATTATCGGCTTCGCCGCCGTCGATCTCGGCGTCGCGGAGATTCTGCGCAAAGCGGGTGACGGCGCGGCCGGCCTCGCGCCCGCCGATTATTTCGCGCAGCCGGGCGCGCTGCGCGCCGCGATCGACATGGCCTTCATCGCGCTCGCCGGCGGGCTGATGATCGTCCCCGCCTTCGCCGCCATTCAGGCGCAGAGCCCCGAGGCCGAGCGCGCGCGCACCGTCGCGGCGGTCAATGTCCACAACGCCGCCTTCATGGCGATCGGCGGCGCGGGCGTCGCCTTTCTCCAGGCGCAGGGCGTCTCGCTCGCCGAGCTCATTCTCGGCATGTCCGCGGTGGCGCTGCTGTCGGCGGTCTGGATCCGCTACGCCGTCGTGAAGAACCCGATGCTCGACATTCTCTCGATCATTTTCCGCGCCTTCTACCGGCTCGACGTGAAAGGCCTCGAAAATCTCGAAAAGGCCGGACCGAACCCGATCATCGCGCTCAACCATGTGAGCTTTCTCGACGCGGCGGCGATTCTCTCCGTACTGCCGAAGGACCCGGTCTTCGCCATCGACCACGGCATCTCGCAGCGCTGGTGGGTGAAGCCCTTCCTGCGCTTCACCCGCGCCATTCCGCTCGATCCCTCCAAGCCGCTCGGCACGCGCACGCTGGTCAATGCGGTGAAGGCGGGCGAGTCTCTCGTCATCTTCCCCGAGGGGCGCCTCACCGTCACCGGCAGCCTGATGAAGGTCTATGACGGCGCCGGGCTCATCGCGGAGAAATCCGGCGCGCTCGTCGTGCCGGTGAAGATCGACGGCCCGGAAGCCACCATGTTCTCGCGCCTCACGCGTGAGCAGGCGCGCCGCCGCTGGTTCCCGAAATTCACGCTCACCGTGCTTGAGCCCGTGCGCCTCACGGTCGACGAGGAGCTGAAGGGCAAGGCGCGCCGCATGGCGGCGGGAGCCGCGCTCTATCAGATCATGTCGGACCTGATCTTCCGCACCACCAGGACGGACCAGACGGTTTTCGAAGCGGTCGTGCGCGCGGGCGACAAGCACGGCCTTTCCCGGGTCGCGCTCGAAGACCCGCTGACCGGGAAGCTCACCTATCGCAGGATTCTCGTCGGCGCGCGCATTCTCGGCGAGAAGATCGCGAAGATCGGCGCGCCCGGCGACCGGATCGGAATCATGCTGCCCAACGCCAACGCCGCGGGCGTGACCTTCCTCGCCGTGACCTCGGCGGGCCGCGTTCCGGCGATGATCAACTTCACCGCCGGCGCCACGAATATTCTCGCCGGCTGCGAGGGCGCGGCGGTGAAGACGATCCTCACCTCGCGCGCCTTCATCGAGAAGGGCAAGCTCGAAAAGCTCGTCGAGGCGCTGCAGGAGAAGACGCAGATCGTCTGTCTCGAAGACCTGCGCGCGGGCGTCACGCTCTTCGACAAGCTGCGCGCCACGCTACGCTTCAAAAGGCCCGTGGTCGCGCGCAAGGCGGACGACATGGCGACGGCGCTCTTCACCTCGGGCTCCGAGGGCGCGCCCAAGGGCGTCGCGCTGTCCCACCGGAATCTTCTGGCCAACGCCGCGCAGGCGGCGGCGCGCATCGACTTCGGCCGCCAGGACAAGGTCTTCAACGTGCTGCCGGTCTTCCATTGCTTCGGCCTGACGATCGGCTTCATGCTGCCGCTCATCTCCGGCGTGCCCGTTTATTTCTACCCCTCGCCGCTGCATTACCGCATCGTGCCGGAACTGATCTACGGCGCGAACGCGACGATCTTCTTCGGCACGGACACGTTTCTCGCCGGCTATGCGAGGAGCGCGCACGCCTATGACTTCCGCTCGATCCGCTATGTCGTCGCGGGCGCGGAGCCGGTGAAACAGTCGACGCGCGACGTCTGGTGCGAGAAATTCGGCGTCCGCATTCTCGAAGGCTATGGCGTCACCGAAACGGCGCCCGTGCTCGCGCTCAACACGCCCATGTTCAATAAATTCGGCACGGTCGGCCGCCTCATGCCGGGCGTCGACTACAAGCTCGAAAGCGTGCCCGGCGTCGAGGACGGCGGACGCCTGCTCGTGCGCGGACCGAACGTCATGATCGGCTATCTCAAGGCCGACAAGCCCGGCGTGCTGCAACCGCCGGAAGACGGCTGGTACGATACGGGCGACATCGTGACGATCGACGCGCAGGGCTTCGTCACGATCAAGGGCCGCGCCAAGCGCTTCGCCAAGATCGGCGGCGAGATGGTTTCGCTCGCGGCGGTGGAGCAGCTTGCCGCCGAGCTCTGGCCCAAGGCGCTCTCGGCTTGCGCGACAGAGATCGATCCGCGCAAGGGCGAACGTATCGTGCTCGTCACGCAGCAGAAGGACGCGACGCGCGCCGACTTCATGGCCTACGCCAAGTCGAAGGGCGCCTCGGATCTTTCGATCCCCGCCGAGGTCCTCTATGTCGAGCACATCCCCCTGCTCGGCTCCGGCAAGCTCGACTTCCCGGGCGTCACCAAGATGGTGCGCGACCGCAACCGCTATCTCGGCGGCGGGCCGCGTCTGCCCAATGGGGTGCTGGGGCGCATTGACGGCAATACGGCGCTTTCGGCGTGAGCCGTCACGGCGAATAGCGCGCAAAGAGGAACTGCGTATCGCCGTAGCGGCGGGCGTCCTCCTGCTTCAGCGGCGGCGGCGAGGCGACGACGGCGTCGGCCGATTCCTCGATCACGACGAGCGCGTCCGGCGCGAGCCATCCGCCTTCGACGAGCGCGACGAGCGCCGGCTCCGCCAAGCCCTTGCCATAGGGCGGATCGAGAAAGGCGAGCGAAAAGGCTTCGCCGGGCGGCGCGGCGCCGAGCTTCGTCGCGTCGCGGCGGAAGATGCGGGCGACGCCGCCCACTCCCAGCGCCTCGATATTGGCGCGCAACAAGGCGCGGGCTTCCGTTCCGTCGTCGACGAATAGCGCGCGCGCGGCGCCGCGCGAGAGCGCCTCCAGTCCCAGCGCGCCCGTGCCGGCGAAGAGATCAATCACGGCGGCGCCCGAGACGGGATCCCCGAAACGATGCGCCAGAATGTCGAAGACGGATTCGCGCAAGCGGTCCGACGTCGGGCGGATCGCCTGCGCGCGCGGCCCGGAGAGCGCGCGCCCGCGCAGCGCGCCGCCGACGATGCGCATGGATCAGGCTCCGCGCGGCTTGCGCGGTCCCTTGGATGGACCGCGTCCTCCCTTGGGCGGGCCTTTGCGCGGCGCGCCGCCGCGAGGTCCGCGAGCGGCCCCTTCTCTCGGCGGCCCGCCCTCGCCCGAAGGCGGCCGTCGCGATTTCCCCTCCCCGCCGCTGCGCGCATAGTCGCGCCCGCCCGGCGGAGAACCGAATTTGCGCGGCCGCTCTTCGCGTCCTCCTCTTTCCTGGCGCTCCCGACCGCCCCGGCGCTCGCCCTGCGGACCGCTGAAATCGCGATGACGCGCCTGACGCTCGTCGCCGCCCCGCGCGGCGCGCGGCGCCTCCTCAGCGTCGTGACGCGGCGAACGGCGGTCGTAACGCGGCTTCTCGCCATCCTGCGGACGCGTGCGCGCATGATCGCGGGCGGCCTTGACGTCGCCATGGGCGCGGCGCGGCGGCGCATCGGAACGCTCGCGCGGCGCAGGCGCGGGACGTTCGCCGCGCGCTCCCTCGAAACGCGGGCGGCGGTTTTCGCCGCCGCGCTTTTCGTCCCGCGAAAAACCTTCGTTGCGCGCGCCTCTCCCGGCTCGCTGCATGGGCCGCTCGCCCTCGGCCTCGTCGCGTCGCGTACGCGGGCCCGTGCGGATGGCCTCGAAACGCCTGGCGTTGCGCGAGGGCGCTTCCTCCTCGGCGGCGGCCTTGCGCCGCGTCGGCGTGATGCGCTCGACCGCGACGGCGCGGCCCTTGCGGTCGGCCGTGGCGCCGCGCGTGACGCGCGCGCGAGGGCCTTTTTCGCCCTGCTCCTCGCGCTCCTTGCGCAGCACGGAGACATGCTTGCGCGCGCGCTTCTCCGTCCGCTCGCGCTGCTCCTCCTTCTCCGCAGGCGTCGCCTCGCGCAAGGGAGAGGCGAAATCGACGCCCGCGAGCTCGGCGAGGCTCTTGCCCAATTGCTCGCGCAGGATCTTGAACTTCACCTCCTCGACGGCGCCTTCCGCCAATTCGCCGAGTTGGAACGGCCCATAGGAGACGCGAATCAGTCGCGTCACGTCGAGGCCGAGATGCTCCATCACGCGCTTGACTTCGCGGTTCTTGCCCTCGGCGAGGCTCATCGCGATCCAGGCGTTGGCGCCCTGCACGCGTTCGAGCCGCGCGTCGATTGGAGCATAGGTCACGTCGTCGACCGTGACGCCCTTCTTCAATTCGTCGAGCCGCGCCTGATCGGTCTCGCCGTGGACGCGCACGCGATAGCGCCGCGTCCAGCCCGTGGCGGGAAGCTCCAGCGTGCGCGCAAGGCCGCCGTCATTGGTGAGGAGCAGCAGCCCTTCCGTATTGATGTCGAGACGCCCGACGCTGACGAGGCGGGGCAGATCGGGATGGCGCTCCTCCAGAAAAGCGAAGACGGTCGGCCTTCCTTCCGGGTCGCTCGCCGTCGTCACCAGGCCCGCAGGCTTGTGGAACAGGAACAGCCGCGTGCGCTCGCGCGCCTGCATCGGCGCGCCGTCGATCGTGATCCTGTCCTTCTCCGTCACATTGACGGCGGGGGTCGTCAGCGTCTCGCCATTGACGGCGACGCGGCCTTCCGCGATCCAATGCTCGGCGTCGCGGCGCGAGCACACGCCGGCGCGCGCCATGGCCTTGGCGATGCGCTCGCCCTCGAAGGCGCTGGTCTTTTCGACCGGCGCGGGGGCGGGCCTGGGTTTAGCGGGACTGGCGCGTTTCGGCTTCGCCGCTGTCGCGCCGCGCGGCTTTTTGTCCGGCGCGAATGTTTCGCGCGGTTCGCCGCGCGAAGCGGTCTTGTCGCGCGGAGACTTGTCTGGCGAGGTCTTGCCTAGCGGGGACTTGCCTAGCGGGAACTTGGAGTCGCGGCGGCGCATTGGGCGCTCGCCGCCGGTTGCGCCGGAGCGCCTGGTTGGTTTCTTGTCGGCCATGATCTTTGATAGCAGGCGAGTGAAGCGCTTTGAAGCGCGATCCTTGGAGAGACGCGAGATGATGGCGTGTCGGAAAGCAACAGGCGCCAGCGCCAGACTTCGCCAATCCCTCCCCTTTACGGGGAGGGTGGCGCCGCAAAACGGGGCCGGGCGGGGCCAGCCCCAATCTGTCGCCCGCCGGCGCCAACCCCAGCCGGCGGCGTTCAGCCGCCGACCTCTCCGTAAAGGAGAGGGATTTGGCGCCCGAGCAGCCGCCAGATGAGCGCTCCCGACCCCTTCGCCGCCGCTTTCGAGGCCGCCCGCGCGGCCGCCGCCGCCGAGGAAGTGCCCGTTGGCGCCGCGATCGTGCGCGCCGGCGAAATCCTCGCGGCGGCCGGCAATCGCACGCTGCGCGACCGCGACCCGACGGCTCACGCCGAGATGCTGGCGATTCGCGACGCCTGCCGAAGGATCGGCGGCGAGCGGCTGATCGACTGCGACCTCTATGTCACGCTCGAACCCTGCGCCATGTGCGCCGCCGCCATCTCCTTCGCGCGCATCAGGCGGCTTTATTTCGCCGCCGGCGATCCCAAGGGCGGCGCCGTGGAGCATGGGCCGCGCTTCTTCTCGCAGCCCACCTGCCATCACGCGCCCGAAATCTATGGCGGCATCCGCGAGAGCGAGGCCGCGCGATTGCTGCGCGGCTTCTTTCAGTCGAGACGCTGATTCTCGAGCCGCTCGGCGGCTTGCAGGAGCCCGTCGCGCAGCGCGGCGCGGCAGGCGTCGCCGGCGGCGAAAATGCGCGAGGCGTTGAACAGATCGAGCGCCAGATATTGATGCACCGCCGGCGCGATCAGCACGTCGGGCGGATTGTCCTCGATCATGCGCGAGCTGATGGAATTCATCAGGATCTGGCTTGCGACGATGATGGTCTGAAAGACAGAGGGCGCGCGGCTGTCGCTCTCGACGCCGAGATTCCCCGACACATTCACGGCGACGACAATGTCGGCGCGTCCCACGAGATGATCGTAAGGCAGGGGATTCACCAGCCCGCCGTCGACGAGCCAGCCCTCCGCGCTTTTCGCCGCGCGCACGACGCCGGGAATCGACATGGAGCCGGCGACCGCGGGGCGCAACGGGCCTTTCGAAAACACCGCCTCCGCCCGGCGCCGGAAATCCGTCGCGACGACCATCATCGGGATGTCGAGATCCTCGAAGCGCTCAGGCATTCCCGCCGGCCAGAAGGCGGCGAGAAAACGCTCGCCGTCGATCAGAAAAGGATGCGCGACGCCCGCGAGCAGCCGCTTCCGGCCGCGCGCGCGGGCATAAAGCAGCTTGCGGGCGAGCCCGATTCGATTTTTCAAGATCGCTTCCGTATGCGCGCGCAGCTCGGCGCCAGAGAAGCCCGCCGCATAGGCCGCGCCGATAATGGCGCCGATCGAGGTCCCCGCCAGCGCGACGGGACGCACGCCCATCTCGTCCAGCGCCTGCAGCACGCTGATATGGGCGAGGCCGCGCGCGCCGCCGCCGCCGAGCGCCACGGCGACGGTCCTGCCGCCGAGAACGCCGCCGCGACCCATCAGAGGAAGTTCTCGAGCGCCTGGAGCGTCGCCTCCGGCGCCTCCTCCATGGCGTAGAGGCCGCTGTCGACGGCGGCCCCGCTCACCTCGTCGCCCCATTCCTTCCAAGCGTCGAGAAGCGCGGCGCCCAGGCCGGGGAAGGTCGTCTCGCCATAAAGGACGAGCGTCGGCGTGAGGAGCTTCCTGCCCGCCGCTTTGTCGGCGAGGAGCGCCTCCCTGTCGATCGTCGCGCCCGCGCGATAGTCCTCGCAGAAAGCGTGGATGCGGGCGGGATCGTTGAAGGCGGCGTGATAATGGGCGAGCGCCTGCGCGCCGAAGGGGTCGAGCGATTTCTCCTTGGTCGAGTCTTTCAGCGCGTCATTCAGGAAATCCGCGGGATCAAGGGCGACGAGCTCCTCGGGACGCGGCGCCTCCACGCCGAGGAAACGCGCGCGGCCCAACCGCCAGAGATCGCCGCCGCCGAAGTCGTCGTCGACGGGGGCGATGTTGATCAGCGCGAGTTTGGCAAGGCGGCCCGGATGGTCGAGCGCCAGCCGGAAGCCCACGCGCGCGCCGCGATCATGGCCGACGAGCGCGAATTGCACATGGCCGAGCGTCTCCATGACCCTGACCACATCGTCGGCCATCTCGCGCTTGGAATAGGCCTCGCCCTTTTCGCTGTCGGGCGCGGCCGACCAGCCATAGCCGCGCAGATCCATGGCGACGACGGTGAAACGCCTAGCGAGCCGGGGCGCGATCTGGCGCCAGGCGACATGCGTCTCGCCGAAGCCGTGCAGCAGCACGAGCGCGGGGCCCGCGCCGTGAGATCGCGCAAAGATTTTTCCCGCCCGCGTATTGATCCAATGCGAGGCGAAACCGGGGAAGAGATCAGCGAGTTCTGACATGACTCCAACCATTTTCAAGGAAGCGGGCTCTTGGAAGCCTCTGTGACGATCGTTTTCCGCGACGTTATATAGTAACGCTCCGCGACGCGGTCACGGCTTTTCTTCTCTCGCGCCGGGAGGCGACTTTGTCACGGAAATCATGAATTTCCTTTGCTTCAAAGGCGCATTGAAGCGTTACAAACTTGGCTTAGGTCAAAGAAAGTCGAAGCCGACAATTCAATCATCGCTTCAGCGGAGGATAAAATGAGCAAGATCGTCGATGAAGTCTTGGCCGCCAACGACGCCTATGTCGCGAGCTTCGGCTCGAAGGGCGCGCTCGCTCTGCCGCCGGCGCGCGGCTTCGCGATCCTGACCTGCATGGATGCGCGTCTCGATCCGGCGAAATATGCCGGCCTGTCGGAGGGCGACGCGCATGTCATCCGCAACGCCGGCGGCCGCGCCTCGGACGACGCGATCCGCTCGCTCGTCATTTCGCACAAGCTGCTCGGCACGAAGGAATGGTTCGTGATCCATCACACGAATTGCGGCATGGAGCTCTTCTGCGACGAGGTGATGGCCGATCTGCTCGACGACAGCCTTTCGACGGCGGCGCTCGACATATCGACGCTGAAATGGTCGAATCCGCAGCATGGCGGCGGCTGCGCGGCGGGCCATTTCATCAAGTGGCACACGATCAAGAATCAGGAAGAGAGCGTCGCACAGGACATTGCGCGCATCCGCTCGCATCCGCTGGTCCCGAAGAACATCCCGATCTATGGCTATATTTACGACGTGAAAACCGGCAAGCTCGTCGAAGTATCGAAGGCGACGGAGATCGGCAAGGCGGCGTAAGCTGCCAGGTCTCTTGACGTCATTGCGAGCGAAGCAAAGCAATCCAGATCCATGCCGCAGCCCTGGATTGCTTCGTCGGCTGCGCCTCCTCGCAATGACGGAATCGTGGTTTGATTACCCCTCCATCGCGCCGCCGCGCGCGCGCCAGCCGCCGGCGCCGGGCGCGTAATGACGCACATCTTTGCGTCCGGCCTGGAGGGCCTGGGCGAGCGCCTTCGCGGAGCGGCCGCCCGCCTGGCAGACGATTACGCATTCGCCCTTCGGCAATTGCGAGGGATCGAACCGCGAAAGCGGCAGATTGCGCGCGCCCGGCACATGGCCGGCGGCATATTCATGCGGCTCGCGCACATCGACGATGGCGCAGCCGCCTTCTTTCACCAGACGCGCGAAATCCTCATGCTCGATCGTCGGCAAGGCGCCGCCGCCGGCGAGCCTCGACATCAGTCCTGACAGCATTTTCTTCTTCCTTTCCCTTTTAAGCGGATTTCGCCTGCGGACTCGTCTCGGCGTCGAACTGCGTGAAGGCTGCAAGCGCATGGCTCGCATACATCACGGAAGGTCCGGCGCCCATATAGATCGCCATTGCGAGCGTCTCCATCACTTCCTCGCGCGTCGCGCCGCGCTGCGCGGCGGCCTTGGCGTGAAAGGCGATGCAGTCGTCGCAGCGCGCCGAGACGCTCACGGCGAGCGCGATCAGCTCCTTCGTCTTGGCGTCGAGCGCGCCCGCCGCGCCGGCCGTGGCCGCCATGGACGAGAAGGCTTTCATTACGTCGGGCGCGCCGACGCGAAGATTGCGCAGATCGGCGGAGAGCGCCTTGGCGAGGTCGGGCCAGTCATTTGTCATACGAGCTTCCTTTCTGGCGCGTGCGGCGCCGGCGGTTTTTCATCGTCGCGCAGGACGACATAGATGGCGGGAATGACGAGCAGCGTCAGCGCCGTCGAGGAGGCGAGGCCAAAGACGAGCGAGATGGCGAGGCCCTGGAAGATCGGGTCGGTGAGAATGAAGGCCGCGCCGATGATCGCCGCCGCGGCGGTGAGGAAGATCGGCTTGAAGCGCACCGCGCCCGCCTCCGCCAGCGCCGCGCGCAAGGGCATGCCCTTCTCGCGCAGATGGCGGATGAAATCGACGAGCAGAATCGAATTGCGCACGACAATGCCGGCGAGCGCGATGAAGCCGATCATCGACGTCGCCGTGAAGGCGGCGCTGAAGAGCAGATGCCCGATCACGATGCCGACGAGCGTCAGCGGCACGGGCGCGAGAATGACGAGCGGCAGCCTGAACGATCCGAATTGCGCGACGACGAGCAGATAGATGCCGAGCAAGGCCACCATGAAGGCTGCGCCCATGTCGCGGAAGGTGACGTAGGTGACCTCCCATTCGCCGTCCCACAGAATGGTCGGCCGCGCGTCGTCGAGCGGCTGGCCGTGATATTTGATCGTCGGCGCGCCGTATTCGCCCCAATCAATCTTCTCGATCTCGTCCTCGACCGCGAACATGCCATAGATCGGCGCCTCGAAGCGCCCGGCGACCTCCGCGCTCACCATTTCCGCGAAGCGGCCATTGTGGCGAAAAATCGGATAGGAGCCGAGCTCGCGCGTCGCCTTCACCACGTCGCCGAGCTCGACATTGGCGCCCTGACGCACCGTGCCGCCGGCGGGAAGCGGCGTCGAGAGGATGCGCTCGCCGGGCGTCATCTCCGCGCGCGGCAAGGCGACGGAGATGTCGATTGGCTTGGCCCCGCCGCCTCTCTGGGAAAAGCCGATCTTCACGCCGCCGACAAGAGCGCCGATCGTGTCATAGACCGCGCGCTCCTCGACGCCGTGATATTCGAGCGCCTCCTGGTCGATCGCGAAGCGCAGCCGCTCCGCGCGCCGGCCGAAAGAGTCGTCCGCGTCGACGATGAAATCGACCGCGTCGAACGCCTTGCGCAGCCTGGTCGCGAGATCGCGCCGCGTCTGCGCGTCGGGCCCGTAGACTTCCGCGAGCAGGGTCGAGAGCACGGGCGGACCCGGCGGGACTTCCACGACCTTGACGGCCGTATGCTCCGGCATGGGCAAGCCCTTGAGCTTCTCGCGAATCTCCAGAGCGATGGCGTGGCTCGCGCGCTTGCGTTCGTCCTTGGGCAGAAGATTGATCGCGAGATCGCCCATCTCGGGCGCGGAGCGGGCGTAATAATGGCGCACAAGGCCGTTGAAGTTGAAGGGCGCGGCCGTACCGGCGTAGGACTGGATGGAGGTGAGCTCGGGAATATCCTTCAGCCGCCCGGCCGCCTCCGTGAGCACGCGGTCAGTCTCTTCGAGAGAGGCGCCGCGCGGCAGATCGACGACGACGGCGATCTCCGATTTGTTGTCGAAAGGCAACAGCTTCACGCGCACGCTCTTCGCCGCGAAGAGCGCGAGCGAGAGCAGCGTCGCGACGCCCACAGCGGTAAGAAAGCGCTGCGAGCGCTTCCGCCCTTCGAGCAAAGGCGTGGCGATGCGCGCATAGAAATCGCCCATGGCGCCGCGCTCATGCGAATGATCATCGCCCGCGCCGCCTCCCTGTTCGAAACGCCTGCCGGCGATCTTCAGCAGGAGCCAGGGCGTGATCGTCATGGCGACGAAGAAGGAGAAGACCATTGCAAGCGAGGCGTTCGCCGGAATGGGGCTCATATAGGGCCCCATCAGGCCCGAGACGAACATCATCGGCAGCAGCGCCGCGATGATCGTCATGGTGGCGACGATGGTCGGATTGCCGACTTCCGCCACGGCCTCGACAGCGGTGTCGATGAGGCTGCGCTCGCCGCGCATCCGCCAGTGGCGCACGATGTTCTCCACGACGACAATGGCGTCGTCGACGAGAATGCCGATCGAGAAGATGAGCGCGAAAAGGCTGACGCGGTTGATCGTATAGCCCATCAGCCAGGAGGCGAAGAGAGTGAGCAGGATCGTCGTCGGAATGATGACGAAGACGACGACGCCCTCGCGCCAGCCGACCATCACGACGATGAGCAGGACGATGGAGACGGTGGCGAGCGCGAGATGGAAGAGAAGCTCATTCGCCTTCTCCGTGGCCGTCTCGCCATAATTGCGCGTCACCGCGATTTCGAGGTCTTCGGGAACGACGCGGCCTTTCACCGATTCAAGGCGATGCAGCACGTCCTCGGCGACGATGACGGCGTTGGCGCCCTTGCGCTTGGCGATGGCGATGCTGACAGCGGGACGCTTCGCGAGCGCGCCGTCCTTTTCCTTCGTCATCGTCCAACTGCGCTTGTCGGGCTCCGACGCGCCGACGACGACATTGGCCACGTCCTTCACATAGACGGGCCGCCCGTCGCGCGTCGTGAGCAGCAGCAGGCCGATGTCGGGGACGCCCTGCAGCGTCTGGCCGGCGACGACGGGGAGCGATCGGTTGCCTTCGCGAAAGGCGCCGACCATGAAGGAGCGGTTGGCGTTGGTCAGCTTGTCGATGAGCTGGCTGAGCGTCACGCCATATTGCGACAGGCGCTCGGGATCAGGCTCGACGCGGATCTGGTTGGGGCTGCCGCCGACAATATAGTTCAGACCGACATTCTCGACCTTGGTGAGGTCGTGCTGAAGCTCCTCGGCGACCTGATACAGCCCATTGTCGGTCCAATCCCTGGCGCGCTCGGGCTTGGCGGAAAGCGTCAGGGCCACGATGGCGACGTCGTCAATGCCGCGCCCGACGATGAGCGGCTCTGGAATGCCCTTGGGGAGGCCCGTAATATTGGCGCGTATCTTGTCGTGCACGCGCAGCACGGCGTTGTCCTGCGGCGTGCCGACGAAGAAGCGCGCCGTCACCATCGCCTGATCGTCGCGCGTTTGCGAATAGACATGCTCGACGCCGTTCACGCCCTTGATGATATCCTCGAGCGGGCGCGTGATGAGCTCGATCGCGTCCTCCGCCTTATAGCCGTTCGCCTGCACCATGATGTCGACCATGGGCACGGAGATTTGCGGCTCCTCCTCGCGCGGCAGCGCCTGTAGCGCGATGAGGCCGACGAGAATGGAGGCGAGGAGCAGCAGCGGCGTCAGCGGCGAATTGATGAAGACGCGCGTCAGCGTTCCCGATATGCCGGGATGGAACTCTTTCTTCTCGCTCATGGCGTCCGCACCACGTCGCCGTCATGCAGGCCGGAGAGAATTTCGATCGCCTCGCCATGCGCGTCACCGGTCTGCACGACGACCTCCGCGCCATCCACGAGGCGCGCGAAATCGACGCCGGCGCGGCGATAGATGGCGGATTTGGGGGCGAGGATCGCGTCGCGCTTGCCGGTCGTCACATAGACGCGCGCGCGCTCGCCGACGAAATAATCGCCCAGGCCCTGAACGTCGACGTCGGCGATGACGCGTCCGCCCTGGATTTCGGGATAGACGATGCGCACGCGCCCTTCCGTGCGCGCGCCGGCGCCCGTATTGACGCCGCGCTCGCCGATCTCGACGCGGTCGCCCGCGCGCATGAAGCGGGCGTGGCGCTCGGGCAGTTGCAGGCGAAGAATGTAATTGTCCTCGGCCAGCGTCGCGATGGTTTCGCCGGGCATGACGACGCGGCCGACGGAGACGGGAATGGTGAGAATCCGACCGGGCCCCGGCGCCTTCACCGAGCCTTCCGCCGACTGCTGCTCGATGACGTTGCGGTCCGACTGCAAGGCCGAAAGATTGCGCTCCGCGACGTCGAGCGCCGTCTTGGCCTGATCGAACATGACCTTGGTCGAGACGCCGCGGCGCAGGAGTTCCTGCGCGCGCTCGAAATCCGTCTTCGCCTTGTCGCGCTGCGCCTGAAGCGCGCGGATGCGCTGGTCGAGCGACTGCATTTGCAGAAAGAGCTTCTGATCGGCGACGACCGCGACTTCCGCGCCCGCGGCGACCGTGTCGCCCTCTTTGATCTTCAGCGTCGTCACCGTGCCGCCGATGCGCGCGCGGGCGACAAGCTGATGCGCCGGCTCCACGGAAGCGACGACCGCCTTCATGTCGTCGATCGGCGCGACATGCACGGTCGTCTCGCCGCAAAGGACGCTAGACGGCGCCGCCAGGGCGATAACGAACAGAAATGGACGGAGGCGACCCATGAAATCTCCCTGCCGGCGGCGCCGGCCTGTTATATTCGATATATGTAATTTAGCAAGTGCGAATTTAATAGCGGCGCGCGCGACGGGCGCGCTTGACTTTTATATTCGACAAATGTAATTTAGTGAATATGAATGTAAACCCGGTCGACCTCGCGCCCAAGGCCGCCGAGGCGGAGAGCTTCCTCAAAGCGCTCGCCAATCGTCATCGGCTGATGGTCCTGTGCGAATTGCACAAGGGCGAGCTGTCCGTGACCAGATTGCAGGAGACGGTCGGCTTGAGCCAGTCGTCGCTCTCGCAGCATCTTGCGCGGCTGCGCGAGGATAGACTCGTCAAGACGCGGCGCGAGTCGCAGACGATCTATTATTCTCTCGCTAACGAGAACGTCTCGCGCGTCATCGGCCTGCTTTACGAATTGTTCTGCGCGCAGGACTGCGGAACGGCCGCGCGCAGGAAACCCTCGAAAGGGGCGCGGGCGAAAGCATGAGAAGGAAAGCGCTATGAGCATAGATCGCATCGTCATGGCCTTCGCGGGAACGATGGTTCTCCTCAGCGTCGCGCTGGCGCATTTCTTTTCGCCCTGGTGGATGCTTCTCGCCGGCTTCGTCGGACTCAATCTTCTTCAAGCCGCCTTTACAGGCTTCTGTCCGCTGGCGAAGATGCTGAAACGCATGGGCGTGAAGCCCGGCGCGGCGTTCTGACGGACATAAACCCGCATGGCGTCCGACTGGATCGAAGACGTTCCGCTTCTTCGTGTGCTCGACGAGCCCACGAAGACGCTCTTGCGCGAAGCGGCGGTGCGCAAGCAGATCCCGCGCGGCGCCCTGCTTTTCCGTCCCGGCGATCAATGCGTGCACTTTCCCTTGATCGTGGCGGGAACCGTCCGCGTGCAGCGCGTGACGGAATCGGGCCGCGAGATCGTGCTCTATCGCGTCTCGACCAATGAGACCTGCATTCTGACGACGGCGTCGCTGCTGTCGGAAGACGCCTATTCGGCGGAGGGCGTCGCCGAGACCGACGTCACCGCCTATATCGTGCCGGCCGAGCGTTTCGCTCATCTGATGAATGTGTCCGCCGGATTTCGCGCGCTTGTCTTCGACGGCTACGGCCGCCGCATCGCGACGCTGATGTCTCGCATCGAGGAAATCGTCTGCACGCGAATCAATGTGCGCCTCGCCGAGCGCCTGCTCGCGCTTCGCGGCGCGGACAACCGCATCGCCGTCACGCAGCAGGCGCTCGCCGCCGATCTCGGCACGGCGCGAGAGGTGGTGGGCCGCACGCTCAAGAGCTTCGAGCGTTCCGGCTGGGTCAAATTGTCCCGCGGCGGCGCGGAGATCACCGACGCGGCCGCCTTGCGCGCGCTTTGCGACGCCGAGCGTGACTAAGTCGCTTTTGCGATCCTCCTAATTTAGATACTCCGAATATAATGAGCGTCGCGCCAGGCGCCGCGTCTGTGGGAGGATATTCAAATGGCTCACGTTGTGATTCTCGGCGCCGGCATTGGCGGCGTCGCCGCGGCGATCGAAATGCGCGACGCGCTGAAAAAGCAGCATCAGGTGACCGTCGTCTCCGACCTGCCGAATTTCCAGTTCACGCCTTCCAATCCCTGGCTCGCGGTGAACTGGCGCAAGCCCGAGGAGCTGAAGGTTCCCCTCGCGCCGGTCTTCAAGAAGAAGAATATCGGCTTCACCGACGCCGGCGCCCGGCGCGTCCATCCGAGCGAGAACCGCATCGAGCTGAACACTGGCGAGAGCCTGTCCTATGACTATCTCGTCATCGCCACGGGCCCCAAGCTCGCCTTCGGCGAGATTCCCGGCCTCGGCCCGCATGGCGGCCATACGCAGTCGATCTGCACACTGCAACACGCCGAGATCGCCGCCAAGGCGTGGGAGGAATTCTGCAAGGATCCCGGCCCCATCGTCATCGGCGCTGCGCCGGCGGTTTCCTGTTTCGGCCCGGCCTATGAATTCGCCATGATCGTCTCGACCGATCTGCGCCGCCGCGGCATTCGCCACAAAGTGCCCATGACCTTCGTGACCGCCGAGCCCTATATCGGCCATCTGGGCCTCGGCGGCGTCGGCGACACCAAGGGCATGCTCGAATCCGCCTTCCGCGACCGCGACGTCAAATGGATCGTCAACGCCAGGACCACCGCGATCGAGCCGGGCCTTCTCAGGTGCCAGGAGCTCAATGAGGACGGCTCGGTGAAGAAGGCGCACGAGGTTCCGTTCAAATACGCCATGATGATGCCGGCCTTCACCGGCGTCGACGCGCTGACGGGGATCGAGGGCCTGGTCAATCCGCGCGGCTTCGTCATCATCGACAAGAACCAGCGCAATCCGACCTACAGGAACGTCTTCGGCGTCGGCGTTTGCGTGGCCATACCGCCAGCCGAGCCGACGCCGGTCGCGACCGGCATGCCCAAGACCGGCTATATGATCGAATCCATGGTGACGGCGGCCACGCATAACATAGCGGCGCTGATCGACGGCAAAGAGCCGAAGGAGGAAGGCACGTGGAACGCCGTCTGCCTGGCGGACTTTGGCGACAAGGGCGTCGCCTTCGTGGCCCAGCCGCAGATTCCGCCGCGCAACGTCAACTGGTCGAGCCAGGGGCGCTGGGTGCACTGGGCGAAGGTCGCCTATGAGAAATATTTCCTGCGCAAGGTGCGCAACGGCCAGAGCGAGCCGGTCTATGAGCGCTATGTCATGAGGCTGCTCGGAATCGAGCGCTTGCGCCGCGTTCTCTGAGCGGGCAATCTCTCGGCGCGGCCGGACGCCGCGCCGGGCGGCGACCCAAAGCGGGGATCAGCGGAAATGACGCGCGGCGGGCTGCGCCGGGAGCTGACTTTGGCCATCGTCTTCAAAGTCGTGGCAATCTTCTTGTTGTACGTTTTTTTCTTCAGTCCGTCACATCGTTCCCATGTGACGCCGGCAGATATGGCGGCGGCCCTCACGCAGAGCGCGCCGCCCCGCTAAAAAGAGCTGGAGAAGGGTCGGAATCCGAAAAGTCCGTCAATTTTTCGAAAATGATCCGCTCCAAAGCAGGAAAGCCGCAATGTTCGAATTCGACGTCGTCACGCTGTCCCGCCTGCAATTCGCGCTCACCGCGCTTTATCATTTCCTCTTTGTCCCGCTCACCCTCGGATTGGCGCTGCTCCTCGCCATCATGGAGAGCGTCTATGTGATGACGGGCCGCGAGGTCTGGCGCGAGGCGGTGAAGTTCTGGGGAACGCTGTTCGGCATCAATTTCGTGATGGGCGTCGCGACCGGCGTCACTATGGAGTTCCAGTTCGGCACGAACTGGGCCTATTACTCGCATTATGTCGGCGACATTTTCGGCGCGCCGCTCGCCATTGAAGGACTGATGGCCTTCTTCCTCGAGGCGACCTTCGTCGGCCTCTTCTTTTTCGGCTGGAAGCGGCTCACCAAGGTCCAGCATCTCGTCGTCACCTGGCTCGTCGCGCTCGGCTCCAATTTCTCGGCGCTGTGGATTCTCGTGGCCAACGCCTGGATGTCCAATCCCGTCGGCGCCGCCTTCAATCCGCAGACCATGCGCATGGAGCTCACCTCGTTCAAGGAGGTGCTGTTCAATCCGGTGGCGCAGTCGAAATTCGTGCATACGGTCTCCGCCGGCTATGTGACGGGCTCGGTCTTCGTGATGTCGATCGGCGCCTATTATATCCTGCGCAAGAAGCATATTGAGATCGCGCGCCGCTCCCTCACCGTCGCCGCGAGCTTCGGCCTCGCCTCGGCGCTTTCGGTCGTCGTTCTCGGCGATGAGAGCGGCTATACCGCCGGCGAGAACCAGAAGATGAAGATCGCAGCGATCGAGGCGATGTGGGAGACGGAGCCCGCGCCGGCCTCCTTCACGCTTTTCGGCCTGCCCGACGTCAAGGACGAGACGACGAGATACGCCGTCACGATTCCCTATGTGCTTGGCGTCATCGCGACGCGCTCGCTCGACAAGGAGGTGGAGGGCATCAAGCCGCTCGTCGAGCGCAATGAGGAGCGCATCCGCAACGGGCTTCCCGGCTATAAATGGATCGCCGAACAAGGCGGGCGCCCGAACGCCGTCGTGCCGCCGCAGCTCGAAAACTCGATGCGCGACGTCGGCTATGCGCTCCTCCTGAAGCGCATCCGCCCCGACATCGAGAACGCCACGCGCGAGGAGATTGCGCGGGCGGCGCGCTCCACCGTTCCGGACGTGCCCGTCCTGTTCTGGTGCTTCCGCGTCATGGTGGCGCTGGGCTTCTATTTCATCGCGCTCTTCGCCGTCGCCTTCTATCTCTCAAGCCGGCGCCGCTGCGGCGCGCCCTGGTTCCTGAAGCTGACCATGCTCAGCCTGCCGCTGCCCTGGATCGCGGCGGAGCTCGGCTGGATCGTCGCGGAATATGGCCGCCAGCCCTGGATCATCGACGGCGTCATGCCGACCTTCCTCGGCGTCTCCGACGTTCCGGCCTCGAACGTCGCGGCGAGCCTTGCGGCCTTCGTGGTCTTCTATACGGCGCTCGCCGTCGTCGACGTGGCCCTGCTCGTCAAATATATCCGCAGGGGGCCGCATGGCGGAACGCCGCCGCAATCGCAGGCCGGCGCGCTTCCCGCCGCGCGGCCCGCTTATGACGCCGCGAAGTAAGGGGAGAAGCGCATGCCCGACTACATGACCCTGCGCCTCGTCTGGTGGGCGCTCCTCGGCGCGCTGCTCGTCGGCTTCGCCGTCTTTGACGGCTTCGATCTCGGCGTCGCCATGCTGCACCCATTCGTCGCGAGAAAGGACGTCGAGCGCCGCGTGACGATCAACGCGATCGGCCCGGTCTGGGAGGGCAATCAGGTCTGGTTCATCCTCGGCGGCGGCGCCGTCTTCGCCGCCTGGCCGCCGCTCTACGCCGCCTCCTTCTCCGGCTTCTATCTCGCCATGCTGCTGGTGCTGCTCGGCTTCATCCTGCGGCCGGTCGCCATCGCCTTTCGCGGCAAGCGCGAGGAGCCGCTCTGGCGCGAGACATGGGACTGGCTCTTCTTCGTCTCGGGCGCGGCGCCGTCCCTGCTCTTCGGCGTCGCCTTCGGCAATCTCCTGCTCGGCGCGCCTTTCCATTTCGATCCCGCGCTGCGCTTCGAATATGAAGGCGGCCTTCTCGGCCTGCTGCGCCCCTTCGCGCTGCTCTGCGGCCTCGTCAGCGTCGTCATGCTCGTCATGCAGGGCGCCGCCTGGCTGTCCGGCAAGAGCGAGGGCGCGGTCGCCGAGCGGGCGCGACGGATCGGCGCCTTGGCCGCGCTCACCCTCGTCCTGCTGTTTCTCGGCGCCGGCCTTTGGGTCGCGACCGGAATCGAAGGCTATCGCGTCGCGTCGGAGATCGACTTCTCCGGCCCCTCCAATCCCTTCGGCAAGGAAGTTTTGCGCGCCCCCGGAGAATGGCTCCTCGTCTATTCGCGCCATCCCCTCGCGGCGCTCGCGCCGCTCGCGGGCCTTTTGGGCGCGCTCGGCGCGTCGATCCTGCTGACGATGGGCGCGCGGCTCGCAATCCTGGCTTCGAGCCTTTCGGTCGCGGGCGTCGTGACGACGGCGGGATTCAGCCTCTTCCCCTTCCTCCTGCCCTCTTCCTCGCATCCGGACCAAAGCCTGACGGTCTGGGACGCCTCTTCGAGCCAGACGACGCTCGGCCTCATGCTCGTCGTCGTGGTCTTCTTCCTGCCGATCGTGCTCGCCTATACGGCCTGGGTCTATTGGGTGCTGCGCGGGGCCGTGACGGAGGCGGAAATCGAGAAGAGCGACGACTATTATTACTGACCGGGAGAATGGCGCATGTGGTATTTTTCCTGGATATTGGGCCTGGGCCTCGCCTGCGCCTTCGGCATTCTCAACGCCATGTGGCTGGAGCTGGACCAGGACGACGACGATCGCAAGGAGTGATACAATTTCCGCTTGATCACTTCGTTCGCGCGCCCCGTCATTGCTGTGACGGCCGCACGGCGAATGAATCAAACGGAACCGGTATGAGTCGCGCGACGATGCGCCGCGCGCATTTTCGCGACAAAGTCGCTGAGCGCGGGTCGATCGCTACCATATATTTCTCGACCGCGATCAGAGGGAGGGACGACATGGAAGCGAATATTGGCAGGACCGACAGGATAATCCGGATCGTCGCCGGCCTCCTTCTCTTGAGCCTCGCCTTTGTGGGGCCACAGACGCCCTGGGGCTTCATCGGGCTCATCCCGCTCGCGACGGCCTTCATCAATTTCTGTCCGGCC
>Ga0123398_1082734_pt1 | contig 26231 bp, 17 predicted proteins | sample T5LHNO3metaT_FD_89926 | JGI IMG/M metagenome (GOLD analysis project Ga0123398, IMG submission 89926) | Methane-oxidizing artificial microbial communities from Washington, USA to study methane cycling - T5-LHNO3 metaT (Metagenome... | ecosystem: Engineered > Modeled > Simulated communities...
ACTTTCGGCGATGGCGACCCGCCCGACAACGGCGTGGACTTCTGGAAGACGTTAAACGAGGAGGCGACGCCCAGGCTGGAAAATCTGCGTTATGCGATTTGCGCGTTTGGGGACAGCAATTATGATCAATTCTGCGGATTTGGGCGCAAACTGGATCGCCGCCTCGAGGCGCTTGGAGCGCAACGGCTTGTCGAACGCGTAGATTGCGAACGGGATTACGAGACGCAGGCGACGCTCTGGGGCGATCAATTGATTGAGCGGCTGGAGCCGGCCAAAATCGCGGAATACGCAACTCAGCGCTCGGCGCCTGTCGCAAGAACGCTCGACGCGCCGGAAGTCAGCGCGCCGCCCCGGCCGCAGTTCAGCCGGAATACGCCCTATTCTTCAAGGTTGCTGATCAACAAGTTGCTCACTGGCGAAGGAAGCGCCAAGGAGGTAAGGCAGTTCGTTCTCGATATCGGCGAAGGCGAACTAAGTTACGAAGCCGGCGACGCGCTCGCAATCTGGCCGAGGAATTGTCGTATGCTGGTCGATGAAATCCTCGCGACTCTTTCGTTGAACGGCGATAGTCCGGTCTCCGTCGACGGGCTCGGCGAACTGCCGCTCTCGCAGGCCCTCGAACGGCATTTCGAGATCGGCCGCGCAAGCGGCGACTTCGTCAAGTGGTGGGCGTCTGTTTCAAAAGCGGACGCATTATCGAGTGCGCTCTCGGCCGCGCATAATGATCTGGCTCGCTGGCTGTGGGGCAAGCAGATCGCGGATATTCTGGCCCTGGCGCCTTGCAGGATCGACGCACAGCAGCTTGTTGGCGGCCTGAAGCGCCTGCAGCCGCGCTTATATTCGATTTCCTCCAGCCCCAAGCGCCATCGAGACGAAGTTCATTTGACCGTATCAGTCGTACGGTACATGAACGACAGAACAAGGCGCATGGGCGTCGCGTCGACATTCCTCGCGGACCGCTGCGACGGCGCCGCCGTTCCGATCCTTGTTCAGCCATCCCGCCATTTCCACCTCCCTCAAGACTCGCACGCGCCTGTCATCATGGTCGGACCCGGCGCAGGAATCGCTCCCTTCCGCGCCTTTCTGCAGGAGAGAGAAGCGACTGGAGCAAGAGGAAAGAATTGGCTGTTTTTCGGGGAACAAAGACGGGAGACGGATTTCTACTATCGCGAAGAGCTCGAGCGCTGGAAAAAAAGCGGTCATCTGACGCGACTGGATCTCGCCTTCTCGCGGGATCAGGACGCCAAGATCTATGTCCAGGACAGAATGATGGAAAGCGGCGCCGAATTATGGCGCTGGCTTGAGGAGGGCGCTTATTTCTATGTATGTGGCGACGCGAGTCGAATGGCGAAGGATGTCGACGCCGCGCTCAAGAAGATCGTCGCGCGTCACGGGGGGATGACGATCGAAAGAGCGGAAAATTATGTGAAGGCGTTATCCAATCAGAAACGATATTTGAAGGATATTTATTAGCGTCCGTCCGAAGAGATGTTGAGTCGAAAGAGTCAGACGGTCTGGACGTCGTCATGGTCGATACGGTCTCAATATTTGTAACTCAGACCAATGCTGAAGGCGCGCGGTTCTCCATGGAAGAGCGCGCCATTTGACGTCCAGTTGGGCTGACCCGTGAGATTGGTCGCGTTCCCTTCGATCTTGAGATTGTCGTTTACTGCGTAAGCGAGCGATATGCCCAGCATTTGTTGGGGCGCAAGCGTGAATCCATAGGTGTTCGGAAGGGTTGCTTGCAGACGGCTCGCGTAATAATAGCTCGCGCCCACTTCGAGCCCTTTGAAAGCGCCGGAGCTGAACTCATAATTGGCGTTGACGCTGTAGACGCGTCGTGGCGCTCCTAACAAATCGCTGCCGACCTGTGACGGGACGTTGGAGTCCTGCGTCACGACCGCGTGAAGGAAAGTCGCGACGCCGTTGACATGAAGATGCGGCAAAATCTCGCCGCCAACATTGATCTCCAAGCCATGACTGTGCTGCTGGCCCGTCACCAGCGAATAGAACCCTGAAGGATTGGCCGGATTGGGGATGGCGACGTGGTCGCGCGTCACGTCGAACAACCCGAGCTCGAAGCTCAGTCTGCTGTCGAGCAATTCGCGCTTCAGCCCGACTTCATATTGCGTGTCCTGCTGCGGCGCAGGCGCTTCGCCGCTTTGTAGTTGCACGGCGGTGTTAGGAATGAGCGACTGACTGGCGGCGGCAAAAATCTGCGTATCCTCGAAGGGACGGAACAGAACGCCGGCGCGGGGATTGAAATAGCCCTGGACTCCCTTGGACAGGCTGGCTGTGGGTTCGCCGGACAGCGCGCCGAAAGGATCGAACACCCGTTCGCGCTGCGCCAGGAGATCGTAGCGGCCGCCGAGCAAGACCCGCCATTGCGGAGAAAGGTCGAGCAGGTCTTGCGCATAAACGGACTGGCTCCAGGCGCGCGCCATTCCGTTGGCCCAATAGGCGTTCGAATAATCAATTCCCGCCGGATAGACCGGCGCGAATATATTGATGGGCGACAAGGGGTCGCGCGCGATCCTGTCGCTGTGGCCGTAGAAATAATCCCAGTGCTCGACGCCCAAAAAGACCGTATGCTGCAAGAAGCCCGTCTCGAATCGTCCGCTCAGGCTGACTTGGGCGTCGAAGTTGCGAACGCCGATATTTGTGCGCACCGGCTGCCCGAGCGTAAGCGACTGAAATCCGTCATAGCCCCACTCCTGGAACCAGCCAAAGCGATTGGCGACGAGATAGTAGTCGATAACCGCGGAGAGATTCCAATCCTTGTTGAGAGCATGTTGATACGTCAGCGTGATCTCGGCGGAGCGCGGGGTTTCATGTTCATTTGCTGGCGCGCCCGCATAGAATTCACGCGGAATGCGCAGGAAAATTGGACTCGCCGGGACGCCGTCGCGCCAGATGCTATGTATGGCGTTGAATTCGGCGCGAAGCGTCAACCTGTCTCCGTTGTCGCCGACATAGGCGAACGCAGGGGCGATGTCGACTCCGCTCAGACGCACAAAATTGACGAAACTGCCCGCGCTTTGCGCCGATCCGGTGAGCCGGAATAGAAAATTCTTACTGTCGTTCAATGGCGCATTGGCGTCGATGCTGACGCGGCGAAGGTCGAAGGCGCCGAGCGTCGCCATACCATGCACGAAGGATCCGTCGGTCGGCGTCTTTCGAATGTAATTGGCCGCTCCGCCGTAGCCGCCAAGCGCCTTGCCGAACAACATCGCGCTCGGGCCCTTGTAGAATTCGACGTGATCGACCGTGGAAAGATCGACGTCCTGCGACGTGAATCCGTGCGCCGCGCCGTCGAAAAGCGTCAGGCCGCTTGGAAATCCTCGCATGACGAAACTTGGCGAATAGCCGGTGTTCGACGTCGTCGAGTTGACAAAGACCCCGGAGACGTCCTTGCCGAGATCCTGCGCGCGCGGAGCGTCGCGCGCATTCGCGCGCGACTCTTTTTCTTCGGGCTCCTCCGATCGGCGCTCGCGCCCCTTTCCTTCCTGCGACGCGTCCGCCGCGGGGGGCGTCGCGACCAAGGCGACAGTCGCCGCCGCGATCATTGGCAAGCGAAGGAGGCGTTTGGCGGGGGCTGCCGGCTCTCGGCGGAGGCGGCGCGAGAGCTTTTCCTGGATTGCGTCAATGCGACAAAGTTCGGCGCCGACGGGATGCGACGCCGGCCGGAAAGACGCTGGTCCTTGTCTCATGCCGCGACCATGCCCGCATCATGTTCGGCGAGCATTTGCGCGAGCCGCTCGTGAAAGTTCCTGGAGAGGACAATGTCGAGATGATCCGTTGCAGGAATGGTCTCCACGGAAACGGTCGACGCGAGGCCGCTCCAATCCATGATGGGTTTTCCCTCGACGCGAGAGCGTTCCGCCTCGAATGAGCGCACGCGGATATTTTGCGGCGCCAGCGTCAGTCGGCGCATCTGCAGCGCATGATCGACCAGCGTGTGCAGCACGCGCTCGCGGCTGCCGACGAGCGGCCCGTCGATCGGCAGCGGCTGCGGTTCGGCGGCCATGAAACGCAAAAAGCAATCTTCGGTCTCGTCATCCATGCGCGCGCGCAACGCCAGCCAATGGTCACGCATCGGGGAGACGGCTAGCCATGCGTCGATCATCTCCCGCCACCGATGTCTTTCGGCCTCCTCGGGACGCGGCGCGCTGTTTGCGGCAAAGGGCGCTTCAAGGCCGCAAACGTCGGCCATGCCGACGAAATGCACGGGAATATGGCCGGCGAGACGCCGCGCCGTCTCAAAAGCGAGCACGCCGCCCCAGGACCACCCGAGAAGCGTGCAGCCCCGCGCGTCGACATTGCGTCGGATGGCGGCGGCGTAACCGTCCGCGAGGACGCCAACTTCGGGCAGCGCGTCAACCGCATGTGTCAGCGAGGCGCAGGCGAAGCCGAATGCCGGCTGTCGCGGTCCGAGCCGGCGCAACAGCGCCTCATATTCGCGCAGGCTGACGAGCAGGCCCGGAAACAGCACGAGGGGCGGACGATCGCCGCCTGTCGATAAATGGATCACCCGGGCCGGGCCTTCGCCGGCATTCGGATCGGCGCCCGCGTTGATGCGAGCCGCCAGCGTCTCGACGGTTGGATTGCCAAGCAGGTCGGCGACGCACAGGCGGCTTCCCGGATAGGCGAGATGGAGCCTGGCGAGCAATCGCAACGCTGACAGGGAGTCGCCGCCGAGTTCGAAAAAGGGTTGGTCAGCGCCTACGTCCGAAAGATCGAGGATCGAACTCCAGAGCGCCGCGATCTCCCGTTCGACGGGCGTGGAGGGCGATCGAGGGGGCAAACCGGACAGCGCGGGCTCCGGTAGGGCTGCGCGATCGATTTTGCCGTTGGGCGTCATCGGCAATCGGTCGAGAACGACGATGCGCGAAGGCCTCAGCGGCGCGGGCAATACGCCGGCGAGCCGCGCGCGGAGGCGTCCCGGCTCTGGATTGCGCCCGGGAGCGGGCGTGACATAGCCGACCAGAGTCGGACCGGCGCGGCCGTCGCGCTTCAACACCACCGCCTCGCCGACCGTCGGTTCGGCGCGCAGGCGCGCCTCGATCTCCCCCAATTCGACGCGGAAGCCTCGGATTTTCACCTGGCTGTCTTCCCGCCCGACGAACGCCAGCCCGCCATCCGCGCGTCTGCGGACCATGTCGCCGGTGCGGTACATGCGGCCGCCGGCCGTCGAAAAAGGATCGGGCAAAAACCGCTCGGCCGTCAGGGCGGGCTGCTTCAGATAACCGCGCGCGAGGCCAGATCCGCCGAGCCAGAGTTCGCCGGTCGCTCCCTCTGGCGTGAGCTCCAGATCAGGGCCAAGAACGTAAGCGACTCTGTCTCCAACGACGTCGCCGATCGGCGCATAGGGCTCGTCGAAGGCGGCGCCGGGCGAAACTTTCCAGATCAGCGGCGAGATGACGGTTTCCGTCGGGCCGTATCCGTTGATGAGAATGCGCGGGCGCAGCGCCCGCCCTATGCGCTCGAACGTCGTGCGGGACATCGCCTCGCCGCCGAAGGAGTAACAATACACGTCCGGGGGATCGCCGACCGTCTCGGCCCAGGCCGCCAACTCGCCGATGTAGCTCGTCGGGAAACCTGCATGCGTGACGGACTTATTGCGTATGATGGCCAATGTTTCGGCGGGCGTCCATAACTCGTCTCCGCGAAGCGCGATCGAGCCGCCGGCCCAGAGCGGCGCCATCCATCGTTCATGGGCGCCGTCGAAGGCGAAGGTAAGGAAATGCAATTCGCGCGAGGCGGCGCTCATGTCGTAAGCGGCCGCAGTCGTCTCGATATGCATGGCGAGCGGCCCGTGCTCGACTGCGACGCCCTTCGGCTTGCCCGTCGAGCCCGACGTGTAAATGACGTAAGCGAGCCTGCCGGCGTCAAGCGGAACGTCGCATGCGCCGTCGTCCGGCAGCGTCGCCATATCGATGATGTCGAGCGGCGGCAAGCCTCTCAATCTTTCGCGAGAGGCCGCGTCAGAAAGAATTGCGACGGCGCCCGATTGTTCAAGCATGAATGCGTTGCGCTCAATTGGATGCGCGAGGTCAATGGGGAGGAAAGCGGCGCCTGCCCGCATCACGCCAAGGTAAGCGGCGATTGCTTCCGGGCTGCGGCCGAGGGCGACGGCGACGATTGTTTCGGATTCCGCGCGCACCTTAGCCACGGCCGCAGCGACGCGCGCCGAGAGCTCGTCGAGTTCGCCGCGCGTGAAATCGCGGTCGCCGAACAGGATCGCGGGTCTGCCGGGCTCCTGTCGGGCGAGGGCGGAGAGCCGGCCGGGAACGCTTGCTTCGGCGAGCGGAGAGGCGGGAGCTGGACGCATGTCCGTCCAAGCCTTTTCAAGCAAGACGGTCGCGGAAGCATGGTCCGTCGCGGGCGCGATTTCCCTCCAGCCGAGGGGAACGGGGCTGCGCCCAGGCCATAGCGCATGACGTCCGCTCGCGTCGACGACGACACGGACGTCGTCACGCTTGGTTGCTTTGAATTCCTGAAACGCCCGCATTCGCTCCGCCGGACCTCCCTTGTCAGTTTTCACGCCATCCCCGTCCCGTCGCGTCACGCGCCTATCAGCAAGATGACGAACGACGTCGGCGGCAATTCAGGAAAGAAATGTCTGAACCGGCGCGCGCGTTAATCGTCATTGAGACGGGAAGCGCATGGGCGGCGGCGCCGGAGCGGCCGATGCGGGAAGGAACGACGAATGGCCGATGAATTTTTGACGTCGCTGACGGCTCGACGCGATTGCGACGCCGTTGCCGGCGCCCGGATCGCAAACCAGGCGCCGATGGACAACAATATCCGCTTCGAGATCCTCTCTTCCGTCGCCGGCGATGTTGAGGCGCGAGCGGATTGCGGCGGCGCGGACCCGCGGCAGATCGCGCAGGCGGCGATCGCTTTCGTCGAGTCATTGACGGCGCAGAACCCTTCCATCGAGATGATTCGCGTGAGAGGTCGTTCCGACGCGATCGAGGCGCTCATCCGCGGCGCGGCCGCGCAGGCCGTGGAGGGTCAGGCGGGGACCGTCGATCTCCTGCCGAGCCTTGTCTGGCAATTGCCCCAGCGCTGGCTCATCGACGCCGGCCTGCGGCCCTATCCGGAACTGCGCGTGATTCAGTATGGGCGTCCGCATCCCATACGTCCGCCAAAGCCTCGCGGAACGCTCTATCGGCGTCGAATCCCCTGGCTCGACCGCGAACTCTCGTTCCGCGCGGCGACGGAAGACGACGCAGATCTCCTTCACGAGTGGATGAACCGGCCGCGCGTCGCGGAAGTCTGGGACGAGGCGGGCCCAATCGAGCATCATCGCGCTTATCTGCAGGGGTTGCTCGCCGATCCGCATGTGCTGCCGTTGATCGGCGCGCTGGACGATCGTCCAATCGGCTGGTTCGAGGTCTATTACGCCGCCGAGAATAGACTCGGGCCGCATTACGCTTGTGAGGACTGGGATCGGGGTTGGCATGTCGCGATCGGCGACGAGAGCTGCCGCGGGGCCGCCCATGTCGCCGCCTGGCTGCCGTCGTTGATGCACTTCATGTTCCTGGACGAACCCCGCACCCGGCGGATCGTAGGCGAGCCGCGGGCCGATCACGCACAGCAGATCAACAATCTCACCCGATCTGGTTTCGCGACCATCGGCACCGTCGACTTCGCGCATAAGCGCGCCGCTCTCGTGATGCTGACTCGCGACCGCTTTTTCCGTGACCATCTGTGGGCGCCCGGCGCGGCGGAAGCCTCGCTCGTCCGAACCCCTCGATTCCGCTGACTCCCATCTCCGCCTGAAAGGAATGTCTCTATGATCGACGCGTCCTATCACGATATATTGGGCGTCGGGTTTGGCCCGTCCAATCTCGCGCTCGCCATTGCGCTTGACGATTTGGGACGTCGCCGGCGAAGCCCCTTGCGCGCCGCCTTCATCGAGCGCCTGCAAGGTTTCTCCTGGCATCAGGACATGCTGCTGCCGGGAACGGACATGCAGATCGCCTTCGTCAAGGATCTAGTGACCCTCCGCGATCCGACAAGCCGGTTCAGCTTTCTCAACTATCTGCACAAGAAAGGGCGATTGACCGCCTTCATCAACCTCAAGACCTTCAATCCGAGCCGCATCGAATTCAACGACTACCTCCGTTGGGCGGCCGAGCAGCTCGATCAGCACGTTCATTACGGAGAGCTGGTCGAGCGAGTCGAGCCGCTCATCGTGGATGGGCGCCTCGGCATGCTCCAGGTCGTTTCGCGCGGCGCCGACGGGCGACTCCGTTTTCGCCGGACGCGTCATCTCGTCGCCGCTCCTGGAGGGCGTCCGCATGTTCCTGCGCCCTTCGACAGCGTCTGCGACCGGCGCGTGTTGCATTCCTCGCGTTATCTGTCCGCCGCGCCAGCGGCGCTAGAGGGAGTCGCGCGCCCGCGCGTCGCGGTAATCGGGGGCGGCCAGAGCGGCGCCGAGATCGCGGTCGACGCCGGCGCGCGCTTCCTGGGCGCGAGCGTCGATCTCATCATCCGCAATCACGCGCTGCGTCCTTCGGACGACAGCGCCTTCGCCAATGAAATCTTCGACCCCGAGGCGGTCGACGTGCTCTATGGCCTGGAGCGCGAGTTGCGCGCCGAAGTGCTGGCGGAACTCCGGCACACTAATTATGCGGTCGTGGACGACAAGCTGATCGCGCAGCTCCACGCCATCATCTACGAGGAGAAAGTGCGCGGCGTCACACGTCACCGGCTGTTGCGCAACACCGAGCTCGTGGGCATGACGACCCGGGAAAAAGACGTGACGCTACGATTGCGCGACCGCCTCACCGGCGAAATTCAGGAGTCGCGCTATGACGCGGTCATATTTGCGACGGGCTATGAGCGCAACGGTTTGCCGAGCGTCCTCGAGTCGCTGCGCTCGCATCTCCTGCAAGATTATGTGGACCGCAATTATCGGCTGCCGCTCGCCGAAGCGGATGTGAGCGTCCATGTTCAGGGCTGGTCGGAGACGACCCATGGCCTCTCCGACACATTGCTGTCGGTCCTGTCGGTGCGCGCCGGCGAAATCGTCGCCTCGATCGAAGCCTGCGAGTCGGCGCTCGAAGCGCGGACGCGCGCGGTCTGCGCATGACGGCGGTCTCCGAAAACGCTCTGTCGGAGCAACCCGAACTGGGAGACCCGCGTCTGGCGCGTCTCATTGTGCGTCTTGCAGGACCGGCGATCCTGGGCATATCGGCGCACTCGCTGCAAATGGCGGTAAATGCGCTGTTCGTCGCCTCGCTCGGATCCGCGGCGGTCGCCGCCGTTGCGCTGGCGCAGTCGATGACGTTGGCCATCGCCGCCCTTGGTTATGGCGTTGGCGTCGGCGCCGCCTCGATCGTGGCGCGTTCGCTGGGGCGTGGCGATAATGAAGGAGCGGGAGCGGCGGCCGCGACGGCCCTCGCCATGATTATTCCCGCCAGCGCCGTCTCGGTCGCGGCGATGCTCACGAATGTCGACTGGGTTCTGGCGCAGTTCGGAGCGAGCCCCGTCGTGATCGAGACCGCGCGGGCTTATGCGGCGCTGTCGGTGATCGGAACGGTCGTCATGCTGGTGCATGTCGTCGGCGGTTTCATTGCTCGCGCCGAGGCGAGCGCGCGTTTCTCCATGGCGGTGATGGTCGGCTCCTTCGGGCTCAACATCTTGCTCGATGCGCTTTTCATTCCAATTCTTGGATGGGGGATCGAGGGCGCTGGCTGGGCGACGCTGATCGGCCAGCTTGCGGCGGCGGCGTCCTACTATTGGTACTTCGCCAATGGCGTGTCGCAGCTTCGCTTGAAGTTTTGCTGGCGCCGCGCCGTTCCGACGGCGTCGGAGATAGTCGCCATCGGCATGCCGGCGACCGTCACAGCCTTGCTGTCGGCGTTTTCTCTCGTCGCCCTGCTGAAGAGCGCCGCCGCCAGCGGCGAGGCGGCGGTCGCCGCGATCGGCGTCTCGCTGCGGGTGCTGTCCTTCGGCATGCTTCCAGTGCTGGGATTGTGCAGCGGCGCCGAAGCGGTATTTGGCTTCGCACACGGCGCGGGAGACTTCAGGCGCCTTGGCCAGGCTTTGCGAATCGTGCTCGCGATCGCCTCGGCCTATGCATTTGCGTGGTCCGGCGGCGCAATCCTGTTCGCTCCTCAGCTTCTCGCGCCCTTCGCGCCGGATTCGGCGGCCCTCGAGCTCGCTATCCGCGCCTCCAACGCTTTCGAGGCGGTGTTCGTGCTATCGGCCATCGCCTTCGCCGTGCTGACGATGTTTCAGGCGATCGGCGCCCCGCGCATGGCGACGATCCTGTCACTCGCCTCGCAAGGTTACGTTCTCCTGCCGCTGCTCGCCGTTCTTCCGCCCCTTTGGGGGTTTGACGGCGTCATCGCAGCCCGAACGCTCGCCGAGGCGATAACTTGCGCCATTGCGCTCACGCTTCTCTCCGTGCGCCACCGCGCGCGGTGATTTGCCGCGGCGGCCATCCCCCGCGCAGACGCCTTTGCGGAGCGCGCGCTTCGGCGCGTCGGGAGGCGCTGCGCGGGGAACTTCCGCCGCCAGCGCCGCGAGGCAATGTTCATGTCCGCGGCGGACGAATTCGCAGACCAGGGCGCGCGACACGCCCATCGTCTCGGCAACCTTCTTTTGCGCCACGCCCTCCACGCGGTGCATACGAAAGGCGGCGGTGATTTGCTCGGGCAACTCCTGAAGCGCGCCCTCGAGGAGGCGGAGAGCCTGATGGGCTTGCACTGTCGCGGCAGGGCATAAGCCGCCCGCCGCCGAAGCCCAGTGATCCTCATCGCCCGGGACGAAAATTCGGCTTTCGAATCGCAGGCGCCGAGCGCGGTCGATCGCGAGATTGCGCACCATGCGGGTCAGATACGCCTCGCCAAATTCTATGTCGGACGGCGCCTGTTCCGATAAAATGCGCAACAGCACATCTTGCAACACGTCTTCGGCAAGGAAAGGGCATCCGAGGTAACGTCGGGCGACGCCGAGGAGGCGGGGGCGAAGCTGCTCCGCAATGCCAAGAAGCTCAAGGGCGTTACACTCACTCAATGCCGTATCTCCGGATGTAGACAGTAGATTATCAGGTGATTTGGTTCTGTACGGCGACAAATACTATTCAAGCAATTACGATATAAAATATATTCAATAGTAATATAAATATAAAGTGGCGGCGCGCTTATCAATGATGCTTTAAATAGAGGCGCAATACATGTTCTGCAATAAAAATACTTTTTATCCAGGAAGCGCCTTCAAAATCGGAAAGCAAGCAGGGAGCGGCCGGCGCGAGCGCCATGAGCGGAGAACGTCGCTCTCGCTCGGCGTTTCTTCGCCCAGATAACAACGCCGGCGATCGACAGCGTGGCGACCGCGATCCCCATGCAGGACACGAGGATTCGTCCAGGAAGGCCGAGAATTTTCCCGGAATGAAGCGGCAGTTGCAATGCGAGGAAGAGATCGCCGGACGTTTTGCCCCAAGGAAGGCGCTCACCTAAAAAATCGCCGTTGATCGCGTCGAAATAGAGCATTGCGGGCCCGAGACCGAAGGGACCGTCGACTTCTCCTCGCTCGAAGAAGTCCGCTCGAAAGACGCCTGCCTCGTCGACATAGCCGACGGCGCCGAGCGGCGTTTTGAATTTCCGCGCGACGGCTTCTTTTTTGGCGCGGTCGATCGTTTTCGCTAGGCTGAACGACGGAGGCGCGGGCGCTTGCCGCGACGTCGCCTCGAGGCTTGGCGTGAGCGTCGAAACCAATCCGATTAAAGGCCGCGCGACTTCCCGGTCGAGATTGAGACAGGCCGCGCTGATCGCCATGATGAGAAGAAGCGTCCACAGCCACAGGCCGAAGGCGCGATGTATGTCCAGGGTCAGCCTGTACGGTCCGCTCGGCCATTTAATGCGCCAGGCGACCATCCAGTTGCGTCGCCAGGCGACGCCGATCCCATCGCGCGGAATCGGCGGGAGCGTGAGCGCAAAGCCGACAAAGCAATCAACGATCCAGAAGAGGGCGACCCCGCCCATCAGCCAGACGCCCCATTTGTTGACGCCGTGAAATTCGGGAATACAAAGACTGTAGTGTAACGCATACAGGAAAGGGATGACGTGGGCGCGGTCGAGCCGCGGTTCTCCCCATGCGCGCTTTCCCAGGAAAGCTCCGTTCGCCGGATCGAGAAACACCTGATTATAGTCGAGAACATAGGGCTCCCCCGAACCGGGATCGATGCGGGGGCTGACAAATAAATCGAACGCCTCGCCCGGCGTCGCGGTGAGCGGCAGATAGGTCACCCAAGCCTTGGAATCCATCCTCTCCACGCGAGCGGCGAGCTCCAGCGGATCGAGCGCCGGACCCGAGGCGACCGCGCGATATAGATCCGGATTGAGCCAAGCGTCGAGTTCGTCGTGCCATGCAATGACCGCTCCCGTCAGCCCCGCGATCGTCAGAAACGAAGCGATGGACAGGCCGACGAAGCGATGCAGCAGGACCAGCAGACCTCTCAGACTGCGTCGCCGCAATGGGCCCTTGCCTTGGGCCCCGAGGTGCGCCGCCTTCTTCACGGCGCGCGGGGCTTCCCGCGATTCTACGTGGCTGCGCCAATTCACCATCGGTATCGCAATGACCCGATGATCGTGCGCCTGGGCCCGAAATAGCAAAATCCGCCCTGGCAGGTCTGATAGAAGGCGTCGGCGAGATTCTGGCCGTTGATCTGCAGCCGCACGCCTTTCATCGCGGGATCGATCTGGCCGAGATCGTAATGGAGACTCCCGTCCAGCGTGGTCGCCGATGGCGACTTGAAGGTGTTCGGCTCGTCGCCGAAGGTCGCGCCGACATAGCGAACGCCGAACCCCGCGCCGAGGCCCGCAAAGGCATGGCCGGGCTGTATCGTGTAGTCCGCCCAGGCGGCAAAGGTCTGCTGGGGAATGCCCGACGGCGTTCTGCCGATCGTCGTGGGGTCGCCCGACACATATTTCAGACTGAGATTGGTGTAGGACACGGACGCGCTCAGGCCCGGGCCGACGCTCGCAACGCCCTCGAACTCGAAACCACGCGAGCGCACCGCGCCGGTCTGCGTCTGAAAGGCGAGGTTGTTGGGGTCCTGCACAAGAATATGCGACTGACGAATGTCGAACCAGGACGCCGTGAGCAGGGCGTTCCAGCCGGGCGGCTGGAATTTGACGCCGAATTCCTTTTGCTCGCCCGTGACCGGCTTGAATGGGGTCCCGTTCGCGTCCGTCCCGAGAGTCGGCGCGAAGCCGGTCGCGTAATTGGCGAAGGGGGCGAGGCCGAAAGGCGAGACATAGATCGCGCCCGCGCGCCAGGTGGTCGCCCTGTCGCGCTGCCGCGACTCCGCATAGGCGGTGTAGGGCGCGCCATCGTCTGTCGCTGCGGCGGTTTCAGTGTTTGTCTTCGTATAGACCCAGTCCTCGCGGCCGCTGAGCGTCAGGTTGACGGGGCCAAGCTTCGCGTGATCCTGCACGTACATCGCGAGCTGATCCTGCTTCTGCGACTCGACGAAGGAATAGAGGTCGGGCGGATTGATCGGCAGGAAGCCGTAGGGAAGCGAAGGATAGATCGGCAGGTCCGGAGCGAGGCCGAAACCATATTTGTCGTTGAATTGGGCATAGGTGTATTCCAGCCCGGCCAGCGCCGCGTGATCAATGGGGCCCGTGGCGAATTTGGCGTGCACCTGATTGTCGACGCCAAAGGCGCTCAGATGATCGACGATGCGCCCGGTGGAGCGAGACGCGATTCCAGTGTCGAAGTCGATAAAGTCGATCTGGGTGTACCTGACGTCCGCGACCAGATGAGCGAAACGCACATTTTGCTTGAAGGTGATGTTCTCGTTGAACTTGTGCTCGAACTCATAGCCGATGCGGAACTGATCCTGGTCGAAATTGGTGAACCGCGGATCGCCCTGGTAGAAGCGGGTGAGCACGCCTTCGGGCGTCTGATAGAAAGCGGAGTTGCCGGTGGTCCGGCTGTTCATATATTCGCCGAGGAAAGTCAGCGACGTGGAGTCGTCCGGCCGATAAGCGAATGCCGGCGCGACGAAATAGCGATTGTCCTTGACGCCTGGCAGCCACGTGTTGCTGTCGCGGAACAGGCCGGTCAGGCGGTAGGAATAGACGCCATTCTGGTCAAGCGCGCCGCCGAAGTCGAAATTCCCCTGGTATCTATTATAACTGCCGAGTTGGACCTGAACTTCGCGAAGCGGCTCCAGCGTGGGGCGCTTGCTTTGCAGATCAATGAGCCCGCCGGGAGAGCCGAGACCATAAAGCGCGGAGCTCGGACCTTTGACGACGACGATCGACTCGAGGCCGTAGGGTTCGGTCTTGTAAATTCCGAAAGTCGCGGCGGGCTGCCGCAGGCCGTCGCGATAAATTCCCGTGTAGGTCATGTCGAAGCCGCGCAGATAAAAGGAATCGAACCGCGGATCGAAACCAAAGGCGCCGGTGCGCACGCTGGAGGTATAGTCAAGCGCCTGCGAAAGAGTCTGGACGTTGCGGTCGTCGAGCTGCTGTCTCGTCACGACAGTGATCGACTGGGGAATCTCGAGGATCGGCGTCGCCGTCTTCGTGCCCGCGGTCGTTTTCAATGGGACGTAGCCATTGACGACCGTTGCTGGCCCACCGACAATCAACGGTCGCTCGATGGGGCGCGTCGCGTCGTCAACCCGGGTCGGCGAAGGTGACGCCCTCTCCGAGGGTTGATGCGGTTGCCCGCGCACCTTGGATTTCTGGCGCACGCCCCCGACGTCGATCGTTGGCAATGACTGCTGTGCGTTGGGTCGAGACGGCGCGACGATACTCGCTGCGGCCGCCAGAGCAGCGAAGCTGCACGCAGCCTTGATGGGCCTACGAACCATATATCCGAGCCTCCGCCAGATTGACGCCATTGGCTGGCTGGCTGAAGCCGTAATCGGCGTCGCTGGCGGGCTGCGAACTAGGTTACGCCGCCGCGACACGGGGACGCAAGGTCGTCTCGCATGGATAAGGTTGCAAAATTTCCAAGTTCTGGATGCACGAAGCGCGCCCGTGAAGGGCGCGACAAGACAATGCGCCCGGCGTGACCGAGCGCGAAGGCGAGGGACGCCAGCGCGAACTGCGCCGATCTCTCCGCGACCCGCAAGAAAAAAGGGACGCCCACCCGGGAGGGAGGGCGTCAAGTTTGGAGTGCCTAGAGAAACGAATTCACTATGACGATGCTCTCATCTACCTCCTTCCATTGCGAAGCGCCGTCCATCGGACGACGCTCAAACCGGATAGCGCCCGCAGTCCGGATCGTGCGCCGAATCCCGACGCGATCTTGATGCGCGCCTTCCATCCTTGGCGGCGGAGCGTCCCGGATCACGCCAGAATTTCGTTGACGACCTTGCCATAGACGACGGTCGGACGCTCGGCGCGCCCCGCGCGACGAAAGACCGTCTTCAGATGATCGAGACCGAGCAATTGCAGGACGGTGGCGTGAACGTCATAGGTGTCGACAGGGTTTTCCACCGTCTTGAGGCCGATTTCGTCGGTCGCGCCATAGGTCAGGCCGTGCTTGAGGCCGCCGCCCGCGAGCCACTGCGTATAGCCCCAGGGATTATGGTCGCGGCCGTCGCCGCTCTGCCCGTAGGACGTGCGGCCGAACTCCGACGTCCAGACGATCAGCGTCTCATCCAGGAGACCGCGCGCCGCAAGGTCCGACAGCAGGCCGGCGATCGGCTTGTCGATGGCCCGGGTCTGTGCGCCGTGGTTCTCCTCGAGCTTGCGGTGCGCGTCCCAGTTCTTGTTGTCGTCCGAAATGCTTTCGACCGGTCCGGAGACGACCTGAATGAATCGAACGCCGCGCTCCACCAGGCGCCGGGCGCGCAGGAGGGTGGCGCCATAATCCTTCGTCGCGTCATCATCCAAGCCATAGAGCGCCTTGGTCGCCGCCGTCTCCTTGCCAAGATCGACCGCCTCCGGCGCCGAGGATTCCATGCGATAGGCGAGCTCATAGGAGCGCGTGCGCGCCTGCAGCTCGGTGTCGGACGGCAAGGACGCGGATTTGTGCTCGTTCAGCTTGCCGAGCAGATCGAGATTGTCGCGCTGCTGGGCGGCGGCGATCAGTTCCGGACGATCGAGATTGAGAATGGGCGACGCGCCGGGACGGAACGCCGTGCCCTGATAGACCGCCGGCAGGAAGCCCGAGCTCCAGTTCACGGAGCCGCCACGCGGTTCCCGTTTTCCGCTATAGAGCACGACATAGGGCGGCAGGTCCGGATTTGCCGAGCCGAGCGCATAAGTGACCCAGGCGCCGAGGGAGGGGCGCCCGGGCGTCACGTCGCCCGTATTGAGCTTCAGGATCGAGATGTCATGCGTCGCGCCGACCGTCACGCTCGACTTGATGAAGGTGAGCTTGTCGGCGTGTTGCGCAAGATTGGGCAACAGATCCGAAAACCAGGCGCCGCTCTCGCCATATTGCTTCCATGTCCGCTTCGAGGCGAACAGTTTGCCGGCGCCGCCCGAGGTCGTGACCTGCAATCCCTTGAGGAAGGATTCCGGAACGTCCTGACCGGCGAGCCGGACCAGTTCCGGCTTGTAGTCGAAGAGGTCGAGCGTGCTCGGCGCGCCGTCCATGTGCAGCCAGATGACCGATTTCACTTTCGGAGCGAAATGCGGCTCCTTCTTCGCGAGCGGATCGACGAATGTCGCCGCCGCCTGGGCGAGCGGCGCCGAAAAGACGCCGCCGCCCGGCATGAGGCCGTTCAGCGCAAGTCCCGTCATCCCGTAGCCGGCGCCGAACAACCATTCGCGTCGTGACCGATTTGCCATATCTTGTCTCCTTTGTCCGATGTCGATGAATTGTCAGAAGCGGTAGATGAACTCATTCGAATTCGCGACGGTGTGAACGAGATCCACAAAGGCGGAGTCCCGGATCGGGTCGGAGATCCTGACATCCTTTCCCGTCGGCTCGGCGATCGAGAACTTGCCATTGGCGGCTTTGCTGGCGATCACCTTCTGATGCTCGTCGAGAAACGCTTTCAACACGGATTTCTCGTAGTCGTCTGGGCTGCGCGCGAAGAGGATCCGGTAGAGCCGCTCGATCCGCGACGCTTCGTCGGCGCCTCCTTCCCGGATAACCCTGCCGGCCAGCGCCTGCGACCATTGGAAGACGAGATCGTTGTTGATCAGCGTCAGCGCCTGCAACGGCGTCGTCGTGACGTCGCGCTTGCTGTGCGCCTGCTGGGAATTGGCGAGATCGAACGTCTCCAGCAAGGGATAGGGCACGCTGCGTCTCGTGAAGACGTACAGGCTGCGCCGGTTGATCTCACGCGGATCGTTCGACGCCTCCCAGGCCGGCCCGACATTGAGATTGGCGGGCAGCGGGGGGAACACGGCCGGTCCGCCAATGGCGCCGTCGAGATTGCCCGAAGCGACGAGGTAGGAGTCGCGAATCTGCTCGGCGTCCAGCCGCTTGCGCGGAAACACGGCGAGCAGCTTGTTCTCCGGATCGGCGGCTGCGACATCCTCGCGATGGGCCGACGATTGACGGTAGACGCTCGACAAGAGGATCTGGCGATGGAGCTTCTTGACGCTCCAGCCATTCTTGACGAAATCGTCGGCGAGATAGTCCAGCAACTCGGGATTGGTCGGCTTGTCGCCGGCTTTTCCGAAATCGCTCACCGTCCCGACGATGCCCTTGCCAAAATATTCGTTCCAGACGCGATTCACATAAACGCGCGCGGTAAGCGGATTCGTCGGGCTTGCGAGCCAGCTCGCGAGAGCGGCGCGGCGGCCAGACGACGTCGCCGTCGGCGTGATGACCGGCTTCTCCGCGCTGATGGCCTCCGGGAAGGCGGGCTGCGCCTCTTCAAGCGGACGCTCGTGGTTGCCGCCAAAGAAGATATAGGTCGGCGGCGCGTCGGAATGGCCGAGCTCCGTCGCGGCGGTGAAGGTGTTGGCGCCGCGCGTGGGCTTGAGCTTGTCGTATTTCTTGAGCTCTTCCGTTAGCTTCTGATATTCCCGCCACGTCGCGACCGCTTCGGGCGTGTGTTCCGGGCTCTGCTTGTCATTGGCGATGTCTCGCAGATAATTCGCCAGGGCGGCCTGGTCGGTGACCGTGTCGGCGCGGTAATTCACCCAGCGGTCGAGCGCGTTCCATTCATTTTTGGGCTTGAAGATCGACGCGCGGGCGTCAGGGTTGTAACGCTCCTTGTAAAATTGGGTGGCCTTGTCGCGAACCGATTCGACGATCTGCTTCTGGCGGTCGAGTATGTCCTTGGCCGCCGTCTCGTAGATCGCCTTCGCCTTCTCATATTCGAGCTCTTGCGGCCCCTTTGCGGCCGGGATCTTTTCGTCGAACGCCGTGTTCGCGAAGAACGCCTGAAGCGAGAAGTAATCCTTCTGGGTGATCTTGTCCGACTTGTGATTGTGGCAGCGCGCGCATCCAATGGTCGTGCCGAGTATCGCCTGGCCGATCGTGTCGACGATGTCGGTCGTGATCTGATATTTGCGCCCGATGAGGTCGCGGGCGTTCGGATTATCGGTGTAGCCGGCCATGAAGCCGGTGGCGACCAGCGCCTTTTGATCGCCCGGCGCGATCTCGTCGCCAGCGATCTGCTCCTGAATGAATCGGGAATACGGCTTGTCCTCATTGAAGGATTCGACAACGTAATCGCGATACCGGAAGAAATTGGGGCGCGTCACGTCGTTCTGGAAGCCGCCGCTGTCGGCGTAGCGGGCGAGATCGAGCCAGCGGCGCGCCTGCCTTTCGCCATATCGGGGAGAAGCAAGCAGCCGATCGACGAGCTTCTCATAGGCGTCTGGCGATTGATCATTGACGAAGGCCGCGACATCCTCCGGATCGGGAATGAGGCCCCAGGCGTCGAGCGTCGCGCGGCGAATGAAGGTCGCGCGATCGGCCTCAGGCGACGGAGACAGTTTGGCGGCTTCGATCCTGGCGAGAATGAAGGCGTCGATCGGCGCGCGCACCCAATCCTGATGCGCCACGGCGGGAAATGCAGGCCGCTGCACGGGCTGATAGGCCCAATGCGCGCGCGACGCCGGAGCGGCGCTCTTTTGCGCATTCTCGGGCGAGCCCTGCTCGGCCGCGACGGCGATCGCCGTTCCGGCGACGCTCAGGAGCAAAGTCAAATAAGTCAACTTTAATCGGCGCTTCATTCGCGATCCCCCTCGGGAGTCTGATTGAATCATTGCTTCGCTGGTCGCGAACGCATTCGGTGGACGCCAGGGCTTCCGACTTGGCGCTCCGGGCGGCCACGTTCGATCAAATCGGGCGTCGAAGCGCTGATGTTATATTCCTATTTATGTACTATGAAAATAGGATTCAGAAAAAATTTCGTGGCGTCTCTCTTTGCCTCCATTAGTCGACGAAACGCATCTGGCTACACCTCGCCAGCGGCAATGGAGCCGATCCGGACCTGCGGCGTAACCCAGTAAATTTGAGCAATTTATGCGTGAGATGTCGCTTTCTGGCCGATAGGCTTCGCGGCCTTCTGTTGCCGTTCTGCAACAGATAGGGACATGCGTCAGGGAGATCAACGGAACCAATTGACACTCTTAATCATAGTACTTTTATATGATTAAAGCGGCGGCGATGACGCGGCGACGTGGCGCTCGCGCCAACATTCAAATGAGGGGGTGGAAATGGCGTGGGGGGTCTCCATCAACAGACGATTGTCGGGCGTGTCGGCGACGTCGCTGCTTCTGGCCGTCTCGGCCGTTTCTCTCGGCGTTCCGGGCCAGGCCGCGCGCGCTCAATCGGCGGGCGCTTCGCAGCCCGAACGGCGGCAGCAGGCGTCTTCGTCCGGCGAAGCGATCAATGTGAATGAAATCGAGGTCAGCGGCGGGAACGGCCCCAACGGCGCGGGAGAGAAGCTGTTGGAGAAGGTCTTGACGAAGACTCCGCGCTCCGGAACCGTCGTCACCGGGACCGCGATTGAAGAACAACAAGTGGACAATGTCGTCGACGTGTCGCGCCGGGTCCCGAATTATCGCCCCAACATCGCCCAGCCCAGGCAATCGCGAATGGCGATCCGCGGCGTCGGCATCGCGGCGGGGTCGGCCGGAACCGGATCGCCATCCGATACAGGATACATCGTCGACAATGTCTATTGGAGCTTCGCGGGCTTCCAGTGGGGCGATCTCGTCGATCTGAGCTCGATCGAACTGCTTCTCGGCCCCACCGGTACCGCCGGCGGCAAGAACACCAATGTCGGCTCCGTCGTCCTGCACACGCAGGCGCCGTCATTCGAGCCGAGAACCACGCTGAGAACGACATACGGGAATTATAATCACTTCAAGCAGACCATCAACTCGACAGGGACGCTGGTCGAAGACCGTCTCGCCTATCGCGCATCAATGTATTTCGATCGCGGCGACGGCTGGATCAAGGATGCAAAAACCGGATCCACCTATCTCGACACCAATCGGCTCGGTTTGCATTTCCAGCTCCTCGGCGTTGGAGACGGCTGGAGCGACCGCGCAAGCTTCATCTACAACGCTTCGAACGAGCACAATGACTACCTCACCGGCACGATCGGCGACACGAGCCTCGTCTACGCCAATGGCGTGGTTCAATCGCCGACATTCTTCCAGAATGTCCTGAAGAGGCTCGGAAAGCCGATCCTCACGATTGATCCGAACACGCCCTATATTTCGCGAAACGGCCGCGACCCCGCGCATGTCCTGATGCTGTCCAACGAGCTGAACTACCAGCTCGGCGACAACATGCTCACATCCATTTCCGCGATCGGCTACGGCTCGTTCCGGAACATGGGCTATTCGGACAACCAGCTCCTGCAGCTCGGGCTGAGTTCCGGCGGCATGGACACCTATATCATCCAGGGCTCGCAGGAATTGCGCCTCTCCTCTCCCAAGGAGCAGGAGCTCGAATGGACGACGGGTCTGTATTCCTATTTCGAGGACGCCGAAGATCGCATGCATCATTACCAGTTCGGCGTCGACTCGGCGGCCTGGCTCAACAACCCAGCCGCCTTGCCCAATCTCACCCCCTGGTGGCTGAACAAGGCGAAGGATTTCCAGATCGCCGCCTATGGGCAGGCGACCTATCATATCGACGAAAAGGCCTCTCTCACTTTCGGCCTGCGCGACAGCTACGACATCAGATACGGTTCGAACAAGTTCCGCCCGAACTATTTCTATGGCGTTCCATACACGGTCTTCCAGCAGGATGCGGCGATCGTCGCCGCCGGCGGATATGGCTGGTCGGACACGGGCGGGGCGACAAATTATCACAACGCCGTTATCGGGATCATCAATCCGCAGTATCAACTGAACGAGAACATCCTGCTTTATGGCCTGGTTGGACGCGGCGACAAGCAGCCGGCCGTGAACACGCAGAACACGCCGATCTATATCAGCGGCGTCCCGCAAGGCTTCAAGCCGCCGTTCAACAAGCCCGAGACCTCATGGGATTACGAGATCGGAACGAAAACAAACTGGTTCGACGGATCGCTGATCTCGAACGTCAATCTGTACTGGAACGATCTATATGATTTCCAGCTCAGTCAGACGAAAACCTATACGAGCAGCGGCGGCGTCACGACGAACGTCGCCTATCTCGGAAACGCGCCGCATATTCGCTTGAGAGGCGTCGAGTTCGTTCAGCGCTGGATTCCCTTCGAGGGGCTGACGTTCAATCTCTCCGGCGCCTACACCGAGGCGCGCTATATCGATTACAAGGATTCGCCTTCGCCCACCGACTGGACGTTCAAGGGCGGGCCATCGACGATTTCGCTCAGCAATACGAGGATCACCGGCCTGCCGTGGTGGCAGATCAATGGCGGCTTCAATTACGAGCATTCGCTCGGCGACAGTCTCGCCAGTCTGGCCGACTGGAAAGGTCAGCCGCTCACAGGCTTCGTCTATACGAACGCGTCATGGTTCAACAAGGCGCAATATACGAACCCGTTCTCGCTGATCCAATATTGGCAGCCGGCCTATGTCATGCTCGACGCGGGCGTGGGCGTCCGCACCAATGACCGCAGATTCAGCCTGACGGCCTGGGGAAAGAACCTCTTCAACAATCTCCCCTGGACGACATGGTCTCCCGGCTCGGCTTCCGCCCCGACCACGGTTGGCGTCTCGACCCAGGGCCCGCGCACTTTCGGCGTGACGTCGTCCGTTACGTTCTGATCCCCGCTCAAATGTTCCGGCGCGCCGACTTCCCATACGAAAGGAATGCAATGAAACCGCGATTGCTCCTATGCGCCCTGGCCAGCCTGACGCCTCTTGGAGGCTGCAATTCCGCCCCGCCGGCCGCCTCCGCCAAGCCCGCCGCCGCGGTCGACCCATCCAAGTTCGACCCCTCGAAGCTCGGCGGCATTCACGCCCACCACACGCCGGAGCAGCATGCGGCGTTCCTCAAGCGCGTCGGCCAATTGCAGACCGACGAAGACGCCGCCGATACGGGAGGCCTTGGCGGCGGGGGCGGCGGGGGCCACCATCACTGAGTGGAGATGCGCGCGCCAAACCCGGCGGCGCCACGCCTGGAGGGAGCGCGCGCGAGGGATCAGCAAGGCCATCAACGCCCGGATCGTCGCCGCCCGAGATGGAAGACGGTCTCGAAGTCGAGCGGCGACCCGATCATGGCCGTCTCCCGATGCGGCGCAACAAGCGGCGCCGCGCGAGCAGGAGGCCCGCCGCGCCGGCAAGAAGCGAGAGCGCGCCGATGCGGACCAGGATGAACAAGGTGAGGACGAGCAGCGCGACCCTTGTCGCAAATAAGAGCAATGCGCGCGCGGTCGCGCCGCGGTCGATCAACAAAACGTTCCACCACAGGGCCGTGAAATAGCCGTGGCCTGCGACAGCGCCGATGACGGCTCCCGCGCACGCCTGGAGGGCGAGAGACGAGAGCGGCGGCAGGGCAGGCAGGGTCATTGGCGGAACATCCCTCTCCCGGCGAGCCGCAGGGCGGGCGTCGCGCCGGTCATGATAAGCGGCCCGGAGACGATATATGAGCCGCAAGACAAAGTCTCGCCAGGCCGCCGGATCGCGGCCGCCGGCTTCATCCGGCGCGCGACAAGCGCATCGCATTTCGCGCGATTTCCAACTCCTCGTTCGTGGGAATGACGTAGGCCGCGACCGACGAGTGCGGCGCCGATATCTTCGTGCTCGAGGCGCGATTGGCGGCCTCGTCCAGCGCGACTCCGAGCCAGGCGCAGCCCGCCGCGACCTCCGCTCGGGTCGCCGTATCGTTCTCGCCGATGCCGCCGGTGAAGACGAGCGCGTCGAGCCCGCCAAGCGCCGCCGCGAGAGAACCGATCTCGCGCAGGATACGGTAGACGAAAAGCGCGATCGCCTCCCTGGCTTCGGGCGCGGCGGAGGCCCGCAGCGTCCGCATGTCGGAGGAAATGCCCGAGACGCCGAGGAGACCCGACTGGCGATAGATCAGGTCTTCCAGCCCGTCCGCATCGAGGCCGTAATGGCGGATCAGATGCAGCAGGACGCCGGGATCGAGCGCGCCGCAGCGTGTGCCCATCATCAATCCGTCGACGGCGGTGAAGCCCATCGTGCTCGCGACGCTCCTGCCGTCCTTGATGGCGCAGAGGCTCGCGCCATTGCCGAGATGCGCGACGATGACGCGCCCCTTGGCGCATTCCGGCGCAAGCTCGGTCAGGCGCGCCGCGATATATTCGTATGAGATCCCATGGAAACCGTACCGCCTTACGCCGTCCTGCGAATATTTTCGCGGTATGGCGAACGCCTGCGCGATTGGCGGCTGGCTCGCGTGAAAGGCCGTGTCGAAACAGGCGACCTGCGGAAGCTCCGGATGCTCGGCGAGCATGGCGCGGATGACCGCGAGATTATGCGGCTGATGCAGCGGGGCGAGCGGAATGAAGGTCTCGAGCCGGCGGAGAACGTCCAGCGTCACCAGCGCCGGCCGCGAAAATTCGCCGCCGCCATGCACGACGCGATGCCCGGCGACGGCGATGTCCTTGCCGTCGAGCCAGGGCGCCGCGGCGCGCATCATCACGCGGGTCGCGGCGGCGTGATCGAAACCCTGCGCGGGGAGGTTTTCGTCGAGCAGCGTCGCGCCATCCGCGCGGGCGAGCTTCACATGCGGCGTCGCGCCAATGCCTTCGATCAGTCCCTTCAGGCGAAGCGCGGGCGGCTCCTCCGCGTGGAACACCGCGAATTTGATGCTGGAGGAGCCGGCGTTGACAACGGCGATGCTGGACATGGGGTCGCTCAGTGAGGCGCGGGCTCGCGCGGCAAGGCTTCGGATCGCCGTCGCCGGCGGGAGACGGGCAAGACCTTAGCGTCTCCTTGTGTCGCTTTGTCGAAAAGCTGGGGCCCGGCCGCAATTCCGAAATAAGCGCGCCCGCGCGCCCTGTCGCTCTTCATATCCTGCGGCGAAGCGACGATTCCGCCAGGCTTGCTGGAACCGGACCTGGTCAGGCGCGTTAAGCAACATTGACGCCCTGGCCGCGCGCAAGCGCCGACGCATGAGCCGTCCGCCACGGCGGTCCTTCAACCGCATCATCGCCGCGACGGAAGGGGCAGCGCCCTTGAACAACCTCATTGAAGACACGCAGACGCCCGAGACGACGCCGCGTCCGCGCCCGAAGCGCCAACGGCGCGCGCTCGACATTCTGGTCGTCGAGGACGAATCGGTCATCGCGAAAGACATAGAGCTGATCGTCTGCGATCTCGGCCATCGCGTCGTCGGCTCGGCGCGCACCCATGACGAAGCGCTGTCGCTCGCGCTGAAGGCGCGGCCCTCGGTGATCGTCGCCGACGTGAAGCTCGCGGACGGCAGCTCGGGAATCGTCGCGGTGGACGAGATGCTCAAAAGCGTCGACGCCTCCGTTGTTTTCGTCACCGCCGCGCCGCAATGGCTGCAAACCGGCGAGCTGGAGCCCGTGCTGGTGATCCCCAAGCCTTATTCGGCCGGCGACGTCAAGGCCGCGATCGCGCGGGCGACCACGCGGCGCGCGCAATCGATGGAGACCATCCTGGCGACGAAATCCGCCGTCAGCCGCCTCACGCGCAGGCAATAGCAATCGCGACTCGGTAAACTATGCGGCGATCCTTCGCAGTTCCGCCTCTCGCGGGGCGACCGCCGATCGCTTATTTACGACCGTGTGAAACCAAGACATTCGAGGGAGGCGGCAATGTACAACAAGATTCTCGTGCCCGTGGATCTGGGCGAGTCCGACATGGCGAAGCTGGCGCTCGAGGCCGCGCAGGCGCTGGCGAAGACCACCCCCGCCTCCAAGCTGCGGCTCATCAACGTCCAGCCGCTCGTCCCCGTCGCCTTCGTCGATTATATCCCGCCGAGTTTCGATGAGGAGATGCGAGAGGTCGCAGAGAAGGATCTCGCCGACCTGGCCCGGAAGGTCGATCTGCCGCCCGAACAAGTCTCCTCGACCGTCCGTTTCGGGGCCGTCTATCCGGAGGTGCTCGCCGAGGCGGAGGACTGGGGCGCGGACCTGATCGTCGTTGGTTCGCACCGCCCGACCATGGCGACCTATCTTCTCGGCTCCAACGCCAAGACGATCGTCCGCCACGCCAAATGTTCCGTCCTCGTCGTGCGTCAATAAAGCGCGGCTGGCGGGCGCGGGGCGGCGGTTAGACTGGCGAACATGGTTCGATTCGCCTTCTTCGCCTTGGCCGTTTCCTCCGCTCTCGCGGCGCTCAGCGCGTCGGGGTCGGCCATGGCGGCCGGGAAGGACGTCGTGAAGGCCGGCGCGGCCATCGCGACGACGAATTGCGGCCGCTGCCATGCAGTCGGCCGCGCCGGCGACAGCCCCAACCCCAAATCGCCGCCTTTCCGCTATCTCGCCCGCAAATATCCGCTCTCCAATCTGGAGGAGGCGCTGGGCGAGGGCATCGTCGTCGGCCATGAGGGGCTGGAGATGCCCCAGTTCCAGTTTGACGCCAAACAGGTCGAGGCGCTGCTCGCTTATCTGGCCTCGATCCAGAAACGGTGATTTCCTCCGCGCTCCCGCCGGACGGATCGTCGCGCGCGGCCATGGGCCGCCTTTGCGCTGGGGGAAAGGCTGGTCTAAAACCTCTGGAAAGCAGCCGAGGAACAGATGTCCGCCATCCCCGATTTCACCAAAATCCCCTTCGCCGCCGCCACTGTCGCGCAGGAGGCGCCGCTCCGTAGCTGGCTGACGCCCGAAGGGATCGAGGTGAAGAGCGCCTATGGGCCGCGGGACGTCGAGGGCCTCTCCTTCGTCGACGGCTTCCCCGGCGTCGCGCCTTTCTTGCGCGGGCCCTATCCGACCATGTATG
>Ga0123398_1009760_pt1 | contig 25974 bp, 25 predicted proteins | sample T5LHNO3metaT_FD_89926 | JGI IMG/M metagenome (GOLD analysis project Ga0123398, IMG submission 89926) | Methane-oxidizing artificial microbial communities from Washington, USA to study methane cycling - T5-LHNO3 metaT (Metagenome... | ecosystem: Engineered > Modeled > Simulated communities...
ATCGTTGCGCCGCCGCCGACGTCGCGCCTCTCAGGGCGCCTCGACATTGGGAAGGCGTTTTCCGTTTTGGTCTCGCGCCCTTCGTGCAAAAAAACCCGAAGGCGTCAAGATGCTTCCGGTTCCCGTCCGGAAGGCATGTTCTAACTCGGAAACGGCGGGATAATATGTCGCGAGCGGTTGAATCGCAATCGCAAAAAACGGAAGCCTCGGCGTGAGGCTCTGTGACGCTGAAGCTCCAAGGCAAATCAATATGTTGCGCTATTTTGCAGCCCTAATCGCGCCGCTTGCCGCGTTCTTCTGCCCCGGGCCTGCGGCGGCGGACGGAGCGGGCTTCGCGCTCACGGAGATCGCGCCCGGCGTCTATGCGCATCAGGGCGAAATATCCCTCATGACCCGGGAAAATCTCGGCGCGATCGCCAATCTCGGCGCGATCGTCGGCGACGAGGCGGTCGCGGTGATCGACACGGGCGGAAGCCTCGCGCAAGGCGAGGCTTTCCTCGCGGCGCTGCGCGAGAAGACGCAAAAGCCCATTCGTTACGTTATCAATACGCACGCCCATCCCGACCATGTCTTCGGCAACGGCGCCTTCGTCGAAACGGGCGCGATTTTCGTCGGCCACAAGAATCTCCCGCGCGCGCTCGGCGTCCGGGGCGCGCATTATCTCGCCGCCTTTCGCCAGATCATGGGCGACGCGCTCGACGGCGTGACCATCGTCGCGCCGACGCTGACCGTCGCCGATTCGGCCACGCTCGATCTCGGCGGCCGCGAGATCGCGCTGCGGGCCTGGCGCACCGCCCATAGCGAGGCGGACCTCACCGCGCTCGACGCGAAGACCGGCACGCTCTTCGCCGGCGACCTGCTCTTTCTGCGGCATGTGCCGGTCGTGGACGGCAGCCTCTTGGGCTTTCTTGACGTCGCAGACAGGCTCGCTGGCGTAAAGGCCGAGCGCGTCGTGCCGGGACACGGGCCGCTGGTCGCCCCTTGGCCCAAGGCGCTGGACGACGAGCGCGCCTATCTGACGCGCCTCACGGCGGGGCTGCGCGCGGCGATCAAAAATGGCGAGAGCGTGAAAGACGCCGCGCAGACCGTCGGCGCGGAGGAGCGCGGGAAATGGAGCCTCTTCGACGACTACCACGCCCGCAACGTCACGGCGGGCTTTGCGGAGCTGGAATGGGAGGGGCCGTGACTTTGTCTCGCCCTCCGGCCGCGACTTGCGCTAGTCTCGCGCCAAAGTCCGGGAGGAAATCCATGTCCAGAACCCGCGCGGCGCGCGCCGCCATCCTGCTCGCCGCCGTTCTCGCCTCGTCGGCGCGCGCCGAGACCAGCGCCCCCGATCCCTGGCCGGGCCTCGTCACGGACATCTTCCAGGGCCGCGAGATCGCTTCCGCCGACGGGATCGTCTCGCTCGACGCGCCCAAGCGCGCCGAGGACGCGGCCATCGCGCCCATGACCCTGCGTTTCGCCGACCCCGCCAAAGTGAAGGCCGCCACGCTCGTCATCGACCAGAATCCCATGCCCATGGCCGCGCGCTTCACGTTCGGCGAGAAGGCGGGCGTCGACTTCATCGAAACGCGGGTGCGCGTGAACAGCTACACCAATGTCCATGCGGCGGCCGAGACGCGCGACGGCCGATTGCATGCGGACGTGAAATTCGTGAAAGCCTCGGGCGGCTGCTCGGCGCCCGCGGGCAAGGACCCCGACGAGGCCCTCGCCAATATGGGCAAGATGAAATATCGCGCCTTCAAGGCCGCGGCCGCCGGCAGGCGCGAGGCGCAGATCATGATCCGCCATCCCAACAATTCCGGCCTGCAGATGGACCCGATCACCCACGCCTATACGCCGGCGCATTATGTCGACTCGGTCGAGGTCTGGCAGGGCGACGAGTTGATCTTCAGGATGGAGGGCGGGATTTCCCTGTCGGAAGACCCGAATTTCCGTTTCAGTTACGCGCCCAACGGGGCGAAGACGATGCGCGTCGTCGCCCATGACAATAAAGGAGGCGTCTACACGGGCGAATGGCCGATCGCCGACGCGTCATAAGAACTCATTCACACAAACGGGAGCGCCGCCGCTCCCTTCATTATTCGTCCGGCTCAGCCGAAGATGGTGACCGCCGCGCAGAAGGCCAGCGGCAGGGTCGCCAGGGCGCAAATCGCCGTCACGCAGGCATATTTCTCGAATTCCGGCGCCTCGCCGCGCATTTTTCTCGCCAACGCCATCTCACTCACTCCCAAGGCACGCTCTTCGTTTGCGCCCGCCGACATTGGCGCGCAGGGATTAACGCGCTTTCGTGGGAATTGGTTTCAATTGTAAGCGTCGCCGCGAAGATGAAACCATGGCGCCGCTTCGATCAGATCATGCCGCGTCAGGCGGAATCGCCTAAACGCAGATAAAATGATTCCAAGCTTGGAGCGCGCTTCATGCGAAAAACCGGCTCCCACTTTTTTCGCGAGCCGCGCTTTATGCGCGCGCCGCGGCGAGCGGCGCCGGGCGCGTCCGGGCGGGCGCCGGCGCAGGAACATTGTTCTCGCTGAAAAGCTCGGCGAGCTTCTCCGTCATGGCGCCGCCCAATTCCTCGGCGTCGACGATCGTCACGGCGCGGCGATAATAGCGGGTGACGTCATGGCCGATGCCGATGGCGATGAGCTCCACGGGCGATTTGGTCTCGATGTCGTGGATCACCTGGCGCAGATGGCGCTCCAGATAATTCCCGGGATTCACGGAGAGCGTCGAGTCGTCGACTGGCGCGCCGTCGGAAATCATCATCAGAATGCGCCGCTGCTCGGGCCGCGCCAGCAGCCGGCGATGCGCCCAGTCGAGCGCCTCGCCGTCGATATTCTCCTTGAGCAGCCCTTCGCGCATCATCAGGCCGAGATTGCGCCGCGCGCGCCGCCACGGGGCGTCGGCCGCCTTGTAGATGATGTGGCGGACGTCGTTGAGGCGGCCGGGATTGGGCTTCTTGCCTTCGTTGATCCACAGCTCGCGCGACTGGCCGCCCTTCCAGGCGCGGGTGGTGAAGCCGAGAATCTCGACCTTCACGCCGCAGCGCTCGAGCGTGCGGGCGAGGATGTCGGCGCAGGTCGCGGCGACCGTGATGGGGCGTCCGCGCATGGAGCCGGAATTGTCGAGCAGCAGCGTGACCACCGTGTCGCGGAACTCCATGTCCTTCTCGCGCTTGAAGGACAGAGGCTGCTGCGGGTCGATGATGATGCGCGGCAGGCGGGCGGGATCGAGCATGCCCTCTTCGAGATCGAACTCCCAGCTTCGCCTCTGCTGCGCCATCAACCGGCGCTGCAGACGGTTGGCCAGCCGGCCGACGACCGAGGAGAGATGCAGGAGCTGCTTGTCGAGATAGGCGCGCAGGCGGTCGAGCTCCTCCGCGTCGCACAATTCCTCGGCGCGCACGATCTCGTCGAAGCGGGTCGTATAGGCGTGATAGTCCGCGCCGGAGCGGTCGGCGTTGGTCGTCGTCGGACGGCGCGCGTCCGAGGCCTCCTCCAGATCGCCATCCTCCGACTCCTCGGCGGATTCGCCATAGGGCGCCTCGGCCGACTCGCTTTCGCCCTCCTGCTCGGAGTCCTCGGCCGCGAGCGCCGTCTCCATCTCGGCGGCGCTTTTGGCCTTGTCCTCTTCCTGCCGCTGCTCCTCGCTCTCGTCGGGGTTTTGCGGCGCCTCCTCCGCGTCGTTCTCGGCCTCGGCCTCCTCCGGCGCCGCGGCGCCGGCCATGTCGAGATGGGAGAGCAGTTCGCGCACGATCTGGGCGAAATGCTTCTGGTCCTCGACGGCGCCGACGAGGCGGTCGAGATCGGCGCCCGCGCGCTCCTCGATGAGGGCGCGCCAGAACTCCACGATCTTCGAGCCGTGGGGCGGCGGCTGGAGCCCCGTGAGGCGCTCCCGCGCCATCAAAGCGAGCGCGTCCTCGAGCGGGGCGTCCTCGCGGCTCGCGATCTTTTCCGAATGGCTGCGCGTATAGCGGTCTTCCAGCATCGCGCCGATATTGGCGGCGACGCCGGCCATGCGCCTTGCGCCGATCGATTCGACGCGCGCCTGCTCCATGGCGTCGAAGGCGGCGCGGGCTTCAAGCGTCTCCGGCGCGAAGCGGCGATGCACGACGTCGTCATGGCAGGCGAGGCGCAACGCGATCGAATCGGCCTGGCCGCGCACGATCGCGGCCTCCCTGGGGGAAAGCTTTCTCGGCGGCTCGGTGATGCGCGCCTTGGCGCCCTCCTCCGTCCGGATCAGCGACGGCCGCTCGGGCGCGAAACTGACGTCGAGCTTGGGCGATTTCGCCATGGCGCGCATGGCGCCGGCGACAGCCCTTTTGAAGGGCTCCTGCGGGGCTTCCTTAAGAGCGGCGGGGCGGCGGTTCGTCGGCGCGGGAGGCATTCGCCACTATATGCGCGGGCGCGCGGGAAGGAGCAAGTCGCAGGCGCGCGTCCGACGATCAGATTTTGCCGCGCTCGGCCTTGCTGAAGTTGGAGAGATCCCCCTCCGCCGCCGCGCGACGGCGCCAGGAGCGGGCGATGGCCGGATATTTGATCTCCTTGCAGATGCGCGAGACCTGCTGCGTCAGCTTCCGCGACTTGCAGGCCGGGCATTCCGGCGTGTCGGAAGCGCGCACCAGAAGCTCGAACTCGGCCTCGCAATCATTACAGGAATAGGCGTAGAGCGGCATGCTTGTCCTCGCGGGAAAGATTGTCGGGGGAAGTATGCAAGGAGCATTCCCCAAAAGCAGACTCTTTAATTTCAGCTATATGCGATCGAAAACAATTGTCGGAAGTCGGACAATTCATGCCGCCTCCGAAGGAGGCAAAGGCGTCGCGAGTAGCGGGAGGCGCCCTTGTCCTCCGTCAGAAATCAACCTTCTTTGCACGCCTTGATTTCAGCGAGCGCCTGCGCGTAGGACATTTGGCCTACGAAGTCGTAATCGTCCCGCGCGGGATTCCACTTGTATAGATTTACTTCGCTTGAACTCTTAGTAATGAATTCAATAGAATATCTACATTTGGTTGAGCGGGGCGTCGAGGCGGCCATGCCACGGCCGGCAGCCGGCGTGTGATCGCGGAATTCCACCTGGATTCCGCCGCCAATGATCAGCTCCCGGATAAGTTTGTCAATTCGCGGCGCGCTTTTGCGCGTAACCTTCTTAGCAGTCGCTTTCCTCGCCGTTTTTTTGCTCGTTTTGCGAGGTGCGGATTTCTTCGTGGCTGACCTCTTCGCGCCAGCCTTCGTGATTGAAGCCTTTGACCTTTTCGTCGTGGTTCTCTTTTTTGCGGGTGACTTTCGAGCGACCATGAATCTGGCCTTTCATTTATTCGCCATGAGATGGCGCATTACGGCTGCACGTTGATGAGATTATTGGCCACCGACAAACCGATCTGAGATGCAAGATGCGCATTTTGCGCCGCAAAGCTCGGGATGACGGTTTGGGCCAACGCCTGAGGCGCGCCCGTTTTCGATCTCCGGGCGATATTGATCGCCGGCTTTTCCGTCGGACCAAAGGTGACGGTCAAGTCTTGTGTCCGGGTTCGGCCGGCTCCGAAAAACGCGCCGCCGCCATTTGCGGTAATGCGCACCAACCGCCATGTCGGCGTGACATCGCCCGAAGTCTCGATCGTGAATTTGATTTGATGAGAAATGACGTCCTTGTTGAAGGGATCCGATCCACGTTTCTCAGGAAATTTAATGCGCTCAAGTCGGCTCGGCCCCACGGCGTCGCTGAGCCATTCCGCAATCTTCAGATCGCTGTCGACGATGATATAGCTGTCGGGCCTGTCGGTCGGCGCGCAGTTGGCGACGGCCGGACGCACATTGCGAAATTCCGAGATCGGATAGAACCAGCTAATCTTGTCAATGCGCGTGGCTGTAGATGCGAGCTTTCCGCCAAGACCCAGACTGTAGGACTGATTCGCCGAGGTCGTTATACCTGCTGGGAACCATGTCTTCGCCGGGATAATCGGCGTATTGAAGACAGCGCCAGGAGAAAGGTTCGATTTCTCTTCTATCGTGAGCGTAAGCGTCGCTTGTGCGCCCCAACTCTCCAACCATTCTAGTTGGCGCGGTTCGTTCCTGTCCTTAGCGACCTGCTCATCTCTGTCCAGAACGAAATTGACGGCCTCGCGAATCTCGCAGCGAACACGTTGGACGATCGCGTTAACGACCCTTTGTTCCTCACCGGGCTGAGCCCAGGCTTCTACAATGTCCGGCGTGTAGGCGCCGCAGCCGCTCAGCGCGTCAAATGCAAAAATGGCAATGCCATATTTCAATAAATTCGAGGGCTTCATTGTTTTCACCGAGTCTTTGAACAAAGAACGCAGAAAAAGCGCAACTGACTATCTTTTTAGACTCTCATAAACCACATGATTTGACTGTCACATCTTCGCAACACGCGTTATTTTTTACAAACTGCGGGCGGCCGACCTCAATCCTCCGACAACCGCGTCCTCCCCGGCCCATGCGGCTCCACCAGCGCGCCGAAATCATGCGGCTCCTTGCGGGCGCGCCTGAGCGCGGCGTCGAGGAATCCCGTGAAGGCGTCGATGTCTTCCTCATGGGTGCGGTGATTGATGATCGCCGCGCGGATGGCGGGGACGCCGTCGAGGATGGTCAGCGACGGCGCGGCCTCGCCGCGCTCATGCAGCTCCATCACGATCTCGCGCGCGAGCGATCCGTCGTCGTCGCCCTTCACGCCGAAGCAGACGATGTTGAGCGCCACCGGCGCGCGCATGACGAAACTGTCGGACTTCCCGATCCAGCCCTCCAGGCGCTTGGCCATGCGGCAGCATTGCTCGATGCATTCGGCGAGCTTCCTCGCGCCGAAGGTCTCGATGGTGATCCAGGCCTTGAGCGCGCGGAAGCCGCGCGAGAGGTCGGGGCCGAGGTCGCAGGGCCATGTGTCGCCCGCCGCGAGCCCGCGCGGGGCGCGGGAGAGATAGGCGGCGTTGGCGGCGAAGGCGCGCTTGTGGGCCTTGGGATCGCGGACGAGGAAGAAACCGGCGTCGTAAGGGACGTGCGCCCATTTGTGGAAATCGAAGGCGATGCTGTCCGCCCGCTCCAGCCCCTTGACCAACGGCTTGAGCGCCGACGAGAGCGCCGCCAGCGCCCCGAAGGCGCCGTCGACATGGAACCACAAATCTTCCGAATGGGCGACGTCGGCGAGCCGGTCGAGCGGATCGACCGCGCCGGTATCCACCGTCCCCGCCGTGCCGACGATGAGAAAGGGCCGGAAGCCCGCGGCGCGGTCGGCGGAAATGGCGTGGCGCAGGGCGCCGATCTTCATCCGGCGATTGCCGTCGGAAGGGATGAGCCGCAAATGCCGCGCGCCGAGCCCCGCAAGCTCCATGGCCTGCCGCACGCAATTATGCGCCTCGCGCGAGGCGTAGGCGATGAGCTGGCCGCTCTGGGCGCAAAGCCCGTTCAGGCGCACGTCGCTGTCGCCATAGGCCTGGTCGCGCGCGACGAGCAGCGAGAGGAAATTCGCCATCGACGTTCCGGTGACGAATATTCCGCTCGCGTCCGGCGGGAAGCCGAAGGCCTGCGCCATCCATTTGGCGATCTGGCGCTCCACGTCGATGGCGATGTGATTGCGTCCGCCGCAATTGGCGTTCATCCCCGCCGCAAGCATTTCGGCGACCATGCCGACGGGCGTCCCCGCGCCCTGCGCCCAGCCCATGAACATGGGATGGATGTTGCCGGTGGCGAAGGGCTTGATGTAGCGGTCGAAATCTTCGAGCACGGCCGACAGCTCGCGCCCCTCCGCCGGCAGGTCGCGGTCGAAGCGCGCCTTGGCCTCCGCGCTCGGCGGAATCCAGACCGGACGCGCGCGCAAATCCCGCAGATAGTCGATCATGGAGTCGAGCGCGCGATGGCTCTCGGCGCGGAAGGCGTCCCAGTCCTCGGGGTCGAGATCGACCGGCTTGGTCATGGGGCGGCGCTCGCGGACGCCCGCGGCGTGAAAGTGGTCAGAAGGGGCATGCGCCGCGCGTCTCCCGGCGAATGGAACGGCGAAGCCAGATAGCCGCCTTTGGCGGCTTCGCGCAACCTTGACTCAACGGGCGAAAGCGACGCGGACGGAGCCGACGCCCTCGATCTCGCCCTCGGCCGTGTCGCCCGGCTGCATGGCGCCGACGCCCGAAGGCGTGCCGGTGAAGATGAGGTCGCCCGGCGCAAGCGCCACATAGCGGGAAATCTCAGCGATGATCTGCGGCAGGCTCCAGATCATGTCGGAGAGGTCGCCCTGCTGGCGCAGCGCCCCATTGACCGAGAGGGCGATGCGGCCCCTGGCGGGATGGCCGATCGCGGCGGCGGGGCGGATGGCGCCGACCGGCGCCGAATTGTCGAAGCCCTTGGAGAAATCCCAGGGCTTGCCCGAATTGCGGGCGGCGGTCTGCAAATCGCGGCGGGTGAGGTCGATCCCGGCGGCGTAGCCATAGACGCGATCGAGCGCGCGCTCGGGCGGTATATCCTGGCCGCCGGAATGGAGCGCGGCGACGAGCTCGATCTCGTGATGGAGATTGCCGGTCAGGCTCGGGAAGGGGATGGTCGCGCCGTCCTCGACCACGGCGTCGGGAGGCTTGCTGAAGAAGAAGGGCGGCTCGGCGCCGGGCGTCTTCCCCATCTCGCGGGCGTGCTCGGCATAGTTCAGCGCCACGCAGAAAATCCGCCGCAGGGGGAAGCGGCGGGCGGAGCCGGCGATGGCGACGGAAGGACGCGCAGGCGGCGGAAAGACGTAGGAATCGGTCATCGGCGTCTCGGTCGCATTGACGGAATTTTGCGGGCGGAAGGCGCGCCGTCGTCGAAACCATATAGATTGTCCCCGGCGAACTTCGCTATTCTTTTCGACATGGCGTTGGCGGAGCGGGGCATTTTCGGGGAAGCGCTGGATCGCGGGCAATTCGGGCTCGCGGTCTTCGACGAACGGCTCGTCGTCACGACCCGCCTCGGCGCTCTCAGCGACTGGCTGCCGCCCCCCGGCGCGCCCGCCTGCGACGCGCCGCTCCTGACGCATATGGAGGCGAATTTCGCCGAGTTGCGCGAGACCGGCGACGCGATGGTCCTGCCCTCCGTGCGCTGGGCGGCGGATGCGCCGCGCGTCACGATCTCGATCTCCTGGAATCAAGCGGCGCGGACCTATGTCGCCGTCACCGCGCCGGATCATGCGGGCGAGCAGATCGACCGTCTCATGGCCTCCGACCGGCGGGAGAAGCTGATTTTGCGGCAGCAGGCGGACGCCGCCGCCGCGCGGCTGCGCGCCGCCGACGCGCTCTATCGCGATATCGTCGAGACGTCCGACAATCTCGTCCTGCGCTTCGGCCCCGATTTCAAGCTCGTCTTCGCCAATCGCGCGGCGGCGGCGTTTCTCGGCCGGCCGCAGGACGGACTTGTCGGCGTGGCGCTCGGCGACCTCTTTCCGGCAGACGGCGCGCCCTGGCGGCGCGCGCGCGCCGCCGAAGAGCGGACGGCCTTCGAGCTTTCCGCCCGCGACGCGAAAGGCCGCGCGGTCTGGCTCGCCTGGGACGTGAATTTTCTGGGCCCCGAAGGGGGCGGCGAGTTTCAGGCGCAGGGGCGCGACGTCACCGCCGAGCGGCTGCTGCGCATCGCCCGTGAAAAAGCGCAGGAGGAAGCGCGCGCGGCGGCGATCGCCAATGAGCGGCTGCGCATCGCGCATGACCTTCACGACACGCTGGCGCGCTCTATCGTGACGATGATCGCCGAGGCGCGCCTCATCGCCAAGACGACAAGCGACCCGCAAGCCAAGGACGCTCTCGCGGCGCTCGACGCCCAGGCGCGCGAGGGCCTTCGGGAGGCGCGCGAGGCCATCGCCCAGACCCGCGCGGCGCGGCGCGCGGACGTCGATCTGCGCGCCATCGCGAGGGAATTCAAGGCGCGCTGGCCCGACGTCGTCCTGACGCTGGATTTCGACGCGGAAACGCCGCTCGCGCCGGAGACGGAGACGCTCTTCGCCGCCGTTCTGCGCGAGGCGCTGCGCAATATCGAGCTGCACGCCGGCGCCCGCCGCGTGCGCGTCGCGCTGTCGGCCGACGAAGCGGGCGCCGCGCTCGTCATCGAGGACGACGGCGTCGGTTTCGACGCAAAAGCGCCGGCGCCCGGCCATTTCGGCGTCGCCGGCATGCGCGAGCGCGCGGCGCTCGCGGGCGCGATGCTTGAAATCGACAGCGCGCCGGGAAAGGGGACGCGGATAAGGCTTGCGGCGCCTCACGCGGACGGGACGTGATTCAGTCGAAATCCGCCGGATCGAAGCTGCGGAACGTCGCGCAGAACTCGCAGGTGACGCCGATGCGGCCGTCCTCTCCCACCATGTCGGCGCGCTCCTGCGGCGTGAAGCTCCTGAGCAGCCGCTCGATGCGCTCGGAGGAGCAGCGGCAGAACTCTTCGAGCGGGCGCTCGGCGAAGACCTTCACCCCGCGCTCGTGGAAGAGCCGGAACAGCAGCCTCTCGCCCGAGAGCGACGGATCGACGAGCTCGTGATCCTCGAGCGTGCCGGCGAGCGCGCGGCCTTCGGCCCAGGCGTCGTCTTCCTCCTCCTCGGCGGCGCCGCCGTCGGGCGCGTCGCCGGGGTCGAGGTCGCGCAGGCGGGCGCCCGCCGCCGGCAGATATTGCAGGAGCAGCCCGCCCGCGCGCCAGCTACGGCCCTGCGGCGTCACGACCTCGCCGACGGCGAGACGAACGAAGGAGGGAATCTGCTCCGACTGGCGGAAATACATATGAGCCGCCTCGGCGAGACTCTCGCCTTCGAGCGGCACGACGCCCTGATAGCGCGCGGCGTCCTCCTCGCGCTCGATCGTCAGGGCGAGATGGCCGCGCCCGAGCAGCGCGGCGGGCTCGGGGCCGGAAATCTCTCCGAGCCGCGCGGCGTCGAAACGCGCAAAGCCGCGCAGCTTCCCCGGCGCGTCATAATCGACGACCAGCATGTCGACGGGGCCGTCGCTGCGGGTCTGGAGCTGGAAGCGGCCATGCGACTCCAGAATCGAGCCGAGCAGGGCGGCGAGCGCGAGCGCCTCGCCGAGCAGGCGCGCCACCTGCGGCGGATAGTCGTAATGCTTCAGCACGGCGTCGACGGTCGGCCCCAGCCGCGCCAGCCGCCCGCGCAGATCGAGCGCCTCCACGGCGAAGGGCGTGACGCGGTCGTCCTTCGCCTCGCGCGAGACGGGCCGGCTCGGCGTCTCCGGCATCAAGCGAGCCCCGGCGCGAGGCACCAGGCGAGCACGCCCTTCTGGGCGTGGAGGCGGTTCTCGGCCTCGTCGAAAACGACCGATTGCGGCCCGTCCATCACCTCGTCGGTGACTTCCTCGCCGCGATGGGCTGGCAGGCAATGCATGAAGATCGCGTCCTTGGCGGCGGCGCGCATGAGCTTCGCGTCGACCTGATAGGGCGCAAGGACCGCGCGCCGGAAATCCTCGTCCGCATCGCCCATCGACACCCAGCAATCGGTGACGACCGCGTGGGCGCCCGCGACCGCGGCGTAAGGGTCGCGCATGACGTTCATCGCGCAGCCATTGGCCTTCGCCCAGTCGAGGAGGCTCTGCGGCGGCGCGAGCGCCTCCGGCGTCGCGACATTGATCGCGAAGCCGAAACGCGCGGCGGCGTGCGCCCAGCTCGCCAGCACATTGTTGCTGTCGCCGACCCAGGCCACGGTGCGGCCGTCAATATGGCCGAGGCGTTCCTCGAAGGTGAGGATGTCGGCCATGATCTGGCAGGGATGCGAGAGCTTGGTGAGGCCGTTGATGACCGGCACGGTCGCGTGGCGCGCGAGCTCCGCGAGGTCCTCATGCGAGAGGATGCGGATCATCACGGCGTCGACGAAGCGCGACAGGACGCGAGCCGTGTCGGCGATGGTCTCGCCGCGGCCAAGCTGCATCTCGCCGCCGGTGAGCATGATGGTCTCGCCGCCAAGATCGCGCATGGCGATGTCGAAGGAGACGCGCGTGCGGGTCGAGGGCTTGTCGAAGACCATTGCGAGATATTTGCCGGCGAGCGGCCGCTCAAGCGGCGGCAGGCCCTTGGCGCGCCTGGCCTTGAGCGACTTGGCGAGCTCCAATATGTGGCGCAGCTCCTTGCCGGAGAAGTCGGAAAGGTCGAGGAAGTGACGCGGCCGCGTCATGGAATGCGCGGACATCACGCCGCCCCCGCCCGCCTGGCGGACGAGGCGACGCGCGCGCAGGCCCGGTCGAGGCGCGAAACCGCCTCGGAAACATGGCTCTCGTCGATGATGAGCGGCGGGAGCAGGCGCACGACATTGTCGCCGGCGAGCGCCGTCAGCAAGCCTTCCGCGCGCGCCGCGACGGCGAATTCGCCATGGGGAACGCGCGTCTTGACGCCGAACATCAGGCCCTCGCCGCGCACGGCCTCGATCACGCCCGGATAATGGTCCTCGAGCTCGGCGAGGCGCTGGCGCAGCACGCCGCCAAGCGCCGTGACGCGCGCGAGGAATCCCTCGGCCAGAACGACGTCGAGCACGGCGGCGCCTACGGTCGTCGCCAGCGGGTTGCCGCCGAAGGTCGAGCCATGCGCGCCGAGCGTCATGCCCTTGGCCGCCTCATGGGTCGCGAGGCAGGCGCCGATGGGGAAGCCGCCGCCGAGCCCCTTGGCGAGCGCGACGACGTCGGGCGCGATCCCGGCATGCTCGCAGGCGAGGAATTTGCCGGTGCGGCCGACGCCGCACTGGACCTCGTCCAGCGTCAGCAGCAGGCCGCGCGCGTCGCAAAGGGCGCGCAGCTTGACGAGGAATTCTTTCGGGAAGGCGCGCAGGCCGCCCTCGCCTTGAACGGGTTCGAGCAGCACGCCGGCCGTCTCCGGCGTGATCGCGGCCTCCACCGCCTCGAAATCGGCGAAGGGGACCTGGTCGAACCCGCTCATGGGCGGGCCGAAGCCTTCGAGATATTTGGCGTTTCCGCCCGCCGCGATGGTGGCGAGCGTGCGCCCGTGAAAGGCGCCCTCGAAAGTGATCAGGCGGTAGCGCTCGGGCTGGCCGTTGGCGGCGTGAAATTTCCGCACGGTCTTGATCGCGCATTCCACCGCCTCGGCGCCGGAATTGGCGAAAAAGACGACGTCGGCGAAAGTCGCCGCGACGAGGCGCTCGGCGAGCCGCTCGGCCTGCGGAATGCGAAAGAGATTGGAGAGATGCCACGGCTTTTCCGCAGCGGCCTTCAGCGTCGCCACCAGATGCGGATGATCATGGCCGAGCGAGAGAACGGCGACGCCCGAGGCGAAGTCGAGATAGCGGTCGCCGTTCTCGGCGAAGAGCCAGGGGCCTTCGCCGCGCGTGAAGACGATGTCGGCCCGCGCATAGGTCGGATAGAGCGCAGAAGTCAAAATCATGCTCCAAGCCCCGAGGGCGCCGCGGCGGCGGCGCCGAAGCCCAAAAAACAAAGCGCCGCCCTTTGTCGGGGCGGCAATTTGAGACCCGGATTTTAAGCGCGTGCGCGCATCCGGTCAAATGCTAACAGGCGCGCGGGCGCGCGCCGCGCCTTTCAACGCCGCAGTTTTGCTCGAAAATCGCCACGCTGTGAGTCGCGAAGGCGACACTTCACGGGAAAGCGCGCAGAAACCCTGTTGAGAACGCCCCGTATTGCTTGCCAGCGACTCGCGCCCGTGATTCAAAAGGAAGCGTTAGTTTTCTCGCCGGATCGGGCGCGTTTCGCCCGTAGGGCGCTTCTCGTGTTTCGGTGCGCGTCGTATCGCCGCTGGTTCGCGCCGGCGCAGCGAACGGTGAAGGATTCTGTCGAATTCCACGCTCGAACCGACGGCTTGGAGGTCAAAAAATGTCTTGGACCGATGAACGCGTCGAGCTGTTGCGTAAGCTTTGGAGCGACGGCCTCAGCGCGAGTCAGGTGGCCGCCGAATTGGGTCCCGGCATCACGCGCAACGCCGTCATCGGCAAGATCCACCGCCTCGGCCTCGCGGAGCGCGCCAAGACGGCGAACGCCCCGCGTCAGCGGGCGGCCAAGGCGGCGCGTCCCGCGACGGCGTCCGTCGCCGCTTCCGCGCCGCGCGCCGGCGGGCACGCCGTCCATGGCAATGTCGCGCTCGCCTTCGCGCCGCAGACGGTCGTCGTCGCCCGCGCCAATCCGGAGGAGGAAGTCGTCATTCCGATGTCGGAGCGCGTGACGCTGATGGAGCTGCGCGAATCCACCTGCCGCTGGCCCATGGGCGATCCGACGACGCCGGAGTTTCGCTTCTGTGGCGGCAAGTCGCCCGTCGGCGGCGGGCCCTATTGCGCCCATCATGCGCGCATCGCCTATCAGCCCGCGCAGGACCGCCGCCGCGCGCGCGACCAGCTCAAGGCGCCGCGCTACGTGTAATCAGGCTGCGTAATCCAAAAACGAGATCATGACGCGCGCGGTCAGTCGCGGCCGAAAGTCTCGTCGAAGGAATAGCCGGAGCCGCGCACGGTGCGGATCGGGTCTTTTTCCCGCCCGCGGATGAGCGCCTTGCGCAGGCGCCCGACATGGACGTCGACGGTGCGCTCGTCGATCTCGGCGGACATGCCCCAGACGCTGTCGAGCAGTTGCGCGCGGGTGAAGACGCGGCCCGGCTTTTCCATGAAATATTCGAGCAGGCGGAATTCGGTCGGGCCGAGATGGATCTCGCGGCCCGAGCGGCGCACGCGCCGCGTGTCGCGGTCGAGATCAATGTCGCCGATGGTGAGCTTCGAGGCGACGCGCTCCGGCCGGGCGCGACGCAGCAGGGCGCGCACGCGCGCCATCAGCTCCGGCGTGGAGAAGGGCTTCACGACATAGTCGTCGGCGCCCACAGAGAGGCCGCGCACGCGCTCGGCCTCCTCGCCGCGCGCCGTCAGCATGATGATCGGCATGTCGCGCGCGACGTCGCGCGCGCGCAATCGGCGGCAGATTTCCAGGCCCGAGACGCCCGGCAGCATCCAGTCGAGCAGGACGAGGTCCGGCGGCGACTCCGCGATGCGCAGCTCCGCTTCGTCGCCATGATCGACATGCTCGACCTGATAGCCCTCGGCTTCGAGATTGTAGACAAGGAGCGTCGCGAGCGGCACCTCGTCCTCGACGACGAGAATGCGCGGCGCGCGGTCGCTCTTGCCCTCGCGAAAGAGGGGTTGCTGGCCCGCATTGGTCGTCTCGTTCATGACGAGGCTTCGCCCTCACCGCTTCCTAGGCTCGACGGCCTGGTCTTGGGCCGCTCCATCGGCATGGCTTCGCCGGTGACGAGATAGACGATCGTCTCGGAGATATTCGTCGTGTGATCGCCGATGCGCTCGAGATTTTTCGAGCAGAACAGGAGATGCGTGCAGAAGGAGATGTTGCGCGGATCCTCCATCATGAAGGTGAGGAGGTCTCGGAACACCGAGTCTTCCAGCGCGTCGAGATCGGCGTCGTTCGCCCAGACCGCGCGGGCGCGCTCGACGTCGCGCAGCGCATAGGCGTCGAGCGCGTCCTTGAGCTGCGTCGCCGCGATCTCGTGCATCGACTTCAGGCCGACGATGGCGCGCGGCAGGCGCGCCTCGGTGGCGATCTTCAACGTGCGCTTGGCGATGTTCTTGGCGAGATCGCCGATCCGCTCGATGTCGCCGGAAATGCGGATCGCGGCGATGCATTCGCGCAGATCGATCGCGAGCGGCTGGCGCCGCGCGATGGTGAGCACGGCGTTCTCCTCGATCTCGCGCTGGAGCGCGTCGAGGCGGGGGTCGCTGGCGACGACCCGCTTGGCGAGCTCGACGTCGAGGCCGGAAAGGGCCTCCATCGCTTCGGCGAGCATCTTCTCCGCGACGCCGCCCATCTCGGAGATGCGACGGCCCAACGCTTCTAGATCGCGGTCGTAGGACTTGACGGTGTGGTCGGTCATCGCTCTTTCCTTAAACGAGCCTCAGCCAAAGCGGCCGGTGATGTAGTCCTGCGTGCGCTTTTCCTGCGGTCTGTTGAAAACTTCGTCCGTGTCGCCGAACTCGACAAGCTCGCCCAGATACATGAAGGCGGTGTAATCGGAGACGCGCACGGCCTGCTGCATGTTATGGGTGACGATGGCGATCGTATATTCCGCGGCGAGCTCCTCGATGAGCTCCTCGACCTTCGCGGTGGAGATCGGGTCGAGCGCCGAGCAGGGCTCGTCGAAGAGGATCACTTCCGGCTGCACGGCGACGCTGCGCGCGATGCAGAGACGCTGCTGCTGGCCGCCGGAGAGGCCGAGGCCGCTCGCCTGGAGCTTGTCCTTCACCTCGTCCCACAGCGCCGCGCCGCGCAAGGCCTGCTCGACGCGGACGTCCATGTCGGCGCGCGACAGCTTTTCGTAAAGGCGGATGCCGAAGGCGATGTTCTCGTAGATCGACATCGGAAAGGGCGTCGGCTTCTGGAAGATCATGCCGACGCGCGCGCGCAGGGCGTTGAGGTCGATCGCCGGATCGAGAATATTCTCGCCGTCGAGCAGCACCTCGCCCTCCGCGCGCTGGCCCGGATAGAGGTCGTACATGCGGTTCAGCACGCGCAGCAGCGTGGATTTGCCGCAACCCGACGGACCGATGAAGGCCGTCACCTTATGGGCGTATAGAGGCAGGGAAATGGATTTCAGCGAGCGCGTGGCGCCGTAATAGAAATCCAGGCTCCGCACCGAGACCTTGACCTTGGTTGCGGGTTCCTTCACCTGAGCGGGGGCGTTCATTGTGCTTTTCTCCGGCCGGCGCTCAGGGCGCGGGCTGTGACAGACAGGGCAAGGACGGCGACGGTGATGAGCAGCGCGCCGGCCCAGGCCAATTGCTGCCAGTCCTTGTAGGGCGACAGGGCGAACTGGAAGATGACGACCGGCAGGCTGGCCATCGGCGCGTTGAGGTCCGTGCTCCAGAACTGATTGTTGAGCGCGGTGAACAAGAGCGGCGCGGTCTCGCCCGATACGCGCGCGACGGCGAGAAGCACGCCGGTGACGAGGCCGGCCTTGGCGGCGCGATAGGCCACCTTGGCCACGACATGCGAGCGCGGCGCGCCGAGCGCGGCGGCGGCCTCGCGCATCGAGCCAGGGACGAGGAGCAGCATGTCCTCCGTCGTGCGCAGCACGACCGGAATGACCAGAAGCGAGAGCGCGACGGCGCCCGAAACGCCCGAGAAATGCCCCATCGGATGCACGAGGATCGTGTAGACGAAGAGGCCGATCACGATGGAGGGCGCGCTGAGCAGAATGTCGTTGATGAAGCGAACGACGACCGTCAGCTTGGAATAGCGGCCATATTCGGCCATGTAGGTGCCGGCGAGCATGCCGAGCGGGGTCCCGATGGCGACGCCGATGGCCGTCATGGCGAACGAGCCGGCGATGGCGTTCAGCAGTCCGCCCTGGCTGCCGGGCGGCGGCGTCATCTGCGTGAAGACGTCGGGCGACAGTCCGCGAACGCCTTCGTAGAACAGCGCGATCAGGATGAGAAGAAGCCAGGACAGGCCGAAGATCGCGGCGGCCCAGGCGAGGCCGGTCGCCATCGAATTGCGCCGCCGGCGCGTGGCGTAAAGCGACATGACGCGCCTCCTTTAAGCCGATTTCCGTTCGATGCGCATCAGCATGTAGCGCGCGATCGCCAGGACGATGAAGGTGATGACGAAGAGGATGAGGCCCAGCTCGATCAACGCCGAGGTATAGAGGTCGCCGACGGCCTCGGTGAATTCATTGGCGATGGTGGCGGAGATCGTGGTGCCAGGCGCGAGCAGCGAGGGCGAAACCTTGTGGGCGTTGCCGATGACGAAGGTGACCGCCATGGTCTCGCCGAGCGCGCGGCCGAGACCCAGCATCACGCCGCCGATCACGCCGACGCGCGTATAGGGCATCACGACATAGCGTATCATTTCCCATGTCGTGCAGCCGATCCCGGTCGCCGCCTCTTTCAGGACCGGGGGGACGGTCTCGAAGACGTCGCGGGCGATGGAAGCGATGAAGGGCAGCACCATGATGGCGAGGATGAAGCCCGCCGTCAGCATGCCGATGCCATAGGGCGGACCGGCGAAAAGCGAGGAGAGCGCCGGAACGTCGGCGAAAAGCGAGATCAGTCCCGGCTGGACATAGGTCTGAACGAAGGGCGCGAGGACGAAGAGGCCCCAGATGCCATAGATGATCGAGGGGATGCCCGCGAGCAATTCGATCGCGACGCCGATCGGCCGGCGCAGGGAATAGGGACAAAGCTCGGTGAGGAAGGTCGCGACGCCCAGCCCCACCGGAACCGCGATCAGCATAGCGATGATCGAGGTGACGATCGTGCCGTAGATCGCCGGCAGGGCGCCGAAATTGTCGGTGACCGGGTTCCACGCCTGGGAGAAGAGGAAGCCGAGGCCGAAAGCCTGGATCGCCGGCAAGGAGCCGTGGATCAGCGAGACGATGACCCCGCCGAGGATGACCAGAACGATGATGGCCGCGGCGCGCGTGACCTGATGGAAGATGCGGTCGAGCAGAGCGATGCCCGCGAGCGCCTTCGCACGGTCGACGACCGCCAAGCGAGACGCAGCGACGCCCTCCATTATTGCATCCGACATATTCCCCGCCTTGTTCGATTCCCGCCGTGATGGCTCTGTCGTCATTTGGAGCTCCTGACGCCGGTTCGTCCGAACCGGCGTCCGTCGTTGTCAGGCCGGCGGCCCATTCTTGAACCGCCGCGGCCCGCGCCGCAACGCGGGGCGGCAGCTCAGTGCGCGAGCGGCTTGCCGTCGGCGCCCTTCACAGTCGCCCAGCTCTTCTTGATGAGCTCGACGACCGGCTTCGGCATGGGGATATAGTCCAGCTCCTCGGCCTGCTTGGCGCCGTTGGCGAACGCCCAGCCGAAGAACTTCAGCGCCTCCGCCGTGGCGGCCTCGTCCTTCGAATCCTTCGGCAGAAGGATGAAGGTCGCGGCGGAAATCGGCCAGGACTTGGCGCCCGGCTCGTTGGTGATGATCTGGTAGAAGCCCGGCGCCTTCGCCCAGTCGGCGCTGGCGGCGGCGGCCTGGAAGCTCTCAGTGCCCGGCGCGACGACCTTGCCGGCGGCGTTGATGAGCTTGGTGTGCGTCAGCTTGTTCTGCTTGGCGTAGGCGTATTCGACATAGCCGATCGCGCCCTTGGTGTTGGCGACGTTGTTGGCCACGCCTTCATTGCCCTTGGCGCCGATGCCGGTGGGCCACTCGACCGCCGAATTCTCGCCGACCTTGCTCTTCCAGTCCTCGGAGACCTTGGAGAGATAATTGGTGAAATTGAAGGTCGTGCCCGATCCGTCCGAACGATGGACGACGACGATCGGCGTCGCGGCGAGCTTCGCCTTCGGGTTCAGCTTCTTGATCGCGGGGTCGTCCCAGCTCTTGATCTCGCCGAGGAAGATCTTGGCGATCGCCGGACCGTCGAGGGTGAGGTCGCCCGGATTGACGCCGTCGAGATTGACGACCGGCACGATGCCGCCAATGACCTGCGGCCACTGGATGAGGTTCGCGGCTTCGAGATCATCGGACTTGAGCGGCTGGTCGGTCGCGCCGAAGGTCACGGTGCGGGCCTTGATCTGCTTGATGCCGCCGCCGGAGCCGATCGACTGATAATTGAGGCCGTTGCCGGTCTCTTTCTTATACGTCTCAGCCCACTTGGCGTAGATCGGATAGGGGAAGGTGGCGCCGGCGCCGGAGATGTCCAACGCCAGGGCCGGGTTCATGACGGCCGCGCCGGCCATGGCCACAACCGCAGCGGTCGCCGCGGCGGCGCGCTTCAAAATCTTGGAGATCATGCGAGGATCGCTTTCAGCTCGAGAACAATAGACGAGAGGCGCCGGGCGCCTGTCACGGCCCCGTTCTATCCATGGGCCAAGAGAGTTTGGTGACATTTTCATTACACTTTTATGACATAAACAATTTAATGAATATCAATTACTTAGTTTTTATTTGCGGCGTCGCTTCGACCGCCGGAAGCATGACGCGGAACAAGGATCCGGCGCCGAGCGCGGATTCGATCCCGAGCCGTCCCCGGTGGCGCAGAACGATATGCTTGACGATGGCGAGGCCGAGGCCCGTCCCGCCCTTCGCCCGGCTCTTGCCGGCGTCGACGCGATAGAAGCGCTCGGTGAGGCGCGGAATATGCTCCTGCGCGACGCCGGGCCCGTGATCGCGCACGGAGAAAACCGCGAGCGACCCCTTGCGCGCGAGCGAAATTTCCACGGGCTTCGGCTGGCCTTCGCTGCGCCCGTATTTCAACGCGTTTTCCACGAGATTTTCGACGATTCGCGCAAGTTCGTCGCGGTCGCCCGGAACGATGACGTTGGGTTCGAGATCGAGCGCGAGGGGAATCTCGTTTTCCTCCGCCATCGGGGTCAACGTGTCGACGATATGCGCGACGAGCATGGTGAGGTCGACCGCCTCGGCCGGCCGCACATGCATGTGCTGCTCGATGCGCGAAAGCGACAGAAGATCGTCGACGAGGCGCGCCATGCGCTGCGTCTGCTCGCGCATGATGCTCAGGAACCTGTCGCGCGCCGCGGGATCGTTCTTCGCGGGCCCCTGCAAGGTTTCGACAAAGCCGAGAAGCGAGGCGAGGGGCGTGCGCAATTCATGGCTGGCGTTGGCGACGAAGTCGACGCGCATGCGTTCGACGCGATGCGCCTCGGTGAGGTCGCGCAGGCTGATCATCGCCGCGGTCTCGAAGCCCGGAAAGCGGATGGGCGCGATATGCGCCTCGAACCAGCGTTCGAGCGGCAGCCTTTCGACCCAGGCCGCCTTCTCCGCCTTGCCGCCGGCGAGCACACGCATGGCGGCGTCGAGCATGTCGGGCGAGCGAAGGCTGCGCGAGATGGGTTCGCCGAGGCGCAAGGTCGGCGTCAGCGCGCGCGCCGGGGCGTTGAAGGCGAGCGCATGCGTTTCCGAGTCGATGACGAAGACGGGTTCGGGGAGCGCGTCGATCACCGGGCCGAGCATGTCCTCGGCGGGCCATTTCGGTTGCCGCATAATCCTGTTGCTTTCCAGAAATCAATCAGGGCGAGCGTTCCTCGAAGATGCGCGCCACGGCGTCGCGCAAGGCGCTCCAGCGCCGCGCGCCCTCGTCGGCGCCGAGCACCGCCAAAGCGACGACGAAGGGCAGGAAATAATAGACGACGCGGAAGAGGAGCAGCGAGGCGAGGACGCTTTCCTGCGAGGCGCCCGGCAGCGCATGCAGCATGGTCGCCTCGAACACGCCGATGCCGCCGGGCGCATGGCTCACCACGCCGAGAATGCAGGCGAGGACATAGACGGCGAGGAAAGCCGTGAAGTCGAGATGCACGCCTTGCGGCAGGAGCACGTAAAGCGCCGCCGCCGCGGCGCAGAGATCGGCGACGCCGACGATGAGCTGCGCGACGGTCGACCCGACGCCCGGCATTTGCAGCGCATGGCCGCGCAAACGGATATGGCGCGGCTCGAGCGCCACCCAGGCGCCATAGCCGGCGACGCCCGCGAGGATGAGAACGCCCAGCGCCATATGCAGCGCGACGGGAAGACGGTCGAGCGCCGCCAGAGGTTCGGCGGCCTTGACCAGCGTGAAGCCGATGACCGTCGTCATGCCGAGCCAGAAGGTGACGCCGGTGATGACGGTGAGATTGGCTACCTGCAACGCGCTCATTTGCACGCGCGAATAGATCCAATAGCGCACCGCGGCGGCGGTGACGATCGGAAAGCCGAGATTGAAGGAGATCGCATAGCTCGCAAAGGCGGCGAGGGCCGCGACGCGGTAGGGCGCGTCATGCCTGATCTGGCGCAGCGCGGAAAAATCGTAGCCGGTGAGCGCGACGTAGGACAGCCCCGTGAAGAACAGCGCGGCGAGAATCTGGCCGCCGCTCGTCGCTTTCACCGCGTCGACGACGTCGGCGAAGCGCATATTCGACAGGACGTTGCCGAGGATATAGGCGGCGACGGCGAAAAGCGCCACGCTGGCGAGCGCCCCGAATACGTGGCTCGCGCCATGGGGCAGGCGTTCCCGCAGGGTCTCGAAGAAGCTTTTGCGCCGCACGACGGCAGGCAGGCTCGATTGGGAAGTAATGGCGAGGTCCTCGTTTTTTCGCATCTACCGCTCGCATGAGTGGCGAAGCCCGGCTTTTGCGACCGGCGCCGCCGAACGACTTCGGCTCGAAATCATGACGCCAGAATGACGCAGACGCGCTTACTAGCTTGGGGACGCGGATCCGCGAGTCAAGGCGTTATCTCGGCCGCGATTCAGGAAAGGCCATGCACGAACCAGCGCGGCGCGGCGGTTTCCGTCGCGTAAAGCCCCTCGCGGAAAAGCCAGAAGAGCTGGCCGTCCCTGTCCTGCACATGGAAATAATCCCGGGTGAGGCCGTCCTGCGCCGCGCCCCACCAGGGCGGCGCGATGCGCTCCGGCCCCTCGAAGGCGACGACCTCGTGCAGCACGCGCCGCCAGCGGAAGCGCAAGGGCGGGCCGTCGGGAACAAGCGCGGTCGCCTCGATCGGCTCGGGGCGCTCGAAGAGCCGCAGCGGGCGCATCTCCTCCTGCGGCGGGAAAACGCGCAGGCTTTCCAAGGGTCTTTCCATGGGTCGGCGCGCATCCTCATCGCAAAAATCCGTCAACTTTTGCGGAATGCGCTCCGGCGCGCCAAAGGCGGCCGGCGCGGCGGCGACCGCGCATTCGGGCAGATGCGCGGCTCGCGGATGGAGCCGCTGCACCCGGCGCAGGCCGAGCCGCGCGCCGAGCCGGTCGAGCAGATCGGCGAGGTCCCGATCATCGGCGCCGACGCCGAAATCCGGCGAGACCAGGGCCGTCTGCGGGGGCGCCGCGTTTTCGACCTCGATGGCGGAAAGACGCAGCACGTCGAAGCCATAGCCCGTATCGAGCCCCTCCTCCGCCACGGAAGCGAGCCGCTCGTTGAGGAGCGCCGCCAAGCGGGCGGGATCGCGCAAGGGCCGGCTCGTCCCGGCCGCGAGGCGCTTCACCGCCCCGTCGACGCGGTAGAAGACGGCCTCGAGTCGTCGGGCCCCGACGCCGGCGCGCTCCAGCAGCGGGCAGAGATCGGCGGCGAGGCGCTCCAGCGTCGCCTCGACATCCTCGCGCCGGGTGAGGCCGTCCGGAAAGCGCCGCTCGGCGATGAAGGCGGGCGCCTCGAAACACGGGGTTATGGGATCGCGGCCGCGGCAGGTCAGGGCGTCGAGCCGCGTCAGCGCCTCCTGGCCGAAGCGCGCGGCGAGGGGCGCGCGGGGGCGCGCGAGCAGATCGCCGGCGGAGTCCAGGCCGGCGCGGCGCATGCCGGCGAGGGTTCCGGCCTCCAGCTCCAGCGCGTCGATGGGGAGCGCCGCGACGAGAGCGTCCAGCTCGGCCTGCGTCGCCGCGTCGGAAACAAGCTTCACATCGGAAAAGCGCGCCAGCGCGCGGGCGAGCGCCGGGCCCGGCGCCAGCGCCGCGCGGGCGGCGAAGCCCAGGCGCCGCAGGCGGGCTTCGATCTCGTCGACGAGCGCCGCCTCGCCGCCGAAAAGATGCGCCGCGCCCGTCACGTCGAGCAGCAGCCCGTCCGGCGGGTCGGGAGCGGCGAGCGGCGTGAAGCGGCGGCTCCAATCGGCGAGGGCCGCCACGAGGGCGGCGTCCGCCTTGGGATCGGCTTCGGCGAGGACGAGCGAGGGGCGGCGCGCGCGGGCGTCGACGACCGCCATGCCGGGCAGCAGTCCGAGCCGCTGCGCGCCGGCGTCGACGGAAGTCAGCCGCTCGGCCCCCTTCACGCGGGCATAGAGGGCGAAGGCCTCAGGCGCGGCGCCGACGCGGCGGCGCAGCAGCCGGTCGGTCGCAAGCCTCGGCAGGAAGACGCTCAGGAAACGCATGACGGAACGCCGCTCTTTCAGGGTCGAAGACAATGCCGCGCCATTGCGACGGATCGATTTCGCCAAAGACGCCGGCGCGGGCCTTCAGCAGCCGCAGCCGCCACCGGAAAGGGGCGAATGGCGCAAGCGGGGGACGCGCCACGAAGACGGGCGGCGGCGCGGCGGCGACTTCGACGCGCAATTCGGCGGCGCTGGAAAAGCGCGCGGCCTCCGTCCCCTGCGGCGCGAGAAGCCCCAGCGCCCCGCCGCGCCTGGCGGCGAGCAGGAGGCGGCGCGAGACGGAAAGATCATAAAGGCGGGGATCGAGAGCGCTTTCGGCGACGACCGCCGCGCAGGCGGAGCTTCTCAGCGCCTCCTCCATGGCCCAGAGCGTCTCGCGCGGCCGGCGCGCGCGCACGAGCGCGAAGCAGGAGAGGTCGAGCCCCGCCCCTACGAGCCCGCGCCCGTAAGGCAGGCCGAATTCGCGCGCCCCGAGATCCTCGACGATGAAGACCAGCGCCCCCCCGCCGCGAACCGCCCGCGCGCGGAGCGCCATGGCGAGGGCGAAGGCCGCGGCCGCCGGCGCGTCCGACGGACGGAAGGGGAAAATTTCGCTCAATCCGCCGCGCCCGGCGGCGAGAAGCGCGTCGAGGAATTCGTCCCCGCCTTTCCGCGCGGGCGCAGGCGCCGCCCTGTCCCGCGCCTCGATGGCGGCGATGCGGGCCCGCAAAAAGCCGATGCGTTCCGCGAGGCCGCTCTGCGACATCGGTCCTGAAATCCTGGTTTTGCGAGGGGCGCCGAGGCGTGTGTTCGATATTTGTTCTAACGCCGGAAAGAGTCAAGCAAAAGAGTCGGGCGCGCGCTAACCGCTCCGAAAGGGCATATAGTCCGACGCCAGCCAGACATATATCCGCCGGGCGACGCGCATGTTCCCAAAAACTGCGCAGCAGTTAGAATGTTGAACAATGGAGCTGGAGGACGCGATGGCCGACAATGTGACGAATGAGTTGCTGCTGGAAACGCTCAAGGCGATCCAGTCGAAGCTGGCCGACATCGCGAGCGATATCGTCGATTTGAAAGCGGACATGCGCGGAATGAAAGGCCACATGGCCGCATTCATGCAAAAGCGAAGTCGCACAGGACGGCTCGATCGCTTCCATCCAGTTGAGAATTGAACGGATCGAAAAACGACTGAATCTCGCAGACGGTTAGCCATTCCTCTTTTATGGCGCGAACGCTTCGATGATCGTCTGAGCATGCGCAGCAATTCGGCTGTCGAGCCGCCGCCAAGTCTCGAGCCATTCCCTGTAGCTTGTCGAATGAAACATTACATCGTCGCCAGCAACCACCTCTGCAAAGTGAGCAATTTCGTCCCGATGCCGGACAAGATCATTCTGCGCAATAGGGCGACCGTTTCGCGAGGCGGGTTCAGCGAAAAGATAGAGCAAAGCTGGAGTCCTGTTCCGTCGGCGGCCTTCGGTCACCAAGCCAAATGCGTGCTTGACCAGTTGCGCGGCGTCCAGATGGACAAACTTATCTTCCCTAGAACGCAAGCGGTCTCGCATTCTTTCGAAACCCTTCATGTTTGGGCCCCAGACAGGACGGTCGTAAGCGTCTGAAAGACTAACGGCTTTTACGTCTCGAAACGGCTCAAAGCGCTTGCTTTCGATTCCGATGAGGGTCGAGGACGTCTGCACAACAGCGTCGAGCCAAGGATGGCGTCCGCCGGTCCAGGGAAATCGTGCACAAAATTCTATGTCCACCATTTCAGGAACTCCCGCCTTCTTGAGACCTTTTAAAGGCGGCAGTTGGTCAGGTTGCTCGACAAACCAACCAAAACAATTTGCTGCAAGAACAGCGGAGCTTTCAGAACTCAGAAATTTGCCCGATTCAATCTCTTTACCACCCGCCTTTGCTAGGCGGTCCAGCACATAGTCAATAGGGACTCCCGGCAGAAATAGCTCACCCTTCATGCATCCCCCTCCACAAGGGAAGTTCTTTGAAGCGGGGCCGGCGCTCGGCGCGCCGATCTGGATGCCGTAAATCCCTGCTACTTCCTCAACCCCAAAATATATGCCGCCACCGAATCCGTCTCCTCCGGCGAGAGGATGAAATTCGGCATGTTCCTGTGCGAGGAGCGCAGGAAGACCTTGAGCGACAGTTCCGTCGTCGAAGGCATTTTGGCGACGTCGATAAAGCGCGGCGCCTTGGGATCGGGGCTTTTGGCCTCCGGGTCAAC
>Ga0123398_1045286_pt1 | contig 25925 bp, 21 predicted proteins | sample T5LHNO3metaT_FD_89926 | JGI IMG/M metagenome (GOLD analysis project Ga0123398, IMG submission 89926) | Methane-oxidizing artificial microbial communities from Washington, USA to study methane cycling - T5-LHNO3 metaT (Metagenome... | ecosystem: Engineered > Modeled > Simulated communities...
ACCGTTACTCCATTCACAAGAAGAACTCGCATTCCGTTCACGCCCCATGCGCGAGCAATTCGAGGTTAAGCATGTTTCAGGATATTTCTGTGCGCCGGCGCACGCCGACGCCGTCCCCGCGTGTCCGGCCTTTTGGAGGAACGCCTGGAGTTCGTCCCCAGTTCCAGCCTGGCTGAAACATTCGGAAGGCCATGAACGCCCGACGCAGGGGCGGATTCCATTTCCATCATCCGGCAGGCGTCTCGCCGGAGGCGACGTCCGCGCCGGCGACCAGAGTCGATTTGCTCAGCCGCTCCAAAAAAAAAAATTGCAGCGCCCGCAGGCGCCGTTCCATCGGAATTTCATTAAGGAACGCCAATACTTAAGTTGATTTGACGTTGGCCCGTTATTTTCACTTAGCAAAAGTAAGCGCAACGCGTGGCTGCCCGTTTACAGCCGCTTAATTTGATAGCGCCAATTTTAGCGTCATGAATATTCTCACGCGGCTTTTGCCATTCGAGATCGTTTTCACTATGGCTATGGTGACGATCTTGCTCATCTTTTCCATAATTCTCGGTTTTCGAATCAATCTCCCCGCGGGCGATCCCGCGTCATTTGTGAGGATCCACTATCTCTACCCGCTGATCGGCGTGGCGGGATGGTCAGGCGTCGCCTTTTTCGGCCAGAGACGGCGATTGGCGTCGACATTTCTCGTCGCCCTGCCATGTTATGCCGTCATGCTGGTCGTTCATTTCAATATTAAGCTCTGGATTTGTCATATCAATTCTTTCAAGTTCGACGCTCTTTATCAGCAAATCGACACGTTCTTCGCGCCGGTTGTGAAATTCTGCGATTTCGTCTACGCGACGATGTCGATTGTCGTTCCCCACGAGTCGAATTTCTATATGACTGGCTTTATCTGTATGTTTTACGTGAGCTTCTGCTTTCACGCGCTGATGACTCCCGACAAATTCCGCACCGTGTTTATCGGCGCTCTCCTTTTCCAGGGATTGGGCGCGCTGTCCTATCTGATCGCGCCCGCGCTCGGCCCCTTTATCCACGAACCCAGCCCGAACCCGCTCGCCCGGGCGGCGCAGGCGCATATGCTTGCGGTTTACCAGCAAAACGCCGCGGAAGGCGCGCCATGGATCGCAGAAAACGGCGGCGAGCATCTGATCGCCGGCCTGGCCGCCATGCCCTCGCTGCATGCCGGCGGATCCGCCCTCTTCCTGATTTTCGCGTGGCGCTACGGCCGGGTTCTGCTTCCGGCCTATGTGCCGATCGTCGCCTATATTCTCGTCGGGGCGGTGGCCGCGCGTTGGCACTATCTGATCGACCTGCCGGTCGGAATTGCTTTGGCCTGGATCTGCGTCTCGATCGCCGAATATGTGACCCGGCGCGAGCGTCACGCCGCCATCGCGCCCGCGGGCGACGTCCAAATCGCCGCCCTGCCGTCGCGCTGAAAACCTGCCGCGCCGCTCTCGGCAAAGCGTCCGTCCCTCTATATTTCTTCGGCGGGCGGTCCCGGCGCGGAAGGCCCGGTTTCGTCGCCGCGCGCTTCCCTCGTCCGTCCTGTGCGCCAGCGCACCAACTTCCCAGGCCCCGCCTCCTAAACCTCTTCTCGTTCGCAAGACGAACGCCACGAAGAAGGGTCCTGGACATGAACCGCATCGCCGCCGCCCACCGCAAATTCGCCTCGCGCCCCGTGCGCGCCGCGGTCGCCATAAAGATCGCCTTTGCGATCATGGCCGCCAATGTGAGCTTCGCCGCCGCCAAGGCGGTGTTCCACAAGACGAACGGCGCGCCCGCCGTCGCCGCGAGCATGTCGGCCGTGAAGCCTTTCATCCTGCCGGTCGAGGACATGTCCAAGGCCGCTCCGGAAGCCGCGACGCAGACCGTCGAACTCGCTAGCCTCCAGGGCTGCCGCGAAGTCGTGACGCAGACGGACGAGGGCTACGGCGTGCGCGGCACGGTGATCCGCATCGTCTGCCGCAAGGCGCTGTGAGGGCGGGCGCGCCCTCGCATTCCGCCTTACACGCCGCCCAGACAGACGTATTTCAGCTCCAGATAATCGTCGATCCCGTAACGGGAGCCCTCGCGTCCGAGGCCGGAATGTTTGACGCCGCCGAAGGGCGCGGCCTCCGACGTGATGATGCTTTCGTTGACGCCGACCATGCCGAATTCGAGCTTCTCCGCGACGCGGAAGATGCGCGCCACGTCGCTGCTGTAGAAATAGGCCGCGAGTCCGTAGGGCGTGGCGTTGGCGAGACGGATCGCCTCCTCCTCCGTCTCGAAGGAGATGACGGGCGCGACCGGCCCGAACGTCTCCTCGCGGAAGATGAGCGCGTCTGCCGGCACATTGGCGAGCACGGTCGGCTCGAAGAAGAGCCCGCCCAAGGCGTGCCGCGCCCCGCCGGCAAGCACCCTGGCGCCATGCGCCACGGCGTCCGAAATATGACGCTCGACCTTCTCGATCGCCGCCTCCTCGATCATCGGTCCAACGGACACGCCCTCATCAAAGCCCACGCCGACCTTCAGGGCGCGCGCGGCTTCCGCGAGCTTTTGCGAGAACGCGTCCGCAACGCCCGCCTGCACGAGGAAGCGGTTGGCGGAGATGCAGGTCTGGCCGCAATTCCGGTATTTCGTGGCGACGGCGCCCTTCACCGCGCGGTCGAGATCGGCGTCCTCGAAGACGATCAGCGGCGCGTTGCCGCCAAGCTCCATTGAGCATTTCTGCACATTGTCGGCGGCCTGGCGAAGCAAGATCCTGCCGACCTCCGTCGAGCCGGTGAAGGTCAGCTTGCGCACGATCGGGTTGCTGGTGAACTCCCGCCCGACCGGCGCGGGGTCGAGCGCCGTCACGACATTCACCACGCCGGCCGGCACGCCCGCGCGCTCCGCCAGTTCGGCAAGCGCGAGCGCCGAGAACGGCGTCAGCTCGGCGGGCTTCGCCACCACCGTGCAGCCGGCGCCGAGCGCGGCCGCGACCTTACGGGCGAGCATGGCGGAAGGGAAGTTCCAGGGCGTGATCGCGGCCGCGACGCCGATCGCCTGCTTGAGCACGAGAATGCGCCGGTCCACTGCGGGTCCCGGCACGATGTCGCCATAGACGCGGCGGCCTTCCTCCGCGAACCAGTCGATATAGGAAGCGCCATAGGCGATCTCGCCGCGCGCCTCGAACAGCGGCTTGCCCTGCTCGGCCGTGATGATGCGCGCGAGACGCTCCTGCTCGGCCATGATGAGTTCGAACCAGCGGCGCATGATCTGCGCGCGTTCCTTCGCCGGCCGGTCGCGCCAGCCGGGAAGCGCCCTCTCCGCCGCCTCGATCGCGCGACGCGTCTCGGCGACGCCCATGTCGGGCGCGTGGCCGAGAATCTCGCCCGTCGCGGGATTGATGACGGCGAAAGCCGCGCCGCTATCCGCGCCGACCCAGGCGCCGCCGATGAAGGCGCGCTCGACAAGAGAAAGTTCGTTCACATCCATGCGCTGAAGCCTTTGTCGTCCGAGCCGTCGAGAAAGCCTGCGAGAGATAAATGAAAGGCGCGGCGCCGTTTCAAGTAAAAATACATTTTCATGAATTATCGATGTTGCTTAACCCTGCTGCGCGCTTGCGCTGGCGCGAAAGGGGAGCCTGCGCTTAATTCCCATTCGACTTAAAAGCGCCACATGCCAAACCTTTGCCGAGCAACGCCCCTTGAGCTCCACCCGACAGAAAACCGTCGCCATCGTTCAGACTCAGGCGGAAAACGCCGGCGCGCAGGAGATTGCGCGCCAGCTCGCACAGGGCTTCGAGAAGCGCGGCTGGCGCACGCGGCAGATCTTCTTCTACCGCCGCACGGCGAGCTTCGACAATGATCCCAATGTTTTCTTCTGCGCCAGGCGGCGGCCCTCCATACCGCTCGGGGTCATCAAGATGCTCGGCGCGCTTTTCGCGGAGTTTCGCAAGGAAAAGCCCGACGCCGTGGTGATGCTTCAGCATTATGGCAATGTCATCGCCGCGCCGGTGGCGCGCGCCGCCGGCAAGTCCGTACTCATCGCCAATCAGTTGACTCCGTCGCAACTGATCCCCGGCCACGTGGCGCTTGTCGACAAGATCATGGGCATGCTCGGATTTTACGACCATATCGTCGTCAATTCCGCGCAGACCGAGGCCGACTATGGGGGTTATCCGGCGCCCTACGCCCGCCGCCTCACCCGCATCGACCACGGCTTCTTCGACAAATCGGCCCCCATGAGCAAATCGGAGGCGCGCGCCAGGCTGAGCCTGCCTGAAGGAGTTCCCCTGCTCGGCTGCGCGGCGCGGCTTCATCAAACGAAGCAGGTGGATCTCGCGATTCGCATCCTCGCCGAAAATCGCGACCAGCATCTCGCCCTCGCCGGCCAGGGCCAGGAGCGCGACGCGCTCGAAGCGCTCGCCGTTTCGCTCGGCGTGCGGGATCGCGTCCATTTCCTGGGCGAACTGGGCGCGGACGGCATGGGCGCCTTCCTCGCGGCGCTCGATTGCTTCGTTTTCCCGAGCGCGATGGAGACTTTCGGCCTCGCGCCCGTGGAAGCCGCCCAAGCGGGCGTTCCCGTCGTCGCCAACGACATAGAGGTGCTGCGCGAGGTCCTCGCCGTGAAGGGCGAGCCCTGCGCGCTCTTCGTCGACGCCGGCGACACGGCGACCTTCGCCGCCGCGGTCAACCGCGTGCTGAGCGATCCCGCGCTTCATGCGACGCTCACGCGCGTCGGCCGTCGCCTCGCGGAGCGCTATCCGCTCGACGCCATGGTCGAAGATTATCTGCGCTTGATGGAAAGACCCACGGCTTGACCTACAGGCGCATCGTCATCGCCGTCTCTTCGGCGCGCTTCCTGCGCTGGCAGGATCGTCTGCGCGACTCGCTGGCGCGCCGCTGGCCCGGCGCCGAGGTCGCCTTTCGCTTCGAGCCGGGAGACGACCCGCAGCCCGGCGCCGTGACGCAACTCCTCGCTCTGGAGCGCGTCGTGCTGCGGCGAGGCAAGCCGACGCTTTGCGACCACATCGAAAAGTCGGCGGCGAAAGCGACCTTGGAGCCGGACGCGGACGTTGTGATCGACCTCGTCGGCGACGCCGCGCCGACGAGCGGCGCGCGCGTGCTGCGTCCGCTCTATGACGCACACGCAACCGATCAGGCGGCCGTCGCGGCGGTCCTCTCGGGCGCCGCGCCGACGCTCGCCGTCGAAGACGCCGCTACCGGCGCCGTCATCGTCCAAGGCTTCCCCTCCTTCGAGGCGGCCGACGGCCTCACCGGCGGCCTGGAGGCCGTCTATTCGCGCATCTGTGTCCTGATCGAGAAGGCGCTCGCCGACCCGGACGCCATCGCCCGCGCGCCCGCGCCGCGCGCCGACGGGACGCCGCGCCATCCGGCCGCTTACTTCGCGCGCAATTTCGCCTTCCAATGCGCGCGGTGGATTTATCACCTCTGCTGCCACTCGCCGCATTGGCGCATCGGCTGGCGTTATATTGACGGGCCCGGCGTGATCGAGAGCGGCGCGCTGTGGGGACCCGAATGGCGCGTCATGCCGGATCGGGGGACCGCTTTTTCCGCCGATCCCTTCCCCATCGAATGGCGCGGACAGACGGGAGTCTTTTACGAGCTGTTCGATTACCGCGCCGACGTCGGCGAAATCTTCTTTCAGCCCTTCGACGCCTCCGGTCCCGTCGGCGCTCCGTCATGCGCGCTCAAGGAGCGCTGGCATCTCTCCTATCCGTTTCTCATCGAGGAGGCGGGAGAGCTCTACATGGTCCCCGAGGCTTCGAATTCCGGGGCGATCACGCTTTATCGCTGCGTCGAGTTCCCCGGGAAGTGGGAGCCTGTCGCGAAGCTCGTCGAGAATATCGAAGCGGCCGACGCGACGATCTTTCGTCATGGCGGCCGCTACTGGATGACCTCTGTCGTTCGCGATGGCTATGGCGGCTATTCGGATACGCTGGCGATCCATCACGCCCCGAGCCTCTTCGGGCCCTGGGAGCCGCACGCGCGATCGCCCGTCCTCGTCGATTCCCGCTACGCGCGGCCGGCGGGCGCGGTCGTCTTCCACGACGGCGCCCTGCTGCGGCCCGTGCAGGATTGCGCGCGCGGCTACGGCAAGGATCTCGCGATCATGCGCATAGACGCGCTCGATCCCGAGACGTTCCGACAATCAATGATCGGCCATCTCTCCCCCGGCGGCCGCTGGCCTGGCGACCGCCTGCATACGTTGAACCGCTTCGGCCGTCTCGAATGCATCGACGGCGCGGCGTTCACGCCGAAACACATGCCGCTGCGTCGCGCCTTGCATGAGCGGATCGACCGGCGTTTCTTGAACGCCTGATCTTTCCCGGGGAAGAAGCCGATCGCCTTTACGCGGCCCGGCTGCGCAGCATCTCGCGCGCTTCGCGCCATCGCTGCGCCACTTCCCGCGGGAAGCCGAGGAGCAGGGTCGTGGCGTAGATCACGCCGCCCGACGCGATCAGCGTCATGAGCAGCGGCCAGTTGCTCAAGGGCGCGAGCGCGTTGGACTGGAGGAGCCAGGCGACGACGACGCCCATGGCGCCCGCGGCGAGGAGCGCCGGACGCATGGCGTTCCACGTCGTCGCGTAGGAAACGCCGACGCTTTCCCGCATCATCCACAGGCTCACGCCGGTCATGACGGAGGCGCGCACGACCTGCGCCCAGGCCACGGCCATGACGCCGAAGGGACTCATCGCGGCCGTGAGAAGCACGCTCGCGGCGACATGGATCAATCCTTGCGTTGTCAGGCGGCGCGTGTGGCCCGTCGCGGTCATCATCGGCACGAAGAAAGGGTTGGGGGCGCCCGCGATCGCGATGAGGCTCAGCGCCTGGATCAGCGGCGCGGACGGCTCCCATTGCGGGCCGAAAACGAGCGGCATGGCGAGCGGCGCGACCGCCGACAGGCCGAAGAAGATCGGAAAGATGCTGAGCGCGGCGATCTCGACCATCCGCGCATAGGCGGCGACGAGGCGCGCATGATCGTCGCGCACACGACTGAACGTCACCAGCGAAACGTTCGACAGCGGGCTGACGCAGACATGCAGGACGAGCTCGAAGCAGCGCCACGCCGTGCGCAGATAGCCGAGCATTGTCGGCCCCAGAAAAAGCCCGACCAGAAGGTCCATGAGCTTGGTGTTGAGCATCAGGACGAGATTGGCGCTCGTCACCTGCATGCCCATGCGCAGCAAGTCGCGCAGTTCGTGAATCGATGCGAATGTCGGCGCGCCGGGGCGCCAGCGCTCCGCCCGCCACATGAGCGCGCATTGCGTCAGGACCGACGCCAGCTTCTGCAGGACGAGGCTCAGCACGCCATATCCCGCGACCGCGGCGACGACGCCGACGGCGCCGCCGAGCGAAACGCCCCAAAGCGTGCTGCGCGCGATCGCCCCGTGACCGAACTCCCGCTGCAACCGGGCTTCAGGCGCGGCCGAGGCGTTGAGCAGCCAGCAGACGGGCGAAAGCCAGCGAATGGCGTCCGCGAGCTCCGGATGGCCGAAGGCCGCCGCCAGCGGGAACGCCCCGAAATAGAGCGCCAGCGACGCCGCGACGCCGACCAGTTGCAGGAACCAGAAGACCTGGTTCTGCAGGCCGTCGTCGAGCTTCTCCTTCTGGATCGTCGCTTCGACGAGTCCGCCCCGCCCGAGAACGCCGAAAGCGTCCACGAAGACCATGGCGAGCGCCATGAGGCCGAAGGCCGCCGGATCGAGGAGCCGCGCCGTATAGACGAAAAACAGGAAATTGAGGACTTGCTGTCCGAGGTTGGACAGCAGGCCCCAAAGGCTGCTCCTGGCGGTCAGGCGCGCGATGCTCACGGCGTTGAATACCTCTGGTCTGGAAACATGGCCCGCAGCCGCCAGCGAACGCCGCGCAAAATCATCACCAGGATGAACGGGTGGCGGACGAGCGACTCGATCATTCCCCCGACATCCCTGCGACGTCGGCGGTTCTTGAATTCGAGCGCGTGATTGTATTGCTCGATGTAATAAGCGCGCTTGGCGATCACGGCTTTTTCGGCCGCCGACAGACGGTCGACGTATTCCCGGAGCACGAAAAGATTGCCGTCCATGAGCAGATTATTGTTCACCAGCGTGCGAGAAGCGGCGGATTTGCTCCCGTCGATCTCGCTCGTCGTGATCGTATAGATGTAGCCGGGCTCGGGGATGCGCCACACGCGGGCGCCTTTCGCGAGAAGCTCCGCCATGAGGACGAAGTCCTCTCCATAGCGGAACGGCCTGTATCGAACGCCCTCGCGCCGGAGAAACTCGGTCCGGAAGATCGGCTTGAGCGTGCCGTAGTCGAAGCCGCTCGCCGACAGGCTCTTCAGGTAAAGCGTCGTGAGATCGAGCGGCCTCGGCCCGCCGCTTCTGGGCAGGCCGGACCTGACGATCGCGCCATGCGCGGGGTCTCTGAGCCACTGATTATCGGCGAGAACGTCGGCGCCGAGCCGATGCGCGGCGGCGACCATGGTCGCCAGCCGTTCGGGGAGATAAAGATCGTCGGCGTCGAGAACCGCGATCCATTCCCCGCGCGCGGCCGCGAAGCCGACATTGCGCGCCGCGCTCGGGCCGCCATTCCGCTCCAGGCGCATCACCTGGATTCGGTCGTCGGCGGCGGCAAGCGCGTTCGCGACGTCCACCGTCTCATCCGTCGAGGCGTCGTCGACGATGATCGCTTCCCAGTCGCGTAGCGTCTGAGCCTGCAGCGACGCCACGGCGTTCCCAAGGAATCCGGCGGCGTTGTAGGCGGGGATCACTACGCTCACGATAACGGACGACACGTCGCGCTCCTCGAAAGTAAGCGGCATTTGCGCCAAATGCCGGATAACCCATGAACGCCCGCTTCGCCAGCGAGACTGGCCGTGATGGTTATTGGCGGGCCGAATGATGCGCGGGAGAATGTCCCAAAGCCTGTTAGAGACCGTTAAAGCGATCGTCCACGCCGCCCATTTCATCAGCGGTCTTCGTTCGTTTACGGGTTGTTAGGCATGATGCGCGAAGATCTTGGCTGGATTTACGTTCGAAGAACGGAACTCGAATTGCGCCGATCGGCAGTGGCTGAAGCGCCAAGGACCAGCGGTCTGGAGGACTGGCCGCGCCTCCTCATGGCTTTCTTCGTCGCGACGCTCATCACGGCCGCGCCGATTGCGCTGCATGTTCTCGTTTCACAGCCGATCGCCATTCTTTTCTGCCTGTTCGGCGCATTCTCCGCCGCCCGCCTCATGGAGCGTGACATTCCGATTGTCGTGCTCCTGCCGAATATCTTTCAGAACACCGTCGCCGCCATGCTTTCCTGGCATGTGCAAGAATATGCGGAGATCGAGGTTCTCAAGAGCTACAGCTTTCTGACGGCGGTGGTCTGCTGGCTCACGCTCGCCGTCTCTTTCGCGCAGAAGCCTTCGGCCTATTCGCCCTTCGTTCGCAAATTTATTTTTATTTCCATCGGCCTCATGTGCGTCGTGGGCGTCTATTTCGTGCTCGGCCTAGCGATCAATCCACGCAACGCCACGGTGTATCTGCGTAATATTGGTCTGCCGATCCTGCTGTTTCAGATGTTCATGCTGGTCGGCGCGCGGCACGAGGTGCAACTGCCCAAGGTTCTGACGCTGCTCCTCGTTTCCAACGCTGTCTGCGGCTATATCGAGATCTTCGCGCTGGACGCATGGCTCGAAATGATAAATGGGATGCGATACCTCCAGCTCTTCAGCGCGAAGCGCCTCACCAATCCCGACGACATTCGATCGCTTGCCTCACGGGGCATGGTCGCGGCGAGCGTTCTCGACTATTCGAGGGCGTCGCTGTTCAATACGGGCCTGCTCGCCGGCCTCGATATCCAGGTGCAGCGCCTCCTCGGTCCCGCCTTCAATACGATCAGCTTCGCCTATCTGCTCGCCAGCCTGATCTCTCTTCTCGCGATACATAAGCGCGGCGTTCTCGCTCTATTGGCGCTGCCGCTGCTGATCGCCACAAGCGCCAAAGGTCCGCTGTTCCTTTGCCTCGCCTGCATCTTTTTTTATTGGGGCGCCAAGAGCGCGAGGAACAGCCTTCCCGTCAAGGCGCTGGGCGCGGTCCTCGTCTTCTACGCGGTCGCGGTTTTCCAGATCGGCTACAGCAGCGGCGATTACCATGTGATCGGCCTCGTCGGCGGCATGAACGGCTTTTTAAAAAATCCGATCGGCCACACGCTCGGAGACGGCGGCAATCTGTCGATTCCGGATTTCTCGCAGTTGAAATGGGACGACTTCCAACATGCCGGGGCGACCGACGTCGCGGTGGAGAGTTCCGTCGGGGTGCTGTTCTTTCAGATGGGCGTCGCGGCCCTGGCTTGGTTCGCGTTCTATTTCTGGGTCGCTACCGTAGCGTGGCGGCTCTATCTGGAAACGCGCGCCCCGGCGCTCACATTCGTCACATCCGCCATTCTGGTCTCCCTGGCGAACGGCCTGTTTCAGGAAGAGGCCTATTTCGCGCCCTTCTCGCTCGCCTTCGTCATGGGATTCTGTGGCCTTATCCTCGGCGCCACGGATCGCGCCGTCGTCGCCCGTATCGTTCGATCAGACCTTGGACCCGAATTATGGGGCGATCATCCGGCGAGCAGCGACTGGGCGACGCCCCGGTCCAGGCTGCGGTCTTCATTCACCAGACCGAACGCGCCTGAATAGTCCCAATGCGTCCAACCGAAGCCGCATCGCTCCGCGGCGGCGCGCACCGCTGCAAGCCAGGCGAGCCGGTCCGCGCGTTTCGCCTTCCATCTCAGAACGCCGAACTCATTGACGATGACCGGCGCGCCATGCGCTTCGCTCCAGGCGGCTACGACGTCGAACTGCGCCTTGATCGCCGCCGCCGTCCAAGCCCGGCCGGCGGTCTCCTTCAAGACACGCTCGACGTCTCGATCGCCCTTTTGCCCGGCTTCCGCGGCGAGACGCAACAGCGTTGCGTCCCCCGCCTCTGTCGGAAAAGGAACGCCCGATATGCGTGACCAGGCGCTGCCCTTGTCCCAGGCGGCGTCCTGGTGCGTGAAGGCCATCGGGTCATAATAGTGGAAGGCGTAAACGACATTCGGGTCGGCGAAAGGCGTCCAGGACGCCAGCAACTCATGCCGCTGAAAGGGCGCCGGACCGGCGATAATGATGTTTTTCGGCAATTCGACGCGAACGGCTTTCGTGAGCTTTTCCGCGAAGGGACGCCAGACGTCGTCCGTCGTCGGCGGCTCGTTCAAGAGTTCGGCGCAAATGCGATCCGCGGGCCAGTGGGTTAAATGTCTGGCGAGCGTCGGCCAATTGGCGAGCAAGGCGCCCTGCGCAGCCTTCGCGTTCCGACGATAGAGATTCTGAAAATCCGCGCCGGGATGCATGTCGACGCTGACGCAGTAGCCGAGGCTGAGGAGCTCGTCGAGCGCGCGCGACAAATCGTCCATCGCGCTCGATATGGTCGCCGGCCCTGAGAATGTCGGCAAAATGAATTCCGTCGCGACAGGCAGTCGAATATGGGTCATCCCCATCCGATACAGCGTCTTGAGGGTGGAGATGTCCGGCTCCTGGTCCACGCGGAGCGGAACCTGATCGGGGAGATTGAAGCCTCGCCGCAAAACGGCCGGCGTCGCGCCCTTGCGCGTCGCCTCCAGAGCGCGCGCCGGCGCAGAAATCGCCGCCGACACCGCCAGAAATGCTTCACGTCTGGTAAATTTCGGGAGCATTCGAGTTACTTAAGGTTAATGCCTTCTGTGTTCTATTCTACCCGTCTCCATGGCGGGAATCCAAGGCCCGCGCTTCCTTCGTCGTTCGAAAGCGTCATGAAAAAGCACGGCAGCAAGCCCTCCACAAGTTACATGGAGCCGCGCCGCTCGCGAGAGCTCGGGCCAATCGACCTGTGGCGGGACACACCGGTGAATTTCAGCCTCGGCGGCATAGGGCTCTTTTTCCGTCGCAACTGGATGGCGATCCTGGCGACCTGGCTCGGCGTCTCCGCTGTTCTTTTCGGCGCCTCGCTGTTTCTCTTCAAGAAATACACGGCGACAGCGGTCGTGCTGGTGGACCCCCGCGCCGCCAAGGTCACTCGGACGGGTGGCGTCATTTCCAACATTGGCGGCGACGCGATCGCGATCGAAAGCCTCGTGCAGGCCACGCGCACCGACGGCTTTCTCGGCGCGATGGTCGACGAGCTCAATCTGACCAAGGACCCCTATTTCGCCGGCAGGGGCGACACAGACGAGAAGCTTCGACTTTCAACCGTCGAGAAGCTCGCTTCCAAGCTCAACATTGCACGCCGCGGCACGACCTATGTCATCGACGTCACGGCGACGACGACCAACCCCGACGAGAGCGCGCGCATCGCCAACGCCGCCGCCAGGAAGATTCTCAACGAGCAAGCCTCCCTGCGCAGCGGGACGAGCGCCAGGACCGCACAGGAGATCGAGAGCCGCCTTGCGGAGCTGCGCGGTCGCGTGAGCCGCGCCGAGGAGGCGACAGCCGAATTGAAGGCGCGGCTGAAAGTGACGGCGGCCGGCGAGGGCACGACGCTTCTCGAGCGCCGCGTGCAAGAGCTCAACGCCCAGCTCGTCGCCGCCAACGCCCATACCGCCGAAACGCGGGCGCGCTACGAGCAGCTTCGCAAGACCGGCGCAAGTGCGGGCGAAAGCCTGCCGCCCTCCGCCCAGTCGAGCGTCTTCAGCGCGCTACGCGCGGATTATGCCCGGCTGTCCCGCCAGTCCGCTGATCAATCGACCGTGCTCGGCCCCCGCCACCCGGAAGTGGTGAGCCTCAATGCGCAGATCGCCGATATCCGCCGTCAGATCAAAGCCGAGATGAGTCGGATGCTCGCCACGGCGCGAACCGATTTTCTGGAGGCGGAACAGCGTGAAGAGGAATTGTCCCGCCAGCTCAGGGCCGTTCAGAAGGAGAGCGGCGAGCTTGGCCCGCAACTTGTCAAGCTCGCCGAGCTCGAGCGCGAGGCGAAGGCCGAGCGCGACGTCTATGAAGAACTGCTCAATCGCCAGCGGGAACTCTCACAGGTCAAGGATCTCGAGCCGAACGACATCCGCATTGTCTCCCTTGCCACGCCACCGACGAAACCGTCGCCGCCGCGCATGATTCTGGCCGTCGGCAGCGCGGCGCTCGGCCTTCTCGTAGGACTGGTCTTCGCCATCATGCGCGAATGGCGGCAGAAGACCCTGCGCACGGCGTCCCAGGCCGAACGTCTGAGCGGCGTGGAAGTCTACGGCTTCCTGCCCCTGCTGCCCGCCGCCAACGGCGTTCAGGGCGACCCTGCCGTCGTGCCCAATCTCACGCTTTGGCTCACTGATCTCTGCGCCGAGATCGCGCCCGCCGGGATCGGCGAGGAAGGAATCGTCATCCTCGTCTCGTCCACGCGGCGCGGCGAAGGGCGCTCGACCGTAGCGATCAACCTCGCCGCCTACCTCTCGCAAGGCGGCGACCGCGTTCTGCTCATCGAGGCGGACCGTGCGGCGCATGTAAAGAAGCCGCCCTTCGGCCTGCTCGACGTTCTCGAATCGGGCGAGGACCTCAAGGGCGCGCTCGTCGAGCAGGCGGCGGACGGCTATACGCTCCTGCCCTATGGCGGACGCACCCTCACCCGCCACAGCTCCATTGGCGGGCTGATGAGCGGCATGACGCTGCGCGCAACTCTCAAGCTCGCGCGCAAATGGTTCGACGTGATCGTAATCGACGGGCCGCCCGCGCTCGAAGCGCCGCAGGCCCGCTTCCTCGCCGCCCAGGCCGACCACACCGTATTTCTCGTCGAGTGGGACAAGACCAGCGCCGACGACGCCGACGCCGCGCTGGATCGCCTCGATCTCGGCGCGACGGCGGCGCTCTACAATAAGACCGACGCCGCCCGCCTGCGCCTCTATGATCCGGAGCAGTCGCGCCAGATGTCGCTCTATGGCGAGGATATGGCCGAGGCGGCGTAAGCGCGGCCTCTATTATATCTCTCTTACTGATCTATCTATCTCACAGGCGCGCCCATGGTTTTCCTGCGGGCGGCGCCCGCAGACACTGGCGAGCCCGCCAAAAACCGACATAATCTGGAGAGAATCATCGCGCCGTCCCCCGCTCCCGCCCGAGGTCGTTTTGGCTGACATTCCCTTCGCCTATCCGCTCTCCCGCCGCCGACTGATCCGCGCCGGAGCGCTCGGCGCCGCGGCGGCTTTCGCGCCACGCGCCTTCGCCAAAGGGGGCGCAAAGGCCGCCGTGGCGGAGCCCGCCGCCGGCGAGGTCGAAAGTCACGGCCTTTCGACCTTCGGCGATCTCGCCGAGGCGGCGGATTTCAAGCATTTCGGCTATGTGAATCCGGATGCGCCAAAGGCCGGCCAGTTGATTCTGACGACGCAGGCGTCGACCTTCGACTCGCTCAACGGCTACATCCTGCGCGGCACGCCGGCGCAGGGCGTATCGCTCATTTTCGACAGCCTGCTGGCCCAAAGCTATGACGAACGCGACGCCTATTACGGGCTCGTCGCGCGGGCCGTGCGAGTCTCCGCCGACAAGCTCGCCTATCGCTTCCTGCTGCGACGCGAGGCGCGGTTTCACGACGGGTCGAGGCTTACGGCGGAGGATTGCGCCTTCTCGCTCAACGTTCTCAAGAGCAAGGGTCATCCCATCATCGCGCAAATGCTGCGCGATCTGGTCTCCGCCGAGGCGGAGGCCGACGACGTGCTGACGGTGCGGCTCGCGCCCGGCCGAACCCGGGATTTGCCGCTCATCGTCGCCGGTCAGCCGATCTTCTCCAAAGCCTATTACGCCAACCGCGCCTTCGACGAGACCACGCTTGAGCCGCCCCTGGGCTCCGGCGCCTATAAGATCGGCGCGTTCGAACAAGGTCGCTTCAACGCGTTCGACCGCGTCGCCGATTATTGGGCGAAGGATTTGCCCGTCAATGTCGGCCAGAACAATTTCGGCCAGATCAAGTTCGAATATTTCGGCGACAGCAATGTCGCCTTCGAAGGCTTCAAGGCGGGGGCTTATACGCTTCGGGTCGAGGACACCGCGCGCATCTGGGCGACCGGCTACGACTTTCCGGCGGTGCGAGACGGACGCGTGGTAAAGGAGACGTTCCCCAGCCGCCGCATCCCGGGCATTCAAGGCTGGTGCTTCAATACGCGCCGCCCGATGTTCAAGGACGCGCGCATCCGCGAGGCGCTCGGCTACGCCTTCGACTTCGAGTGGTCGAGCCACAATCTGATGTACGACGCCTATAAGCGCGTCACCTCCTATTTCGAGAATTCCGAGCTCGCCGCCACGGGAGAGCCAGACGCCGCGGAGCTTGCGCTGCTCGAACCGTTCCGCGCGGAGCTGCCGGCCGCGGTTTTCGGCCCCGCCCCCTTGCCGCCCGTTTCCGACGGCTCGGGCCAGGACCGCAATCTTCTGCGCAAGGCCAATGATCTCCTGCTCGCGGCCGGCTGCACGCGCAAGGGCGACGTGCTGCTGCTGCCCGACGGCAAGCCGCTCGAATTCGAATTCATCGACCGCTACAATCTCTTCGAGCGGCTCACGCTTCCCTTCATCAAGAATCTCCGGCTGCTCGGCGTGAAGGCGAGCTTTCGCGTGATCGACAGCGCGCAATACAAGCAGCGGATGGAGACCTTTGACTTCGACGTGACGGTCGACAATCTGGTCGTCAGCCATTCGCCGGGCGAGGAGCTGCGAAACTATTTCGGCTCCGAGGCCGCCCGGTTCCACGGCTCTCACAATCTGCCGGGCATAGCCGACAAGACGGTCGACGCGCTCATCGACAAGGCGCTCACCGCCGAGTCCCGCGTCGAGCTCGTCACCGTCTGCCGCGCGCTCGACCGCGTGCTGCGCGCCGGACACTATCAAATTTTCCATTATTATACGCCGGTCGACCGCATCGCGCATTGGGACCTATTCGGCCGGCCCGATCGGCCGCCGAAATACGAAGTCGGCTACGTCTCGACTTGGTGGTGGGACGAGGACCGCGCGCGCAAGATCAATTTCATTGGACGCTGAGCGTGACTTCCTTGCAGCGCCTCCGCCGCTGGATTACCGACCGACGCCGCGCGTCGTCGGAACTGACGCCAATTCCGTTTGATTCGCTCGCGCGCCCCATCATTGCGAGGAGCATATGGCGAAGTCGGGCATACCCGACTTCGAAAAGATGCGACGAAGCAATCCAGGAGCAAATTCTTGGATGTATTCTGGATTGCTTCGCCTTCGGCTCGCAAGGACGCCGCAAGCGCTGTCGCGAAGCATCGGGCGGAAGCCGTATGACACGCTGGTCCGCTCAAAAGAAGACGGGACGTTAGAATGGGCGCCTATATCGCACGCCGCGTACTGCTGATGATTCCGACGATCCTCGGCATCATGCTGATCTCCTTCGCCATCGTGCAATTCGCGCCCGGCGGCCCGGTCGAGCGCATCATCGCGCAGCTTCAGGGCTTCGACGTCGGCGCCACCTCGCGCTTTTCCGGAGGCGGCGGCGACGTCGGACAGGCGGCCGGCGCGCAGACGGTTGGCGGCGCCGCGGACACGAGTTCGAAATATCGCGGCGCGCAGGGCCTCGATCCCAAATTCATCGCGGAGCTGGAGAAGCAGTTCGGCTTCGACAAGCCGGCCTGGGAGCGCTTCCTGCTGATGGTGAAAAATTACGCAATGTTCGATTTCGGCCGGAGCTATTTCCGCGATGAGAGCGTCATCAAGCTCATCGGCGAGAAGCTCCCTGTCTCGATGTCGCTCGGCCTATGGATGACGCTGCTCTCCTATTCGATCTCCATTCCGCTCGGCGTCGCCAAGGCGGTGCGCGACGGATCGAGATTCGACATGTGGACATCGAACCTCATCATCGTCGGCTACGCCATTCCAAGCTTCCTCTTCGCGATGCTGCTGATCGTGCTCTTCGCGGGCGGCTCCTTCTGGCAGATTTTCCCGCTGCGCGGACTGACCTCCGACGACTTCGCCCAGCTCTCGCTTTTCGGCAAGGTGAAGGACTATCTCTGGCACATCATCATGCCGGTGAGCGCGATGACGCTCGGCGCCTTCGCCACGCAGACCTTCCTGACGAAGAATTCCTTCCTCGACGAAATCCGCAAGCAATATGTGCAGACGGCGCGCATGAAGGGACTGACCGAGAACCGCGTTCTCTACGGCCATGTCTTCCGCAACGCCATGCTCATCGTCATCGCCGGCTTCCCCGGCGCCTTCGTCCACGCCTTCCTCACCGGCTCGGTCCTGATCGAGACGATCTTCTCGCTCGACGGGCTCGGCTATCTCTCCTTCGAGAGCATCGTGAACCGCGACTATCCGGTGGTCTTCGCCAATCTCTATATATTCGCGCTGGTCGGCCTGGTCGTGAATCTCATCTCCGATCTCACCTATACCTGGATTGATCCGCGGATCGATTTCGAGACCCGGGAGGTCTGACATGAGCGCGACGACCGACGCGACGCCCCGCCTCGCTCCGCCCATCGCGCGCGACGGCTTTCTCCGCCTCACCCCGCTCGACCGGCGCCGCCTCACAAATTTCAAGGCGAACAAGCGGGGCTACTGGTCCTTCTGGATCTTCATGACGCTCTTCGTCATGTCGCTCCTCTCCAACATTCTGGCCAATGACAGGCCGATCCTCGCATGGTACAAAGGCGAGCTTCTCTTCCCGGCCTTCGTCGCCTATCCGGAGGAGAAGTTCGGCGGCTTCCTGGCGCGCACGGATTATCGCGATCCCGTCATCTCGAACGAGATCAACGCTCATGGCTGGATGCTCTGGCCGCCGGTCCGCTATTCCTATGACACGCATAATCTCGAATTGCCGACGCCCGCGCCGTCGGCGCCGACCTGGATGCTGACGCAGAAGCAATGCGAGATCGCCGCCGCCAAGGGCCTGCGCCCCGGCGAGCCCAATCGCGGCTGCGCGGCGCTGGAATATAACTGGCTCGGCACGGACGACCAGGGCCGCGACGTCGTCGCGCGCCTGCTCTACGGCTTCCGCATCTCCGTCCTGTTCGGCCTCATCCTCGCCACCATCTCCTCGATCATCGGCGTCGCGGCGGGCGCCATACAGGGCTATTTCGGCGGACGGGTCGATCTCGTCTTCCAGCGTTTCATCGAGGTCTGGTCATCGCTGCCGCAGCTATATCTGCTCATTATCATCTCCTCCTTCCTGACGCCGGGCTTCTTCGTGCTGCTCGGCATCCTGCTGCTCTTCTCCTGGGTGTCGCTCGTTCACGTGGTGCGCGCGGAGTTCCTGCGGGCGCGAAACTTCGAATATGTGAACGCCGCCCGCGCGCTGGGGCTCTCGAATTTCCGCATCATCTGGAAACATCTCCTGCCCAACGCCACGGTGGCGACGCTGACCTTCCTCCCCTTCATCCTCAATTCGTCGATCACGACGCTGACGGCGCTGGACTTTCTGGGCTTCGGCCTGCCGCCCGGCTCGCCCTCGCTCGGCGAATTGCTTCTGCAGGGCAAATCCAATCTCCAGGCGCCCTGGCTCGGCCTCACCGGCTTCGCCATCATCGCGCTCATGCTGTCGCTTCTCGTCTTCGTCGGCGAGGCCGTGCGCGACGCCTTCGATCCGAGAAAGAATTTCCGGTGAGACGTGCTAAAATCCCCGCGGAGGCGGAGCCATGAACAAGGTTGTTAGGCGGCACTATCCGGCGGCGAAGCTGCCCGCCGAATTGCGAGACGAGATTGCGGCGGGTGAACGGGTCACGGTCACGATCGAGGTGGAAGGCAAGCCCGCCGAGCCGCCTGCGCAACTCGACTGGTTCTCTCGCTTTGAGCATCTCCGCCGGAACAACTTCGGGTCACTCGCAGAGGTGGACGCGCATATTCGCAGCTTGCGCGACGAATGGGGCCATCGGGAGCGATGACTGTCCGAATCTATCTCGATTCAAATATTTTCATTTATGCGTTCGAGGGGACCGGTCCGTTACAGGATCACGCGCGCGCAGTTCTGGATATGGTGCGAAGCGGCGAGGCGACAGCAGTGATCAGCGAGCTTGTGGTAGCGGAGCTATTGGTCAAACCCCTCAGCGTTGGCGACAGTGAACTCGGCGACGCCTATGCGGAGCTCTTCAACTCTCCAGCGGGCTACGAAACCTGCCCTATCGATCGCAACATCTTGTTGGAGGCCGCACGTCAGCGCGCCCGTAACAGTAAGGTTCGTCTTCCAGACGCCATTCATCTCGCGACAGCCCGCCTGAGACACTGCGCGGCGTTCATCTCGCATGATGGAAGGATCGACTTCCCACATGATCTGGTCGGCGAGGCTCTCAGCGCCTCGACCGTCTCCAACATTCGCGCCCTTTCATGACCTCCTCCCCACTTCTCGACGTCCGCGACCTCGCCGTCTCTTTTCTGGAAGGCAGGCGCGAGACGGTCGCCGTCGACCGCGTGTCCTTCTCGCTCGAACGCGGCAGGACGCTCGCGCTCGTCGGCGAGTCGGGCTCCGGCAAATCGATCAGCGCGCTCTCCCTCGTGCGACTCCTGCCGCCGGGCGCGATCGCGACGGGCCAGGCGCTGTTCGCCGGCCAGGACATGCTGAAGATCAGCGAGGGCGAGTTGCGCGCCATTCGCGGCGCGCGCATCACCATGGTCTTTCAGGAGCCCATGACCTCGCTCAATCCCTTGCATACGATCGAGCGTCAGATCGCCGAGATTCTCGAACTCCACGGCATGCGCGGCCGCGACGCCATGCGCAGGCGGGTGATCGAGCTTCTCGCCGAGGTCGGCATTCCCGATCCGGAGGCGCGGCTCGGCGCCTATCCGCATCAGCTCTCGGGCGGCCAGCGCCAGCGCGTCATGATCGCCATGGCGCTCGCCAACAAGCCGGACCTGCTCATCGCCGACGAGCCGACGACCGCCCTCGACGTCACCGTGCAGGCGCAAATCATCGCGCTGCTGGAGCGGCTCCAGCAGACCTACGGCATGGCGATCCTGTTCATCACGCACGATCTCAATCTCGTGCGCCGCTTCGCCGACACGGTCTGCGTCATGCAGAAGGGACGCATCGTCGAGAGCGGCGACGTGCGGAGCGTGTTCACGGCGCCGAGCCATCCCTACACCAAAGCGCTCCTCACGGCCGAACCCAAGGGAGAGCCGATCGTCGAGGACGAGAACGCCCCGGTCGTCATCTCCGCCGACGATTTGCGCGTCTGGTTCCCCATCAAGCGGGGCTTCCTGCGCCGGACGGTCGATCACATAAAGGCCGTTGACGGCGTCACGGTCAAAGTCCGCGAAGGCGGCACGGTCGGCGTCGTCGGCGAGTCCGGCTCCGGCAAGACCACGCTCGCGCTCGCCATGCTGCGGCTGATCCGCTCCGAGGGGCCGATCGTCTTTCTCGGCGCGCGCATCGACGGCAAGAGCGTCGCGGAAATGCGTCCGCTGCGGCGCGACATGCAGATCGTGTTTCAGGACCCCTATGGCTCGCTGTCGCCGCGCATGTCGGTCGCGGAGATCGTCGCCGAGGGGCTGACCGTTCAGCGGCCGGAACTGACGCTCGACGACCGCCGCGAGATCGTGGCGCGCGCCCTGACGGAGACGGGTCTCGATCCCACGACGATGGACCGCTATCCGCACGAATTCTCTGGCGGCCAGCGCCAGCGCATCGCCATCGCCCGCGCCATCGTGCTCGAGCCCAAATTCGTGGTGCTGGACGAGCCCACCTCGGCGCTCGACATGTCCGTGCAGGCGCAGATCATCGACTTGCTGCGCGACTTGCAACGCCGTCGCGCATTGGCTTACCTTTTCATCAGCCACGATTTGCGCGTGGTTAAGGCCCTGGCGGGCCAGCTCATTGTCATGCGGCACGGAAAGGTTGTAGAGTCGGGTCCGGCGGAAAAAGTCTTCTCATGTCCCCAAAGCGACTATACGAGAACGCTCTTCGCCGCCGCCTTTGGCAATCAATCAGAATTGATTGAAAATAATTGTCAAACGAAACAGCAATATTAGCGAGAGCTGAGGCTTGATCGCAGCCTTCACGGCTGCGAAAGTTCCCAAAATTTTCCAGCGTGATTCGACCACTTGCTTTGAGGATGAAATGACGACCCCCGCCGAGGAAGCCGCCGCCATAATCCAGTCGCGCTGCGACGTCGGCGCGATCGACACGGCGCTCATTCTTGGACGGGCGTTTTTCGGCGTCGCCGATCTCGGCGAGCGCGTCGCGGCCTTCGCCTATTCCGAACTGCCCGGCTTTCCGGTCGCGCCGGGCGTGGAAGACGGCGAATTCATCGTCACCTTGATCGACGGCCTGCCGACGGCGATCCTGAAAGGCCGCTCGACCTTCCACGAAACAGGCGATCCCAGCCTCATGGCCTCGCCGATCGAGACATTGTCGTTGCTGGGCGTCCGCAATGTTCTCTGCACGGGGCTGGCGCTGTCGGTGCAGGCGGATCTCGTGCCGAGCAGCATCGTCCTCGTGACGGACCATATCAATTTCACCGGCCTCAATCCGTTGATCGGCGCGCCCACCGGCGGCAAGGCGAAGATCAATATGAACGAGGCCTATGACAGGCGGCTGCTCCGGCGCGTCAAGGCCGCAGCCGCGACGGCGGGCGTCGCCGTGCATGAAGGCGTCATGATGTGGTTCTCGGGCCCGAGCTTCGAGACGCCCGCCGAGGCGAAAGTCGCGCGCCAGCTTGGCGCCGACATTCTCGGCTGGACCATCGTTCCCGAAGCCATCCTCGCCCGCCGCTACGGCCTGTTTTTCGCGGGCGTTTCCGTCGTTACGGATTTCGGCGCCGGCTTCTCCAACGGCAACCCGAACGCCGATTTCACGCGCGGCCCCGCCGTCGCCGGCGTCGTCGCCACCAAGCGGCTTCTGCGCGCCTTCGTCAAGATTCGCTGAGGCCTGCGCGCCGCGTCGGATCGCGAAAGGCCAGCATCGTCGCCTCGATCGTCTGCACAATCTCTCCGACGCCGTTCAGCGTCGCCGCCTTGAAGGTGACGAAGCCTCTGTCCGGCTGCGACCGCGATGTCCGCAGCTTCGTGATCTCGCCCTCGATATGAAGCCGGTCGCCCGGCCGCACGGGACGCTTCCAGGAAATATGCGCATCCAGGCCGATGACGCCGCCTGCGAACGTCATTCCGCAGCTTTCCAGCAGCAGGCGCAAGGTGAGCGCGCCCGTCTGCCAGCCGCTGCCGACGAGGCCGCCAAAAATGCTCGCCTTCGCCGCCTCCGGATCGACATGGAAGAATTGCGGATCATTGTCGCGCGAGAAGCGGATCATCTGCTCTTGCGTCATTTCGACCGGCGGCGACTCGAAACGCTGGCCCACGACAAGGTCCTCGAAATAGACAGTCTTCGACATCGCCCGCCTAGTGGTTTCCGTCACTCGAATTGACCGGCTTTTTGGAGGACGTTCATTCGCAGCCGTCATTGCGAGGCGGCGCCGCCGCCGAAGCAATCCAGAGCCGTGATGAGGCTCTGGATTGCTTCGCTCCGCTCGCAATGACGGCGGAAAACATCAGCAAAAAAGCCAGCCAATTCGAGTGACACAGGCTACTAACCTTCCAAGCGCTTCACGGCCGTAACGTCGCCCGCGCCCGCGCGCAGATTGCGCTCGCGCACCAGATCGAGCGGCTCGCTGGAGACGAGCATATGCGCGCCATTGGCGTGCAGGAGCGTCGCCGCGTCGCGCATGATCCCGACATGGCCTTTCCAGAAGACAAGATCGCCCCGCCGTAGCGGCGCGCCGGGCTCGACGGGCCTGCCGAGCCTCGCCTCCTGCATGTCGCTGTCGCGCGGCGCTTCCTTGCCGGCGGCGGCGAAGGAAATCTGCACCAGGCCGGAGCAATCGACGCCCATCGAGGACTTGCCGCCCCAAAGGTACGGCGCGCCGATCAGCGTCTCGGCCACGGCGACGAAATCCGCCGCCGCTCTGTCGAGGGGAGCGAGATGCGATCGCCAGACGAAGCCGAGGTCGCGCGTCACCAGGAAGTTGTCGCGCTCCTCGACGATCTCGACTTCCGCGCTCAGCGGCAGAGCCAAGAGCGGCGGCTCCTTGATGCTTGCGGCCGGATAGACGAAGGTGCGCGGCGCGCAGACGCGATGCGTGGGCGAACGCAATTCGCTCCAGAGCGTATTCGCCGCGATCCAGCCGACATAGCCGTCGCGGGCGAGCTGCGCCCAGGCCCAGCCTTCCTCCTCGTCATAGACCGTGACGCGCTCGCCATAGAGAACCTGCGTGTCGATGGGGCAATCGGGACGCGGCTCGCGACGCATATCGACCACGCCGTCCTTCACCTCCATCACGGCGCCTTCGACGTAACGATCCGCCGTCACGCGGCCCTTGAGATAGGCGGCCGCGACGTCGGGCCGCGCGGGCGTGAGCCGCCGGTCGAATGTCTCGCTCACTTTTGCGCCTTTCCGCGCAGCGCGCGATCTTCGATGAGTTGATATAAAAGCCGCGCGCTTTGAACCTCGCCGCCTTCGGGCCGCCCAGGCCTGGTCGACGGGTTCCAGCAATAGACGTCGAAATGCGCCCAGCGCGCCGGATCGGTCACGAAGCGGCGCAGGAACAGCGCCGCGATGATGGAGCCCGAAAAGCCGCCGCTCGTCACGCTGACGAGATCCGAAATCTTGCCGTCCAATCCGCTGTCGTAATTATCCCACAATGGCAAGCGCCAGACGGGATCGTTGACGGCGCGGCCATGCGCCGCGATCTCCTCGGCGAGCGCGTCGTCGTCCGTATAGAAAGGCGGCAGCTCCGGCCCCAGCGCCACGCGCGCGGCGCCGGTCAATGTCGCGAAATTGAAGAGAAGATCGGGCTCGCCTTCGCTGGCGCAAGCCAGCGCGTCGGCAAGGATCAGCCGCCCCTCCGCGTCGGTATTGCCGATCTCGACGGTAAGCCCCTTGCGGCTGCGATAAATGTCGCCCGTGCGGAAGGCGTTCGAGGAAATCGCGTTCTCGACGATCGGCAGCAGCACGCGCAACCGGACCGGAACATTGCCGTCCATGAGCATGGCGGCGAGCGCGAGAGTCGTCGCCGCGCCGCCCATATCCTTCTTCATGAGCGCCATGGCGGAAGACGGCTTGATGTCGAGCCCGCCCGTGTCGTAGCAGACGCCCTTGCCGACGAGCGTCACCTTCAGCCCGTCCTCGGGTCCATGCGTGAACTCCACGAGCCGCGGCGCCTGCGCGGAGGCTCGGCCCACCGCATGGATGAGCGGAAAATTCTCGGCGAGCAGCGCGTCGCCGACGACGGCGCGGGACTGCGCGCCATATTTGGCGGCGAGCGCCAGGGCGGCTTCCGCCAGCGCCTCCGGCCCCATGTCGTTGGCGGGCGTGTTGACGAGGTCGCGTCCGAGCGCCACGGCGGAAGCGATGCGCTCGACGCGCGCGCGATCGATTCCCTGCGGCGCGCAAAGGCGGGGCTTCTCGCTTTTCGGCGCGGCGTAGCGCGAGAAGGAGTAGCTTGCGAGAAGAAAGGCGAGCGTCGCCTGCTGCGGATCGGCGACGCCGTCGCCCAGCCGATAGAGCCCCGCGGGCAAGGCGATCAGCTTGCTGGCGAGAAAGGGGTCGCGCTTCCTGGCGTCCGGCTCCTCGGCGCCGAAGAAGACGCGCGCGGGCGCGCCGTCGATCGCCGGGGCGATGAGCAGGCTCCCGGGCTTTCCCTCGAATCCGGTCGCGGCGGCGAGCGCGGATATGACCGCCGGCAGGCCTTCCCTCACTTGCGGCCAGCGGCCCTTGTCCACGAAATCGATCGCGACCGCCTCGGCGGACCAGTCCTCAAGCTTCATCGTCATCGGCGCTTTCAGCCTTTGTTAAGCATCCATTAGGGTTAACGCTTTATTGCTCCTGGTCGAAGTCCATTCATCCAGATCGGAACAGATTCGCCGTGACAAAGGCGCTTCCCTCTTCGTCAAGACCGCTCCCCCTTTGCGCTTTCGCGCTTGCCGCGCTGGTCGGTCTCTCGGGCTGCAACAAGACCTCCATGAGCGCCATGAGCGACATTACCGGCTCGATCGGGCGGTCCTCCACGACCTTGCCGACGGACGAAGGCGAGCTCCGCCGCTTCGCCGAGAGTTGGGGACAGCGCTACGACCGCAATCCGAAGGACAAGGCCGCCGCTCTGACCTACGCCAAGGCGCTGCAGGCGCTGGATCAGAACACGCAGGCGGTCGCCGTGCTGCAAGGGCTGGCGATCACCTATCCCGAGGATATGAAGGTCCTCGGCGCCTATGGCAAGGCGCTCGCCGATGCGGGCAATGTGCAGCAGGCGGCGGAGGTCCTGCGCAAGGCGCACACGCCGGAACGCCCCGACTGGTCCATCCTTTCGACGCAGGGCTCGCTCGCCGACCGGCTCGGCGACCACAACGCCGCGCGCGACTATTATGCAGCGGCCTTGAAAATCCGCCCCAACGAACCGACCGTGCTGTCCAATCTCGGCCTCTCCTACGCGCTCGCGAAGGATTTGCCGCGCGCCGAGGAGACGCTGCGCCTCGCCGCCGGCCAGCCTATGGCCGATATGCGCGTGCGCCAGAATCTCGCGCTCGTTCTGGCGCTCGAGGGCAAATTCTCGGAAGCCGAGGAATTGTCGCGGCGCGACCTCTCGCCGATGGACGCCGCGCAGAACGTCGCCTCCATCCGCCAGATGATCTCGCAATCGGACACCTGGCGCGACATCCAGACCGGCGGCGCCCCCAAGCGCCGCGCCGCGCGATGAAGCTAAGGAAGGACGGCCGGCCAACGCCCGGCCACAGGCTCAACGCCGCCCTTTCTTTCGACAGTTTGTTGATTATTTGAGCGTGTTGCGCCTAAATAATAACCATTCAGGCGATGGCGCCTGAATGAACGCCATTTAGTATAGATATTGCGCAGCATGGCACGGCCATTGCTGACCAAGCGGCCATTCTGCCGCCTCGGAAAGCAACGACGCCCAATGAAAATCATCACCGCCATCATCAAGCCCTTCAAGCTCGACGACGTGCGCGACGCGCTCATAACCCTCGACGCGCACGGCATGACCGCC
>Ga0123398_1083361_pt1 | contig 25791 bp, 23 predicted proteins | sample T5LHNO3metaT_FD_89926 | JGI IMG/M metagenome (GOLD analysis project Ga0123398, IMG submission 89926) | Methane-oxidizing artificial microbial communities from Washington, USA to study methane cycling - T5-LHNO3 metaT (Metagenome... | ecosystem: Engineered > Modeled > Simulated communities...
GCTGGACGGCCTGTCGTCGAAGGGCGAAGAGGGCAATGCGGCGACGGAAGCGGCGGTGAAGGAAAAGGTTCACGCGCTGACCGCCAGGTTCCCGATCTATCCATAAGAGCGAATAGAGATTAGCGAGTAGCGAATGGTGAAAACCATTCGCTACTCGCTATTCGCCATTCGCCCAAAGGGCGAATAAATGCGCTGTCCCTATTGCGGCTCCTTCGATACGCAGGTGAAGGATTCGCGCCCGGCCGAGGATTCCGCCTGTATCCGGCGCCGGCGCGTCTGCCCGACCTGCGGCGGCCGCTTCACGACTTTCGAGCGCGTGCAACTGCGCGAGATCATCGTCATCAAGAAGTCCGGCAAGCGCGCCCCCTTCGATCGCGACAAGCTTACTCGCTCCGTCGAGATCGCGCTGCGCAAGCGCCCCGTCGAGCCGGAGCGCGTCGAGCGCATGATCTCCGGCGTCGTCCGCCAGCTCGAAAGCCTGGGAGAAGCCGAAGTCGAGAGCCGCCGGATCGGCGAACTCATCATTGAAGGCTTGCGTTCGCTCGACGCCGTGGCCTATGTCCGTTTCGCCTCCGTTTATCGCGACTTCCGCGAAGCGCGCGACTTCAACGCCCTCATCGACGAATTGGAGAACGGGGGCGACCCCTCCGACGCCGACGACTAGATGAGCCTTCACGAAACGATCCCCCTCGCCGCGACCGACGACGCCTACATGGCGGCGGCGCTGGCGCTCGGCCGGCGCAATATGGGCCGCACCGCGCCGAACCCCGCGGTCGGCGCATTGGTGGTGAAGGACGGCGTGATCGTCGCCCGGGGCTGGACCGCCGAGGGCGGGCGGCCGCACGCTGAGGCCATCGCCCTCGCGGCGGCCGGCGCGGCGGCGCGCGGCGCGACGCTCTACGTCACGCTCGAGCCCTGCTCGCATCACGGCGGGACGCCGCCCTGTGTCGACGCCATCATCGCGGGGGGCGTCGCGCGCGTCGTCACCGCGATGGAGGACCCGGACCCGCGCGTGGCGGGGAGGGGCCACGCCATTCTGCGCGACGCGGGGGTCGAGGTCGTGGTCGGCCCGGAGGCGGCGGCCGCGCGCTGCGATCACCTTGGCCATATTTTGCGCGTCACCAAGCATCGGCCGATGGTGACGTTGAAGCTCGCGCAGACGGCCGACGGCTACGCCGCCGGCGCCGCGCATGATCCGCGCCTGCGCATCACCGGCCCCATCGCCGACGCCTTCACCCATGTGCAGCGCTCGCTGCACGACGCGATCATGGTCGGCTCTGGCACGGCGCGAGAGGACGATCCGCTGATGACGGTGCGCCTGCCGGGCGTCGAGGGCGCGAGGCGACTGCGCGTCGTGCTCGACCGCAAGCTTTCGCTCTCGCCGCGTTCGCGCCTCTCCTCGACCGCGCGCGAGACGCCGCTGCTCGTCATTACGGGCCCGGATGTCTCGGAAGCGGCGGCGAGCGGCTTCACGGAGGCGACGGGCGCCGAGGTCGCGCGCGTTCCCACGATCGACGGCCGTCTCGATCTGCTCGCGGCGCTGCGTCTGCTCGCGGATCGCGGGATCACGCGCGTCTTCAGCGAGGGCGGGCCGCGCGTGGCGGAAAGCCTGCTGGCGGCGGGCCTCGCCGACGAGGTGATCATTCACACGGGCGTGAAGCCGCTGGGCCGCCCAGGCCTCCCCGCGCTCACGCCCGTGGCGCGCGCGGCGCTGGACAATGTCTCCCGCTACCGCATGATCGAGAACCGCATGCTCGGCGCCGACCAGATGACGCGCTACGCGCGGATGGATTAATAGCCCCCTCTCCCCGTGCAACGGGGAGAGGGTTGGGGTGAGGGGCAGAGCGAGAGCGACGGAGACAGGGCTCTTCGTGACAGGGCGACGAGCGCGCGTCGCTGCGGCCTCGCCCCTCACCCTAACCCTCTCCCCGCGCGCGGGGAGAGGGGATGCGCGACGGGAGAGGGAATCGTGTTCACCGGAATCGTCACGGACGTCGGCGAAGTCATTTCCGTCGAGCCGCGCGGGGATCTGAAGCGCCTGCGCGTCGCCTGCTCCTATGACGCCGACACGATCCCGCTCGGCGCCTCCATCGCCAATGCGGGGGTCTGCCTCACCGTCGTCGCCGTCGCGCGCGACGGCGCTCGCACGATCTTCGACGTCGACGCCGCCGCCGAGACGCTGGCGAAGACGACAGTGGGGACCTGGACGCCGGGGATGCGCGTCAATCTCGAACGCGCGCTGAAGATCGGCGACGAGCTCGGCGGCCATATCGTCACCGGCCATGTCGACGGCGTCGCGCGCATCGTGTCGCGTGACGATTTTGACGGCATGAGCCGTTTCTGGATCGAGACGCCGCACGCGCTTTCTCGCTTCATCGCGCAGAAGGGCTCGGTCGCGCTGGACGGCGTGTCGCTGACGGTGAATGAGGTCGCAGGCGACTTTTTCTCCGTCCTGCTCATTCCGCACACGCTGGCCGTGACGACCTTCGGCGTGCGCGGGGCCGGGGACGCGCTCAATATCGAGGTCGATCTGATGGCGCGTTATGCGGCGCGGCTGAGCGAGGGACGATGACCGCCTCCGAGAAAGAAAAATAAAACGTCGCCGAACATAGGCGGGGCGCGAAAAAATGTGTATGCATCGCCGCCCGAGGAGTTTGGTCAATGGCAGGTTTTGCACCCGACGACCTTGACGCGGCGCCCGTTCCCGGTGCGCGGATACTGGTCGTCGCGGCGAGGTTCAACGCCGACATTGTCGGCCTGTTGCGCGAGGGCGCGCTGGCGGCGATCGCACGGCTCGGCGCCAATGCGACCGTGATCGAGGTTCCTGGCGCGCTGGAAATCGCGACCGCCGCCGCGCTCGCGCTCGACGCGGCGGAGAGAGCGGGCGCGCCCTATGACGCGCTCGTCGCGCTCGGCTGCGTCATTCGCGGCGAGACCTATCATTTCGAGATTGTCGCCAATGAAAGCTCGCGGGCTTTGACCGACCTCACCGTTTCGCGACGCCTTCCTTTCGGCAATGGAATCCTCACTGTGGAAAATGACGAACAGGCGATCATGCGCGCTGATCCGAAGCAGGGCGACAAGGGCGCCGACGCGACGCTGGCGGCGTTGTCTCTCGTGCGCCTGAAGCGGAGCCTCGCATGAGCCTCGACCAGCGCTCCGCCGCGCGGCTCGCCATCGTGCAGGCGCTCTATCAGATGGAGGTCGCGGGCAAAGGCTTGAACGAGATCTTCGCCGAGTTCGAGTCGCATTGGATCGGCCGCGAGATCGAAGGCGTGCAATACAAGCCCGCAGAGCTGACCTTTTTCCGCGACGTGCTGCAGGGCGTGCTCACCGATCAAGTGGCGATCGACCGGCAGATCGACCGCGTGCTCTCGGGCGGCTGGCCGCTGGCGCGCGTCGAGGCGGTAATGCGGGCGGCGCTGCGCGCCGGCGCTTATGAGCTGCGCTCGCGCAAGGACGTGCCGGCCCGCGCGGCGATCAAGGAATATGTCGACGTCGCCGGCGCCTTTTTCGGGCCGACGGAGTCGGGCATGGTCAACGCCGTGCTCGACAAGATCGCGCGCGAGGAGCGCCCGGGGGAGATGGGATAACGGGTTTTCTCCTTCTCCCGCTTAGCCCGTCGCGAGACGGGCGTCTCGCGACGCCCTTCGCGGGAGAGGGAAGAGGCTTGCGCGAATGTCCGACCGCTACACCGAAGACGAACTCATCGCCCGCGTCTTCGCGCCCATCGCCGGACCGGCGGCGCTGGGACTGAAGGACGACGCGGCGCTGCTTGCGGCATCCGGCGAGCCGACGGTCGCAACCGTCGACACGCTCGTCGCGGGCGTGCATTTTTTCCCTGACGATCCGCCGGGGCTGATCGCGAAGAAGGCGCTCCGCGTCAATCTTTCCGATCTTGCGGCGAAGGGGGCGACGCCTGTCGGCTTTCTTCTGTCGCTGTCGCTGCCGGGCGAGTGGACGAATGAGTGGCTCGCCGCCTTCGCCTCCGGTCTCGCGGCGGACGCGGAGACTTACGCCGTCCCGCTCATTGGCGGCGACACCACGGCGACGCCGGGGCCGCTGACCATCTCGATAACCGCGCTGGGCCGCACGCCGCGCTTTGTGCCGCGCACGGGCGCGAAGCCCGGCGAGGCCCTATATGTTTCCGGTGCGATCGGCGACGCCGCCATCGGCCTCGCGCTGCGGCGCGACCCGGCGCTGGCGGGGCGGCTGTCGCCCGCCTCGCGCGACCAACTTCTGAATCGCTATCTACTGCCGCTGCCGCGCCTGGACCTCGTCCCCCTGCTGCGCGCCGAGGCGTCCGCCGCGATGGACGTCTCCGATGGCCTTGCGGGCGATCTCGCCAAGCTCTGCCGCGCCTCGGGCGTGAGCGCCATTGTGGAGACGGCGCGGGTTCCGCTGTCGGACGCGGCTCGGGAAGCGATCGGTTTAGAGCCGAGACTTCTCGAAGCGGCGTTGACCGGCGGCGACGATTACGAAATCCTATTCACGGCCAAGCTCGCCGACAGCGCGCGAAAGCCCGGCGCGAATTTGCCGCAAGGCGTTGTCCGCATCGGCGAGATCGCCGCCGGAGACGCGCCGCCGATATTACAGGATGCGCGGGGCGCGCCAATGGTCTTCCTGCACCCTTCGTTCAGCCATTTCTAACGAGGAAATATTGTGCGGCGCTAAATGCGATGGATGTCGCCCCGCCGTCACTCCTAATAAAATTTCACGAGGAGGCTCCCTCCGAAATAGCGCGGCTGATTGGTGAAGGCGATGGTCGCCGGGGTCGTCGCGGTTCCCGGAGTCCAGCCGGTCGTCGCGGCGCTGGCGTTCTGCACCTCGCGCCGGTCGAACAAATTCTTCACCCAGATCGACACGGTATAGCGCTGGTCATCGGTGCGCAGGCCGACGCCCGCGTTCACCAGCGTAAAGGGCGGTTGCCAATAGGTGTTTGTCGACACGGGACTGGTGAAGAGAATCTTGTCCTGCCAGGCTGCGTTGACGTAACCGAAGGCCGTAACGGGCTGCGCGGCCCAATCGCCGAGGTCGCTCAACGCCGTACCAAGCGGATGCTCGTAATTCGCCCCGATGTTGAACGCCCAGATCGGCAGATTCTCCCACCGCGTGTTGGACCGCGAAATGGTCAAAGGCGGTTTGACGCCGTTGATATTGGTCGTCCAAATCCAATCGGCCGGCGGCGCCGCGTTGACCCAGTCGACATATCGCGCTTCCGTGAAAGCGGCGGCGAAATTAAACCACAGGCGCTCGATCGGACTATAGCGGCCGTTGAACTCCACGCCCTTCAGCCGAACATGCGGAATCGAACCGAGATATGTCGTGCGGAGCGGCTCGCCCGAGGCGTTTGTGTAGCTCGTATCGACCTGATTGGCCTGGAAATTATAGAGATCGTTCCAATAGAAATTGATATTGGCGATGAGCTTTCCATCCAGCCAGTTGGTCTTGGCGCCGACTTCGTAATCCCACGATGTTTCGCGCTGCGTGAAAAGCGGCTGGAAGCCCTTGAAGGCGTTCGTCGAGTCGTAAATCGGCCGGGCGAAATTGATGGCCGCCGCCTTTTCGCCTCGTCCGACAAGACCATAGACGAGGACATTGTCGTTGATCTTGTAGGAGGGGTTGAAAATGCCGGCCAGCATATTGGCTCTCGTAGAGTGGCCGCCCGTATCAAAGAATTGCTGCGTGTTGCTCGCGCCCCTCACGGCGTTGAGCAATTGCTGGATGGTGAACTGGGCGCTCAGATAGCCCGGCTGAATCCAGCCGAAATTGGATGCGTATTTGATCTCATAGCTGTCGCGCAGGCCGAAGGTCAAAGCCAGATTGTCGTCGACATGATAGGTCGCCTGCCCGTAAGCCGCGACATGGCCGGTGAAGGCCTTGCCGTCGGTATGATAATCGACGCCCCAGAGCAGGCCTCTCGGCGTGGTGGGCGTCCCGAACCACTGCGCGGCGTCGGAGCCATATTCCGTCTCGCTGTAATTCCACACTCTTTCATAGAGGCTATAGAGGCCCGTGACCCATTCGAGCGGCTGGTCCTTGGGCGAAGAAAGACGGACCTCTTGCGAGAACTGGTCCGTCCAGTTGTTCGTGTGCCCGTCGCTGATGTCGATGAGCTGGTTGCCCGTTTGATTAAAGGGCAAGAGTCGGAAATTTCCCCAGGCGGTGATCGCCGTCAGCGTATTTTCGCCGATCGTCCAGTTCAACTCGTTCGACACCGTCGTCGTGCGGGAGCTCAGCGTGCCGAGATGCGTATAATATGGCTGATAGGGATCAAAAGTGAGAACGAGACGGCCCAGTCTTTTGAAAAGCGTCGACGAGTAGCTCGGGGCGATGGTTCCGTTGGCGAAAATCTGGAGGGAGTCCGCGTAGGGACCGCTATTGTTGTTGTTGTATTCAGCGGATCGCTGGAAGCTGAAAATGAGCCTGTCCGTGATTTCCTCGCCAACATAGAGAAGCTGGCCGCGCACGCCCCAGCGATTGTTGTTGGAAATGCCGGCGCCCGTGATCTGGTCTCTGAAGAAGCCGTTGTTCTTGTCGTAATAAGCGGTCACCCGATAGGCGAGCTTGTCGTCGATGATCGGCCCCGTGACGTTCAGCTTTTCGATAACGCCGGAATAGTTCACGAACGACGTTTCAAGTGAGGCCTTGCGCTCGAAGGACGGCAATTGCGTGCGGATGATGATGTTGCCGACCGTCGTGTTCTTGCCGCCCGCCGTGCCTTGAGGTCCCAGGCCCAGCTCGAAATTTTCGATCTCGACGAAATCCGCCCATTGGAATCCGGACGCCTTCCAGAAGACGTTGTCGACGATGAAGCCTGTATCGTTTTCCGAACCGTTGCCGGTGCCGGCGCCCTGACCCACGCCGCGGATGGCGGGTCGCGAGGTTTGCGGATTGGAGACATTGGGTCGATAATTCGGCACAAGCTGCGAATAGTCGGACAAGCGTTCGAGATGTTCGAGCTGCGCCTTCTCGCCGGTGACAAGATCGCCCGAGCGCGGCGTCTTTTGCAGCACTCTCTCTTCCTGCCGGTTCAGTCCCGCTTCGTTGCGCTCGCTCCTGCGCACGACGACGTCTTCGACCTGTTGCCCTTCTTGCGCTGCGGCGAAATGGAGGGCGCTCGTCCAGGCTGCGGCGCCCGCCAGCGCTAAAGGCGCAAATCGCACGCTGGATAGAAACTTATTACGAAACGCACACGACCGCATACTGTTCCTCCATCGGCGATTTAATCATACCTAGTAGCTAGATATAATTAAAGCATGGAGAGCGGCGGCAGGCTAGTTCTTGGGCGTCTTAAAATAGATATATCCGATCTAATTCATAATAATGTTGCAGGTCTGCAACAGGACTCCTACAGGTCGTTGAAATTTGTTGAATTTCGGAAATATGGCTCGAATTGCGAGCCTGCGCGCCTTGGTCCTTGGCTTTCGACCATTGCGGGGGCGACGCGGTCGGGGAGGGGAACGGAACATGCGTCGCCGCGTCCATTCTCGATTCCGCGAACGGAGAGGCGAGCGCTTGGATTTTGTCGATCGCCGGGCTGTTTCTGCGCGAGACGCGCAGTTCAGCCTTGTGCGCTTACCTCTCATATGGTTTCCGCCTGATCACTTTGCGACAATGCTGGCGCCGTCATTGCGAGGAGCATATGGCGAAGTCGGGTATACCCGACTTCGAGAAATGCGACGAAGCAATCCAGGGGCGTCATCACGGCTCTGGATTGCTTCGCTCCGCTCGCAATGACGGCGCACGAGAATGAATCAAACGGAACCGGTATCATTTAAAGCTTCCGCGCCCGTTACGAGGTCAAAGAGCTCGGTGGTAATTTCCTCCTGGCGCGCGTGGTTGGCGTCTTGGCTCAGTTGCTCGAGCTTCTTCGAGACGTTGTCGTGAGCGGATTCCATGGCCGTGAAGCGCGCCGCATTTTCGCTTGCGATCGACTCGACCGCCGCCTCGGTGAGAAGCGCGGACACATATTCGATCATCAATTTTTCGTGGAGCTGAATCGGCTTCAGATTGTGAAGGGGAGGCTGGCGCGGTTGCCTGGTCGCAAGCAAGGCGACGTCGAGCGGCAAGAGGAGATGCGTCTCGATCGTCGGGGGGCTTCCCTGTTGGTAACGGGCGAACATGACGTCGACGCGGGTAATCTCGCCGCGCGCGATGCGGGCGTAAAGTTCGTCCAGGAGTCGTCTGATTGTTTCGGGCGCGCCTGCCGATCGCGTGGCCATCGAATGCGTCCAAGAAGGTTGCAGCAAGCGTTCGGTTGCAAGCGCCGCTCCTCTGGCGCCGAGAACCAGCAGCGCGTCACCCGGGTTGAGCCACGCCGCGACGTTGTCGATCAAGCGCTCATTGAAGCCGCCGACAAAACCATGCTCAGCAGCGCAGAGGACGAGCGCGCGCCGCTCCTGCGCAAGTCGCGACGGCTGTGGCGTCTCCATAAGGCGCAGCGCGCTCGCCAACCCGCTGGCCAGCGCCTCGGCGTAGCGACGAATGCCGGGGAGCGCGCGCTGCGACTCCTGCAAACGCATGCTGGCAAGGGAGCGCATGGCCCCGACAATATCACGAAGTTCGCTTACGCTGCCGAGCTTGGCCTGGATTTCGGCAAGACGCGTCATAGTGGACCATCGCGCGACTCAAGCGACTTGGCCAAGTTTTGAAGCGATGTCTTCAGGCGCGCCCGGAGATCGTCTCGCAGCGCTTCCGACTGATCATTGAGCGTTGCGACCTCGGGACAATGTTCGGCCAACCATGGCCCAAGCCTCTCGCGGAACGCTTCCACCCGATCCATCGGCAAAGCGTCGAGAACGCCTTCATTGAGCGCGATCAATAGCGCGGTCTGCTCCCCGAGCGTTAGCGGCGCAAATTGTCGTTGGCTGAGCGCGGCGCGAATATGCCGGCCATGATCAATGACCTTGCGCGTGCGCTCGTCCAGCATGCCGCCAAAGCGGGTGAACATTTCCAGTTCGAGAAACTGAGCGTATTCCAGCCGAAGGCTCTCGGAAAGCGCTTTGAGCGGAGCAGCCTGCGTCTTGCCGCCGACGCGCGAGACGCTCTTGCCAACGTCGACCGCGGGCTTTTGGTCTTCGTAGAAGAGTCGGGGATTGAGATAGATTTGGCCGTCCGTGATGGAAATCAAGTTCGTTGGTATGTAAGCGCTGATGTTGCCAGCTTGAGTTTCCGCGATCGGCAGAGCCGTCAAGGACCCGCCGCCAAGCTCCGGCGCCAGTTTCGCCGCGCGCTCCAGCAAGCGCGAATGAATGTAAAAAATGTCGCCCGGATAGGCTTCGCGTCCCGGCGGCCGACGAAGCAGCAGCGAAACCTGGCGGTACACCGCCGCGTGTTTGGTGAGATCGTCGATGACGACCAGAACGTCTCGACCGCGCGTCATATAGTGTTCAGCCATGGTGAAGGCCGCATAGGGCGTCAGCCATTGCAGACCCGGGGCGGCGTCGGCCTCCCCGATGACGAAGATGCAACGCTCGGGAGCGCCGTACCGGCGGACGGCCTCGATCACTTGAGCGACGGACGACGCCTTCTGGCCGATTGCGGCATAAATGCATATGACGTCGCTGGAGCGCTGATTGATGACGGCGTCGACGGCGAGGGCGGTTTTTCCTGTGTCGCGGTCGCCGATAATCAGCTCGCGCTGCCCACGACCGAGCGGAATCATCGCGTCGACGACGAGCAGGCCCGTGGCAAGCGGCCGCGTCACGAGCGCTCGATCCACGATTGTTGGCGCCGGCTGTTCGGCGGGCGCGAACGCTTCGGCGGCGATTGGCCCGCCGCCGTCGAGCGCCGCGCCGAGCGCATCGACGACCCGCCCCAGCAAGGCGTCTCCGACGGGGACGCGCGCAACCTCGCCCGTCCCGCGTACAACGCTCCCGGAGGAGATCGCATTGGCGTCGCCGAGCAGCACGCATCCAACCGTCGATTCGCCAAGATCGACCGCCAGGCCATGAACGCCGCCATCGAACGCAAGCAATTCGTCGAGCCGCGTCTCGGGTAAGCCGCTGACGGTCGCGATCCCGTCGCCGACGAGGACCACACGCCCGATCTGTTCGAGTCGAGCCTGAAGCCCCAGCGTGTCGATCTTCGCGCGACTCTGGTCGAGCCACTCGCCCAAATCATCGGGCAGCGTCGCGCTCAAGCCGCGATCTCCGAGCGCACCGTCGCCAAAGCGTCTTGCAGTGAGAAGGACAGGGTCGCTGTGGGGAAACGCAGCTCCGCTCCCGCAATGAGATCCGCGTCCACTTCGAATGAAAGGGCGATCCCGTCGCCAAGGGCTCGCCTAAGCCGCGTGCGCCAGATTTCGGTCGCCTCCGACGGCAGCGGCGAAGCGGTCGCCACGGCGAGCGCGCCGCCGTCATTGACCTGCCGGGCAAGCGCTTCTTTCTCGCTCGCCGGAAGCGTCGCGAGATATTGTTCAATTTTTTCGAGCCAGGCTTCCGTTCGAAGTTTTTGCGGCGCCTCGGAGAGAAAACGACGCGCAATGCTGGCGCCGAGATCGAGAGCCGCCTTCTTCGCCTCTACGAGCGCCTTGTCCCGTTCCGCCGCAAGCGTCTTTCGCGTTTCGTCAAGGGTCGCGGCGGCCTCGATTTCCGCCTGCGCGCGCCGCGCCTTGGCGAGTTCCTCCGCTTGCTGAGTTGCGGCGTTCAGCAACGTCTCGCGCTCGCTCATCATTTTCGCGCGTTCGGCTTCGATCTCGGCAAGCCGCTCCTTGGCCTTCGCCTCCGCCGCCTTCGCCTCCGCATATTGCGCGTCGATTTCGGCTTGGCGCGCGTCGAGCATTTTGAGCGTCGGCTTGTAGAGGAACCGGTGCATCAGCCAGACAAGGATCGCGAAATTGATCGTCTGAAGCCCGAGGGTCCACCAGTCGAACTGCATGTCAGCTTGCCGTATAGGGGTTGGCGAAGAGCAGGAGGAGCGCCACCACCAGGCAGTAGATCGCCATCGTTTCGATCATGGCGAGGCCGACGAACAGCGTGCGTGAAATCGGGCCCGCCGCTTCTGGCTGGCGAGCGATCGCGTCCATGGCGGCGGCGACTGCGCGACCTTCCGCCAGCGCGGGTCCGATCGAGCCGACCGAGACGGCGATCGCCGCGCCGATAAGGCTGATGACCTTTACGTCCATGAAAACCTCCTTAGCCTTGCTCGACGGCGCCGATCGCGGCGCCAATGAAGACGGTTGCCAGCACAACGAAAATGTAAGCCTGGACGAGGCCAACGAGTATTTCAAGGGCCATGAGCGGGACCGGCGCGAAGAGGCCGGCGAGCGCGACGACGAGGGCAATGACAAATTCCCCGCTCATGACGTTGCCGAAGAGGCGGACCATAAGAGAAAATGTTCGCGTCACCTGTGACACGATATTGAGCGGCAGCATGATTAGCCTGGGCTTGGCGAAGCTTGCGAGATAGCCGAGGAGACCCTGTGTCCGCACCCCGAAATAATGTACCGAAATGAAGACGATCAAGGCCAGGGCGGCGGGAGTCTCAAGCTTGCTTGTGGGCGCTTCGGCGCCAGGCAAAATGCCGGCGAGATTGGCGGTCGCGACAAATATGAAGAGCGTTCCGAGCAGCGGCAAATATGGCCTTGGATCCCTGCGTATCACGTCCTCGATTTGTCCCATGATGGCGGTAACGACGACCTCGATCACGGCTCCCACTCGATCAGGTCGCGGTTTTAGCCGGCGCGTCGCGAGCCAGGCGCCGACGCTCAGGACGAGCATGATCCCCCAGGTCGTTACAACAGGTCGGGTTATGGCGACCGGACCCACGTGGAAGAGAACGCTGCTGGCAAGCGGCGAGGGCTTTTCCACGCGACTCGCGGGCGCATTCGCGGTCGACGCGGGTGGGGTCGTCGGAGCGGTAACAGGCGGCGGAGCCTTTGAGGCGATGAGCCGATCGACTTCGTCAAGCGCGTCTTTCGCCGCGCTCGACTGGGGAGCGAGCTTTAAGGCCTGTTCCAGGTCTTCTTTCGCGCGCTGGATATCCTGTTTGCCGCGGAAGGCGGCTGCTCGATTAACAAAGGCTTCCGTGAAATTTGGATCAAGCGCGATGGCGTTGCTGAAGTCCGCAATCGCCCGGTCGAAATCGCCTTTCGCTTTATAAATCGCGCCACGGTCGGCGTATAATGACGCATGATTTGGCTCGAGCGCCAGCGCGGCGTCGAAATCCGCCAGGGATTTGTCGAGCGCGCCCTGATCGCGATAGGCCTTGGCGCGGCCCACATGCGCCGTCACAAAATTTTTATTGATGCGTAGCGCGCGATCATAATCGGCGATGGCGAGATCCAAGTCGCCCTTTGCGAGATAAGCGGCGGCGCGGCGTTCATAAGCCGCGGATTGGCTGTGCCTGGTTTCTCGAGCCCCGCGGGCGATGATTTCCGTGCAACCCGCAATCCGAAGATCGGGATCGGCGTCGCGACATTTCCTCCAAAGATCGCTTTGCGCAAGAGCCGCGGCGCTGATCCACATGCAAAAGAAAATTGAAAGCGCCGCGTGAGCGCGGAACAATGTCCGGCGACCGGCGACGAATCCCGTCATTGTCATCGCCAGCCCGAACGCAGCGCTTAAAATGAACGTGTCGCCCGTCATTCGCGATACATGCTCCGCCAGGCAAGCGTACATCCGAGCGTCAGGCCGGCAACGAGAAGGCCAAGGGTCCAGAATATTCCCGACGAAAATTGCCGATCGAGCCAACGCCCGGCCAAAATGCCGAGCAGCGTCGGCGTAACGATCGTCCAGCCGAGCACGCCAATCATCGCCAGATTTTGGCCGAGCGACCGTTCGCCTTCGCGTCGCCAAAGCGCCCGCCGTTCTTGCCGTTTTCTGACGGCCTCACGGAGGTTTTTGCGGTTATTCGGCTCCTGTGTCATTGATCAATGCGGCTGAACTGCCGTACGCTGACAGCGCCAGCCTCGGCCGCCGGACCCTCAGACTTGAGGAAATGGCATATCTGTCGGATCGCCGAGAGGTGGAGCCGTTGGCTTTCGGTCCGGGCGGCGCGTTCTTCTTCCAGCTTGCGGCGGAAAGCGACAAGCACCTCGGTTTCAAGCTGGTGAAGGTCATCGCCGGGGACCGCTTCGCGCGTCGCCACCAAAATCGCCTCGCCGTCACGCACTTCGAGCATCCCGCCGTCGACCGCGACATGATGCTCCTCGCCACGCTTGTTGCGCCACGTCACCACCGAAACGGCGAGCGCGGTGAGGAAGTCCGCATGGCCGGGAAGGAGACCGAATGCGCCCGTTTCATCCTCTGCCCGCAAATGCGCCACGCCATCGGTCTCCACGACGATCGCAAGCGGGGTGGCGACGGTGAGCTTCACGGAGATCCCTCCCTCGTCTGGCTTTCTTTCGCCCGAGCTTCCTCAAGGTCTCCGACCATGTATAGCGAGCTTTCGGCCCAGTCGTCGGTCTCGCCTTCCAGGATCGCGCGGCAACCCGCGAGCGTCGCTTCGAGTTCTACTGACCGACCTGGTTTGCCGGTGAACGCGACAGTCACCATGAACGGTTGCGTCAAAAACCGCATGAGGCGCCGCGCTCGTTTGACGGCGTCGCGGTCGGTTGCGCTCAGTTCTTCTATGCCAAGCAGCGCGATAATCTCGCGCAGTTCGCGGTAATGAGCAATCGTCTTACGAACCTCCTGGGCGATCCTGTAATGAGTTTCGCCAATAAGGCGAGGATCAAGGAGGCTCGACGTGGAGGCGAGCGGGTCGATCGCCGGATACATGCCTTCGCTGGCCATGTCCCGCGACAAAACGATCGAAGAGTCGAGGTGGCTGAAAATCTCCGCCACCGCTGGGTCAGTGAAGTCGTCCGCCGGAACATACACCGCTTGAATTGAAGTGATGGAGGCGCCCGCGACGGAAGCTATGCGCTCTTCGAGCTCGGCAATCTCGCTGGCCAGCGTCGGTTGGTAGCCGACCCTGGACGGCAATCGGCCAAGCAGGCCCGATACTTCGCTGCCCGCCTGAACCAAGCGGTAGACATTATCGATCAGCAAAAGAACATTCTCATGGGCCGCGTCTCGAAAATATTCCGCCATGGTGAGCGCGGTAAGCCCCGCTCGCCAGCGGGCGCCGGGCGGCTCGTTCATTTGTCCGAAGACAAGCGCGGTGCGCGCCATAACGCCGGATTGCTTGAGCTCGAGCAGAAGCTCATGTCCTTCACGCGAACGCTCGCCGATGCCCGCGAAGATGGAAATGCCCGAGTGCTTCTCGACGGTCGTGCGGATCAACTCCATGATGAGAACGGTCTTGCCGACGCCGGCGCCTCCAAACATCGCCGCTTTGCCGCCCTTTACGAGCGGCGCCAGAAGGTCGATGACCTTGACGCCCGTCGAAAAGGTCTCGACGGTTCCAACGCGCTTATCAATTGCGGGCGCCGGCGCATGGATGGGTCTGCGCTCGATGTCGGAAGGAAAGGGGAGGCCTCGGTCGGCGGGTTCGCCAACAGAGTTGAGGAGCCGTCCCAATATGGGGTCCCCCACGGGCACGCGAATAGCCGATCCCGTCGTTCGCGCGATTGCGCCGCGCCTGAGGCCGGCTGTATTTTCGAGCGCTACCGCGCGCACCGAATCCATGTCCAGATGCTTCTGCACCTCCGTCACGAGAGGAGGCCCACGGTCCCATTCGATCGTTACAGCCTCGTTGATCGCCGGCAAAGCGTGCGGCGGGAAGCGTATGTCAATGACGGAGCCGTGAATAGCGATAACTCGACCGTCCGCGGGGCCATGGCGATCCGCCTGTCCTGAGGTCATCGTCACCGCCCGAAGGAGTTGTCTGGTCTGGCAAGCCTCCCTGAAGGTATAGGCCCATAACTGAACAGGTTCAAGGGATTCGAGCACATTACGGCCGCGGCCGCCCCATTCAACCCCAGAGGAGCATTGCCTCCAATTTTTCATTTGCTTCGGCGAGGGCGCAGGCGAGGAAGTGGCGGCTCATCGCTTTCGGCAATCTTTTTGTCCCGGGCGCGGGGAGGGCCCGCTCCCTCCATACTCTCACTGGGCAAGGGCGGCGGCTGAAATGGTCCATGCGGTCGCTCCGAAGCCAACCGTCGTCGCGACGCAACTCGCCATCATCGCTACGAAGAAACCTGCGGGCGGCGCTTCTTTGAAGGTTGGCTTCATGGCGTGAACGAGAAATCCGAAAGGATTGAAAAAGGCGCCCAGACACGCCGCCAGGATGAGCCCATCCGCCGGCGCCGCGCGCAAAAGACGGCAAAGCCCGTAGAAGGCGAACAGGAACAGCGCCATCATCAGATAGTCGATATGTGAGCGCACAAGGTCCTGTCGGTTCGGCAGAAGCTTTTGGAGTCGGCCATCCGGGCTGGAAAGCAAAGCGACGAGTAGCCACGCCTCGATCAAGGCGACGAAAAGACATAGGCTGCCGGTGACGGCGAGAGCGGCGATTGGCATGTAAATATCACCCATTGTGCTGATAAAGGCCGGCGAAATCTCGAAAGGAAAGCGTCGTGATGACGTTCAAATCGTCGTCCAACGCTTCGTAAAGCGCGCCGTCGCCATAAATAACGAACAGCGCCACCACGTCCTGATCTCCGCCGCCTTCACGGTGCGGATCGTCGGATGGCGGGCTCACGATGAAGCGTCCCACGGGCCTGACCTCCTTCAAACGGCCGTCCGGATGATAGAGTCGATGCTCGCCTTGTATCGCCATCGTCTTGTTCAAGGTCAGATGGCGATGGAGGATGATTTTCCGGTTGGCGGCAAATTTGAAGAGGACGTGAAGGGTCTTATTTTTCTCGTCGACGTCGAGCACCTGAAACCATAAGTGTTCTATTCCCTCCAGGCTTTTCCAGGCAATGTTGCGGTCGTCAAATACAAACTGCGACATGGGCCATTCTCCCTGATGGCGGTTGCGATGACAAAATTGGCGCGAAAGAGCGCCGGAAGCCTATGGAAGGACGCCTTGGTCGCGCCGGGGAATCTGCTCTGCCTGAATTAGGAATTTTGCCCGATCTTCTTGTGGAGACGCCCGAAAACGCCATGTCGTCTTGGCGACTCCTCGTTTCGCTGTTCTAATGCCGCGATCTTCCTCGTTCCGCGTCAGGGATCGCGCATGCAACTGATCGCCCGCCTCATATTGCGGCTCGTCGGGATCGCATTGATCTGCCTTGCGATCACTGCAAGCTGGGTCCTGGTCGACGCCCACAGGGCGATCGAGGTCGAGACGGCGTCTTCGGCGGAGCGCGTCGGGCTCGAACTGGAGCATTTGTTCTGGCGGAACATTTTATGGCGGGGCAGCATGCGCCGGGACAACATCCTGCCTGTTCCCGAATGGGAGTCGCTGGCGACATTGAAGCTGATTTCTCCGGGCGTCTGCATCTCCTACGCTCCAGCGTCGGAAACGCCGCGCAGCCTGTGCAGCCAGATCGAGGGCGTCGGCGCGCCGCCGCCGCCATGGTTCGGCAAGGCCTATGGCGCGCTCTTCGGCGCGCAGTCGCCGGTAACGCGTCCCTTGACGGTGCGGGCGCCGGAGACCGGCGCCGTCATCGCGACAGCCGATCCGCAGGCGGCCGTCCGCCAGGCGTGGCGCCAGATGTCGATCGTGGTGAGCGTCGCGGCCACGATGGCCATAGGAATTTGCTTCCTGTCCGCAATCGCCGTCGCCCATGCGCTTGCGCCGACGCAAATCGTCATTGACGGGTTGCGTCGCCTGGCGAGCGGCGACTACCGCCATCGCATAAGAGCGTTCACCAGGGGCGAATTCGGGCTGATCGCGTGCGCCGTCAACGATCTTGCTGAGCGGCTGGCGCAGACGACCGCGGAACGGGTCGCGCTCACCAAGCGCCTGTTCGAAGTACAGGAGGAAGAGCGCCGCGCCCTCGCGCGCGACCTGCACGACGAGTTCGGGCAGTGCCTCACCGCGACGATCGCTTTCGCGGGAGCGATCGAAGCCGGAGCCGGCGATCGCCCCGACCTTGCGGAGGACGCGCGTTCGATCGCCCGGACGGCCAAGCGCATGATGGGCGCCTTGCGTGAGACTCTGGCGCGTCTGCGCTCGCAGGATCTCGACGAACTAGGCCTCGAGGCCTGCCTCATTCAGCTCGTCGCCGGCTGGAACGCCCAGACCGCGCCGAAAGCGCGCATCCATCTCGATCTCATGGGCGATCTCGCCGACGTGCCGCAGGCGGTTTCGACGAGCGTCTATCGCATCGCTCAGGAATGCCTGACCAACGCCATGCGCCATGGCGCGGCGAGCGACGTTTATCTTCGCGTCGAGCGCTCAGCGTCGGCGGAAAGCGTCATCGCTTTGATTGTCGAGGACGATGGCGGCGGCGATCCCGAACGCGTCAATCAATCTTCAGGACATGGCATTTTGGGCATACGCGAACGCATCGCCGCTTTCGGCGGAAATCTGTCGGTCACGCGCGCCGCCCATGGGATTCGCGTTTGCGCGAGAATTCCGGTCGCGGCAGCGGATGCGTCGCGTCCAGTTGGTTTCATGGCCGCATGACCGACGTGAGAATTCTTCTCGTTGACGATCACCCCGTCGTTCGGGAGGGGTACCGGCGACTGCTCGAACGTCAGCCTGGCTTTTCGGTCGTGGGCGAAGCCGATGACGCGGCTTCGGCCTATCGCGCCTATCGGGAGGCGTCGCCCGACGTCGTCATCATGGATCTCTCCCTTCCTGGCGCGGGAGGGATAGAGGCCGTGCGTCACATCCGGCAATGGGACAAGCGGGCGCGCATTCTCGTCTTCACCATGCACAGCGCCGCGGCCTTCGCGCTCAAGGCGTTTGAAGCGGGCGCCGGCGGCTATATCACAAAGAGCAGCGACGCCGCCGAGCTCTTGCGCGCTGTTTCTATCGTCGCCAGGGGCGGGCGGGCGCTCAGTGACGACATTGCGCGCGAGATCGCGGTCGAACGTCTCGGCAGCGGCCGCTCGCTCGCGGACGAGCTTGGACCGCGCGAAACTGAAATCCTGCGACTGGTGGCGTCCGGTCGAACGACTGAAGAGATCGCGGCGCTGCTCAATCTCAGCCACAAGACCGTTCAGAATTATCATTATCAGATCAAGACGAAGATTGGCGCGAAGACGGACGCGCATCTCGTCTGGCTCGCTATCGGCGCCGGGCTCATCGGCGGCGACCAAGCCGTTTGACGTCAGACGGCCTTCGCCGCGAGCTGCGCTCGATAGAGCAGCTGGCGCATGCTTCTATCCCTCAAAGTCGGTTGCGCAGACTACAACTCGCCGTGCTCTTTCAGCATTCTTATGGCGCCCTCTCTTGTGAGATGCGGATTCCACGCGATCAGGCTCGCTATGAGAGCTTCACAAACAGGAGAAAACCTCTCCGTCGCCGTCTCCAATTCTCGGCGTTCCGGGATCTGATTTGCGTGCCTTCCCCTGGCTACGGTCGTTAGCAGGAGACCCCTCAGCTTGTTTGCGGGGATCTTCGACGACGATGCAGGCGAAGCGCGGGATATGCGCCCTTCCATCGTTCGAATCCTCTGGATGCATGATTTGCCGCCATGCCTATCGAGTGGATTCTCTTATGGTTGACGAACCGTTAACGTCGTCCGCCATACCGTGTCAGTTCGGCGCGTTTTTTAGCCCTGTTTCCTGAGTTTTACCCCCACTGCCGTCTCGCCTCGCAGAGGGTTGCGTGAGCCCATGGTGGAACCCCCTTGGGCCGCCCGCGAGCATGCGTTTTGGCGATAGTGGCCTCGCCGCCTTCGCGACGGATACGGACAGGCCGTCTGCTCACGGCCTTGGAGCGTCCGGCGTTTGCCGATACGCTTTCAGGAATGTTGAAACGCCGGACTCCATCACTCTCTTGGCCTCGTCCTCACTTGGGAGGTCGAGGCCGAGGGCGACGCGCATCGGCAAATCCGACAAGACAAGATTGAGAAACTGGTTTGCGGCGAGATGCGCGTCGGCGAACGACAGCAAGCCGTTCGCCTTGCCTTCCTCGAGAAGGGCGGCGACGAAGTCGACCGCCTTTTTTTGCCCGGTGTTGAAATACAGCCTGCAGAGTTCGGGAAAACGCGAGCGTTCGCTCGACACTGTCTGGAAGAACTTCGTCGCGTCCATGGTGAGGAAATGGCAGACGAAGTCATTGCCCAATTTTCGAAGCGCGGCCTCGACGCCGCCGTCGAGCGACGGCGGGACGATCAGAATGCGCTTGTCCGCGCATTCATTCGTGATCAGATGGCTGAACAGGGCCTCTTTGCTTGGGAAATAGGCGTAGAGGGTCGCCTTCGACACATTCGCGGCGCGCGCGATCGCCTCCATGCTGGTTTCCGCAAAGCCCTGCTTCAGAAATTCGCTTCGGGCGGCGTTGACGATCTGGGCCTCCTTGCGGCCCGCCGGATGCTCTGTCGCATTTGCTGGCTCGAGCATTGAAGCGTTCATAGCGATTGGCCCCGACGCATTTTTCCCTGGCTTCGCATTTGACGGCGCCCTCCCTCAGATCGCCCTTCGCCCTCGCTCCGCTGCGGGCCGGCCGAGTCCTCATCCTCTTCAATAAGACGGGACAGATGAATTTGCATGCGTCAACCGGGTTAGCGGCGCCTGACAGAACTGTACTGTTCAGTTTAGCCTTGACTTGACCGCGCTTCTTCAGCACATTCTATTATACTGAACCGTTCAGTTCAATCACCGGCAGGTCATAGAGTGAGCGCAGGATTCTGTTTTCTGAGCCGTTTCAAGCGGTCCGGCGTCGCCGCTTCGCTCACGATCCGGCAAGATGCGCCGATTCCCGAACCCAATCCTGTCGACTGGTCGGTCGCCCCTCGCGTCCAAGTCCTTCTCTTCCTCGCCATCGCCCATTCCTTCGCGGGCTGCGCCGTGGGGCCGGATTTCCACGAGCCGGCCGCGCCCGCGGACGCCGGCTATGCGCGGAAACTGTCCTTGAAGGCCGAATCGGCGCCGGCGCCGGGCGGCGGGGCGCAGCGACTCGAACTGGGCCGCGACGTTTCCGGCGAATGGTGGAGGCTCTTTCGCTCGAAACAGATCTCCGCCCTCGTCGCGGAGGCGGTGGAAAATCATCCCAACATCGCGTCGGCCGAAGCGGCGTTGCGTCAGGCGCGCGAAACGCTGGAAGCGGACGCCGCGTCCTTTCTGCCCTCGGTCTCGGCGACGGACAGCGTGACGCGCCAACAGCTCTCGCCGGCGCAATATGGCAGTTCGTCGACGTCGAACTCCTCGGCCTTCTCCACGCTCTATACATTGTTCAACTCGAATGTCGCCGTCTCCTTCACGCCCGACGTTTTTGGCAAGACAACCCGCACGGTCGAGGGCGATGCGGCGGCGGCGGCGTACCAGCGCTTCCAGCTCGAAGCCGCCTATCTCGCGCTCACCGCCAATGTGGTCTCCGCCGCGATCGCCGACGCCTCCTACGCCGAGCAGATCAAGGTCACTCAGGGGCTCATCTCCGACTATCGCACCCAGCTCGACATTCTCGAAAAGCGGTTCGAGCTCGGCGCCGTCGGCCTCGCCGACGTCGTCTCCGAACGCGCGCTTCTCGCGCAGGCGGAGGCGACCTTGCCGCCCTTGCAGAAGGCGCGCGCGCAAACGCGCAACCAGTTGATGGCCTATCTCGGCCGCTTCCCCAACGCCGACAAAGGCGAGGCGGTCGATCTCGAAAAACTGCGCCTGCCGACGCAATTGCCGCTCAGCCTTCCCTCCGGTCTGGTGCGGCAGAGGCCCGATATTCTCGCCGCGGAAGCTCAATTGTGGCAGGCGAGCGCGAATGTCGGCGTCGCCACGGCGAATATGCTGCCGCAACTCACGCTCTCCGCTTCGGGCGGCAGCCAGGCGCTGTCCTTGGGAAAACTCTTCTCGCCGCAGACCATGGCCTATAATCTCGGCGCTTCCGTCGCCGGTCAGGTCTTTGACGGCGGCGCGCTGTTCCATAGGCGAGAGGCGAAGGTCGCCGCGTTCGAGCAGGCGACGGCCCAATATCAAGGAACGGTCCTCACCGCCTTTCAGAATGTCGCCGACGCGCTCCAGGCGATCAAGCACGACGCCGAAACCTTGCGCGCGCAGGTCGCGGCCGAAAAGGCCGCCGCGCAAAGCTTCCAGATCGCCCAGATCCAATATCGCGCGGGCTCGACGACCTACACGACCGTCATCAACGCCGAGCAGACTCTGCTCAACGCCCGCCTCAACCGCGTGAAGGCGCAGGCGGCGCGCTTCTCGGACACGGCGGCGCTGCTGCAGGCCTTGGGCGGCGGCTGGTGGAATCGCGATGACGAATCCCCGGCCTCCAAGCCCAAACCCACCGATCCCATTTCCACGTCGCCCATCGCGGCCGCCATACGCGCGCAGGCGGAGGAGTCAGTCGATGTCCATTAAGACGATCGCGAAGGACCGCCTGGGACCGTCGCTCAAACCCATGCTGATCATGCTCGCCATCGTCAGCGTCGTCTTTGCTGGCCTCTATGGCTTTGTGGCCTTCCGCTCGATGATGATCGCGCAATTCCTCGCGTCCATGTCCAATCCGCCGCAGACAGTGTCTGTCACGACCGCGAAACTGGAGGAGTGGCGGCCGACGCTCTCCGCCATCGGCACTTTCAGGGCCGTCAGCGGCGCCGACCTTGCGCTCGAGGCGTCGGGCGTCGTGGAGAAGATATTGTTCCAGTCGGGCGAGGACGTCGCCGCGGGCCAGGTGCTTCTGGAGCTACGAAAGGACACCGACAGGTCGCGGCTCGAATCCTTGAAGGCGACGGCGGAGCTGAACGAGATCAACCTCCGCCGCGATCAGGCGCAACTCAAACTCAAGGCGGTGAGCCAGGCCACTGTCGATTCCGACCTCGCAAATCTCAAAAGCGCCAAGGCCGAAGTTGCGCAGCAGGAGGCGGTGATCGCGCAGAAGACGCTGCGCGCCCCCTTTGCGGGCCGTCTCGGCATTCGCTCGGTCGATCTCGGACAATATCTCGGCGCCGGAACGGTCATCGTGACCTTGCAGGCGCTCGACCCGCTTTATCTCGACTTCGTCCTGCCCCAGCAGACGCTGAACGGCCTGGAAGTCGGGCAGAGCGTCTCCGCCGCCGTCGACGCCTTTCCCGGCCGGAGCTTCGTCGGCAAGATCACGGCGATCAACGCCAAGGTCGATCTGGCGAGCCGCAACGTCCAGGTGCGCGCGACCTTCGCCAATGCGGATCGAAAGCTGAGACCCGGCATGTTTGCGTCGATCGAAGTCGCCACGGGCAAATCGGAGCGGCTCGTTACCCTGCCGCAAACCGCGATTGTCCATGCGCCCTATGGCGCGTCCGTGTTCCTCGCGCAAAAAGGCGCGCCCGCGGGCGACGCGGCCAATCCCGGCGACGGCGATCTCGTCGCGCGGCAAACCTTCGTGCAACTCGGCGCGACGCGCGGCGATCAGGTCGCCGTGGTCAACGGGCTGCAACCCGGCGCCGTCGTCGTCACCGCCGGCCAGATGAAGCTTCGCAACGGCGCGCCGCTGAAGATCGACAAGAATCCGCAGCCGCCGGTCGATCCCAACCCGAAGCCCGTGGACCGCTAGAAGGAGGACGGCGCTTGTCCTTTACAGACATCTTCGTTCGCCGCCCGGTCCTGGCCACTGTGGTGAGCCTGCTGATCCTCGTGCTCGGCCTTCGTTCGTTGGCCGTCTTGCCCGTGCTGCAATATCCGCGCACGCAGAACGCCGTCGTCACCATCACGACGCAATATTTCGGCGCCGACCCCGCGACGGTCGCGGGCTTCGTCACCACGCCGCTGGAAAATGTCATCGCCCAGGCCGACGGCATCGACTATCTGACGTCGACGAGCCAGCTCGGCGTGAGCACGATCACTGCGAATTTGCGGCTCAACTATGATTCAGGCAAGGCGCTGACGCAGATCAGCACGAAGGTGGACTCCGTCCTCAATCAATTGCCCACCGCCGTCCAGCGTCCCGTCATCACCGTCAAGATCGGACAGACGACGGACGCCATGTATATCGGCTTCAGCAGTGAGATCCTTTCGCCGAGTCAAGTTACCGACTATCTGATCCGTGTCGTGCAGCCGCGGCTGCAATCCGTGCCCGGCGTGCAGACCGCCGAGCTCATCGGCGGCAAGACGTTCGCCCTGCGGGCGTGGCTCGACCCCGAGAAGCTCGCGGCCTATGGCCTGACGGCCAGCGACATCTCGCTTGCGCTGTCCGGCAACGATTACATTGCCGGCCTCGGCTCGACCAAGGGCGAGATGGTTCAGGTGAACCTGTCCGCTTCGACGTCGCTGCATTCGCTGGAGGAGTTTCGCAATCTCGTCGTCAAGCAGGTCAATGGCGCGAATGTGAAATTAAAGGACGTCGCCAGCGTGACCCTGGGGTCGGACGACTATGACTCCTCGGTGGCCTTCAACGGCAAACAGGCGGTCTATATCGGCATTCAGATCGCCCCGACAGCCAATCTCCTCGATGTGATCAAGGCCGTCAAAGAAGCCTATCCCGAGATCGAGAAAGCGTTGCCGGAAGGTCTTTCGAGCGAGATCGTCTATGACTCGACGGATTTCGTGAACAGCTCCATCGACGAGGTCGTCCATACGCTGGTCGAGGCCGTACTGATCGTAACCGGCGTCGTCTTCCTGTTTCTCGGGACGTGGCGATCGGTCTTGATTCCGGTCATGGCGATTCCCCTTTCCCTGATCGGCGCGTTCACGATCCTCCTCGCCTTCGGCTTCTCGATCAATCTGCTGACCCTGCTTGCGCTGGTGTTGGCGATCGGCCTCGTCGTGGACGACGCGATCATCGTCGTCGAGAACGTCAATCGCCACCTTGCGGAAGGTTTGGCGCCTTTTGAGGCCGCGCTGCGCTCCGCTCGCGAGCTGACAGGTCCGATCGTCGCCATGACGATCGTGCTGATCGCCGTCTATGTCCCGATCGGTTTCCAAAGTGGTCTCACCGGCGCCTTGTTCGTCGAATTCGCGTTCACATTGGCCGGCGCGGTCAGCGTCTCGGCAATCGTCGCCCTGACGCTCTCCCCCGTCAGTTGCGCCATGATCCTCAGGGCTCCGCGCCCCGGCGTCGAGACGCTGGAAACGCGGATCGTCGCCGCGATCGACGCGACGATGGACCGCGTGCGCGAGGTCTATCTCCGCCTTCTGGGCAGCTCTCTCCGGCACGCGCCGGTCACGCTGACCTTCGGCGCGCTCGTGCTTCTCAGCATTTATTGGCTCTACGCCAACTCCAAGAGCGAACTCGCGCCCAATGAGGACCAGGGCCTTATTCTCACGCAATCGACCCCGGCGCCCAATGCGACGCTGAAGCAGAAGCTCTTCTACGGCGACCAGGTATATAAGCTCATCGCCGGTCATCCGGAGACGCAGAGCGTCTTCCAGATCAACTCGCCGTCGATGAATCTGTCCGGCATGGTGCTTAGGCCGGCCGATCAGCGCGACGTCGGCGCGGAGGAACTCCAGAGGATCATTCAGGGCGAGCTCGCGACTGTCGCCGGATTGCGCATCGTCGCCTTTCAGCAGCCGCCTTTGCCTGGCGCAATGGGTCTTCCGGTCCAGTTTGTCGTGCAGAGTCCCGATTCCTTCGAGAAGATGGACGGCGTGTCGCGGGACTTGCTGACGCAGGCGATGGCGACCGGAAAGTTCATGTTTCTGGACACGGACCTCAAGATCGACCAGCCCCAGGCGTCGCTCGTCGTCGACCGGGAGAAAGCGGCGCAGCTCGGCCTCAGGATGAACGATGTCGGCGGCGCGCTGACCATGGCGTTGAGCGGCGGCTACACCCAATATTTCGACCTCGACGGCCGTTCATACAAAGTCGTGCCGCAGGTCGCGCAGCGGTTCCGCCTGAACGCGGATCAAATCCTGAACTACTATATCAAGACAGGCGACGGCTCGTCCGTGCCTTTGTCGACCGTCGCGAAGCTGCGCTCGACGACGGAGCCGGAGTCGCTCAACCACTTCCAGCAGGCGAACGCCGTCACCATTTCAGGCGTCCCGGCGCCCGGCGTCATTGTCGGCGAAGCGCTCGAAACGCTAAAGGAGATTGCGAACCGCGCGCTGCCGCCCGGCTACGTCGTCGACTATGCCGGACCCTCGCGCCAGTTCATTCAGGAATCGAGCGGCTTCGCCACGACGTTCGGCTTCGCCCTGATCATCATCTTCCTCGCGCTCGCCGCGCAGTTCGAAAGCTATCGCGATCCGTTGATCATCCTCGTCTCGGTTCCGATGTCGATCGCGGGCGCGCTGGCCTTCATCATGCTGGGCTTCGGCGGCGCGAGCATCAACATCTACACCGAGGTTGGCCTGGTGACGCTCATGGGCCTGATCAGCAAGCACGGCATATTGATCGTGGAGTTCGCCAACGAATTGCAGCTTTCCGGCATGGAGCGGCGTGAGGCGATCATCGAGGCGGCGTCGATCCGCCTTCGGCCGATTCTCATGACGACCGCGGCGATGGTCCTCGGCGTCCTGCCGCTGATCACGGCCAGCGGCGCGGGCGCCGCTTCGCGCTACAATATCGGACTCGTCATTGCGTCGGGATTATCGATCGGGACGGTCTTCACCCTGTTCGTCCTGCCAGCCGTCTATCTCGCTCTTGCGGCGACGCATCGGGCGCATGGCGCAGTTGGCGCTGAGCCTTCAAAACGATCCGGCGCATGATCTCGTCCGCCGTTCAATCGCGATGCGCCGGCTCTTTGTGAGCGTGGCCTCGCCCGCGCCGCGGGTTTGCGCTATCAGTGGGACATAGGCGCACACAACGAAGAGCCCGGACATATGCTCCGGGCTCTCTGGTGGTTTCTAACTTTGAAGGTCTTTAGGCCAGCCGCTCCACCAGCACCGCTTTAGCGCTCTGCCGAACTCGGAACTTCATGCC
>Ga0123398_1005245_pt1 | contig 25603 bp, 29 predicted proteins | sample T5LHNO3metaT_FD_89926 | JGI IMG/M metagenome (GOLD analysis project Ga0123398, IMG submission 89926) | Methane-oxidizing artificial microbial communities from Washington, USA to study methane cycling - T5-LHNO3 metaT (Metagenome... | ecosystem: Engineered > Modeled > Simulated communities...
CCCACTATAATTGAAAAAATTCATTAGCGTCAATAGCTAACGTTCACTATTCAAAGTGAATTAGCATGTTTCAAAATTTCTGTTGTATAAAAATTTTTAAGTCAGCGGTTACTTCGCTATAATAACGCCTGTTGTTAGGTGCCGGATTGCATTTCTGCAATCCGGTGAAACTGGGAAACAGGTGCATTGTGTTTTACGCAATTATTCCTGTGCTGCCCCCGCAACGGTAAGTGATTTGAGATTTACCACATGCCACTGAGCTACATTCGCTTGGGAAGGCGTAAATCAGATTGTCACAAGCCCGGAGACCGGCCTACACAACATACGCTCAATCATGGGCAAAGTTTGGAAATGCCGCGGGGTGACGGTACATCAAAACGAGTGCCATGCGTTATTGCCCCCGTTGCGGTCTGTTCATCTCAATGTATTCCCATTCATACAATGCATCTTGCATGCGGGGACGCGTGTACATCAGGGAAAAGAGAATGAACAAAACTATTATTGCCAGTCTGATTGGACTGGCTTTCAGCAATACTGCTTTTTCGGCAGAAAATATTCAGTTAAATGATGTTGTTGTTACCGCAACACGCGTGCCTCAGCCACGTGAGGCAGTGATTGCTGATGTCACCGTGATTGACTCAGAGCAAATCCAACGAGGCGGCCAAAGTACTTTAGTTGAATTATTGCAATTACAACCAGGTGTTGAAATCACGAGTAATGGCGGCGCAGGTAAAGCTTCTGGTATTTTTATGCGTGGCACCAATACTAGCCATGTGGTGGTGGTGGTCGATGGCGTTAGAATTCAATCAGCTACTGCAGGCACAGCGACATTTGAAAACTTGCCAATACAATTGATTGACCGTATTGAAATTTTGCGCGGACCAGCCAGTAGCTTGTATGGGCCTGATGCCATCGGCGGCGTGATTCAAATCTTCACTAAAAAAGGGGTCGATGGCTTCAAACCTTTCGCCAGCTTAGGCTACGGCACTTATGATACAAAAATCGCCACAGCCGGTGTGCGAGGAAAAGCCGGTGATACCAGCTACGCACTTAACATTTCCGCCAGTGATATCGGTGGTTTTTCGGCCTTAGATGCAAACAATAATGCGCTGAACGACAATGACGGTTATCGCAATTTGGCTACATCAGCCAACGTGTCACATAAAATCGCAGATGGCCACGAGTTAGGCATTCAATTTTTCAACAGTGACGGCACCACACGTTTTGACAACCGTTTTAATGCGACGCCGGACTTTTCATCTAAAGCAAGACTTGAGCAACAATCTATTGCGCTATTCAGCAACAATCAATTCACTTCGTTCTGGCTTTCAAAGCTGCGCGTAGCGGAGAGCCGCGATAACAGCAAAACGTTTGATGAGTTTAGTTTGGCACAGGGTGACATCTTTAATACACGTCAAACACAAGTGAACTGGCAAAACGACTTTAGCCTACCAGTTGGCACACTCACATTCATGTACGATAGACTACATGACAAAGTCGACTCGAACACCGATTACGATAAAATCAAACGTAGCAACGAAGGCTATGTTGCCAGCTATTTAGCCAACATTGGCGCGCATAGCCTACATACCAGTCTACGCGAAGACCATAACAGCCAATTTGGCAATTATGTCACCGGTGGCCTAGGTTATGGTTTTGCTATTAGCGAACACTGGCGAGTCACCGCCAGCTATGGCAATGCATTTAAAACGCCTACTTTTAACGATTTATATTACCCTGGCTTTAACAATCCGAATTTACGCCCGGAAAAATCTGACAACGTAGAGGCAAGTGTCAAATACCAGAACAATGGGCTTAGCTTGTCCGCGACTGCGTTTGAAAATCGTATCCGCGATTTGATCGGCTTTGACTTAACGACATTTACTATAGAGAACATTAGTAAGGCACGCATCCAAGGCTTATCACTAGCTGCCAGTCAACAATGGGAACATTTCGACATTGCTGCGAATGTTGACTTTCAATCGCCCCGTAATCTCACCAATGATAATTTGCTAGTGCGTCGCGCTAACCGTAATGGCAAACTGAACGTAGGTTACACATGGCAAGACTGGCGTTTTGGCGCTGAAGTCATTAGCGCATCTAGCCGTTATAACGATGCAGCAAATGATTTTAATATGGGTGGCTACACGATTTTCAACCTACTCTCACAGTACAAAATCAACCCAGACTGGAGCATACAAGCACGCGCTAACAACGTGTTTGATAAACACTACAATTTAGCCCTGGATGGCAACCCTGCTACCACAGGGTTTGCATACAACACCCCAGGCGCAAATCTGTTTGTGAATATCCGCTACGAGCCGCAATAATGCTATAATCGAGGCCATGTACAGAGAGGGTTTCTAATGAAGAAAAATTTATTGATTGCTGCTGGCCTCGCTTTTTTTATGTTGCTTACACGCGGTAGCCACGTGCTCACTAGTGTTGCACTGCCAGATGCAAGCTTAGCGCTGTTTTTGTTGGGTGGCATATATTTAGGCAGCAAGTTATCTAGCCGCTTGCTGTGGTTTGCTGCTTTTTTTACGTTAGCAACGGTGATTGATTTTGGTGCCGCCGCATTTGATCCAGCACAAGGCTTTTGCTTGACCAATGGCTATTGGGGATTGATTCCAGCCTATGGCGCGATGTGGTTGGGTGGTGTATGGTTAGCCAAACAAAATGACGCATTCAACCTTCTGCCTTATGTATTGGTAAGCCTGGTGACCACTTTTATTGCCTTTGTGATTTCCACACAAACCTATTATCTATTCTCTGGTCGCTTTCCAGCGAACGGTGTGATCGAATCGATGCAACATGGCTGGGAATATCTGCCTAGCTGGATGGGCTTCTCGATGATGTATTTTGCTATCGCTTGGCTGACTGTCTTGGCTTTTCGCAATATCAAAGCACTTCAAACTTCGAAAGTGTAATGCGCTATATTTGTACAAAAAGCCGCTCATATTAAGCGGCTTTTTTTATCGCTCAAATGACTAATCGACACGCTTATACTGAAGCCGAACAAGCCGCTATTTATAAAGCCATTGCGGAGCGACGCGATATGCGGCATTTTTTGCCTACGCCTATTGCGCCAGAACTACTGACTAAGCTATTACAAGCCGCCCACCATGCGCCTAGCGTGGGTTTGATGCAGCCTTGGCGTTTTATTCGTATCAGTGCCCCTTCTTTACGCAAAGCCATTCATGCACAAGTGGACGCAGAACGTATTAAAACTGCGCAAGCCATTGGTGAGTTTGAAACTACTGCTCGCATGGCAGAGTTTATGCGCTTAAAAGTAGAGGGCGTCTTGGACTGCGGCGAGGTGCTCGTTGCCACTTTATGTGACCACAGAGAAAAACATATTTTTGGCCGCCGCACACTGCCCGAAATGGACATAGCCTCCGTCAGTTGCGCTATCCAAAACATGTGGTTAGCCGCACGAGCCGAAGGCATTGGCATGGGCTGGGTATCGATGTTTGACCCTGTGAAACTCGCTAAACTACTTAATATGCCCGATGGCGCAAAGCCAATTGCTATTTTATGCTTAGGTTATGTCAATAGCTTTTACAAAGCGCCGATGCTGGTTGAGGAAGGCTGGGCCAAAGAAAAACCACTTGCTGAGATGCTCATGGAGAATCAATGGCAAAATGATGTGGAGTCCAAATGAACGCCTTACCCCAGCGCATTGTTTGTTTAACTACAGAAACGGTAGAAGTGCTTTATTTATTAGGCGAGCAAGATCGCATTGTCGGCATTTCCGGCTACACCACACGCCCAGCAATTGCACGCCAAGAAAAGCCCAAGGTCTCAGCCTTTACCACTGCCAAAATCGACAAGATTTTAGCGCTAGCTCCCGATTTAGTGCTTGGCTTTTCTAATCTACAAGCCGATATTGCTGCGTCGCTCATTCAAGCTGGCATAGAGGTACATGTGTTTAACCAACGATCTGTTGACGATATTTTACGCATGATACTGGCCACTGGCCGCTTAGTTGGCGCAACCGATAAAGCTGAAACCATTGTGCAAGATATTCAGCATCAAATTGAAACAGTACGCAACTCAGCTGCCAATTTACCACGCAAACCCAAGATATATTTTGAAGAATGGGATGCGCCCATGATGTGTAGCATTCGCTGGGCAGCTGAGTTGATTGCGATTGCGGGTGGCGAAGATTGTTTTCCTGAGTTAAGCCAATATCATAGTGCGCAAGATCGTACAGTCACCGCAGCACAAGTGCTAGCGCGCATGCCAGACATTATTATTGGCTCTTGGTGTGGTAAAAAATTTCAACCAGAACAAGTGGCGGCACGCGAAGGTTGGCACAACATACCAGCCATTAAAAACAATATGGTATTTGAGATAAAATCAGCTGATATTTTACAGCCCGGCCCATCCGTATTTACATACGGGCTGACACAACTGCAAACAATTATTCGACAATGGAGCCATGCCAATCACATGCAAAACCAACTTACTGCAGAGGCAACATAATATGGCGCTACATTTAATACTAGGCGGTGCACGTTCCGGCAAAAGCCGTTATGCAGAGAAGCTGGCAGCACAACTAGAACTGCCAGTGATTTATATTGCAACTGCGCAAGTCTATGACCAAGAATTTAAGCAACGCGTGGAACATCACAAGGCGTCAAGACCAAGCTATTGGACCACGATTGAACAACCATTTAACCTTGCGCAGTGTCTCGTTGCCCAAGACCAGCCGGATATTTGCATCATTGTAGATTGCCTAACCCTGTGGTTGGCACAATGCATATGCCCAGATTGCGCACCGCTGGAAGGCGTAGACTGGCAACAAGAACGTGATCAGCTGCTTGCGGTATTGCCTACATTGCAGGCCAAGGTATTTTTGGTCAGCAACGAAGTCGGCATGGGCATTGTGCCACTCGGCGAAATCAATCGCCAATTTCAAGACGAACAAGGCAGACTTAACCAAGCCATTGCGGCCATTGCAGATCACGTAAGTTTTGTGGCCGCTGGCCTGCCGATTCAATTAAAGGGATAGTAATGGAGATATTTGAATTAAAAGGTGAGCATATTGCACTGTGCGATTTGCTTAAACTCGTGGGCATTGCCGATAGCGGTGGACAAGGCAAAGCCATGGTAGCTGAAGGCATGGTGACAGTAGACGGTGAAATTGAATTGCGCAAAACCGCTAAAATCCGCGCCGGGCAAACTGTAGAATGTATGGGGCAAACCATACAAGTGCGCTAACACTACCTAGCGTCTAGCGATTTACATACTCAATCTTTGGCACTGTGCCGCAAAAGTCTAATTGCGTGACGCTGCCATAATCAATAGTAAACCGGAACAACCCTTTTAATTGCATATTCAACACATGCGCCAATATTGCACGAATCATACCGCCATGCGTGACCACCAACACATGCCCTTGCGGATGCTGCTGTAATATCTCTTCGACAAAAGCCACGCCACGCTGTTGTAGCTGGCTAAATGTCTCGCCATTGGGCGGTGCCAATTCTGCGTAATTTTGTGCCCAGTGATCAAACACATCACGCGGAATATCATCCCAAGCGCGCATCTCCCAATCGCCAAAATGCAGCTCTTTGAGCCGCTCATCATGCGCAATGTTGTCTGTTACTAACGCATGGGCTAATTTCACACAACGTTGTAACGGGCTTGAAAACACGGCATCAAACGTCAAGTGCTTTAGTTTATCTCTGGCGTGGGTTGCCTCATGCATAAAAGTCGCAGCTACATCGACATCGGTTTGCCCATAACAAACACCGGCTGGAATTTGTAAACTGGTATGGCGGATTAAGGTCAATCTCATACGTGCAAACTCCACACTAATACACCCAAATAAAATGCCAGCTCTGTCATTTGTTGTATGGCGCCTAAAGTGTCCCCCGTATAGCCCCCAAGCCAACGTTGGATTTTATGCGCCCACCACCACCAGACACACAGCACAGGCAAACTGGTAAGCAATATAAATAACGCTATGGTTTGCCACGCATGCTGACTCAACACCAACAACACAATCACAACTAGATAAGGCGCTAGGCCAAACATATGTGCGATTAAGGTATCTATTGTTGAGATTGCTGTGGCTAAAGGTTTCGATTTACCCTCAAACCGCACGTACACCAAGCAACGCATGACCCACACTGCAGCCAGGCGACTCAAGGCGTGTCCGCTAATCAATGCGACTGGCACTACAATCGGACTCATTGCGTTTATCGTTTGAAATTTTGCAAACAACATCAAAAATAGTGCGGTAGCACCATAGGTGCCAAGGCGCGAGTCCTGCATGATAGTAAGTATTCGCTCTTTATTCCAACCACCGCCTAAGCCATCTGCGCTATCGGCCAATCCATCCTCATGAAAAGCACCTGTCAGATAAATAGTCGCCGCCATACTGATGAGGACTGCCAACGATTGCGACAATATGAAGTGCGTGAGAAAATACACGATAGCAGCAACCAACCCCACCAAAATCCCAATCAGAGGGAAATACTTGGCAGCATGATTCAAATCAGCGTCTTTGAAATCAGGAAAATTAGGCACCGGGATACGCGTAAAAAAACCTAGCGCCAGCAGCAAGTGACGCCACTCTTGCTTCATGACAACTCCCTTTCGGAAACACCAGCGCTCTCAAAGCTTGCCATTTCATTGAGGAAATTCACAGCACTTTGCACGAGCGGATAAGCCAGTACTGCACCCGTGCCCTCGCCTAAGCGCAAGCCAATATCCAGCAAAGGTGTTGCGCCCAAATAATCCAACAGCGCTTTGTGGGCATGTTCATCTGAACGGTGCGCGAAAATACAATAATCCAACACGGCAGGCTGCAATTTACTGGCCACCAACAATGCAGCCGTGGCAATGAATCCATCAATCAATAAAACGGTTTTCTGCTCAGCCGCGCCTAACATTGCACCTACCATCATCGCAATTTCAAAACCACCAAATGTACTGAGCACAATATGAGCTTCTGCTGTTTGTAGTGCATGGTGCTGAATTGCCTGCGTTAATACATGTATTTTATTGGCTAATCCTGCATCATCTAACCCTGTGCCACGACCCACACATTGGGTGATAGGTATGCCTGTGAGCACACTCATTAAACAGCTGGCACTAGAGGTATTGCCTATGCCCATCTCACCAAAGCCCATGATGTTGCATCCTGCTACGATTTCGGAACGCGCCAACTCGGCACCGCGTGTCATAGCAACATCGCATTGCGCTAAAGTCATTGCTGGATACTCTAAAAAATTGGCCGTGCCCATGCCAATCTTGGCGTCTATCAAGCATGTATCCGATGCAAAAACATGGTTCACCCCTGCGTCGATCACACGTAACTGCATGCCGACTTGACCGCTAAACACATTAATCGCAGCTCCACCGGCAAGAAAATTCAACACCATTTGGGCAGTCACTACTTGCGGATAAGGGCTCACACCACTTTGAGTAATGCCATGGTCGCCGGCAAATACCAGCATCGTCGGTTGCTTGAGTTGCGGCGTTAAGGTTTGTTGAATCAATCCCACTTGTAAGGCAATAGCCTCTAGCTGGCCGAGCGCGCCTTGCGGTTTGGTTTTGTAATTGATCTTATGGGTCAACGCATCTTTAAGCGTTGTATTGAGTGGCGTAATAGAAAATTGTGTCATGCCATATTTTACATGACATCAATAGAATTCATCCCGCCCAACGTATGCTGTGCGGGATGATAGATACTGTTTTGTTAATTCAAATCGCGCGAATTAAGGTGCAGTTGCTTCATGTGCAGCTTCTTTAGCTGCTTTAACTGCATCTACAGCAGATTCTTTAGCGTCTGCTGCAGCGGCTTCCGTTTTTGCTGCTGCCTCTTCTGCACTCTCTACCACTGCATCTTTAGCCTCTGTAGCTGCCGTTGCAGCTGCATCTTTAGTGGCATCAATCGCTTCGCCCATTTCTGCTTTTGCATCAGCAGCGGCCTCTTCTGTTTTTTTGCTACAAGCCACAGTCAATGTAACCGCCACTAAACCAACTAACAACGTACGTAATAATGCATTCATTCTCAATCTCCTCTTAAAAATTATTGTGGTGGTATGCGCAATACTTGGCCCGGATAAATTTTATCGGGATGGCTTAACATGGGCTTATTGGCCTCAAAAATCTTCATGTAAGCATTGGCATTGCCGTAATACTCTTTCGCCACTTTAGACAAAGTATCACCGCGTACCACCGTATAAAACTGTGGCTCAGCCGCCGCTTCTTTCACGCCCAACTGATCTTGCACGTGTTCCACACCTGCAACGTTACCACAACACAATAATATTTTCTCTTTGATTTCCTGCGTCTCTGCCATGCCTTGTACGATGACCGTTCCTGAAGCACCATCAAAGCCTATAGTGAGTCCATCCGCTGATAGATTCATTTTGGCAACATATTCCGCTATCGCATTGGCGGCAGCACGATTAGCGGCGTCTATATTGACAGGCGTAGGCTCTTTTTTCGCCACTACTTCTGCGGCTTTTGCCTCACCCGTACCAAATAACTTTTCACCAGCTTCTTTAATAAATGCAAATAAACCCATGTGCTTCTCCTTATTGTGTATGCCTGCAGCAAAATGTAATCGCAGTAAGTTGTAAATCAGGATGACTACAAGACCATCATAGTGCAATTGTTTTGCGGTGACTACCTACCGATTAATTAATTTTGTAAAGGTTTATTACAAAACAGAGTTTGTTTGCTATAATGCGCGGCTTGCAATTCACATCAGTGCAATTGCAACGCTGGCCGGGTAGCTCAGTCGGTAGAGCAGCGGATTGAAAATCCGCGTGTCGGCAGTTCGATTCTGCCCCCGGCCACCAGCATTTAGAAAGCTCACAGCGATGTGGGCTTTTTTTCATTTGGCGGTCAGTGTAGCTAGAATGTAGCCATCAACTTCGCGTCTAGTCGTTTCGCAGCAGTTGCCAAGTGATCAGGTGCTAGGTGTGCGTATCTTTCCACCATTGCCCCTGTTCTCCAGCCACCTAACCTTTGTAACTCATGTGTAGGGGTGCCAGCTTGTCGTTGCCACGTTGCCCAAGTATGTCTTAAATCATGCCAGCGGAAATCTGTAATGCCAGCACGTTTTAATGCATTGCTCCAAGCTTTGGTATTCGCAGCTTTTAGCGGTTTCCCTAGATAGGTAAACACACGTGTTTCATGTTTACCTAGCTGACGTTGCAATACTTGCATTGCAGTATCATTTAAAGGAACTGCTATCGGTCTGCGATTCTTAGATTGTCCAGCATGTATCCATGCATGGCGTAATTCAAGATTGACCTGTGACCATTCCAGTTCTAACACGTTACGTTGCCTTAAGCCTGTAGCTAAGGCAAACATCACGGTCTCGCGTTGATGCGCTGGTAGTTCTTGCATCAATGCTTGGAGTTGGTCGCTGGTCAATGACCGTTCACGACTATTGGATTCTTTAAAGAGCCTGATCTTTGGAGCTTTATCGATCCATTCCCATTCGTCTCTTGCTCGAATCAAAATAGATCTTATCAGTGCCAAATATCGGTTGGTCGTGGCTTTTGAGGCTTCTTTTAGCTTGGCACTTCGAATCTTATCAATGACATCTTGATTGATGTCATTGAGTGTTAAGTCACCTAGATACTGATGCATCCAAGCGAGCTTACGTTTGTCTTCTAAGTGTGTCGCTTTGTCAGAAGTTTCAATCAGCCAACGGACAACCCCTTCACGCCAAGAATGGGTAGGTTTAACCCCTAACCTATCTTGTTGCCACAACTGCGCTTTTAGCGTGTCGTGGTATTCCTGAGCTTTGGTTTTATCCTCAGTCCCAGTACTGCGTTGTATTGTTCGTCCACCGATGGTGATTTTGAGCCACCAGTAGGACGAGTTTTTGCGTTTGTAGAGTGACATAGTGTTTCCTTTCTCTCACCCTGCAACGCCCGCCACTGATATTGTGCTCTCATGTATTCAATCAGGTCAATCTCAATAAAGACCCAACGTCGTCCAACTTTACAGCATGGGATGAGTCCAGCTTTGGCTTTACCTTGTAAAGTGACAGGATGCAGCTTCAATAATTCAGCGGCTTGTTGCAGGGTGAGCGTGTTCATATCTGAATGGATTACTCTGTATCGTCGGATTCAGATTCTTGATCACCATCTTCATCAATACTCACAACCCCTGACAACTCCTCTGCTAAGTCATCCAAGTAACTATCAATGGCTTCTTGTATAACCTCGTTTAAATCATCGGCATCAATTTCATCTACAGACGGATGATGAGGTTGAAGGGTGTGCGTGATAATCAATTTGATTGCTCTCATAAATGCTCCTTTAGTTAAAGACATCACACCAAGTGATGCGCTAGGGGCATTCTGCTAAAAGCGAAACTCGCTGTAACTGCAGTTAATTTTGATATTTAAAATTAACTGCTTTGACGTATTGCTTAGTTAACTAGGGGATATTAGATTGTTTGAAATGCGGAGTTTATAAATCTTATTTGGGGTTATTTCAGCGTTATCAAAAGCAAAGGCAACGTTTGCTGTTGTAGCCACTAATCCATCTAGGTAATCACCAAACTCAGTTTTGAAGAAATCTGACAACGCAAGGCAATAGCTATTTACTTTAGCAGTATCAATATCACGTCGTTTAGGCAGATTACTATCACTAGCATGGGATGCTGCAATTGCAGCGAAAGTCATGGTTTCTAAAACATCTTGAATCGACGAAGAGTCTTTGAGTCTATTTAGGTCAAATTTTAGTTGTGCTGTATCTTTTTTCTGTCTAAATACTTTTGATTTTAAGGTTGATGTTGTTGAACGATCTATAGCGTTTACTAACACTTGCCAGCCATCGTTCAATTTATCTTCATCAACTCTACTCAAGTCATTTAAAGTTTTAATGATGGATTCAAAGTCTTTTTGTAGAGAGAGGTAAGCGTTATGCTGTACTTTGTCACTCGGCTCTTTAATTGGATCAGTCCGTTCACCGATTAAGCTAGTATGATTTGCGGCGAGTGTAAGAAATCTATCTAGCAGCCCACTATTTTTGGATAGCTGTTCAAGCTTAGTCCAAACTTCTTTCATTTCTAGGGAGGTGACTAACCGTTCAAAGGGAAAGATAGTGTTTTGTTGCTTATCGTATTCGAGTGATGGCCTTACGCGCTCAGCTAGCGATTTTGGAAACCATGAAGGGATTGAATAGACATCGCTCATAAAATGATTTTAGTGCAAATCATGCGCCTGTAGTGTCCAAAACTTTTATAAAGCTCAAGTCGACGTTGAAGAGTTACTCAAATATGAGTCAAGTAAATTCAAGTGTATTTGAAGTAAACACTAAGTCATATTAAATTTACATAGCTCACAGACACCCAGATGAACGAAGTACATCCCAAAGCAGGCGCTCCTGACATAAATCTTATGAATGCAAGTTAACAAGATTGCGCCCATACTTGCGATTTATTATTATATGGTCAGAGTAGTGGATAAACTCTATATCTAATAAAAAAACAATACGTGAAAATCTACTTTCACAATATTATTACGCGGGTGTCTGCGCCTAGTTAACAACTGTTATGAATAGGGGAAAAAATGGATGTGATTCTTAACTTATGGCAAGAACAACTTCACCACATAATTATATACACTAAAGAAGGTAGAAAATTAAGCATTCGCATAGACCAAGATACTTCTGGTTATCTGTTAAATGGTGAGTTTTTTGAAATCACTGACAATTTTTGGTATTTAGTTAGTTTTTCACAAAATCGTGTTGGGGACCCAATTGGACTTCTAAAAGTATGTTTAAGCAACCTTCATGAAGCTATGAAGAAAAAAACGACGAGATTATTAAAATCCATAACACTTGTAATGCACCAATTATAAGTAAAGACGAACAGTTAAAATTAGTAGCCGCACTAAATATAAATGCTGAAGTAACAGTCAATTAAACATAACTCAATCGTTAGTACTATAAAAAGGAGAATTAAGTGACTACAACAGAAAAGAGTTGGTGGGCTCGCACTTTTGGTCGCAGTGTTATTTCCATGTTGGTCGGTAATTTCTTCGAGAAGAAAAGCAATGCCGCCTCTATCATTGCAATAGTTTTAGTACTCTCAATTTGCTACGTAATCGTTGTAAAGGAAAAGTTTGAATATATAGACTTCCTTCTAAACATCATATTCGTAGTTATTGGCTATTATTTTGGTTCCAAGCAAGAGGATGTTGAAAAAGATGATGCTTAATTGGATGACACATTCACCAAGCGAGACACGCTAGCACGTCACTTAACATAAAATTATTAGCCTAATGGAGGTGTGGATATGCTTTGCAATAACGCCATTATGGCAAGCAGCCTAGTCTGGAAGACGATTTACACCGCTGCGTTACATCATTGTCGAGTTGGCGAAGAGTCCATTACTGACTTCCTAGTCCTTGGACTCAAAATGATGGCATCTGGCACCTATAGGGTTGACGCATTCACCAAACAAAAAGAAGCAGTTAACGGTGCAGACTGGGAGCTTTGGGTTATCGGCATATCTGGAAAAAGTTTTGGCCTAAGAATTCAGGCAAAGATCATTGATTATGCAAAAAGCGAGTACCCCCACCTACATCCAAAACCCAAGTCTGGCGAGCTCCCTCAAAGCCAAAAGTTGATTAACGCAGCGAGCGCGGTACACGCGACACCTATCTACTGTCTTTACACCGCATGGCCTAGTGGTACCAAACCCACACCTAAGCGAGGATGCTCAACATATCTGATAAATGACCAGCATTATGGCATTTCAGTAATTGCAGCGGGAGTAGTCTCTGGGTTAGCTCCTACCAAAGCGTTGGCGGTTCTTTCTCCTCATATGCTTCCATTCCATTGCCTATTTTGCCCCTCTAGCTCTGATGGGCATGACCTTCCTACGAGAGTGCAGATGTATGTAGCAGAAGTTATCGATCAGGATGCGCTCCTCTTGCCAAACCCGCCCGAACATATAAATCGACTTATGTCTCGGCTAGATCGCGACTCGAATGACGGAGAGTACTCTGATGAGGAACTAGGGTCTGAAGTTTCTAGAATCGTAGTAATTAGCGAATCTAACCATCAGGGCTAACCCGATGTATAGGGGCGACGGGACAGAAAGATTTCAAATCTGAGCACAATAGGTCATTAAGTCTACTACGTCCAATATTCGCATCCACCTTTAATATGTATACTCTGTAACTCTAGAAGAAGGTGTTTATATTGAAATCGCTGCCTGACTTGTACTTAAAACTATGCTGATAATCACAAGATATACAACTTTGTTGTTTTAGAAATTGATACAAAAGTGATTTGGGGAAAGATCCATGGAGAAAAAGCTTCAATCCCAATTAAAAAATGCCGATGAAATCAAACAGATTCTTAGAGAGGTAGAATTCACTCACACTTTGAGTGATGGCACTGCTGTAAATACTCTCCTTGTATACCTCCCTATAAAAGATGGTAAATCTTCCCACGATGAATTCTTTGATGAAATCAAAAAGGGGATACTTACCAATTTTGTTCTTTCATGTAAGGAAATTGAAGAAAAGCTGGGTTTGAAAAACCCGAGAAGCCCAGAAAGCCTCTTTAAAAAATCAGTAAATTTTCTTCATACTCATACCGCCCAAGGTGATCTCGGTGAACTGATTTTGTTCACTCTTATGGATGTTTACATCGGCGCACCTAAGTTAATAAGCAAAATTTCTATGAAAGGGGCTGCAGGCATGTCTGCCCTTGGAGCGGACGCTGTGCATGGTCAGTATATAGATGGCACATTCAAAGTATTCCTTGGGGAGTCAAAACTTCATAAGAAATTTAAACCTGCGGCACGTGCTGCTGCTAAGTCCATGAAATCTGCACAAGATAAATACAAGCATGAACTGAACCTGATAGACAGTAATTTAGACTTCCCAGGCATCACCCCCGAAACCAAAGCCGAACTCATGGAATTATTAGATCCCTGGGCAGATAATGATTTATCTGACGTTATCCACTCTCCTTGCTTCATTGGCTTCACACAGCCGGAGATCATGACTGATGAAGTACAGTTTATAGAGAAATATAAGGGAAAAGCTACTGATTACATTGAAGACTTTTATTTAAAGCTCCAAAAGAAGGAGCTGAGCTGTGACAAAACCATTCTGTTGATGCTTCCATTTACCTGTTTAAAACAGCTCACTGCGGAATTTATTACTTATATGGGTATTGCCAATGAGTGAATTTTTCCAAACTCTATCTGAAAGAATAATCACCAATGAAGGTTATAGCCAAACCAAGCAACTACTATTTAGTTCATATGTAACTGATTTGATTGGTGCAACCAAGATTCTGGGGAAAAGCGATATTAAGAAATTAGCGGACGCCGCACAAATATTTCATAAATCAGGACTAAAAGACTACAAAGATGAAGGTGCAGTCTTAATGGCCATGCTGCTAGACCTGTACGGTAATGACCATCCAGGGTTAATTCCAATCGCTAATATTTTATTTGCCAGCAGCGGAGATTTCCCCAATATTGATTTGTTGACCGAACGTTATCCAAACATTGATTACCGATACAGTTTTGATTTGCATGCTCTAAATGACTTTAGACGTGATCTCAATACTGTGGAGGAAATGAAGTTCACATTAACTGATTTCCAAAGAGTCCTGTGGGAGCATCTAGTCTCAGGTGAAGATGTCATCACTTCTGCTCCAACCTCTGCAGGTAAAACACATATCATTTTGAATTACCTACTTGATAACGTAGGTAAAAGTGATGGTGCATTTGCTGCAATTGTCGTGCCGACGAGAGCACTAATCACTGAAGTGGCAGGCAAGCTATATGAACTAATCAAAGAACAAGACCTCGGAAAAGACATTGAGATATGTACTGTTCCCAGAGATGGTCAGTTCCGCGCGAAGACCTTCTTCGTAATGACTCAAGAGAGATTGCATGAGGTCATGCTTAAGGGTGATATCAACTTCAACTACTTATTCATAGATGAAGCCCATAATATTACTGATCAAAGCAGAGGCGTATTACTTCACATCACAATAGAGAAAGTACTAGAGAATAGCCTCCCTCAGATCATCATCAGTATGCCATCTGATAGTTATCAAGACTCCTTCAGCACTATTTTCAAAGAGGTCAAATTCAAAAAGCAAATCACGAAACACTCACCAGTTGCCAAGATATTAATGAATGTAGATACCATTGGTACTAACCTGAAAGTATCTTTGTTTAACGAAAACTGCTCTCACACCATTCCTAAGGGTTTTAAAGGGACAAAATTCGTTGATGTTGTTTTTAAATTAGGCCAAGGGCAGAACAACATCATTTTCAGAAATAGGCCTGATTATTGTGAAGATATGGCTGATGACCTTACTGAGCTAGTAGAGCATGAAATTCCAGACTACACCCCACACTCATCTCAAGTAGAGGCTGCAGACTATGTCGAAAATTTCATTCATGAAGATTACAGTCTTGCAGATAACTTAAGGAAAGGCATCGCATTTCATTATGGCCCTCTACCAAGCTCAGTGCGTATCATGGTAGAAAACCTAGTTAAAGGCGGCCATATCAATTTCATTGCCTGCACAAGTACGCTTGCAGAAGGCGTCAACTTACCTGCAAAAAACTTATTTCTTGAAAACCCAATGCAACCGGTATTTGGTGAAACCTCAAAACCACTAGAGGACGTAAAACTGAATAACATCACTGGCAGAGCTGGCAGGATGTTAAAGCACTTTTCTGGTAATGTTTTTCTTTTCAATCATAACAAATGGGCTGTTCAAGATTACTTTGATGAGAAAGTTGATGAAGAGAAAAAAATCCCAACCTACTTCAAAGCACTTAATGAAGAGTTGGACAGTGTGCTTTCAGCTTTAACTGGCAATTATGACAACTCTCAAAATGATCAGTACAAACATTACTCGATTGCCAATAAGCTTCTAAGAGAGTTTGCCAGTGAAAATTTGTCCAATACCATTGATGCTGATGATCTTGAATTAACCTCACATGCACGCAAGTTGCTTGTTGATGCTGTTGGAAAAGCACATGCTAATCTCAAGGTCCCGACATTCACCTTAGAATCCAATCCAACTGTGGGTTATATCCAGCAGAATAATCTGTATGAATTTTTATCAAGCTTAGACTCTTTAGAGGCTTGGACACTTCCTCACCCAATGTCGCCTAAATTACGTGAGACTCTTCTTTCTGTTTGTTACAAGCTAAATGAGTTTTATATTTATACGCCAAAGGAAAATGACTCAATTGAATTTGTGTGCCTGATTGCCAGAAAATGGGTTCGCGGAGATAGTCTCAAAGAAATCATTAAAGACCAAATCCAGTTCAATGAAGAAAATGATATTTCTGGTAGCACCAACTCCGCCATCAGAAAAATAATGAAAACTATCAATACTGATGTGATGTTTCGATTAGCGAATGCGCTACGTTGTTATCAGCTTCTGCTTAACAACGTTCGTGCAGATAGAGGACTGGAGCTTTCCAAAGCTAACCTTCACTCCTATCTTGAGATTGGAGCCTATAAAGATCGTGTAGTTAGCCTAATAAACTTAGGAGCATCCCGGGAAGCAGCAATTGAAATTGATGAGTTACTGGAACCATCGGTTGAAATCAAAAACTCTGCTGATTTAATAGAACTACTAAATTCAAATGCACTAGATAGAATTCATACCGTCACTCGGAGAGAGTTAATCGGTCTACTCAAACACTAAGTTGAGATTCTATATAATCGACAAGCGCTTCTTTAAGCAGCTTGGTCGCATTATTTTCATCAATAAACTGATCCCGAGTTTGGATTTCAGTCTTGAAATTTACAAATGCATTTCCGAAGTCTAATTTAACTGCATTCCCATTCTTGTTTACACCCTGTACTTTAAGGAAATTACATCCATCGTGGTCAGATAGGAATTCAATAAGCTCTAAAATCACTTCATTGGGAAAAGCATCTCTAGTTTCATCATTGAGATCGAGTTCAAGATCCAACTGCATATTATTGTTGATGTAGGGTGCGGCACTTAGATTCCTCATCATTTGAGGCGCGTCATCGGTAATATCAGCTAATGATGTGGACTGGATTTTGAAATGTAGCTTGCTGTAAGTAGGCAAATCTCGCAGTAAGCCATAATCTTTTTCCTTCGTTATTAGATCCAACTTAACCTCAGACAGACGATCAGAGTTAAACTGATCCAACATCGTTTTGCCAACGGAAATCAAACTTCCGCTCGGACCAGTGGTAAATCCAAGCAAAATCTTCTTGCTGGGAACAACAAAAAAGAAATATGGGTCCCCAATAATGCCTTGATTCAGTGCTAAACCAGTAATTGAACCATCGCTAGTGGCTTTTGTTTGCCAAGTATTTCTTTCACGAACGACCGTCACTGCATACGCGCTTATGCCAGCAACACTATGCTCTTCAGAAATTTTAATTAGGTGCTTTTTGAGCTTAAGATTTAAGATTCGAGATTTATCATTAAGTTTGTTTGCAGCAAAAGCGGACGCGAAGCTGTCCAATAGCTTTCCTTTTGTCTCTATAGAGAAAAAACGAACAGTAATATTTTTCTTAATTCGGTTCATTTCTGCTTGAAATTTAACTTAATCCTCAGATTATAGAACTATAACTAAACTCTTAAGTGCTTCCAAATTTTTAATGTGAGAATCATGCAATAGGCTTTCTTCAATTGACTATAAAGTATATGGACTCTACTTGTAACTAGAGTCTCTACCTCAAAGAGAAATTCAAACTGCTTTAATCGCTTAATGTGTAAGAGTATAGTAGCTATCGACTTAACGATACTTTTAGTTGATGGGGTGAATAGTGTTTACAATCTTACTAGCAGCTATAGTAGCTCTATTGCTTTTGGTTACCTTGATAAAGCCCAAACATTTAGTCGTTAAATTTTCCAACAAAAATCCACCAATCTTCGCTTGGGTAAATGCCCCTAGTGCTGATGCAACTGAACTGCAACGTACAGTCACTCTCACAACGGGTGATATCTACTTAATTCCGAGTGGGTCACGAGGGCATTTTGTTACAGTATTTGATTGGCATATCCCCCTAGTAATTGATGGGACGCCACATTCCCTGACAATACCAAAACTTTTTGCAACTGACTTCGCTAGTATTCCGAGACTTTTACACTCGCTTTTATCACCTTTGAACAACACTATTTATGCCGCAATAGTTCATGATTATCTTTACAGAAATCCAGCCAACCCGATTGCAGCTGCAGTGAAGCGTGACACTGTAGATCGAGTCTTTTATTGGGGTATGCGGGTTCGTGGCGTTTGGAAAGTCACTGCATGCGTTATGTATCTTGGAGTTCGCGTAGGAGGGGCTTCGAGTTATAGAAGAAGTTAATGTAACCAAGATTGACTCTAAGGGTGTTTTGAGCAACTACTTCAGAAGAAGTAGTGGTTATGTAAGAGTTATGCATATTATGATGCATCGTAAAATTTGCGAATAAATCAAATAGTCTTAAAATTATCTTTCAATTAAAGAAATAAAAAGAATTATCTGAATTTTATGCAATTAAGAGTAATTTCAGCGGCGGTAATTTATATAGGCTCATATCTTCCATTGAGCGTGATTCTCTTGTGTCAAAATTTTGATAAAGATATATACAATCTAGGCTTCTGTAATCCGTGGATAATTTTTGCCACAGAATGCAAGCTTCCTCTTAAAAACCCCATATTTGCCACTTCTTTTCTTATAGCGTGTACATTTTGTTTCTTCATTGCAATTTTCACACTCTATAAAGTAGATCCGAAGAAGAATATAAATATCATTGAGTCCAAACCGGTGCCAGCGGATTTAATGAATTATGTTCTCCCATATATTGTGTCGTTCATGAGTTTAGATTACCAAGACACAAGTAAATTTGTAGGTTTTACAATATTTATACTTTGGATATTTTGGATTACATATAAATCAGGACTAATTATTCTCAACCCTCTATTCGTAGCTTTTGGTTGGAGGCTATACGAAATTAAGTATAGCTTTGCCGGGAGTGGCGATGAATTTTACGCTACAGCTCTTTCTAAAATCGAGCTTTCGCCAAAGCAGAATTGTGCTCAAGAAACAATTCAGGATGTATTAATAATCAAAAAATAAAGGATAAGACATGTCGGCTGACTTGGATTTATTAAAAGGGTTTGATCTAGCAAATGCAACTCTCATGCTTTGGATTTTTAAGAAGTCATCTAGCAACAAAGATCCTAATACCCCAGTCTTCACAGGAAGGTGGGTGGACACATCTGAAAACTTGATAACACCAATTAAGCAGGCGATTTCAGTAGCCCTTAATCAAGTGACTGAAGTTTTAGACTATGACATCATGGCGCAAAATAACGAAGCAAGTGCATTGTCAATCCCTAAGCTGGAAACCCACGCAGACATTATTGTTCAGCAGGCTGCTAATGAGACAGACAATAAAAAAATTACCAAAATTGAGAAAATAGCTAATGCAGATTTCTATTCCATTAAATTGGTGCACAACAACACTGTTATTCATTGTGTTAGAAAAACCGATGACTCGTGGAAGACAAAAAAAAGTGTTGGTATAATTTCCGCACTATTTTCTGATGAAGGGCTAGAGCTAGAAGTTAAGCCAAGCTTCAATATATCTAAAAACTTTGATTTTTTTATAGTTAATGACAGTGTGCTAATTCAATCGAAACAAAACTTTGAATCTTTATTGAGCTATAAAGAGGCACATATTCAAGATTTCTCATCCATGCAAGCAGACCCAGCATTTGCGGGGGTTTTTTCTGATATGTCGCATGTTATTAACTATGTTGGTAACAATAAGATGCAACTTCGAAGAGCCTCTGCTATCAAGCAAAAAGGCTTTTATAAGAACCCTGCATTCATCGATAGCCTAAGAAAGAACTATCAAGCGTTTGGTTTAAATATCAGTTTTGATCAAAACGGTAAAATAGTACCTACTCCCGACTCATGCGCTGATATTTTCCAAGCATTGCTGGACTATCGAGTTAAGTCACATTTTTCTCAAAACATTTACAATGTACAGAGTACGGTGTTAATAAACATTACTTAACAAGTACATCTTAACAGTTCAATACAACCCATTTATAAAGCTCACAGTGATGTGGGCTTTTTTATTAGTTGCTACTACATAATTGCTCAAGCTTGCTGACCCCATGATTACTATTACTTCACAATTGACTTAAGAAAAAAATTCGGTAATATTGATCCAGTGCCCGGTTAGGCCGAGTTTCAAGCGACTCAAAAAAACCAGTTATTCCTGTCAGCACCAGTACAAATTTAACCAATTGATTATCCTAATAATCGCTCGGTCAAATAATCGCTTGATTGTCCGTGCAAAATTATTTGGAGACATATCATGGTTAAAGTTTCATCTATTGGTTATGCTGTTCGTACTACCAGTCTATCTACTCTATTTCCAATTAAGTTAGGACACGCGCATCAGCTTGTGGCTGCTGCTTTGGGATATAAATCTCTAGCAGCGTTACAATTTTCGGAACCTGATGATGCACTAACGGACGACGCTAAACATTTCATTTTAGATTTAGACTTATTATCCCAGCGAGCACAACAGCTTAATCTAAATAACTCATTATCTGATTTGGAGAGCTTAATTAAGTCTGGCATTAGCCAGTTTGTAATTAACTCTAAATTTTACAAATCGATGGATGATTTCTTATACCCACATGTTTCAGATATTGTTGACGATACAGTGCTAAATGACGAACGAACTACCAGCCAGATGGGGTTAACCAACGGTGATGGCGTCGATGAAATATATATACCAATTGACTATTTAGAGTTAGACGAACTTCCGCCAGTGGGGCAGCAGCTAGATTTAGAATTGGAAGGACATATTTCAATGGGGATCGACTCTGAACGCCCTTACTCTGGACATAAGATTTTTGTCCGCGCATTACTTAGACTTAAGCGCACAGGTAAATTCAACTTCGCTGATCCAGAATGTGAGATTACTGATGTATACCTTGATCTGGATTGGGGTGATGATGAGATAGTACATAGTAAGATTTCGCTTTCAGAAGCGTTGTCTGATGAACTCGGAATAGAATTATCGGAAGCCAGAACTTTGGTAGATGCAGATTACATTACAAACGAAAGTGAGGATGGACTTATTCATAATTACGTTTTTGATTTCACGCATCATGCCTCACCAGAAATTGCTAATAAGCTAAGAGCAAAATATCGCTCTCTAAACGTTACAGTACCTCCATGGTTCTTCGAGAATATGATGAGAGGGTAATTGATTACAGATCTGAAAACTTGGTAAGCAGCTTAAGCATGACCAAAATTTAGCCTGACTTTAAACGGTCGGGCTTTTTTGCATATTCTTCAGATGATTTTAGTTGCCAGGTGATTGCAATTCATTTAATCTTTTACTTGGTGTGTCTCATTGCTAGCGCACTGTTTTGGCCAGATACGATTTTGTCGACTGGTTCCCAGGTTGTCCTCGTTGTTAGGCAAGTGGGGTTCCCTTAAATTTATTGGAGCTCACTATGCCAAAAACATTAATTAAATCTCGCCTTAAAGCCTTTAACCTTCAACAAGGTCGCTGTATCTATTGTGAGTTACCTGTGTGGTTAGAAAACCCTGAAGCATTTGCGAGGAAATACAAAATTACTACCAAGCAAGCAAAGTTTTTTCAGTGCACAGCTGAACACCTAAAAGCTAAGCAGGATGGTGGAAAAGATACCGTAAGTAATATCGTAGCTGCATGCCATTACTGCAATCAAAAGCGGCATAAATGCAAATCGCCAAAAGACCCTATACCTTACAAACATTATGTTACAAGTAGAGTTAATATTGGGAGATGGAATTTTGGGATGAGTGGTATAGGTAGCTGTAATGTAGCTGGGCGTATTAACTTTTAGCTAATTCAGACTAATTTAAACTGTTACAATTAAAGCAGCGGGTGTTACAAGGTATTGTTTAATATATCTAATTTAGTTCTTAATCTATTTTGAAAATCCGCGTGTCGGCAGTTCGATTCTGCCCCCGGCCACCAAATTTCGCGAAGATGCGTAAGCAGATTTGCAAAATTTAAGTTGGGTGATTTTTCCAACGACCCCCAGCATTTAGAAAGCTCACAGAAATGTGGGCTTTTTTATTGTTCAAATCTTACTGTTCAGGCTCAACAACAAACTCGCCTGACTTTTACGCCTCAGTACCTTTTCAAGCACTCGTCTCAAAACATCCTACGGAACTTTCATTACCCGGCCAAACTCACAACAGTAAGGGATGCTTGATTCATTATCCGATAAGGAGATTTATGATGCAAAACTACCCAACCAAAGTAGCGTTAATCACAGCCAGCGTTTCATTGTTATTCTTTAGTAACCTATCGTTTTCCGACCAAAATTTTGTAGATACCAAATCCGGTCAAGCATTGAAGATTGATGCTAAGTTGTTCGATACGGCTGAGTCTAAGCAATTTCTGAGCACCGGAACCAACCCTTATAGCGGCAATGCAGGAGCTATTGCCAGTGGCAAAAAGCTGTATCAAAGCTACTCTTGTGGGCAATGCCATGGTGCGCAAGCACAAGGTCAGACGGCAGGCGGTTTAATTGGCCCTCGCTTTAACCATGCCAAAAGCAGCACCGATAAAGGTATGTTTGAAATCATTTGGGCCGGCACCAACGGCGGAATGAGCGGTAAAGGCAAAGGCGTGATGGATCCAAGCAACCAAAGCAATGGCTTGTCGCCTGACGAGGTATTGAAAGTGATGGCTTGGGCCCGCAGCCAAGGTGAGGCAACAAAATAACCTATTGCTTATCAAGCTGCCGAATTCTCACTTGCCCCGGCAGCCAGTACTTAAAAAGCTCACAGAAATGTGGGTTTTTTTCATTTCATGGCCTATATAGCTCGGCTGTAAGCCAGCAACTGCCATGCGATTAGGTACTTACGTTTATTGGTCGGCTTAGTCCTACATTAATTTAGGATTTAACCGACATTTTAATTTTCCACTAAAGCGCTTAATGCAATATCACAAGTCTTTTTAGGATTTTAAAATGAATAAACTCATCAACACCTTATTTGCAGCATCTCTTGTTTTAAGCTCATATTCTGTATATGCGGCTACCACAGAAAATAATACCGATGATGGAAGCGCGATTGGTACTGCCGACTCGCCACAGCATCAACGTCAGCAAAGCCGCACCGATAAAGGCCCTACTGACGTGAATCAAGATAGCTTGCATGATGATGCAAAAAACTTAGGCAATTCGGAATCTCCCCAGCATGTTCAGCAAAACAAGAGAACCGATAAAGGTGCATCCGAAGCACCCAAACCTCGCCATCACAAATCGAAAAATAAAGTTTTAAAGTCTAAAGATGAAAACGCAGGGACGACGAAAGGTAATCCAGTGCAGCCATCTGAGCCTGAAAGCGCGCCACCAGCAACCAACTAGACCATTGAGTGCTTAGCAAGCGCTATTTTGAATAGTGGAATACCGCACGGCGATGCTGAAACTACACGTAAATATTTATAAATAAACATTATTTTAAAAAAATTGAAGCGGAGAATAACATGGCAGTTTATACAGAAAGTGTAAATCAAAATGGCACTAGCATCAGCTGGGGCGCTATATTTGCAGGTGCTTTAGCATCTGCTGCACTTGCAATTATCCTATCCGTATTGGGATCAGGCTTTGGTCTGGCAGTCGTTTCGCCTTGGTCTAATAGTGGCATAGGAGCTGCCGCATTTGGCATTTCAGCCATTTTATGGCTTTCTGTCACGCAAATCATTGCTTCTGGATTTGGTGGGTTTTTAGCAGGCCGTTTAAGAGTTAAATGGGATGGCGTAGCGTCAGATGAAGTCTATTTTAGAGACACGGCGCATGGCTTTTTGACATGGGCGATAGCGCTGATCGTAAGCGTCAGTCTATTTGCCTCACTGTTAGGATCCATTGTAAATAATGGTGTCCAGTCTGCTGCAATACTTGCTAACCATGCTACTAGCGCTCACCACGTAGGCAGCCCGGGAAAAATTAATAATGCACAAGCATATTACTTAGATAGCTTGTTTAGACGAGATATCGCTTTGGCCGATGGCATCTCATTGCTACCGGAGAGCCCAAGAGCCGTCACACCTGAGATTCATAGAATTTTTGCCCAGAGTTTGCAAAATGGCAGTGTTTCGCCTGCTGACCTGAAGTATGTGGGCCAACGCATTTCGCTAAGCACAGGGCTACCTCAGGAAGTAGCTGAGAAGCGTGTCAAAGACACATACGCCTTAATCTCTGACGCAGAATTGGCAACAAAAATGGCAGCCGATGAAGCACGTAAAGCGTCAGCATACGTCACTTTATGGGGATTTATAGCGCTTTTAATCGGCGCTTTCACTGCCAGCTTTGCAGCAACTTGGGGTGGTCGTTGCCGTGACGATTCTCCACGTACTTAAATTTAATATTCTTACTCAACTATTGATTCGGAGATTCATATGCGCTCATTAATACTATGGTTTCTTGGAGTACCAATTCCTATCATCATTCTCATCGCACTATTTGTCCATTAACTTGCAAAGCCCTAGGCCTAAAACCCTAGGGCAAATGTATGGCATTTGAAAAACGAACGACTCACAAAAACAGTATGCAAAAGAAATCTATCCCGGCGCAGCATCAAACTCGCCAACCTGGGGTAGAAAGCAAAATGCGCCCTGAACCGGAGTACATTAAGAGAAATTACTGTGCAAGTAATAAGCTAAAAAACAAAGTGGCTATTATTACTGGCGGGGACAGCGGCATAGGCAGAGCGATAGCGATTACGTTTGCCAGAGAAGGCGCAGACATCGCCATTCAATATTTAGATGAGCATGGCGATGCTGAGAAAACCAAAGACTTAGTCGAAGATGCTGGTAGGCAGTGCTTACTGATACCCGGCGATTTACGCGACATCAAATTCTGCGAGTCTGTGGTGGATATAACAATCAACAAATTTGGACGGTTGGATATTGTGGTCAACAATGCAGCGGAACAATTTCCTCATGACAACTTCCTGGATATCGAGACATCGCAATTGCTGGATACGTTCTTAGTCAATGTTTTCCCTTTGTTTCATATTGTCCGATCGGCGTTACCTCACCTTAAAAAAGGCAGCAGTATTATCAATACGGCATCCGTAACAGCTTACCGAGGTAGCGACCATCTAGTAGATTACTCTGCAACCAAGGGCGCGATTGTCTCTTTCACAAGATCGCTATCCAAGCAGCTTATAAAAAAAGGGATTTACGTTAATGCTGTAGCGCCCGGACCAATATGGACACCACTCATTGCATCTACTTTTTCGGCAAAAGAAGTGAAAAAATTTGGTACGAATACGCCTATTGGTAGAGCAGGTCAACCTAGTGAAGTGGCACCATGTTATGTTTTTTTGGCTTCAGATGACTCATCTTATATAAGCGGACAAGTGTTACACCCCAATGGTGGGGAGATTATTAATACGTAATTTAGGGCTGTTTACTGCAGCGCATCTGTATAGCTGTGACTTTATTTAGCTAGCGGAAATTGCCAATAACGCTTGGAATCATCTCCAGGCAATCATTCAAATATTCAAAAAAGACGCCATCCTACAGTTTTACCCGTTGCTAACTATCGCTCAAAG
>Ga0123398_1118943_pt1 | contig 25553 bp, 20 predicted proteins | sample T5LHNO3metaT_FD_89926 | JGI IMG/M metagenome (GOLD analysis project Ga0123398, IMG submission 89926) | Methane-oxidizing artificial microbial communities from Washington, USA to study methane cycling - T5-LHNO3 metaT (Metagenome... | ecosystem: Engineered > Modeled > Simulated communities...
GCTATGAAACGCCCGTCTCTGGGCGCGATCTTCGTTGCCTTCAGCAACGACGCATATTCAGCAATAATCATTCCAGTTTGAGTCGGGCGGAAAACCCCAATATTGACGCTTCGCTATCGTTTCGATGCCCTTCATTTCGGCAAACAATGTAAGCGTAGCCAGCAAATGCTCAAGGTTTGTGCGGCGCCTGGCGATGGCGTCGGAGCTTGGATCGACCGAGGCCGCAGCTGATGACGCGGCCTCGCCTCAATCCAGTCCTCCTCGGACAGTTTGATTTAGGTTCAGCCGAAGGTGAAGGCGTAGGCGTCGACGCCGGGATCAAGAAAACGGATCATGAATTCGCGGTCGCCCACTTCGCCGGATTGCCGGACGAGTTGATAGAGGCGATGGCTGGTGACGACGCCCTCGCCGTCGGCGTTAACATCGACCCCATGCGCATCGCCCGGATCCCTGCCGTCGATCGTCACGCGGAAGCGCACGGGCTTGCCGTCGGCGGCAGGGCCAAGCACGAGATGCAGATCACGCGCATGGAAGCGATAGACAATGCCGCCGTCCGGGGAACCCAGGTGCGCATGCTCGCGGCCGACCGTCCAGGCTCCGACGAGGCTCCACTGGTTCAGGCGGGGGAGGCCGGGCGCATAGACATGGGTCGCGTCCGGCGCGACTCCGCCGGGTGAGACGAAGTTCTCGGCTCGAGAAAAGCCGATATAGGTCTCCGGCGAGAGCGCCTCTTCGAAGTTTGGCGCCGCTTGCGCCCCACTCGCGGCGACCGATACGACGCTTTGATCGACATCCTTGCGGCCGATCTCGGCAAGAAGCTGCTGAATAACGTGTTCGGAATGCGCGTAGTCGCCTTCGCCGAAATGATGATGGCGTATCCGTCCGCTCGCGTCGATAAAGTAATGCGCCGGCCAGTACCTGTTCCTGAAGGCGCGCCATATCGCGCGGTTGTTGTCGATCGCCACGGAGTAGTCGATGTTCAGCTCGGCGACCGCCTTCTTCACATTGCCGACGTCGCGTTCGAAGGCGAATTCCGGCGCGTGAACGCCAATCACCACCAGACCTTGATCCTTATACTTCTCGGACCATGCCCGGACGTAGGGAATAGCGCGCAAGCAATTGATGCAGGAATAAGTCCAGAAATCGACGAGTACAACTTTGTCCTTCAGGTCCTCCGCCGTCAGCGGCCGCGAATTGATCCAGTCGGTTGCGCCCGAGAGGGAGGGCAGATGGCCCTCGACCGGCAGCGTGGTTGGATCAGCCGTCGTGGCAAGCGGATTTTCGACGGAGGCCGGAGGCAAACGATCGAGCAGATCCTGCTCGATCCAGGCGGCGCTATCCAAGGAAAGCCGGGTGAGAACGCCCGTATCCGCGCCAAGCGCGATCGCGCCAATGGCCACGAGCGTCAACGCGCCGAGGCCGCGCCGCAACCATTCGCCGACGCCGAGCGAGCGCTTCATCGCGGCTATAACGCGGCCTCCTAAGAGAAGTGCAAGCGCCAGCGAGGTCGCCGCGCCCGCGGCGTAGCCGAGAAGCAGGATGCTGGCGCCAATGCTTGGTCCGCTGAGCGCCGCTCCCGTCAAGATGAGTCCCAGAATCGGTCCGGCGCAGGGCGACCAGAGGAGCCCCGTTGCAACGCCAAGCAGAGCGGAGGACAGGGTTGTTGTTCTCGCGCGGTCGCCGTCGCCGTGATGCGCGGCCCGCGTCAACCCATTGCCCAACGCGACCAAGGGAGCGGTCAGCAAGCCGCTCAAGCCCGGCATCAGCAGCGTCAGGCCGAACAGCGCCAAAAGCGCCATCGCGGCCACTCGGCCGTATTGGTTCGCCGCGACGGCCCATCCCCCGGCAACCGAAGCCAGCGTCGCAACGAATGTAAAGCTTGCCGCCATCCCGGCCAGCATCGGCAGACCGCCGCGCAGGAAAGGTTGCCCGGCGCACGCGAAGGCGAAAGGCAGGATCGGGAGGATACAGGGGCTGACGATGGTCAGCGCGCCAGCGAGATAAGCGAGAGCGAACAGGAGCATTCCACAGTCCTTATGCCGCCGGAGGCTCGTTAGTCGTCATGTCGACGCTCATATCTCTGGACAAGCCGGTTTGATGGCAGATCTTCGATGAACATAAGATAATGATGTCGGCCGCCTTGCCAGTATGCGGCGCGTCGATCCCAAAGACAATTGTTGCGACGGAGACGTCGCGAACATTCGTTGGTAGTTTCTATGGGTAGGTAGTTCGAAGCGTTGGCGTATCGAGGCGGTGACGATGTCGCCAAAGAGCTGGACAGACAACAAAGCGCGCATGGCGAAGGCGCATGCGCCGCATGAATTGATCGAGAGCGTCAATGGCGGCTTTGATCTGACGATGGTGGCGTCGATCATGGCGTATTCCATGAAAGTTGGAAACGTCACTGTCCATGGATTTCGATTCTCTTTCAGAGACTGGGCCGGCTTATGGGCGACTCATGAGAATGCTACGCCTGTGTACTCGTTCTGGAAATTCGTACAATTTCGTCCATATAAGCCGCTGACGCCGCGAGGCGCATATCGCGATTAAAATCGAGATTCTATGAGGAAAATAAGGAAGTGCGCCGCCGGCGTGCGACAGGCGCTTGCTGAAGAATCGATGCTTTCATCTGCTGGCACAGGCCTTGCGGTTTCAAGGAATGCACAGCGTGAAACAATCCGAAATTCTTGCGCTCCGAGCCGCACTGGCCTGCGCTCATAATCATGAGACGACGAAATCGGGCTACGCGAAGCCAGAGTCAGACGCAACGCCAGGAGGGCGTTCCTTCGACAATCCTCTGATCGCGTTGCTATCTATCTGCAGCGACGTTCTTCATGTCATGCGCGATCCAATCGGTTGCGCAGGGAGCTTTTGGAACGCGCATAATCCTCTCTCGATCGATGCGCTCGCGCCTCGGGATGACAACCAATTTTCCAGAGACAGAGGTCGTCACAGACGTCGATAGACTTCGGCGGAGGACGGCGATATCGAGCCTCCTGTCAATCCGATCGATCGCATGCGGCTCTACGGCGTCAAATCGCGCAATTGGAAAGCGAGAAAGGAGCGCTGACATGACCAAGGCATCGCAGATATCTTTTCGAGCGCTCTATAATTCTTTTCCAGACGCATTCACGCCAAGAGGCGGAGGGAGGTCGGCCGCCGCCTTGAGTTTTGCAGCGGCTTTGACGCCGGCTGGCTGCGTTCCAGTCGTCGCGCAGGACTCCCAATCCACGCCTTTGCCGGCTGTAAGAGTCGAGGCGCCGCCGGAGAGGCCGCGCGCGGCTCCTCCGGCGGCGCCGAAGCCTGTCGTGGCCCAAGCGCATCCCGCACGCCATGCGCCGAGCCGTCAGGGCGTCGCGGGCCAGCGCCGTACCGTGGCGGGGCCGGCGATGGTTGCGGGGCGCGGCGGCGCTGGCGCGGATGGGGGACCGGCTGTCGCCGGGGCTCCCGCTATCGGCTGGAGAGCGCCCTATCAGACAACCACTGTGGAATCATCCAAATTCACTTTGCCGCTTTTAAACACGCCGCAGTCGGTCACTGTCATTCCGCAAGCGGTCATGCGGGAGACGGGTTCGCGCTCTCTCTCGGAGGTTTTGCGCAATACGCCTGGCGTCACTATCGACGCCGGCGAAAACGGCTTCACCGCGAGCAACAATTTCAGGCTGCGCGGCTTCAACGCCACAAGCGACATTTTCATCGATAATTCGCGCGACAATGGCAACTACACCCGCGATATGTTCAATACTGAGAGAGTCGAGGTCTTCAAAGGCGCGGCCGCCGACAATGGCCGCGGTAGCGCCGGCGGCTATGTCAACCTCGTCACCAAAGCGCCCATGCTCGCGAATTTCGTTTCGGGCGAGACGTGGTACGGCTGGGATCACTACAACTCCGAGTCACGAAAGCGCGGAACGATCGACGCTAATTATGTCGTTGCGCCGAACACGGCGATCCGTCTCAACGCCATGGTCGAGAACAGCGGCGTGCCGGGACGCGAAATCGCCTTGAACAGGCCCTGGGGCGTCGCGCCCTCGATCTCTTTCGGGCTCGGCGCGGATCTACGCGCCACCTTCATCTATGAGCATCAAGAGCGGCGCGACCTTCCCGATTGGGGCGTCCCGGCGGCTTACGTCGCCAATATGGTTCGCTCGGATCCGATCGCCATGATGGCGCCGCGCGATACATTTTACGGATTGAGGCGCGACTTCGATAATGTCGACGCCAATTCGGCTGAGGCGCGGATCGCATATGACATTCTGCCAAACGTCACCATCAGCAACCAGACGCGCTGGTCGCAGGTGCGCCGCTTCGCCAATTACACGCTGCCGGGCGCTCCAGCCGGCGGGGCGCCGCCCGCTTATGTGGCGGCGACGGGGATGGTCACGACGCAGAACCAGTCTTACGATCGCACGACCGCGACATTGACCAACCTCACTAATCTGTCCGCCAAGTTCGATACGGGACCATTCAGGCATGAACTGTCCACCGGAATCGATTATTCTCTCGAACGATCCTTTTCGTATCGTTTCAACGACACTCAGGGCTCCACTTTTATATTCTCTCCCGATCCGGATCGCTTTCAAACACCCGCAATCCCGTTGAACACCAACAAGTTGGGGGCGGAAACAATCGCCGGCTACGCCTATGACTCGATCCATCTGCACCCGCAATGGATTCTCACCGGCGGCGTGCGAGTCGAGGGCTATCATCTCACGATCGGAATGAAGGATCTGGTGGGTCTGCCGACCGGCAACTATGATGGTTATACAAATTCCGCAACTACGGTAGGCGGCAAGGTCGGCGTTGTCTACAAACCGATCGAGAAGGCGAGTGGCGCGAGGGGCGTCACACCGCCAGGCCGCTCGCCGCGCGGGTCAAACATAATCTGCAGCTTGCCGACGATGATCCGCTCGCTACTGAGATCGGCGCGCTGCTGCTCGAACGTCTCGCCGTCACGAGCCGTTTCGTCGCCGCGGCATTGCCCCTGAAGGTCGTGCCGCCGCGATTCAATCTTTACGCCGGCGACGCCTCCTATGGCGACCATATCGACAGCGCCGTTTTCGGCGTGCCGGATACGCCGATCCGGATTCGCGCCGACATGTCGGCGACATTGTTCCTCAGCGACCCAGACGAATATGACGGCGGCGAATTAACCGTCATGGGCGAGTTCGCGCCGCACCAGGTCAAATTGCCTGCCGGCCATATGGTTCTTTATTCGTCGGGCGCCGTCCATCATGTCGAGCCGGTGACGCGCGGCGCGCGCTTTGCGGCCTTCTTCTGGATTCAAAGTCACGTGCGTGAAAACGACCGCCGAAGCATGTTGCTGGAACTCGATGACACGATCCAGGCGCTCGCCGCCGAGACGCCCGACAATCCCGCGGTTGCGCGGCTGACGGGCCTCTATCACAATCTGCTGCGCGACTGGGCCGTCACGTGACGCCGTAGTCCGATAATTCGTTTCGCCTTTCGACAAGATTGTCGGGCGCGATTAGGAATGTTGACCGACCAATGAAGGCGCCTCTCCCCAAGCTGCTGCAAATTCCCTCGACTGTCGCGTCGGTCACTGATTATGAGCCGCTCGCGCGCGACAGGATGACCGAGCAGGCATGGGCCTATCTTGCAGGCGGCGCGGCCGATGAGACGACGCTTGAAGAAAATTGCGCAGCCTATCGGCGTCTCTGGCTCCGCGCCCGCGTGCTGCAGGATTTGAGCGGCGGCGATACGAGGCTCGAACTTTTCGGCCGCATATTCGAATTCCCGATCCTCCTGGCGCCGGTCGCCTTCCAGACGATGTTCCATCCCGAAGGCGAGCGCGCGACGGCGCTCGCGGCCTCGGCGATGGGCGCCGGCATGGTGGTGAGCACACAGGCCAGCCTGCCGCTCGCGGACGTCGCGCGCGAGGCGACCGCGCCGCTGTGGTTCCAGCTCTATATTCAGCCCGATCGCGACTTCACCTTGGATCTTGTGCGCCGGGTCGAGACGGCGGGCTATCAGGCGCTGGTGGTGACGGTCGACGCGCCCGTGAGCGGCATGCGCAACCGCGAACAGCGCGCGGGCTTTTCGCTGCCACCCGGAGTCGAAGCGGTCAATCTGCGCGGCATGGCGCAGCCGTCGATGTATGTCGGCGCGCCGGGGGAGCCTGTCATTATGGGCGGCCCGCTGCTCGCATCGGCTCCGACCTGGAAGGACCTCGACTGGCTGCAGTCGATGACCAGACTCCCGGTGCTCGTCAAAGGCGTCATGACCGCGGAGGACGCTCGCCGCGCCGCCGCCATGGGGATCGACGGGGTCATCGTGTCGAATCATGGCGGCCGCGCGCTCGACTCACAGCCGGCGACGATCGACGTCCTGCCCGAAATCGCCGAGGCGGTCGGCGGCCGCGTCCCGCTTCTGGTCGACGGCGGGATTCGTCGCGGAAGCGATGTGTTCAAAGCCCTTGCGCTCGGCGCCAAAGCTGCTTTGATCGGTCGACCCTATGTCTATGGGCTCGCGGCGGCGGGCGCGATCGGCGTCTCTCATGTCCTGCATATTTTGCGCGCCGAGCTTGAAGTGACCATGGCGCTGATGGGTTGCCGGAACCTCGACGCCATTACCCCGGAATCGATCAGAAGATGAGCACGATCTTGTCGCAAGGGTCCATCTCGGCGAGTCCGAACCATAAATTATTTGACTCGATGTGCTTGTGAAATCGCTGATATTGGCTGCTTCAGCCGGCGAGACAAACCGATGGCGATGGAAACCGGCCGCTGACGGCGGCCCGCCGCTGGTCCGCCAAACCACGCCCGGCAAGCTGCCGCCCTTCATCCAGTCGCTCGTGCCGGAAGGCTGGCTAGAGTCTGTGCTGAAGGACCGCGACGAGCGCGCCCTGCTGCGTTCGGGCAAGCGGTACGCGTCCAGCATCGCCATCGTCGAGAAGCGCAGCGATCTTGCCAATCTGCCAGCCGACATCTTGCTGGCGCGGCCGGCCGACTTCTCCGATGCCGGCGTGTTCACCGGCCGCTATGCCGGTCCTGGCAGAGGCCATATCGAGGTTTGCGCGGGCGGAGACGCCGCGCCTCTTCGGTGTGCAGATCAAGGCGCCGATGTATCTCGATGCCGATGGCGTCCTGTCGCCGAGCACCGACAAGCCGTTCACACACATCCTGAAGCCAGCCGGCACAAGCGGCTTTGAAGCCTTACCCGTCATCGAATGGCAGGCGCTCGCGCTCGGCGGCGCTGCCGGTCTGGCGACACGGGCCACGGCCCTTGTGCCGATGCCTGATGACATGCCGCCGGCTCTGTTGGTCGAGCGTTTCGACATTCGCACGAGCACAACGGACACGCGCATGCTGGCGCTTGAGGATTTCACCTCGGTCCTTGGGGTGCCGACGGAAGCGAAATACGACGGCGCCATGGAACGGATCGCCCGCGGGCTGCGCCCGCTGTCAACGGCGCTGGAAGACGATGTGCTGCTGGCGCTGAAGCGCGCCCTGTTCGCGTGGCTGATCGCCGACGGCGACATGCATCTGAAGAACCTGGCGTTGCTGAAAATCGCGGAGCTCGGCAGCGACTGCTTCGAGTCCGTGCGGATGGCCCCGCTCTATGACGCTGTCACGACGTGGGTGTTTCCGCGTCTGGAACGGGACCGGATGGCGCTTAAGATCAACGGGAAGGACGACCGGCTGCGGCGCGCGGATTTCCGCGCATTCGCGGCAACCGCCGGAATCAAAGCATCAGACCGCGATGCGGGAATCGACGGCCTGCTGGCCGGATTACGGGGCGCGCTGGACAAGATTCAGGTTCTCGCGGCCGTGTCCGCCGATTCACCCGCTACCGGCGCCGCGGGGAAGATGCGGGAGCTGATTGCGGAGCGGCTGGACAGCTTCGCGTAGGATGTTCGGTCCAGCCGGATGAAATGGCATCTATATGTCGAAGATTCACTATGCAACGTTTGACGTAGGGCTGATCGGGATCGATCCAGATTATACCATCCATGTATCCGACCACCTCGCCGAGACAACCGGCAGCAAGTTTCACCTCCGCCTCTCGGCAGCTTGAGGCGGCTCGCAACCATATGATTACCCTTGATTCTATGCGGCTTCCCGCCAGTAAGAGAACAAAGCGTTCTCCATAGTGGGTCTCGCGATGTAACGGACCTCCGCTACCACCGATCCCCCCGACTGGATGGGCTGCGCTTCGCATTAGAGATATCCTTTGGTAAACAGGCTGCTCAGTCGGGAGGCACGTAGACAGAGGGACATGTCTCGTGGTCAGCGAGCTCGACACCTCCGCCGTGCTCGACTACTCGCTCGAAATACAACGCCGCGCACGACCGCTCCGGACCCACAGGCCAAATTCGCTCTCTTCGTCATGCGCTATTGAGGCGCAAAGCTGTGCTTTGCCGCCCGGCTGGCCTGCAGCCGACACTGACCTTCGTCGCATGTTCGCTCAGGAGCCAGCGTTGCAGTTCGGCGAGCGTAACGTCGGCCTCCTCGGCCATGCGCGCCCGCAAGGCCTGCTCAAAGGGAGCGAGCTTTTGCGCCGGTCCGCAGCCCGACGCGCGGGCGGTCGTCTCGCCCGTCGCGCGACGGCGCCCGAGCGCCTTGTATATGTAAGAAACGCTCACACGAAACAGCGCCGCCGCCGGATACGCTTGGCTCCCTCATAGCCGGAGCCAGGGCCGCTCTTCAGTGGCGAGCGCAATGTGCAGCTATCGATGATAACCTGCGTCGGCTCGTTTCCCCCAGAGGCCGGACGCAAATTAGAATTTGACATTGCGATTTCAATATCTACCCATAGCGTTTATTTGGAGGGAAGGATTGCACAGATGGGTTATTATGCTCATTCGATCCCGGATCGGCCCAAATCAGAATGGCAACAGCTTGCCGAACACCTCCGCTCGACGGCGGACCGCGCTAGCCAGAACGCGGAGAAATTCGGCGCCGGCCGTGCAGCGAAACTCGCTGGCCTGCTTCACGATTTGGGCAAATACACTCCGGAATTCCAAAAGCGGCTCGAGGGCGGCGACCCGGTCGATCACGCGACGGCGGGCGCAAGGGAGGCGATGACCCTCGCCACGCAGCCGCGCGACAAATTGATCGCCGAAATCGTCGCGCACGCTATCGCGGGGCATCACGCCGGCCTGCTGGACAGCGTCGGCGCGGCGTCGCTCGACGAGCGCGTCGGAAAAAAGCTCCACGCGCTCGATCCCGTCTGGCGTGAAGAGATCACGCCTGTCGCCGACGGCCTGACCAAACAGTCCTTCAAAGCCAGCGCGAGCAAGAAGACGCTCGCTTTTCAGTTGGCCTTCTTTGGCCGAATGATTTTCTCATGCCTCGTCGATGCGGATTTTCGCGACACCGAAGCTTTCTATGACCGCGCCGAGGGCCGCTCCAGCCCTCGCGAATGGACGACGCTGCCGGATATTGTCGATGCGTTGCGCGGCCGGTTCGACGAGCATATGGCGAAACTCGGCGCCCGTACGGAGGCGACGCCCGTCAATGCGTTGCGGGCGGAGGTTCTGGCGCATACGCGGAAGCAGGCGGACCTGCCGCGCGGACTCTTCACTTTGTCCGTGCCGACCGGCGGCGGAAAGACGCTGGCGTCGCTCGCTTTCGCGCTCGACCACGCCAAACGCCACGGCATGGAGCGCATCGTCTACGCCATCCCCTTCACCTCGATCATCGACCAGACGTCGACAATTTTTCGCGAGGTTCTGCAAGATCGGGGAGATATTGTCCTCGAGCATCATTCCTCCATCGACGAGGAGCGCAATCAGGATCGCTCCTCGCGTGAAAAGCTGAAACTGGCGATGGAGGATTGGGCCGCTCCCGTCATCGTCACCACCAATGTGCAGCTGTTCGAAAGCCTGCACGCCGACCGCCCCTCGCGTTGCCGCCGCCTGCACAATCTTGCGAACAGCGTGATCATCCTCGACGAGGCGCAGACCATTCCGCTGCACGTATTGCGCCCCTGCCTCGCGGCGCTCAACGAACTCGCGCTGAATTACGGCGCGACCATCGTGCTTTGCACGGCGACCCAGCCTGCCGTGCGGAAGGCGGATTTCGAGGATGGGCTGGATTTGCCGCTCGAGCGCGAACTCGCGCCCGATCCCACACGGTTGCACAGGCACTTGCAACGCGTTCGCGTCGAGAATTTCGGAGTCCTCGACAACGACGCGCTTGTCGGGCAGCTCGGTCAAACGTCGCAGGGCCTCGTCATCGTCAATAGCCGCGCCCATGCGCTGGCGCTGTATCGCAAGGCGCGAGACGCCGGGCTCGACGGCGCCGTTCATCTCTCGACGCGGCAATGCGCGGCGCATCGGCGAGAAATTCTTGCGCATGTGCGCGAGACGCTGAAGTCCGAAAAACCCTGCCGCGTCATCGCGACGTCGCTTGTCGAAGCCGGCGTCGATCTGGATTTCCCGCGCGTCTGGCGCGCCGAAGCGGGTCTCGATCAGATCGCGCAGGCGGCGGGGCGCTGCAACCGTGAGGGACAGCGCAAGATCGACGAAAGCATTGTCGGCATTTTTCAATCCCCCGATTTCCCGCCGCCGCGCGAGATCAGGCAGTTTGCCGAGGATATGAAGCGCGTGCGGCGCGACGACCTGCTCTCGCCCGAAGCGATCCGCGAATATTTCGGCGAGGTCTATTGGCGCAAAGGCAAAAAAGCGCTCGACAAATTCGACGTGATGGACGCCTGGCTGCTCGCATTGGACAAGCCGAATTTCAATTACCGCAGCGTCGGCCGGAGCTTTCGCATGATTGAGAGCGGCATGACGCCTGTCATCATTCCATGGGACGAGAAGGCGCAGGAAGCGGTGGACAATCTCCGTCTCGAAGCGATTCCATCTGGCCGGCTGGCGCGCCTTCTGCAACCCTACATCGTGCAAACGCCGCCCTCCGCGCGGCGACTGCTCCTGGAGAACGACCATGTCTCCTTTGTCCATCCCGAGCTGCGCGGCGATCAGTTCGCGGTGCTTAAGAGCGTCAACCTCTACAAGCCGGATGTTGGACTGCTATGGGAGGACGCCGATTATCTTTCAGAGGAAAACTGGTTGATCGGGTGAGCCTAACGGAATTTCGAGCAATGAAAATTGTTTACAGGGTAATTTGGCCAAACGGCAAGGTCTATATCGGCAGCGATTTGACCGACACGATCTCATACGTTGGAAGCCCCGACCCAAGACTGATAGCCCCCGACTTTCCGAGTCGATCAGCGCGCCGAGTGATGACTGTCACGCGCGAAATCCTGTGGGAGTCGAGCACCGCCATCGATTCCGAAGTCCGTCGCGAGGAAGTCGCACTCATCAAGGCGCACCGCTCTAATGATCCTGCGATTGGTTACAATCAATTTCCCATGCGGAAGACCGTCAAGAAAGCTGGATTATAAGGAGGTCTAAGCTTGTGTCCTACGGAATTAGTCTAAAAATCTCGGGCGATTACGCCTGTTTCACGCGCCCGGAGCTCAAGACCGAACGCGTCTCCTATGATGTGATGACCCCTTCCGCCGCGCGCGGCGTTCTGGAGGCCATCCATTGGAAACCGGCGATCCGCTGGGTGATCGACGCCATCCATGTGCTGGAGCCGATCCGCTTCGCGTCGATCCGTCGCAACGAGGTCGGCTCCAAGGCGCCCGCCGGCAAGATCGCGAGCGCGATGAAGCGCGGCTCCATCGAAGGGCTGCATCTTCATGTCGATGAGGATCGCCAGCAGCGCGCCGCCACCGTGCTGGTGAAGCCCGCTTATGTGATCGAGGCGCATTTCGACATGACGGCGCGGGCGGGCGCGGAAGACAGCGTCGGCAAACATCTCGACATGTTCAACCGCCGCGCCGCGCGTGGCCAATGTTTTCACCAGCCCTGCCTCGGCACGCGCGAATTCGTCGCGCAATTCGAGCTTCTGCCCGCCGACGCGCCCGCGCCGACGCCGAGCGCAAAGACAACGTCTCAGGGCTTCGGGACCCCGCGGGACCTCGGCCTGATGCTGTGGGACATCGACCACGCCGCGCCCGGGCGGCCCTCCATGTTCTTCAATGCGCGGCTGGAGGACGGCGTGATGCGCGTGCCGCCGCCGGCTTCGCCGGAGATCCGCCGATGAGCGTCCTCGCTTCGCTGGTCCAGGCCTATGAGCGGCTGCCGAACGCGCCGGCGCTCGGCTATTCGACCGAGAAGGTCGGCTTCGTCATATCGCTCGACGCCAATGGGCGCATCGCGCATCTTTCCGACCTGAGAATCGCGGACGGAAAAAAGCTGTCGCCGCGACCGATGCTCGTGCCGCAACCCGTCAAACGCACAGTCGCGGTCGCGTCCAATTCGTTCTGGGACAAGACATCCTATGCGCTCGGCGTGACGGCGAGCGAAGGCAAGCGCACGGCCGAAGAACACGCGAAGTTCGTCGCGCATCACGAGGAATTGCTCGCGGGCGCAACCGATGAAGGACTCGCGGCCTTTCTTGCGTTTTTGCGAGACTGGGGGCCCGAGCGTTTCGCCGAGCTCGGCTGGCCCGACGATCTGAAAGACCAGAACGTGGTCTTCGCTCTCGAAAGCGAACGCCGAAGCGGCGTCTATCTGCATGATCGTCCCGCCGCGAAGGAAGCGCTCGCGCGGATGACCGGCCAGAAGTCCGGCTCACCGCAAATCTGCCTGGTGACGGGGAAGCCCGGCCCCGTGGCGCGCCTGCATCCGTCGATCAAGGGCGTTTGGGGCGCTCAATCATCCGGCGCCGCCCTCATTTCCTTCAATCTCGACGCCTTCAAGTCCTATGGACACGAGCAAGGCGACAATGCGCCGGTCGGCGAATACGCCGCCTTCGCCTATACGACAGCGCTCAACCGCTTTCTCGAACGCGGCAGCGGACATCGCATTCAGGTTGGAGACGCGTCCACGGTCTTCTGGGCCGATTCGCGCGATGCGGTCGCGGCGGCGAGCGCGGAAAATCTGTTCCGCGAGATGATCGACCCGCAGACGTCCGAGGAAGCGGAGGCCGCCACGGCCGAGGAAGAACAGGCCGCCAATGCGGGCGCCGCGCGGCAGATCGCCGACAAATTACGGCGGCTGACCCAGGGCGAGCCCCTCGCCGATATCGAGCCGGCGCTGGCCAAGGGCGTGCGCTTTTATGTCCTCGGGCTCGCGCCCAACGCCGCGCGTCTTTCGGTGCGTTTCTATTTCGAGGGCGCCTTTGGCGAGCTGGCGGAAAGTTATCGCGCCTATGCAAGGGACATTGCGTTCGAGCCCACGCCGTCCTATGCGCGCACGCCGTCCATCGCGCGCTTTGCGCTGCGCACGGCTCCGGCGATGCGCGACAGAAACGGAAAAGTGAAATTCGACGCGGACGTCGTTTCCCCGCTCCTCGCCGGCGAACTGTTGCGCGCCGTTCTCACCGGCGCGCGCTTTCCCGCATCGCTGCTTTCAGTTCTGCTGATGCGCGTCCGCAGCGATCATTATATCGACCCGCTGCGCATCGCGCTCGTCAAGGCCGTCATCGTCCGCGCCATGCGCCTCAGAGGCGATTTGCCGAAGCGCGCCGATGGAACAGACATGGAGGATTATCTCATGCGATCCGATCCCGATGATCCCGATCCCGCGCGGCGGCTCGGGCGATTATTCGCCATCGTCGAACGCGCGCAAAGCGCGGCGCTCGGCGACAATATCAACGCCACCGTAGCGGACAAGTTTCTCGCCGCCGCTTCGGCGACGCCGGGGCGCGTCCTGCCGAACCTCATCCTCAATGCGCGCAACCATCACATCAAACGGCTGAGGAACGGCCATGCGGACGCCGATTGGATCAAGGACGCGGAGCATGCGCGCAAGGTCGCGAATGGTCTCGACGCCAGGATCGGACGGCTCGTCGCGGCGTTTGAACGCTTTCCGATGCAGCACTCGCCCGAAGAGCAGGGACGCTTCTTGATCGGCTATTACCAGGAGCGCTGGGGCCGATCCGGAGACGCGGCCAAAGACGCCGATATCGACGACGATTTTGACGCTTCAGACAAGGAATGACAGCCGTGATCGCGATTCAGAACCGCTATGAATTCGTTTATCTGTTCGACATCGTCAACGGGAATCCCAATGGCGACCCCGACAGCGGCAACATGCCCCGGCAGGACCTCGACACCCAGCGCGGGCTCGTGACCGATGTGGCGCTGAAGCGCAAGATTCGCAACTATGTCGATCTCGCGAAAGGAGGCGCGTCGCCTTTCGCCATCTACATGCAGGAAAAGGCTGTCCTGAATCGCAAGCACAAAGAGGCATACGCCGCTCTTGGTCTAAAAGACGAGACCGAAAAGCCCTCGAAGGAGGAAATCAAGGAAGCGAAAGCCAAAGCGCATGAAATTACGCGCTGGATGTGCGATCAGTTTTTCGACATTCGAACATTCGGCGCCGTCATGACGACGGAAGTCAACGCCGGACAGGTACGAGGGCCCGTACAGCTCGGCTTCGCGCAATCGATCGACGCCGTGGTTCCGCAAGAGATCACGATCACGCGGTCCTCCGTCACCAATGAGAGGGACGCGGACAAGGAGCGCACCATGGGGCGCAAATATATCGTGCCCTATGGGCTTTATCGCTGCCACGGCTTCGTCTCCGCAAACCTGGCCGGCGACGAGACCAAAGGCACGGGATTTTCGCAGGACGACCTCGACCTCCTGTTTGAAGCGCTCGCCAATATGTTCGAGCATGATCGTTCCGCCGCCCGCATGGAAATGAATGCGAAAAAGCTGATCGTCTTCAAGCACGAGTCGCGCATGGGCAATGCGCCGGCGCAAAAACTGTTCGATCTCGTCAATGTGAAATTGGCGGATGGCGCCGCATTGCCGCGGCGTTTTTCCGACTATGTCGTGACGATCGATCGCGCAGCGCTGCCGAATGGCGTTGAAATCATCGAGAAATTCTGATGGACGAGACGCCCTCGGCGCAGTCTCAGCCTTCCGAGATCGACGACCCCATCCCGCTATCCGCACTCCAGCACGCTGTCTACTGCCTGCGTCAGGCGGCGCTGATTCACGTCGAGCGGCTGTGGGAGGAGAACCGTTTCACCGCGGAGGGGCGAGTGCTGCATGCGGCGGTCGATCGTCAGGGGCAACGCTACTCGCGCGGCGTGCGGCGCGTCTCCGCGCTTCCGCTATCGTGTCGGCGCCTGCAACTCGCGGGCGTCGCCGATCTCGTCGAATATCACAAGTCCGAAGCCGGAGAGATTCCCTATCCGGTCGAATATAAGCGCGGAAAGCCGAAGCTCCACCGCGCGGACGAGGCGCAGCTCTGCGGGCAGGCGCTTTGTCTCGAAGAAATGACCGGGCTCTCCATTCCCGAAGGCGCGTTGTTCTACGAACAGACCCGTCGCCGCGTCGTCGTGCGCTTCGACGTGGAATTGCGAACGCTTACGGAAAGAGTCGCGCGAGAGCTGCGCGAGACGATCCTTAGCGGCGTCACGCCGCCCGCAATATACGAAAAGCGCAAATGCGATCCCTGTTCCCTGATCGAGCTGTGCCGTCCCAGGATCGCCGGACGTTCGGCGAAAGCCTGGCGAGATCGTGAGATCGACAAACTCCTGAGCGAAGCGCAGGGCGGCTGAAGCATGAAGAAGCTGCTGAACACGATTTACGTCACATCGGAGGGCGCCGCCCTGAGCAAGGATGGCGAGAATCTCGTTGTTCAGATCGAGGGCGAAGAGCGCGCCCGCGCGCCATTCCACATGATCGCTTCGGTGGTGGCGTTCGGCGCCGTGCTGCTGACGCCGCCCTTGCTGCAAGCCTGCGCGGCCCGTGGAATAACTGTGGTATTGCTCGACCGGAACGGCCGGTTCCAGGCCCGGGTCGAGGGACCGACGTCCGGAAACGTGCTGCTGCGTCGTCAGCAATATCGGGCGAGCGAACGGCCGGAAGCGATCGTCAGGAGTTTCGTCGCCGGCAAGGTCGCGAATCAGCGCGCCGTTCTTCAGCGCGCATTGCGCGACTACGGAGAGGAAACGCAAATGTCGGCAAAAGCGGCGATCGAAGCGGCGATTGCGCGGCTCGGCGGCATTCTCCGGAGCGTCCAGATATCCACGAGCGACGTGAATGCGCTGCGCGGCGCGGAGGGCGAGGCGGCTCAGCTCTATTTCGGCGTGTTCGGGTATTTGATCCGCTCCCCCGACCCCGCCATCGTTTTTCGCGGACGCTCCCGCCGACCGCCGCTCGATCCGATGAATGCGCTCCTTTCCTTTCTCTACACGCTTCTCACGCATGACTGCCGCAGCGCGGCCGAGACCGTCGGACTCGATCCGGCAGTCGGATTCCTGCACAGGGACCGACCCGGACGCCCGAGCCTCGCCCTCGATCTTATGGAGGAGATGCGGCCTGCCCTCGTCGACCGGCTCGCTCTCTCTCTGGTTAACCGTCGGCAAATCCGCATTCAGGATTTTCGAACGGAAGACAATGGCGCCGTCTTGCTGAACGACGACTGCCGCAAGACGGTTTTGTCCGCTTGGCAGGAGCGCAAGAAGACCGAACGCCGGCATCCATTTCTGGACGAAACCGCGCCGCTTGGCCTCGCCCCGTTCCTCCAGGCGCAATTATTAGCGCGTCATCTGCGCGGAGATCTGGACGCCTACCCGCCCTGGTTCTGGAAATAGGCCTATGCTGGTCCTCGTAACATATGACGTTCGAACGTCGGAACCCGGCGGCGCGAAGCGCTTGCGCCGGGTCGCCAAGGCATGCCAGGATTTTGGACAACGCGTGCAATATTCGGTTTTCGAGATCGAAGTCGACCCGGCGCAATGGACGGCGTTGCGGGCGCGCCTCGAAGCCCTGATCGATCCGAAATGCGACAGCCTTCGTTACTATTTTCTCGGCGCGAATTGGCGCCGGCGGGTCGAGCATGTGGGAGCGAAGCCGGCCGCCGATTTCGACGCGCCGCTCATTATTTGAGCCGCGCGCTCGATGTTGGATGCAAGCGCCAATTTCCATCTCATCCAAGGCGCGCGAACCGGTAGCGCGCCCCGGAGCTCCGCAGGTTTCGCGCAGCACATAAGCACATATTTCTGCACGACATTTCTCTTCACGGCGGGCGAAGCGCCTCGAGATTTGCCGAGATCCAGGAGCGGTTCGCGCAAAACTGGAACTTTCCGAATGCGTGTCAAGGAATTAGGATCAAACCGTCGCGCCTTTCACGGGCGCGTGGATCGAAACTGTGGCGAGTTACGCCACGGCCTGTCGCCGTACTGGTCGCGCCTTTCACGGGCGCGTGGATCGAAACACGTCGTCTTTCGTCAGTTCTGGCACTTATGCCCCCCGTCGCGCCTTTCACGGGCGCGTGGATCGAAACACGTTATGGGCGATGATCAGATCGGCGCCGGCAAGTCGCGCCTTTCACGGGCGCGTGGATCGAAACAACGATCGACTTGGAAGCGCTCCGCAAATCCCTTGTCGCGCCTTTCACGGGCGCGTGGATCGAAACTGCGTATAAAGATCGTGTCAGGCAATTCCGCCTGAGTCGCGCCTTTCACGGGCGCGTGGATCGAAACCATTAGCCGCCGGCGCTCGTCGAAATAATCCGCGTCGCGCCTTTCACGGGCGCGTGGATCGAAACCGCTGACTGCGATCGAAAGAGCGATGTTGCTGCAACGTCGCGCCTTTCACGGGCGCGTGGATCGAAACGCCGCGACGAGCGCCCGCTGGCGCGGCCCCTGCCTGTCGCGCCTTTCACGGGCGCGTGGATCGAAACGACCGACGGCGGCGGCGCGTCATCGGCATGCGCGGGTCGCGCCTTTCACGGGCGCGTGGATCGAAACCTTGCCGCCGTTGGCCCGAATCCATCCGCAGACGCGTCGCGCCTTTCACGGGCGCGTGGATCGAAACACCAGATCATCCACCAGAGAGGCCGCCGCGCGGGACGTCGCGCCTTTCACGGGCGCGTGGATCGAAACCGACAATGCTATAGGGCGGCCACAATCGCCGCGAGTCGCGCCTTTCACGGGCGCGTGGATCGAAACATAATCGGCGAGCCCCAGGCGCCAGCCGCCTTCGTCGCGCCTTTCACGGGCGCGTGGATCGAAACCAGTTCACGCTCATTGAAGCACCTGCACTTCGACGTCGCGCCTTTCACGGGCGCGTGGATCGAAACGCCTTGCTGAGCGCGGCCTGCGGGGGCGTGCCAAAGTCGCGCCTTTCACGGGCGCGTGGATCGAAACACCATGCAGCGCTACTTGGACGGCAAGACGCTTGCCGTCGCGCCTTTCACGGGCGCGTGGATCGAAACTTCAACAGCTCGGCTACCTGCAAGCCGTGCTCGAGTCGCGCCTTTCACGGGCGCGTGGATCGAAACTGGTGCGGGCGGAGCGTGATAATGTCGTCGCCAACGTCGCGCCTTTCACGGGCGCGTGGATCGAAACCTTCTCCCAACCTTTCGAGAAGGTCTTGTCGCTGGTCGCGCCTTTCACGGGCGCGTGGATCGAAACCCGCACAATCTCATGCTTCGCCTCGACGATTGGGTCGCGCCTTTCACGGGCGCGTGGATCGAAACGCCGGTGACGGAATCCAGTTCGACGCCGTGAAGCGCGTCGCGCCTTTCACGGGCGCGTGGATCGAAACTGCTTGGCGATGCTGGCCGCGCGGGACGCAATCTCGTCGCGCCTTTCACGGGCGCGTGGATCGAAACATTATAGCCATATTCGCGTTGGCATGACGCCGCGGTCGCGCCTTTCACGGGCGCGTGGATCGAAACACGCGCTGGGAGCGCCGGCTCGAATTCCATTTCGGGTCGCGCCTTTCACGGGCGCGTGGATCGAAACAAGCAGGCGGCCGGAACAATCCGCGCCGATGCTGAGTCGCGCCTTTCACGGGCGCGTGGATCGAAACACCTACACGGCCGCGATGCAGGCCGCCGACTTCGGTCGCGCCTTTCACGGGCGCGTGGATCGAAACGACGGCGACGGGAGCAATCGGTCGGATCAATTCGGTCGCGCCTTTCACGGGCGCGTGGATCGAAACATCCGATCGGCGGCATGGTGAAAGCTTTCTACCAGTCGCGCCTTTCACGGGCGCGTGGATCGAAACATCCGATCGGCGGCATGGTGAAAGCTTTCTACCGTCGCGCCTTTCACGGGCGCGTGGATCGAAACCACATGCACGAACTCGGCTTCAACATGCTCGTCGGCGTCGCGCCTTTCACGGGCGCGTGGATCGAAACTATGTCTACCGCGACGAAATGGTCAACAACGGCACGTCGCGCCTTTCACGGGCGCGTGGATCGAAACATGTGTGATAATATGCATAAATTATCGCTAACCGGTCGCGCCTTTCACGGGCGCGTGGATCGAAACGCACATAGCTTGCTCGCGAAGAATGTCAGCATCCGCGTCGCGCCTTTCACGGGCGCGTGGATCGAAACCATCCTGCCCGCGATTGCAAGCTACATCGACATCGTCGCGCCTTTCACGGGCGCGTGGATCGAAACGACGCGACGGCACGTCGCCTCCAAGGCGTTTGGGTCGCGCCTTTCACGGGCGCGTGGATCGAAACGTCGCGTCGCGGAGCTTGGCGCGATCCCTGTCTTGTCGCGCCTTTCACGGGCGCGTGGATCGAAACCCCATAAGTTCCATTCGCCCGAAAAGTCTGCGCTTTGTCGCGCCTTTCACGGGCGCGTGGATCGAAACACGCTCAAACAACAGATAGTTGTTTTTCGATATGGTCGCGCCTTTCACGGGCGCGTGGATCGAAACGACAAGCGAGCGACAGTCGCGGATAACGGCTGTGAGGTCGCGCCTTTCACGGGCGCGTGGATCGAAACGCCCGAAAAGTCTGTGCTGTCGTTTCGCGCTTGGCAAGTCGCGCCTTTCACGGGCGCGTGGATCGAAACCTCAGATGGTGTGAACAGGGAGACGAAGCGGAGAGTCGCGCCTTTCACGGGCGCGTGGATCGAAACAACATGGACCCGCTCTGGGCCGATGCGAATATCGTCGCGCCTTTCACGGGCGCGTGGATCGAAACACACCGGCCGGATGACGGCACGGGCGACGTCATGTCGCGCCTTTCACGGGCGCGTGGATCGAAACTCCGGCGCAGGGCGCGACCTGGCGCGACGCGCCGAGTCGCGCCTTTCACGGGCGCGTGGATCGAAACCGTTGAGCGTCACATGAAGATGACCGCCTTTTCCAGTCGCGCCTTTCACGGGCGCGTGGATCGAAACTATGTAAGGGGCGCCGCTCTGCACGCCGACCGCGAGGTCGCGCCTTTCACGGGCGCGTGGATCGAAACCCAGCTTCCTTGAGGATGCTTTCCTCGCTGACGTCGCGCCTTTCACGGGCGCGTGGATCGAAACATACTGACCATCAGGATCAGGCACAGAACGCTTAGGTCGCGCCTTTCACGGGCGCGTGGATCGAAACAGGGAGAGGGCAGGGTAGTCGCCCAGGGTGATCGTCGCGCCTTTCACGGGCGCGTGGATCGAAACGACGCGCTCTTTGAGGAGACCGAGAATCCAAAATGGGTCGCGCCTTTCACGGGCGCGTGGATCGAAACACCGTCACCGCCGGCTGCGCGAAAAACTTTCCGAGTCGCGCCTTTCACGGGCGCGTGGATCGAAACAATAGAGATCATAATGCCGAACACAACCAATCTCGGTCGCGCCTTTCACGGGCGCGTGGATCGAAACCTCGTAATCCGAGCGCGCGCCGCCATGGGGCGGCGTCGCGCCTTTCACGGGCGCGTGGATCGAAACGAGGCGGCCTTGTTCGAGATTGGCCGCCGCCGTGAGTCGCGCCTTTCACGGGCGCGTGGATCGAAACCTGCGTATCGACATAGAAGGCCGCCCCGTCAAAAGGTCGCGCCTTTCACGGGCGCGTGGATCGAAACTGGCCAGGGCGTTTTCATGCGGGCAAGCGCGTGGTCGCGCCTTTCACGGGCGCGTGGATCGAAACTCGATATTCATTCGTGCCGTTGGCCGATCGGAGAGGTCGCGCCTTTCACGGGCGCGTGGATCGAAACAGCGCAAAGGTACGGCGCGGCGGCGTCGTCTATCGTCGCGCCTTTCACGGGCGCGTGGATCGAAACGCTCGTGTCGCGCGATCGCGCTGTCTACGGCGCAGGTCGCGCCTTTCACGGGCGCGTGGATCGAAACTTGGTATCGCCCCCGCCCCGGCTTCTGCGCCGACAGTCGCGCCTTTCACGGGCGCGTGGATCGAAACATCGCTGACAATCCTGAAGAATATCTTTGCCTCGCGTCGCGCCTTTCACGGGCGCGTGGATCGAAACTTCGCCGGCATCGGCGTTTGGTCCTACGCACTCAGGTCGCGCCTTTCACGGGCGCGTGGATCGAAACGGATAAAACGCCGTCGACGTCGCGCGGCAATGTTGGTCGCGCCTTTCACGGGCGCGTGGATCGAAACGGCGCGGGCACGGTCGGTTTGTGGTTTTTGATGGGTCGCGCCTTTCACGGGCGCGTGGATCGAAACTATGTAAGGGGCGCCGCTCTGCACGCCGACCGCGAGTCGCGCCTTTCACGGGCGCGTGGATCGAAACAGGGTCGTCGTCGAACGGTTGAGGACTGACAACATGGTCGCGCCTTTCACGGGCGCGTGGATCGAAACTGGCCAAGTGTAGCTCGAAATATCAGACCATTTTGTCGCGCCTTTCACGGGCGCGTGGATCGAAACGTTGCATCCTGCCCCTGAGAGCCCGAGGCGCGGCGTCGCGCCTTTCACGGGCGCGTGGATCGAAACAACAATTATCAGGCAGCAATTGAGATCAACCCTGGTCGCGCCTTTCACGGGCGCGTGGATCGAAACGCCGCCTCTGTGGAGAGCGAAGCCGCTCAACTCGCGTCGCGCCTTTCACGGGCGCGTGGATCGAAACGCACAGTCGGTCGCCGCCGCGACATTTCCGAACCGTCGCGCCTTTCACGGGCGCGTGGATCGAAACTTCTCCAAGTCGGACAAGAAGTTCAACCCGAGCGGGTCGCGCCTTTCACGGGCGCGTGGATCGAAACGGCCAGATTGCCAATCCCTCCGACATTTGGGAGCAGTCGCGCCTTTCACGGGCGCGTGGATCGAAACCTTTTGCGGGCTGTTCGACGGTCACTTGCTGTCTCGTCGCGCCTTTCACGGGCGCGTGGATCGAAACAAGCCCGTCGGCGGCAAGCCGAAAAGCGTTCTGCGTCGCGCCTTTCACGGGCGCGTGGATCGAAACAGCCGCCGGCAGTCTTTCTGACAGGGGTGATTCGGTCGCGCCTTTCACGGGCGCGTGGATCGAAACTCCTGGTCGCGGCCGCGTCTCACCGCGGCGGCGAGTCGCGCCTTTCACGGGCGCGTGGATCGAAACTCCAAACGTTTGTTGGCCAGAACAAGCGCCGCGCGCGTCGCGCCTTTCACGGGCGCGTGGATCGAAACCCGTGAGCGTGGACGGGATTACTATTCTTGGCGACGGTCGCGCCTTTCACGGGCGCGTGGATCGAAACTATGTAAGGGGCGCCGCTCTGCACGCCGACCGCGAGGTCGCGCCTTTCACGGGCGCGTGGATCGAAACACGCTTAGGTATCCCTAACGGTTAGGGTTACTGGGTCGCGCCTTTCACGGGCGCGTGGATCGAAACTACCAGAGGCTACAAACCATGTCATGGCATTCCGAGTCGCGCCTTTCACGGGCGCGTGGATCGAAACGCCTCGTCGTAGGCGGCAACGTCCGCCGCATCCTGTCGCGCCTTTCACGGGCGCGTGGATCGAAACCCGGCCCAGGCGTCGACATGGCGCGACGGCGCCAAGTCGCGCCTTTCACGGGCGCGTGGATCGAAACGGCGATGCGGGCGAACGGCGCCAGCACCGCCCTCGTCGCGCCTTTCACGGGCGCGTGGATCGAAACTCGGCCGTCGCGTCGATCGAGGCGCGCAGTTGGGTCGCGCCTTTCACGGGCGCGTGGATCGAAACACCGAATCACCCCTGTCAGAAAGACTGCCGGCGGCGTCGCGCCTTTCACGGGCGCGTGGATCGAAACCTGAGTTGGTCCGCATCGACCAAGTGACAGGAGGGTCGCGCCTTTCACGGGCGCGTGGATCGAAACATTCCCCAAGACCGAAGGCGGAAAGAACGCCGCCGTCGCGCCTTTCACGGGCGCGTGGATCGAAACATGGCTAGGTTATCGGGCGTCACGCCGATGAAGAGTCGCGCCTTTCACGGGCGCGTGGATCGAAACGGCGCCTATGGCTCGATGTATCGCCCCGACGATGTCGCGCCTTTCACGGGCGCGTGGATCGAAACATGGGAGACGGCTCCTGGAAGCGTCTGGGCGATGGTCGCGCCTTTCACGGGCGCGTGGATCGAAACGTCCGCACGATGTCGTTCTCGGGCAGACCGTCGTGTCGCGCCTTTCACGGGCGCGTGGATCGAAACGATGAGTGTCGCGGGCGATGAGCGCCATGCCGGGGTCGCGCCTTTCACGGGCGCGTGGATCGAAACCCGATTATCTCGGCGAGCATCTGCGCGAGGCGGCGGTCGCGCCTTTCACGGGCGCGTGGATCGAAACATGCGATCCAGTGCGGCGGCTCGCTGATCGACAGGTCGCGCCTTTCACGGGCGCGTGGATCGAAACTCCCGCCGGCGCCGGTCGCTCCTGTTGAAGAGCCGTCGCGCCTTTCACGGGCGCGTGGATCGAAACTGTTGCGCGAGCGCCTGGGCGCGCTTCGTCATGTCGTCGCGCCTTTCACGGGCGCGTGGATCGAAACGAGTTGAGCGCTAAAGCAAGGCACGTGCCAAGAAGTCGCGCCTTTCACGGGCGCGTGGATCGAAACCTTGACGATCGGGTGAGCGCCGTCTTCGGGAATCTCGTCGCGCCTTTCACGGGCGCGTGGATCGAAACTTCGCGGCGTTGGTGTTTGCGATGATCCATGCTTGGTCGCGCCTTTCACGGGCGCGTGGATCGAAACCGCGACAAGGTGAAATTCACCTATGAGCGCCTGCGTCGCGCCTTTCACGGGCGCGTGGATCGAAACTGGCCTCCGGCAGGGCGAGGAGAAGCCCGGTCAGTCGCGCCTTTCACGGGCGCGTGGATCGAAACAGTCATCGTCTCTCTCCATTTCTATCTGTCATCATGTCGCGCCTTTCACGGGCGCGTGGATCGAAACGCGTCTCGACAGGCGAGGTCTTCGAGGTTTCGGCGTCGCGCCTTTCACGGGCGCGTGGATCGAAACTCGACAATCTTTTCATCGAAGACGACGAGATCACGTCGCGCCTTTCACGGGCGCGTGGATCGAAACATGCCCCTGACGCTACGCGCGGGCCGATCCCGAAGTCGCGCCTTTCACGGGCGCGTGGATCGAAACTCGCATGGTTTGGCGCCGAGCCCTGCGATCTCCAGTCGCGCCTTTCACGGGCGCGTGGATCGAAACCCTGACAAAGGCCCGCGAGGCCTATGGCGACGCGCGTCGCGCCTTTCACGGGCGCGTGGATCGAAACCCGCAAGTTCATCGGCGAAGGCGAGAACAGCGTCATCGTCGCGCCTTTCACGGGCGCGTGGATCGAAACATCTCGACCAGCGCCGCCTTGCACATGTCGAGAGTCGCGCCTTTCACGGGCGCGTGGATCGAAACGCATAATCAATAAGTCGGAACATGCCAAACCATGCGTCGCGCCTTTCACGGGCGCGTGGATCGAAACATCGTGTGCTCCTGAACGGATGCGGCGGCGAGCGCCTCGTCGCGCCTTTCACGGGCGCGTGGATCGAAACACCATGGGCGCAACGACGTTGTAGACGATCGGGAGTCGCGCCTTTCACGGGCGCGTGGATCGAAACATTCCATGGGCCGGAAACCAGACACGCCGCAGAGTCGCGCCTTTCACGGGCGCGTGGATCGAAACGACGACGTGCTGACAAGCATCGAAAAGATGGCGGGTCGCGCCTTTCACGGGCGCGTGGATCGAAACATCGTCGAAGCGTCCGCCAATGGCTGGGCATGGGTCGCGCCTTTCACGGGCGCGTGGATCGAAACTCCCCCGCCGCGCTCGACCGCATCTACGGCGCGCGGTCGCGCCTTTCACGGGCGCGTGGATCGAAACGCGATCGAGGCCAAAACGCTCGAGGACGAGCTGCGTCGCGCCTTTCACGGGCGCGTGGATCGAAACACCGTGAAGATGCTCGGAAGCGGCGATGTATGCGGGTCGCGCCTTTCACGGGCGCGTGGATCGAAACCCGGCGGTGTTGAACTCGGCCGCCATGGGCGACGGTCGCGCCTTTCACGGGCGCGTGGATCGAAACGTGCTTGATGCGGAGCGTTTCGAGCGCGCGAAGAGTCGCGCCTTTCACGGGCGCGTGGATCGAAACTCTCAGGTCGCGCAAAAGCTGCGCGGCATGGAACGGTCGCGCCTTTCACGGGCGCGTGGATCGAAACGGGCGCCGAAATCATCGACGTGGGGCTGTCCGCCGTGTCGCGCCTTTCACGGGCGCGTGGATCGAAACTTCGACCCATTCCGAGACCTTGCCCCAGCCCTGCGCGTCGCGCCTTTCACGGGCGCGTGGATCGAAACAGAACGGCGTGGTTGTCGGCCTGAAGATCATAAAGTCGCGCCTTTCACGGGCGCGTGGATCGAAACACTCGGGGCGGTTCATGGCGGTTGA
>Ga0123398_1083229_pt1 | contig 25432 bp, 24 predicted proteins | sample T5LHNO3metaT_FD_89926 | JGI IMG/M metagenome (GOLD analysis project Ga0123398, IMG submission 89926) | Methane-oxidizing artificial microbial communities from Washington, USA to study methane cycling - T5-LHNO3 metaT (Metagenome... | ecosystem: Engineered > Modeled > Simulated communities...
CTACAAAAGCTTGAAAGAAAATGATCGCGTTAGCTTTGACGTGACTGATGGACCAAAAGGCAAACAAGCCTCAAACATCCAAAAAGCTTAAGTAAACTAGTTTACTTATAGCCTTTAAAAGACCCGTAAGGGTCTTTTTTTATATCGGCAATCATTGCAGCAGCCATTGGGAAATGATTGATAGGTTATTTGATGTAATATTTAAAGATATTTAATCATGCCTGAAAATAAGCTAACGAAGCTTAAGTTTTAAAATGATCAGTTTTAAATGGTTTTTTGTACTTTTTCATTGATTTCCACTTGTTCTAGCGCCAATAGCACCTTCAGGTCTTGCCGTCCTTTTTCCGCTAAACTCACTATCGCGCTCATGTCGTTTCTGATTTTACGAGTGGCTTCAAGTTGTTCTAAGTCATGTTTTTCAAAGTGGTTGATAATTTTTGTTGCAGCACTTGCGGGCTCGCCTATGGCTATTAGCGCCTGTTTGGCGGCGATTAGCGAAGAATAAAAAGTTTCACGTATTGGATCAAATCCTACATCACGCAAATCAAATGCATCGGTTCTACTGCGTGCTCTAATCACCACTGCTACATTGGGCCAACGTTCTTTTACCAATTTTGCAATTTCGAGCGTTGCAATTGGGTCATCAATAGAGACCACAAGTAGTTTTGCGGAGGCTATGCCGGCTTCTTCTAATAAGTCTAATCTGGATGCGTCACCATAATAGCAACGCCAGCCAAACTCGCGCATTAAGTCGATTTGATTGGGATCGTTGTCTATTATCGTTGCGGTAACGCCTTTGGCAAGTAGCACTCGGCCAACGATCTGTCCGAAACGGCCAAACCCTGCAATGATGACGCCATTATTTTCATCAATGCTGTCTTTTGGCCTCTCGCTGCATTGCAAGCTTAGAAAACGGTCGTAAAGCAATAGCAGCAGGGGTGTAAGCAACATAGATACCGCAACGATCGCATTAAGAATGTTGTAGGTTTCTCGCGGGATGGTATTTTGCGTCAGTGCAACACCAAAAATCACAAAGGCAAATTCACCTATTTGAGAAAGTGCGATGGCAAATAATAGCGAATCCTTAAAATTGAGCTTAAATAATCGACCTAGCCCAATCAGAATAGCCATTTTAGTTATTACTATTAATAATGCAAATCCGAAAATAATTAGGGGAGAATTGGCGAGTAATGACATGTCAACGGACATGCCGACAGCAATAAAAAATAGACCGAGCAATAGACCTTTTACGGGCTCAATATCCAATCTTAGTTCATAGCGGTATTCTGAATCTGCTAGCAAAACGCCAGCGAGAAACGTGCCAAGCGCCATTGAAAGTCCAACGGATTGCATGGCAAGCGCAACGCCAATAACGAGTAATAATGAGAATGCGACAAAAATTTCACGAACGCCTGTTTGAGCCACGATGCGCATAATGGGTCTTAATAGCGTTTGGCTAGCAAAAATGATGGCTGCAATCATCGCAATGGCTTTTGCGATTGCCCATATATCGAAATCGGATTGCGCAGCACTCGGCGCAATGAATGCCAGAATCATGAATAATGGAATGACAGATAAATCTTGAAATAGAAGCGTTGCGAATGATGCTTGTCCGCCAGGAGTAGCCAGTTGCTTTTTTTCTGTGAGCGAAGTTAAACCAATGGCGGTTGAGGACATCGCGACACCCATACCAATCACGATCGCAACAGGCCAGCTTAAATTCATCATATGAGTGACAATGGTCACTAACGCCACTGTGCTAACAACTTGCAAGCCACCTAATCCGAATAAAATCTTGCGCAACTCCCATACCTTTTTGGACTCTAATTCTAAACCGATCAGAAATAACATCAGCACCACACCAAACTCAGCAAAGTGAAGCACATGTTCGGGATCAGAGATGAGCTTAAGTGCGTAAGGGCCGATTAATATGCCGGCTAGTAAATATCCTAGAACGGAGCCTAGGCCGAGACGCTTGAATATAGGTACGATTAGAATAGCGGATGAAAGGTATATGACCGCTTGAACCAGAAAATTTGACGAATCCATGTGTGCCTAAAAAGTAATAATGTTTTAATATGAATGAGCGATTATATCGATATAGCCTACGCTATAAATAGTAGCAGCCTGATTGTAAGTGGGTTGAAATAAATGATTTTGAGGGTTAAGTTTTTATTTTCTGTGGTAATAATGAGGTAAATGATGAAAAAAATTAAAAGTATTCACACTCATAATGGTGAGCATTGGGTTGGCGATGGTTTTCCGGTTAAGAATATTTTTTCTTATAGCAATCAGGCGTTAATGCAAGATTTGAGTCCATTTCTATTGCTTGATCATGCTGGCCCGGCAACTTTTACGCCAACAGAAAAAAGGCGCGGTGTGGGACAACATCCGCATCGCGGTTTTGAGACGGTGACCATTGTGTATGAGGGTGAGCTTGAACATCAGGACTCTGCTGGTAATGGCGGCAAAATTGGTGCTGGTGATGTACAGTGGATGACGGCGGCGGCGGGTATCCTGCATGAAGAATATCACTCACAAAGGTTTGCGAAAGAGGGTGGGATTTTGCATATGGCACAACTGTGGGTGAATTTGCCAGCTAAAGATAAATTAGCAGAACCGAGATATCAAACAGTTTTAAATGCATCCATTCCTAGTATTAAGTTAGCCAATGACAGTGGAGCTTTGCGTATCATTGCCGGTGAATATCAGGGTGAAAAAGGACCATCAAAAACCTTTACGCCAATGAATGTGTGGGATATTCAATTAAATGCAGGGAAAACATTAGATTTGGAGCTTCCCGAAGGGCAGACTGCGGCTTTGGTCGTTTTACAAGGGACCGTTAAGATAAATGACACGGATAGTGTCAGCGAAAATAAATTTGTGATTTTTGAGCGTGAGGCTGGCACGATTAAATTGGCGGCAGACGCAGATTCTATTATCTTATTTTTAGGTGGTGCACCATTAAACGAACCTGTAGTGGCCTATGGGCCATTTGTCATGAATACGCAGGGTGAAATAAAACAGGCCGTTAGTGATTATCAGCAAGGTTTATTTGGTTAATATTTTCATGCCGAATTTTAACTTTCGGCTAAAATAGCCATATGTTACGTATTCTTGCGTAATGTTTCTGAAAAGCATTCATGTATGAATATAGTTACTCCATACTATCCGCTATCGTTTTCAAAATGATCATTAACCAATGAGTTTACCTATTATGGGCATAAAAACTGCGCACATGCCTTTTTCACATATTGAGCAACAAGCACAATCTTGGAAAGATAATGTGTTGGGGGCTATCTGTTTTTGCGAGCCTTTATCAGACAATAACATTGCGGAAGTGGCGGAATTCCCAACTATTCAGTTACATGCGCCTATTCTGGATGGCGCTGATTTTTCCAGCGAAATATGGTTAAGTAAGCCAGTTTTGCCGCAGTGTAAATCCTTAAGAAGTGGCTTGCACAGTGCAATTCAATATAGATTTAATGACGAATTGTTGTTTGGCGTCATTTGCGTGCCAGAACTGAATTCTTTGCAAAGTGCCACAGAGTCTGCGTATAACCAGATATTCGCGTTGATGGAGGAACAGGATTATCCATATATTTACCGCTTTTGGAATTACATGGCAGATATTAATGGCGTCGACAATGGCTTAGAGCGTTATCGTCAATTTAATGTGGGGCGCAAAGATGCATTTTCAGCCTGCGATGCTAAAATTGCCAATCAGTTACCAGCCGCTTGTGCTTTAGGTTTGGCTGATGGGCCGCTGACCATTGCTTTTCTGTTGGGACGTCAAAGGCCAGTTGCCATAGAAAACCCACGGCAAATCAATGCTTATGAATACCCGGAGGAGTATGGCCCACGCACACCGAGTTTTTCGCGTGCAACTTTGTTGCATAGTGACCAAGACGCCTTATTATTCATATCAGGTACGGCTAGTATCGTTGGACATGTAACGCAACATCCGCTGGATGTATTAGCTCAAACGAGAGAAACACTTGTGAATCTGGAGGCTGTCATTGCCGAAGCTAATCGCATGATAGGGAAAAGTAAGTTTAATCTGCACGATATTTATTTCAGGGTATATATTCGTCACGTGGCCGATTTATCTTTGGTGCGAGATGAGATGCAACGCTACATTGGGGGCACAATAAGGGCTGTTTTTGTACAGGCAGATATATGTCGCCAGGATTTATTGTTGGAAATTGAAGCAACTGCAGGGCATACGCTGGCACTTTCAAGCACATCATGAACATAAAATCCGTACAAGATACATTGCTGAACATTTATGACTATCTGGTGTTGTATCTTGGTTTGCTTTGGCTAGGCTTTTTAAGTCTGTGCTGGACGCTGGTAGCAACCGTACTGTATCCATTTTTATCGGAGCGCAATGCAATCCATTCAGGCCGCTATGCTATCATGCTTTCATTCCGCGCCTATCTTGCTAGTTTAAGCCTTTCGCAACGCTGTCATTTTGATTTAACCGAGCTGGATGTACTGCAAAATGAATCACCATTGATTATTGCGCCAAATCACCCCAGCTTGCTCGATGCCGTGATGATTATTTCGCGTTTACCTAATGTGGCCTGCGTGATGAAAGCGGAACTGATGAACAATGTTTTTTTGGGGGCAGGAGCACGCTTAGCGCGTTATATTCGCAATGAACCCATACGCCAAATGGTTATACAAGCCAGTGAAGATTTTAACACGGGGAGTCATTTGCTATTGTTTCCAGAGGGTACGCGGACGGTAAGTCAGCCGATTAACGCACTGAAAGGCAGTATTGCGCTCATTGCCATGCAAGCAAAAGTGCCAGTACAAACGGTATTAATTGAAACAAACTCACCATATCTAAGCAAAGGCTGGCCTTTATTTCGCAAGCCCGACATGCCTGTCATTTACAAAATAAGGCTGGGTAAGCGCTTTAATCCGCCAGAAGATACGCATCACTTTATTGCAGAGCTTGAAGCGTATTTTTCGCAGGCATTAAAGTCTTCGACACTATCGACTGGAGTCGCTTCGTCATGATTGCTTCTTCCAGCCATATCGTCCTAATTCCTAGTTACAATCCAGGCGACAAAGTCTATGGAACTGTGCGTTCAGCCCGCCAATATTGGAACCCCGTATGGGTGGTGGTTGATGGTAGCAATGACGGTTCTGAAGTTATCTTGCAGAAAATGGCAGCAGAAGATGCAAGTTTACGTGTAATTTATTTGCCGCAAAATAAAGGCAAAGGCGCGGCCGTATTGCATGGGTTGCATTTAGCCGCTAAGGAAGGTTATACATATGTGCTAACCATGGATTCTGACGGTCAGCATCCGCCAGACTTGATTCCTGCCTTTATGAATGAATCGATCAAACGCCCGGATGCGATGATTTTGGGCAAGCCAATCTTTGATGCTAAAGCGCCTAACATAAGGGTTCAGGGGCGAAAAGTATCTAACTGGTGGGCTAATGTGGTGACTTTATGGGCAGGTATCGATGATTCGCTGTTTGGTTTTCGTGTTTATCCTATCGAGCCATTAATAAAGGTAATGCGTTTTCAGCCTTGGATGCGTCATTTTGATTTTGATCCTGAAGCCGCGATAAGATTAAGTTGGCGCGGTGTGAAAGTGATCAATCTGCCTGCACCTGTGCTTTATTTCAGCACGGATGAAGGCGGTGTTTCACATTTCCGTTATCTACGCGATAACATATTGCTGACATGGATGTACACGCGGCTGTTTATTGGGTTTGTGCTGCGATTGCCGATGTTATTGATGCGACGTTTGCTTGGCTGTTAATAATGCTTAAATCATGCCGCCATTAATCGAGATAATCTGCCCGGTAATATAAGTCGCTTGATCTGAAACAAGAAAACTGACCAAATCAGCCACTTCCGTTGGAGTGCCGGCGCGTTTCATTGGCACAATATTTGCAATCGCTTTGGCATCAAATGCGCTTTCACTCATTGCCGTGTCAATAATTCCCGGCGCTACGGCATTCACAGTAATGCCTCTGCTGGCAATTTCCAGCGATAAGGATTTAGTTGCCGCATTAAGCGCACCTTTAGCAGCCGAGTAATTGGTTTGCCCACGGTTGCCAGTGATTGCTGCTATTGACGATACGTTAACAATGCGTCCCCAGCGACTGCGTATCATCGGCATCATTAACGGTTGCGTGACATTAAAAAAACCATGCACTGATACGTCAATTACCCGATGCCATTGATCTGGACGCATGCCTGGAAACACTGCGTCATCATGGATGCCAGCGTTATTCACCAGAATCTGGATAGGCTCGTTCTCTACTAATGGGGCGAGTTCAGCAGTTACTGCAACGCTGTCAGTCACGTCAAACTGTAAAGCCTCGGCACTGCCACCAGCGACACAGATTTCCGTAGCTAGCTGTTGCGCGCTAGCAATACCTTGGTTTGCGTGGATATAGACATGATAGCCATCGGCTGCAAGACGGCGACTGATGGCAGCGCCTATGCCGCCACTACCACCTGTGACTAGAGCTCTTTTCATATTATTTTCCAGACAAGTTCATCAGTTAATGGTTAGCGTTAATAATCAGTATATCCGCATTTGATACGACTGCGGCACGTCCTTCTATTAACAATTGGTCGTTGGCACTCACCGCAAATTGATAAAGCATATTACTTTCACTCGCCATGATACAAGTAGCTACTATCAATAAATCTGCATGAATGTCATCTAATCGAGTCACAGCCATGCTGACGCCACGCACGCTGACCAGATAGCCTACTTTAGGCCTTGTGCTGTCTTTTGGTGCTAATAAAGCACCATGCACTGCCATTGCTTGAGCTGCATACTCAATGCCACAAGCGACACCTAACTGGCCATGAGCTCGCAAAGGACTATCAAGTGCGCGATGGCTGTTGGCACGACATTCAATTTTCCCTTGATCCCAAGCTAATACACTTTCCAACAAGCACATGCTACCCTGATGCGGGATATGACTTGCAATCCAGGCATGATCCAGTTTTTGACTTAAAGCCTGATCTAACATGGACTAACTTCTATAGCTAAACGCGTATTATCTAGATAATCCAGCACGACGCGGCGATTGTTCTGTTGGGCGATTGCCTGCAATAATGGCAAGCCACGCGCTGCGGGAAACGCTATGCGTAGTGCTTCTAATCCCGTATCGTCAAATTGATCAGCTTCGTCATTCGTGATGCTTACTTTTATCCGTGCGATCGCTTTTGAGTCAGCTTGTGGCGTAAACATCAAGGCGATACCGCAATTATCTGATATCGGACGCTTGCTAAAAATCGGCTCAGGGTAGGGTGTATCACTTGCCATTAAGATACACCGCGTTTTATCAACGACTACTTGTGTCAATGCGTCTAATAATCCAGCGCCAAAACTTGCATCAAATGCACAGAGTACCGATGAGGTTGCCATATTTTTGGTGGCGATACTCCAGTAACCCGCTGCAGCATTATGGACGGAGTTATGAAAGCGCGTGGGCGAGATTTGTCTGTCATCCGATGCCAGCATTTCGCAGATAGAGTGGCAGTTAATACCATCGCCGTTTGAAAACGAAAAAACGCTAGGTAAGTTTTCTTGTTGTAAACCGGCGGCAGCGATAGCTTCTAATGATGTTGCCAAAGTCAGTTTGACGATATCACTGGCACGCCTGCGCTCTGCAGCTGGTAATAGTTCAGGCGCTGGAATGACTGTTTTAGATGGTTGGTACGGTTGTAACCCACACAGGATGGCGCGACTGCTAGGCCAATCAGTGAAACCTGGACCTAATAGGCCGATACCTTCAATATAAGCATTCAGTTCGATTGCCATGAGCCATGCCTTTCATTTTGAGCAAGCCCAAAGATGAGGCTGCAATTAGTGCCGCCAAATCCAAACGAGTTGCTCATGACGCGGTTTAAAGACTGATTACTATTTTTCAGTTGGTAATTCAAATTTAAAAGCGGGTCAATTTCACTGGTATTCAATCCCGCCGGGATAAATCCATGCTGTAAAGCAAGCGCGCAAATCACGGCTTCTACTGCCCCGGCAGCACCCAAAGTATGGCCTGTAGCACCTTTGCTGGAACTGCAAGGCGGCGTGTTTGAACCAAACACCGCGGTGACGGCCTTGGCTTCTGCTGCATCATTACTTGGTGTAGCAGTGCCATGCAGGTTAATGTAATCAATATCGGATGGTGTTAAGCCAGCGCTTTGTAGCGCTTGCTGCATGGCGATGCGTGCACCTAAACCTTCTGGATGAGGGGATGACATGTGATAAGCATCGCTGGATTCACCTATACCCAGTAATAGCACGCCATTTGCAGGTAAGCTTGCAGGAACTTTTTCCAATAAGGCGAAAGCAGCAGCTTCGCCAATTGAAATACCGTCACGTGCTGTGTCATACGGACGGCAAGCTTGTGTAGAGAGCAGATCCAGAGAATTGAAACCGTATAAAGTCGTCAGGCACAGTGTATCGATACCACCAACTACAGCAGCATCAATTAAACCGGTTTCCAGCATGCGGCGTGCCACACTAAATACTTTAGCGCTGGATGAACATGCGGAGGAAACTACAACAGCAGGGCCTGTCAGTTTGAAGTATTGGCGTGTGAAGTCAGCTACCGAGTAAGTGTTTTGCGTTTTACTATAAATAAAATCAGCCGACAGGGCACCAGTTACAGGCTCGCGGTGGCGAAATGCTAATTCTGTTTCAAAAATACCTGAAGTACTGGTGCCGATGAATACGCCGACACGGTCACGACCATATTTTTCCGCTGCCATATTTACCGCATCGTTAAAGCCGTCTTGTTCCAAACCTAGCTTTGCCAATCGGTTATTACGGCAGTTGTAATCGGCCATATCTGCCGGCATTTTCACAGCATCTACACCTGCGACTTCGCCAATAAGTGTGTTTAAGTCTACCGTTTCAAAATCACAGGGTTTTAGTGCCTGTTTCCCTTGGCGTAATGCATCCAGCGTTTGTTGCAAGCCTTGCCCAATGCAACTTGTCGCTGTGAAATGCGATATAAATAAAGGGTTAAATGTAGGTTTCAATGAAAATTCCTAGTCGCTTTATGTCTGGTGATTAATTGATGCATTGTTTTAGGTCACTAATTTTAAATCGTTAATTGAAATTGATAGTTGCTGTGCGTATGGTTTTATTCTCGGTTGGCGTCTTGTAACGTCACAAAGTGCAAATTCTGCTTTTTGGCGGCCTCTAATAGTGTGGGTAACACTGCCAGAATAATCGGTATATTTGTTTTGGATAGTGCCGCATTGCCATCATGTAGCAATAAAATCGCCCCTGGGTGTAATCCCGCCAGCAATTTCTTACTGACTTTTTCTACATTTGTTACCTGGGTATCAAAGCCGCGCACTGACCAACTAACCAATCTTAATCCTAAACGGCTGAGTGCAGGCTGTAAAAAAGGGTTGCGCAAACCTGCCGGTGCACGAAAAAACTGTGGGCGCTTGCCGGTAATGTTAAATAGTGTTTCCTGCGCTGTCTCAATTTCACGGATAAAACCGTTAAGACCCAGCAGTGAGAAATAATGCCGATGCTGCTGACTATGATTTTCTATCAAATGTCCACGTCGCACAATTTCACGACAGAGCTCTGGGTGCTGTAGCGCCTTGTTACCAATGCAGAAAAAGGTAGCGTTGATATGATAATTATCTAATATATCCAACACCTGCGGTGTTACCAGCGGATCAGGCCCATCATCAATAGTTAAGGCGATTTCATGACGATTAACTGCGGCAATCGGTAATTTCGTCCAGTTTGGCCCAAGCCAGTTGCTGCGTGGCCACAAACCCACGGCTGCAATCACCACATGATTCATGATAAAAATCGTTAATATCCATTGCCATAATTCTGGTGTAATGAATAAACTAATTAACAATAGCAAATGTAGAACAATGGATATCTTAATTAGCAATGTAGGTTGCGCTGGATGGGTGAGATAACGCATCAGCTTTTGACTTCGTTCAGATATCCGCTACGTGCAAATATTGCTGAGAATACAAGTGCAAGTATAACGCCGGGCGCAACGGTCATGCCCATCGCTTGCAATACGGGTACGCTGGAAAATGCTAACAAACCAAAACCTAATACTGTCGCAACATTTGCAAACAGTAGCGACGAGTAAGTTCGTGGCGGGATTGCCTGAGTATCTTGATTCTGCGGTGGATTGAAGAATAGGGCGTAATTAGAACCGATAGCTACAATCAGCAATAAACCAATCAAGTGCAATATAATTAATTGCTGTCCAAATAAAGCTAATCCTGCTGTCACGGTCACTACCGCTGCCGCCAGCGGGGCGATAATCGCCATGACGCGTGTAAATGAACGCAGGGTAAATAATAGCAATATAACAATAGCTAACAAACCTGCCAGCGACAACATAATGGCTTCATGCATGTACGACGAATACAAGTGGTTGGACTCAGTTTTCATGTCAATAAATAATGCATTTGAAATTTGGGCTTGAGTTAAAGCTTCACGCACCTGCTCCGCATCAATATCAGCACTTTCTGGCGCTGTCAGCGGCACCAACGCACTCCAGCGTTGCTCTTGCTGTAGCAACATGGCATCCACTGCCATTGCCATCGAAGTGCCGTCTAAATCGCTACGTTGTAATAAAGGTTTATTGCGAGCGGATTCTACATCTTGCAGAAATGGCGTAAGTATTTGTGCGCGTACAGGCAAGTCTTTAATGGCATGCGCTAATGTTGATTTTAATTCAGCAGAGCTAGGCAGGCTGGCTAACCGCGCCTGCTGAGTAGTTTGGCTGGGTAGGTAGTGGCTCGCGCTGTCAAATGCCGAGAGTGCGCCAGTTTCTACCAATGGTTGCAATGCTGTAGATACTTTTTCTGTAGCGACTAATACCGCTTCCTGACTATTACCAGAAACAACCACCATGTAACGTACATCCGGCGCACCCATTCCGGCGCGCAGCCTTGCATCCAGTGCCTGATCAGCTGCCGATACAGGGCTTAAAGCAGTCAGTTCTGTGTTCCATAAATGATCATGATGTTGATAAACAATGACCGTGCATGCAACGATAAGACCAATAGCAGGCCAGCGTAAGCGCGTTGCCAGCTTTGCATAAGCTGATAATGTTAATCCAGCATTGCTTAAGTTCTGGATTTTAAATCCTGCAGGCAACAAATGGGGCAATACATAGCGTGTCATGGCAGCAGCAGCAATCAATCCAGCAGTCGAATACAAACCAAGCTGCGCTAATCCAGGAAAGCCTGATAACAACAGTGCTGCAAAGCCAAAAACTGAGGTCAGAACACCTAGTCTAACGGTTGGCCATACTTGCACTATCCATTTTTGCCGATTTTGTTCATTTTTGCCGTCAGATGCATAATCAGACTGCATGAATAAATAGATGGAATAATCGACCGCCTCGCCGATTAAAGCTGTACCAAAGCCAAGCGTAATGCCATGTACGACACCGAAACCCAAACTGACGGACGCAATGCCAGCCAATATACCAGTGGCTACCGGCAGAAATCCTAACAGCAGGGCGGATAGCGAGCGATAAACTGCCAGTAATAGAATAGCGATAAGCAAGGTACTCACGATAAAGATCAAACGCACTTGGCTTTTAATCGTGTCGCGTGATGTGACCGAAAATACCCCTGGCCCAGTCATTAACAGTTTTGCCTGGGTTGCTTCAGCATATCTTGTGTTAGCTGAAGCCTTAGCAAATGCGCTTTCTATTGTCTGCATAGCCAGCTTTTGTGCATCGGTATCAGAACCCAAAGCGCGGGTCTGTAACAGCAATAAAGCGGTGTTCCCGTCGCGTGACGACCAAGCACCTTCTATGAGTTGCGGGCGGCTGGCTGCATTCATCTGATCCAATAATTGCAGCATTTCGCCCGTAGGGTCGTGCGCTAATAAAGACTTGAAAAGTAAGCCAGCGGGTGAAGCGATTTGATCAATACTGTCGCTTATGGCCATATGCAATCCATCTACACTAAAATGTGCTGGCGTGACGGCGGGACTTAATAAGTAGCGATTGTTGAACAGGTATTGACGGTCGCGCTCGGTATTAATGGGCTCACCGTTATTGACAGTGACAAATGCAGCATTGTTACGTAGATTTTGTGCAACTTCTTTGGACAGTTTTGCGCGGGTGCTTGCATCAGCGCCTTCTATGCCGACTAATATCAGTCTGGACGCTACACCATCTTTGAGTTGGTCCATCAATAGTTGCTGTTCAGCAGTAGGACTGCTGGGCAAGAAAGCGGATAGATCGGCAGTAAAGTGACTGCGGCTTATGATAAGCAAGCTAACAACCAGCATTAACAACCAGATTGCGGTTGCACCATTACACCGTTTTAATGCATGTTTTACTGCGGATAAATTCATCGATTTAGTTTAAAAATAACAAAAGAAAACCCAAGCTAAAGCGCTGGCAATGGGGTGATGGTCATGCGTGAACTGTCGCCATCGGCTTGTAGAATGTCTATGGTTTGCAATGCATTACCAGAACCTGCAATACTTATTTTTGCGACTATTTTTTTCATTTTATCTTCTATCGGCAGCAAAATAAGATTCCAGTTTTGCGCATCGCCTTCTAAGCTTAATTGATAAGTGCGCTCTAATGACTTACGGTCGCCAGCCAAAGTGCCGCGGATGCTATCAATAAAAGCGGCTACTTCAGGATAGTTTTGCAGGGCTAATACACGCTTTTTGCCACGCTGCTCTACGATTAATTTATCTTTATCCAGCAACATATTTTCAGCTTTGGGCTTTAATGTGCGTTTTTCTAAACGATCTGGTGCGCTGTAAAATAATTCACCAGAGGATTCCACAGGTTTTTCAAGTATGGCGATGGATTTTTTCTCAACAAAGCTTGCATGCCCGGAAGGTACGCTGGCCAATGCTTGCATAAGCTGATCGATATCCAAATTACTTTCTGCTCGGCTTATGGATGATGCCAGTAAAATACTTAACACTAAAAATAGGCTAAATATTAGCCGTTGAAAAAAATGACCAGTGATGAATCTTAAGTTGCTCATAGGATATTACTTACTTCCTTCATCTGATTTTTCATGCTGATTTTCATCCAGACTGGCAGGAACCGATTGCCAGTAATCGAAAAAATTAAACCAATTGTAAGGCGCTAACTGCGTGTAATGGTTCAGTAAATCAGCATAACGTTGAATAGCCTGATTCACCACTTGACTGCGTTGACCTGTGGGAATGTTTGAAAAGTCAGCCAATGTTTCAAAATGCACCTGATAACGATTGCCGCCCATATACAGCCCGACCATGAACACCACTGGGCGGCGCAATAGCGCGGCCATTCGAAATGGTCCAGTTGGTAGCGCTGCACTTGCCCCCAGCAAGTTTATTTCGGTCATCGGCTCATCGCCTAGTGTGCGGTCTGACAACATTCCCACCAGCATGCCATCATCCAGTCGCTCCTGCACTTGTAGCATAGAGTCGATGCGACCCAGCGGAATAACGTCCATGGAAGATTCTGGGTTGATTGCGGCGAGCATATCGTTGATTTTTTGTGCATTATCCTGATGCATCACCATTGCAACACGCAAGCCTGGAACCTGCCGCCCAATCGCTCTCATCACCTCGAAACTGCCCAGATGCGCACCCATCAGAAATACGCCTTTGCCTTCATCAATCAGCGGACGGATATTTTCTTTGCCTTGTATGTCGATATCGAATAAATCATAGCTGCGGTTAATTAAATAAATACGGTCGTGAATAGTGGTAGCGAAACAGAAGAAATGCCGATATAAATCTAGCCAGGTAGCAGGTCGCCCCAGTGCGCGGGGTAAGTAACTAAGAGAGGCGCTGCGACTGTCGGGAGAAAACAGCACAAAATAGAGAGCAACCAGATGCAGTACAGAGCGCGCAATTCTGCGACCTAACCGCAGCGATATCCAAGTCATGATACGCAGCATCAGCATATTGCTGCGTTCCTGCCGTTTAAGCCAAATTGCAGATTTTTCTTTAATAGGTACTGCCATATTTAAGTATCTGTAGCTGCTTGTTTAATAACAAGATTACCAATCACAATTTGACGGTTTCCTTCCAGTACTTCAAATTTTAGTGTGCCATTTGCAAGTTGCTCAAGTTCAATAATCACCGCTTCATCAGGCTTTAATGGGCTCAAAAATTTGACAGAACTGATCTGCCAGGACGTTTCCGCCAAGCCAGTATCGGCGACAATTGCATGCATAACTTCATCCAATAGCACTACGCCAGGCACAATGGGAGTGCCTGGGAAATGCCCCACAAAGACTGGGTGACTTGCAGGTATTTTTAATGGGGTTTGTTTTTTCATGCTAATTTTCTAACCATGCGAACAGCTTAAACCCTAATCTACTGAAACGGAGAAAAGGTTTTTCAATGCCTGTCGCGATAATTTACCGGTAGCGTTGCGTGGCAAAGATTCGACAAACAATAAAGGTCTAGGTAAAAAAACCGGATCAATTTTTAAACGCAAGGCTGCCAGCAAAGCAGCAGCAGTTAAGTTTGGTGCGACAACACAAGCGCTTAAGCGGGTGACGTGGTCATGCGAAAGCTCATCTGGCATGAAAAAAGCGCCGTCAATTACGCCATCAATTGCATTCAAATGATGATTAAGGTTAGCCAGCGAGCTGCGTTTACCAGCGATATTAATCAAATCCTGCGTGCGTCCATGCAGTAAGAAATGGCTAATATCAGTGAGTTCTATGATGTCGTTAAGCGGCACTGCGATATCCACGTGCCCGCCACTTGCCCAAACTTGCTCCCCGCTCTGCGTGAGTTGCACCTTTGGTAATAATTGCCATGTCGCTGTATCCGTAGTGTGTCGTGTCGCTATCTGCCCAGTTTCGGTACTGCCATATATTTCAATTAATGGAGTTTTTAAGGTTTTTTCAATTTTATGCGCCAATGTCAGCGATAAAGGCGCGGTTGCTGATAATGTTAATGCCAGTTCTGGCAGTTTGAGATCAGCCTCCAATAACAATCGTAAGTGTAAAGGAGTAGAAGCCAATATGCGCGGGGCGGGTATTGTTTCCAAAGTGCCACTAATGTCTGCCGGGTAAAATGGCTGTGCGCTACTGAAGGCATTGCTACTTTGCAAAGGCAGTAATACTGTAGATTCAAGGCCGTACATATGTTGTGGTGGTATTGTACCGACAATGCAATAATCAGCATTCTTTAATAATCCAAGTCGTTTTGCCTGCGCCTGAACATTGTGCACCAAAGAACCCCAGTTTTTTGCATGCGGGATTGGGGCACCAGTAGAACCAGAGGTAAAAACAATCGCTATTAGCTGCTGAACATCAATTTGCGGTATCGATACTTTTTCAGCACGATACTCAGGCATCGTCGGGTAACTGAGTCGTGGCAAGGCAATATCGCAATTTCCATTGTCATGCAGGCAAAATACATCGGGCGCAAATGTTTGCAGTTGCTGCAACATTTCTGGCGTATGCGTAGGTGGCAACACGCTTACTTTGTTGGAGACAATGGCCGCCGCCAAGCCAACTGTGAAATGGTAGCGATCACGGCATATATTCAATATGTGCTTACCAGCAGGTAGTAAAGCCGCTAGATAATCAACATCTGCCAGAAATTTTGCAACAGAAATGGCCGTGCCTTTGCGCCAAGCGATGGTTTTATATAAAGAATTATGGGTGATTAATGATAGGGTTTGCATGAAAAATAGAGCTTAAACTTAAGGCACATGTGCAGATTTATTTAAATAGGCATGCACTGCATCCAAGACATGACCGCTGGGCAAATCTGTCAGTAAGCGTCGACGTAATAAGAATTCACCTATAAACATCAGCGCGACTAAGGGCAATGTTAGAAAATTGACAAAAAATGACCAGATGACTAATGGCGCTAGAAAAAATAGCAAAGTGGAAGCAAGGATGATCATAGCAAAAAACACCACCCAGGCGACAGTCACTTTACGCGCATAGCTTTCGTGTTCTTGCGGTAGAGGTCCGCCATTGATTATTTCGGCAAAGTGTACACATAAAGGTTTACGGCCTGATAATAAAGTCTGGCCAAAAGTCATTAATAAAGCCAGCATCAATCCAACATCCAGCATCCAGAACACAAGCCCGATATGGTGTTTTACAAAAGACCATAAAAACCAAGAGGCGATACAGAAAATCAATAGAGAACTGATGCTGGCTAGGCACGACTTGGCTTTCCAGGCATAAGTAATCACAAGTAAGAATATCGGTGTTAACGCTAACAGGGCGCCAAGTGCACTGGACTGAATAATGCCAAATTGAATGGTACTGGGGTCTGATGCGTTAACGCGATGTACAAGCAGCGCATAAATTACAATGATTGCGCCGATGCCTAACCCGCGTGCGATTCTGATGACATTAGGCATTTCTCTTATCTAAATTTTAATTTGTTTTATGCGCAGCAACATACTCTGTAAGATTGCGCAACGAGCTGAAAATCTGATGATTGTTTTCGCTGTCCGCTTTCAGTTGCAAGCCATAACGTTTCGAAACAACCAACGCAACTTCCAGAATATCAATAGAATCCAAACCAAGTCCGTCGCCATAAAGTGGCGCTTCCGGGTCAATTTCAGTTGCGGTGGTGTCTAAATTTAATGCCTGCACCATCAATTCAGCGATTTCAAGTTGCAAGCTTGTGTTGTTTTCTATCATGATTGTCTTTTAAAAAGGAACTCAGTTCATTCGAGCTGGGTAATTAACGGATGGCTTAATAGTATAGCGAACACCTAAACAAACCAAGTTTTTTGCATGTTTTGTAAGGGCTTGGTTGTGCAAAAAATAAACAGATAACTACACTAGATTGTTTATTATAGCGATTTGTTCATAAGTGCTGCGATTTTAGTTGGTCGCCATTATCAACTACAATTGAGGCAAGGCCTATGGTATTAATAAAATGCAAAATAAACTAGAAATGCTGCGTATATTCAAAGTGGTCGCAGAGTCATCAAACTTTAAAGAAGCGTCCGTAAGACTGGGAGTATCGCCTCAGTCAGTGACGCGCGCGATTAAAGAGTTAGAAGAGTTGCTAGGTGAGCCATTGTTTTATCGAAGTACGCGCAATACGACTATTACCGAGTTTGGCAAACAGATGGCGCTGAAAAGCGAAGCAGTGATTGACCAAGTCGATACATTATTAAGACCCCACAAAAACACGGATTCACAACAGGCTGAAGGTTTAGTCAGGGTTACGATGTCTAGTATATTAGGCCGACGTTACTTATTGCCGGCATTAACTGATTTTTTGAAGGGTTACCCAGGCATTCAGCTGGATTTAAGATTTTCCGATTTAATTGATAATGTTGTGGCTGATCAAATGGATATTGGTGTACGCGTGGGTTTCTTTAACGATAATAGAAATGTTGCCAGACGCGTGAATGAAGTTAAGTTTCATATCGTTGCAACGCCAGAACTTATTGCACAAACCGGAATGCCACTGACAGTAGATGAGCTCAGTAAAATGCCTTATACCGGATTGGTCGACCACAACACGGGCAGAGTGTGGCCATGGACTTTTGCAAATGCGTCCGATTATTTACTTGCCTCACCTACATTTACTACCGACGATCCGGAAGCTGAACTCGCTGCTGTCTTGGCGGGTATAGGTTATGGGCAGTTAGGTGACTTTATGTGTGAGGAGTATATCCAAAGCGGCAAGTTAGTCGCTGTCCTGCAAGACCAATCACCTAAACCTTGGGGTATTTATATATACCGCCCACAGCGCGGCCCTGTAGCGGAGCGGGTTAGATTGGTTTTCGACTGTTTAGTTAATATATTGAGTGATGCTGCTTATTACAGGAAATAAGTATTTTAAATCACCTAAAAACAGGGCGTACAGTGATATCGCTTAAAGTAAAAATCCGCGCATTACTGTGAGACTTCTGCTAATGAGTATCGTCGTTGCTATTTATTAACATAGATATGTTTTCGAGTTAAAGGTAAGTGTGGTTGACCAATTTCACGTTTGTTAGCCAAGATTTGATATATGCCAATTTCACCGGCTTCAAACTCCAAAGCACATGCGGCCATATATAGTCGCCATACTCTAAAAGTGGATTCAGACACATACTGCAGCGCATCTTCATGATGATTTTCTAACCGAGAAACCCAGTGCCTTAATGTTAAAGCGTAATGCGGGCGCAAAGACTCGACATCTGATATTTCAAACTTTGCCTGCTCCATGGCGCGTTGAATGTTGCTCACGGTATCTAATTGACCATCGGGGAAAATATAGCGATTAATAAACTCTGTAGATAAAGTCTTTTCCCAGCCTTCTACATCATGTGTGATACCGTGATTCAGAAACAGTCCGGAAGGTTTTAACAACCTATGTACGGTTGAAAAATATAAAGGCAAGTTTTTCAAGCCGACGTGTTCAAACATGCCTACGCTGACGATTTTGTCATAGATACTAGCGCCTTTAATATCACGGTAGTCACGTAAACTAACCGTGACCTGATTTTCTAAGCCCGCTTTTTTGATGCGTGTGGTCGCCAGTTCAAATTGTTTCTGACTAAGCGTAATGCCATGCGCCTTAACGCCATAATGTTGAGCAGCATAAATAATTAATGCGCCCCATCCACAACCAATATCAAGCAATAACTCATCGGGCTTTAGTATTAGTTTGCGGCAAATATGTTCTAGCTTGGCCTGTTGAGCTTGCTCTAAAGTGCTGTCATGACTCTCAAAATATGCGCATGAATAAACCATGGCATCGTCCAGCCATAGCGCATAAAAATCATTCGAAACATCATAATGAAACTGCACTGCGTCACGATTTTCTACTTTGGTGTGCACTTTTACTGCATGATCATAGATGAGCGGGTCAGCATCAATATGCGCGGGCAACCTTAAAGCGCTGATTATTGCCGCGAATTTTTCCCATAGAGATAACTTGATAATATGCAGATTATCTTTTAATTGAACGGCAGCGAAGAAATCGCCTTCAATATCAATATCCCCATGAAAATAAGCATCTGCCAGGCGAAGTGGATCCCGGCCAAGCACCATGCTGCGTACAATATTGGGGTTGCGGCATATCAATGTGAATGAAGAGTTGTAATCTTCCGCGGAGGCTTTGCCCAATTTGAGATTAACGCCATTCCATAGCTGCATAGTAAGACTGCCATCAAAATTGCTAAACAAGCGTTTCAATAACTTTACCGCTTCTTCAATTCCTTTGTTCGACAAGCGTGAACCATCTTGAAAAGCGACATCGTCGGTCGCTGTTTGGGCTTTTGAAGCATGCGTTACAGTTTGATTATTTTCAAAATTGCTTACCATTAGGAACTCCTAGTGCTATGCGTAAATGTACATCTCTAGCCAGTAATATCTGCAAAATTACTTTTGCAAATCCATTCAGTGCAGTATTTGATATTCATTAATTGAAATAATAGTATATATGGAGATTTTTAGGAATTTCTGTACGTTTCGACATAAGGGAATTGTATATTTTGCCTATCGGCAAGGAGATTGATGTACCTGCAAAGAGACTGATATAGGATGCTAATGGAATTGCATTGCGCAATTAATCATCCTGAAAGCGGGCAGCATAAAAGTCTGAAAAACTGAATGTTTATGTGATTTATATTGGTAATGGCAATGCAGTTTTATTGATTATCCTGCGTAGTACAAAACTGGATCGCACACCCGTCACGCCCGTGATTCTTGTTATTCGATTAAGTAGCAAGTCCTGATATGCATCCATATCCTTTACTACTACCTTAAGTTGATAGTCAGCATCTTGCCCCGTTATTAATAGACATTCCAATACCTCTGCCATTTGGCTTATGTTTTCTTCGAAGTTTTTAAAGCGTTCAGGCGTGTGTTGATCCATGGAAATATGAATAAGCGCCATCAACGATAAACCTAGTTTTTTTGCATCGATAAATGCATGGTAACCAGTAATTAGTCCTGATTCTTCTAGAATTTTGACTCGGCGGAGGCAGGGCGAAGCAGAAAGCTTGATGCGGTCAGCTAAGTCTTGGTTGCTGATACGACCATCCTCCTGTAACACTTGCAGTATGTGCAAATCATAACGATCTAGTTGCATAGCATTCCTTTAGCTAATTATTTCAATAATGTATTTTATTGTGAAATATTATTGCCATTATATAGATATTATTGCCATATAACGCAAGCACATGCTAACGCAATTAGCTTAAGATTTCACTCCTGGAGTTTATAGAGTTCATCAGGAGTCATTTCAATGTTGCAGCATCCTATTAATAAATACAGGCCATTTCCGCCAGTAAACTTGCCCGATCGTCAGTGGCCCAACCGAACCATTACCCAATCGCCAATCTGGTTAAGTACAGATTTGCGTGATGGTAATCAGTCACTTTTTGAGCCAATGAATGCAGAACGAAAAATGCGCATGTTTCGTATGCTTTGTGATATTGGCTTCAAAGAAATTGAAGTGGCATTCCCTTCAGCCTCAAAGACGGATTTTGGCTTTGTGCGAACGCTTATTGAAGGTAATCATATTCCTGATGATGTCACTATTGAGGTCTTGACTCCAGCACGCGAGCATTTGATTGTTAGTACGATGGAATCTCTCAGAGGTGCGCGCCGTGCGATTGTGCATTTATATAACGCTACCTCAAAGCCTTTCCGTGAAATCGTCTTTGGTATGACTAAGGATGAGGTTGTGAGTATGGTGGTAACTTCCGTGCAATTAATTAAACAATTAGCATCTGAACAACCAGAAACGGAATGGGTGCTTGAATACAGTCCTGAAACATTCACTGCGACTGAACTTGATTTCGCATTAGAGGTTTGTAATGCTGTGACGGAGGTATGGGGTGCGACACCAGAGAACAAAGTAATCATCAATTTACCGACGACTGTTGAGGTGTCTACGCCCAATATTTACGCAGACCAGATTGAATGGATGCATCGCCATCTTGCAAGGCGCGATAGCATTATTTTAAGCCTTCACCCACACAATGATCGAGGCACGGCAGTTGCAGCAGCAGAACTTGCGTTAATGGCGGGCGCTGATCGTGTAGAAGGCTGTCTTTTTGGTAATGGTGAACGAACTGGGAACGTTGATATAGTGACAATGGCTTTGAATATGTATACACAAGGCGTCTCACCTGATCTTGATTTCTCCGACATTAATGCAGTTGCTCGTACCGTTGAAGATTGTAACCAGTTACCGATACATCCACGCCACCCTTATGTGGGTGATTTAGTTTTTACCGCATTTTCCGGGTCACATCAGGATGCGATTAAAAAAGGTTTGGCTGTACAAAAACCAGACGAATTTTGGAATGTGCCTTATCTTCCGATTGATCCGAAAGATGTCGGGCGTAACTACGATTCGGTAATACGCGTAAATAGTCAATCTGGCAAAGGTGGCATCGCATATTTATTGGAAAATGAATACGGTATTGTGATGCCGCGTAGATTACAAGTTGAATTCGCTGGAGTAGTGCAGAAGTATACAGATGGCTATGGAGGGGAAATGGTTGCTGCCGATATCTGGAAACTTTTCTCGGCTACCTATCTTGAAGCCCATGCAACGGTTAAGTATGTTGAACATCATCTTTTTGAAAATGATAATACTCAAGGAATTCGCTTGCATATCGAAATTGATGGTAACCCACATTTCCTCACAGGTGAGGGTAATGGGCCTATCGATGCTGCTGTTAATGCATTTAAAAGTGCAGGACTAAATGTAAATGTTCGCAGTTACGAGCAACGTTCAATGAATCCAAGTATTGACGGAGCTGATGCGAACTCTTGTGCTTATATAGAGGTTTCACCACTAAATCGTGATGGCCTTAAGGATTGTTATGGTGTGGGAATCGATTTTAACATTGTGACAGCCTCGATTAAAGCTTTAGTAAGCGGCATTCATAGAATAGAATCAGTGAATATGGAAAAACAATCTGACGGTTTTTCATATAGGTGATATAGGGCGGATGCCTACTTTAAGGTGGTGAGTTCAACCGCCAAAAGGAGGCATTATTATCCTCATTCATCTATCTGGATTAAATAGAAACTTTCGTTAGGTGTTAAAGCAAGAGCTAGATTTAGGTTTGCAACGGTATAATAAGTACAACATTTTGAATCGAACGATGCCATGGTTGATACATCATCAAAGAAGTTGATCTCGCTCAGCAAATCAGATTCCCAACCAATCCATCTCCAAATATATAAGCGTTTTAAACAGGCTATAGAAAGTCATTTATTAAAAGACGGTGACAGAGTACCTTCCACCAGGACGCTCTCCATTGAGCTGAATGTCGCTAGAGGCACTGTTGAAAACGCATATTCCATGCTGTTGGGAGAAGGGGTGTTTACCTCAAAAGGGCAAGCTGGAACATTCGTATCTACGCCATATGCTTTTGATAAAGAAAGTAAGCGCTCCACTCCCAAAAACTCTAGTCAAGGACTCTCTAGTGTCTCACCAACTCAAGGCCCAGATTTAAATACTTATTCGCACATCTTTTTACCAGGCAGTCCAGCATACGATGCTTTCCCGCGCAAGATCTGGTCTAGGCTGGGTTCAAATAGAATGCGCAGCATGTCTTCAATTGAGATGTCACACAAAGACCCTTTGGGTTATTTGCCATTAAGGCAATCAATCGCGACCTATTTGCGATTATCTAGAGGTGTTGTTTGCGATCCGCGCCAAGTTTTTATGACTACGGGCTATCAGGGCGGATTGGATTTTCTAAGTAAGGTTTTAAGGCTAAGTGGTCAGGAAGTCTGGATGGAGGACCCAGGTTACCTATTCGCTTCAACCTTGCTAGAAGATATCGGAGCAAAAGTAATTAGGGTGGCAGTGGACAATGAAGGCTTAATTGTTTCAGAGGGTATCAAAAAATCGCCCCAAGCAAAGCTTGCGATTGTCACGCCGTCTCATCATAGTCCATTAGGCATGGCCATGTCGTGGTCTAGAAGAACTCAGCTACTGGACTGGGCTGGCAGCAATGATTCTTGGATTATTGAAGATGATTATGACGGTGAGTATCGATACTCTGGGTATCCCTTGCCGTCATTAAAAAGCTTGGATCAGTATGATCGAGTCATTTATGCAGGCACGTTTAGTAAGACCTTATTTCCATCATTAAAATTAGGTTACATCGTTCTACCGCAGAATTTGGTGGATATCTGTACAGAGAAAGCTAATATTTACCAGATAGGTAGCTCGATTACCTCTCAATTAATCGTTAATGATTTTATCGCTGAAGGCCATTTTTCTAAGCATTTGAACAAAATGCGCGCCCTTTATTCACATCGCAGGGAAATAACCAGCCATAGCTTAAGTGAAATATTAGGGCAAGAAATTGCAGTGAACTCACATAAAAATGGAATGCAATTAGTTGTAAAAATTGTTTCGGGTCATTCTGATAATGATGTTACAACCGCGTTCAATAAGCTTGGCTATAACATTCATGCATTATCGAACTGGACCACTGACCCTAATCAGAATGGTTTAATCATTGGTTTTACTAATGTTGCAAACAAAAAAGCCGCTGATGAAGCGGCTAGGAAACTGAAAAGTTGTTTTGCTGAGATTTAAATGCGTGATTTAACTACACGCTCTGAAAGAAATTTAAATCAGTTAGAAATTGCCACAAGTGAGCACAATAATAAAATCCATTTAATTGTTATATTACTTTAGATTCTCTACGTTATACCCTGCAGCACGCCAAGCATCAATTCCACCGGCAAGCGGCCTTACATTATAATAACCTTTTTTCATCAATGCCTTAGCGATCTTTGCTGCTGTTACCTCATTTGGGCAAGAACAGTAGAGTATGACGGCTTCATTATCATTGGTTTTAAACGTTAACTCGTCTAAGGTTTCCATCGTGATGAATTGAGCGCCCGGAATCCAGCCATCCTCAATAAGATGAGGTGCTCTTGTATCTAAAATAATTGGCGTTTCACCTTTAGCTAAAAGTATATTTAACTCATCCACACTAATGCGAGCCATGCGCAGATCTTTCAGAAATCTTTGCCTTTCCCACCATTTTGACGCGATGAAAACAAGCAGGGCTAATAAGACCAGCAGCATTCCCCATTTGCCCATTTCAACTAAAATGCTCATCAACTCATCAATTGCATTGCTGAACAACGAGCCTAACCATAATGCTGAACCAGCCCATAACGCTGCACCGAGTCCATCCATAATCAGGAAAACGATTAGCTTGGTGCCGGTAGAACCAGCCAGGGCGCTAGAGATCGAGGCGAATCCAGGAACAAATTTACATATCAGTAAAGCTGGTGGTCCAAATTTCAAGAACAGTGATTGGGATTGAGCAACGCAGGTGTCGGGAGAAAGTGATATTTTACAAAGCTTGCTCATCACCTTGTTTCCATATTTGCGCCCAGTAAAATACCAAAAGGTATCAGCTATCACGGCAGCTACAACAGCTGTAAGCAATACCACTGGGAAAGAAAACTGCTCAGGGCTAATTAATAAAGCGCCAGCAATTACTAGTGTTGGGTAAGCAGGGATTGGTAACCCCAGTTGCTCTAAAAAAACATTAACAAATACGATAATTAATCCAAACTGCTGGATTAATTCTGTGATGTAGCTCATAGATAACCATTATTCATTTATAAGATTTGAATCATACTCGATATCATGATTAGCTCATCCATTCTTTAGCTATGGACTCAAGTTCACTATATGCCCGCTTGAGCGCTTCTTCACGTGCAGTCTGATCAGAAAATTGAAGTGGCTGTGCGTCTACAAAGTGAGGGTTCTCTACGCCTAAAAAAGCAAAAGGTGAGCGTAGCGCAGGAGTAAGCGCATCCATGCCTGCCCAAGGGCTTAATCCGGGTCTTAAATCTGCGCCTCTAGCCGTGATAAAGATTACTTTTTGGCGAGTAAGATTTCCAGATGTTGTGCCATCAGCAAGGAAATTATAAGTAAGGTTAGTCCGCACTAAGTTATCAATAAATGCTTTAAAACTAGAAGGCATCGAAAAGTTATACATCGGCATAGCAAAAACAAGCATATCTGACATCAATACTCGTGCGCACAAATTATCGGAGTATTCCAGAACCTTTTTCATCTCATCGGTTCTTTCTGATGCCGGCGTATAAGTCGCTTTAGCAAAATCACCACTCACATGCGGCGGCGTATCAATAGACAGGTCAAGATAATCTATTTCCAAATCTGGAATTTGCTTTTTGAGCAAATCAACATAATAAGCGGATAACATTTTCGAGTTTGAAAGCGAGCTTTTAGGGCTAGCGTCTACATGCATTAATCTCATGTTAATCATTCCTTTTAAAACATTTAGCTAAAATATCAAAGAGCATCCTTGATTTATTTTACTGGTAATACTGCATCTACACCCTTATTCTTCAAGAGTAAGACTAAAAATTTAGCAGGATTTGTTTTACTGGCATTTCGTCCAATGGTATGGATGTCGTTAGGACCTTCGTAGAAAGTTTGGCCAGCTTTTAGTGTCA
>Ga0123398_1056694_pt1 | contig 25343 bp, 19 predicted proteins | sample T5LHNO3metaT_FD_89926 | JGI IMG/M metagenome (GOLD analysis project Ga0123398, IMG submission 89926) | Methane-oxidizing artificial microbial communities from Washington, USA to study methane cycling - T5-LHNO3 metaT (Metagenome... | ecosystem: Engineered > Modeled > Simulated communities...
CGAATTATCCAGCACCGAACTGCAAGCGGACGCCGCGAAACACTACGACGATTGCTACAACGATTATCTGGTGGCCTGGTGCAACCGCGACAATTTGGCCTTACATTACGGCTATTGGGACGAGACCAAGCCCTACGATCAGCATCAAGCCTTGCTGAACAAAAATCAGATTCTTTATGAAAAGGCCGGCATTCAAGCCGGCGATAAAGTTCTGGACGCCGGCTGCGGTATCGGCGGCAGCACCATCTGGATGGCCAAACGGCATGGCAACCGGGTAACCGGCATCACCATCAGCGCCAAGCAAGCCGATTATGCCCGCCAACACGCTAAACGCCACGGCGTTGCGGAACGGGTCGATTTCGAAGTCGCCGACTTTTGCTCCACGCCATTTCCTGACGCTTCATTTGATGTAGTCTGGGCTTTGGAAAGCTCATGTCATGCGCTGCACAAAGGCGACTTTTTGCGCGAGGCTTGGCGGGTATTGCGTCCCGGCGGCCGGATTGTGGTCTGCGACGGCTTTGTATTGCAGCGGCAATTTAACGAACAGCAATGGCAGGCGGTAGTCACCTGTTTGAACGGTTGGGCCGTGCCGAATCTGTGTGCGCGGGATGAATTCAGCGGCTTGTTGGCACAACAAGGTTTTCAAGACATCATTTGCCACGACATCACCGCGCAAACCCAAGCATCCGTCGAACATATGTACAAAGTTGCCAAACGCCTGAAACCGGTACAAACCATCAGCCAATGGCTGGGACTGCGTTCCAAGGCACAAACCGCCAACTATTTGGTCGGCTTGGCCCAACATCAGTTGTTTACCGAAAAACTCACCGAATATTGCATTTTTACTGCGCAAAAGGCTTAAACACGATGCCGACGGTCTTACCACGTTTGAAGTTTCTGACTCTGTTTACACTGGTTAGCTGCGGCGTAATCGGTTGCGCCAGCGTACCAGCCAATAGCCAGCATGACAGCTTTGCCGACTACGCCGAATCGGTATTCCGTCACCAGAGCACGGTATTAAGTCGACTCATGATGCTCAGTGAAGCCGAGCAATTGCCGGATAATGAGGACTTCGAAAATACCGAACAAGCCATGCACGATGCCTGTCATCTGTTGAACGAATACGCGGAACGGGAAAGCGATGGCGAACACATGGGCTTGCGCTTTAAAGCCAAAGTACAAGCCAGCATCGAAGGCTGCGATGCCAGCATTCAGAAGATGGAAGCGCTAATGAGTGGCCTGGACCAAGAGTCAGCGCCGCCGCACGCCCACCCTTAAACGTAAAGCAGTCTACTAAACGCTAGTCGCCGCTGTTCGTCCATTGCCGGCGATAATCGGCATAGCTGTCACGTTTTTGCAGTACCCAGCGGGCCGGATTAACGCCATAAACATCCGGCAGCTTATAACCGTTGAACCGGTTGGCCTTGATCAGCGAATACGCCCCCACATCGGCAAACACTAAGCGCTCGCCAACCTCGGGAATCCGACCAAACCGATATTCGCCGAACACATCGCCGGCCAAGCAGGTCGAGCCAGCCAAAATTGCCGACTGTTCACCGGCACTATCTTCTTCGCGCAAATGCGGTTTCATCTGGTATTCGAACACCTCCGGATGATGATTCACCGAGGTATCCAAAATCAATACATCCTTGCCGTCACTGACAAACCGATCCAACACGGTGGTCAACAAATAACCGGCATTACCGACCACCCCCTTTCCCGGCTCCACATACACATCAATGCCAAATTCGACACACACCTGCCTAATCAACTCGGCAACATCCTGGGGATCGGCGATGGCGTTATACAAATACCCTCCTCCCAGATTCAGCCACTTAAGCCGACTGCATTTTAGAATGGGCCGCAACTTTTCCAGCGTTTGTTGCAAGGGCTTAAAATCCCGGCAAGCAAAGACTGTGTGAAAATGCAATCCTTCAACATCGGCCGGCAAACCATCCCGCAGCAGTTCGATATCGACCCCCAATTTGGAATGCGGCCGGCAAGGGTCATAGCGTTGATCATCGGCAAAAGACAGCTTGGGGTTGACGCGTAGCCCTGGCGAATAATCGCGGACTGACGCCTGTAGCCGCTGATGCTGCGGCAAGGAGTTGAAACTGATATGACTACAAAGTCGACCCAACTCAGCGAACTCGTCGGGGCGCATGCCCGGCGTGGTCAAATGGATGCTAGCCCCCGCATCTGCCAACACCTCGCTTGCCAATCGCGCCTCGAACAGGGAGCTGACCGAAAAGCCGTCGACTTGATCTTTTATCAGCGCCAACAATGCCGCTAGAGGCAACGCCTTCATCGAATACAAAATTTTGCAGCCGCTTGCTTGCCTTATCGTTTGCAGAGGTTTTAGATTGGCAAGAATTCGCGCTTCGTCCAACACCAAGGCAGGGCTGGTTGGAATCTGTCGTTTTAACTCTTCCCACTTCATCGCCGAGCATGCCTGTTGCCCGCATAAATCGCGCGCTCGGTAACCACATAGTCCATAAACACATCATGAGCAGCCATCTCGACCTGCGGCAGTAATTGCGCTTCGTAACAAACCGCCGCTAACATCGTATCGGCACGTACTTTTTGCAGTAGTCGGTCGTAATAACCGGCACCATTGCCCAAGCGTCCGCCTTGCTTATCAAACGCCACACCCGGCACGATGATCACATCCAGCTCTGCGGCGCCCACTTGCTTTGCGGGCTCTAGCCAGCGTTCGCGAGGCGGTTCGAGAATATTCCACATTCCGGGCTGCAGCTCGCCGATTGATTGCAAATGCCAGAGTCCTAGTTGCTTCTGGCCCTCGGCATCGACCGCGCAATAAGGTACAACGATGCGTTTATCGCTATCCAGCTCGGCGACGACGGTTGCCAGGGTCCGCACCTCGGAACGGCAATGCAGATACCACATGACCGTCCGCGCGGCTTGATACCAGGGCTGCTCTAAAACACGCCGGCAAATTTCGGCGCTGACCGCATCCTTATCGGCCTGCGCATTACGCGCCGCATAGGCAATTAGGCGTTGTTCGAGTTTATTCATGCGTACGGCAATATGCCAAGGATTGTCCAAGCAGGTCTTCAGAGCCACTGATCAAATGCTGGGCATCCTGCTCCTTGCGCAGCCAGGTAAATTGGCGTTTGGCCAGTTGCCGGGTGGCGATGATGGCTTTGTCCCGCATTGTTGTCAGGTCGTATTCGCCGTTGAGATAGGACCAAGCCTGCCGGTAACCGACGCAGCGAATCGACGGCATGCTTTCGTCCAGATCGCCGCGTTGCCATAAAGCCTGGACTTCATCGAGAAAACCTTGTTTTAGCATTAGATCGAAGCGCTCGGCAATCTTATCGTGCAAGGTACTGCGCTGCTCCGGTGCAATGATCAACTTGATAAACTTATACGGATGTTCGGCTTGCTGATCGGTGTCGAAAAAACTGGATAGCGACCGACCACTGATTTCAAAAACTTCCAAAGCGCGTTGCACGCGTTGCGGATCGTTGACGTGGATCCGCGCCGCCGCTTGCGGATCGACTTGCGCCAGGCGGGCATGCAACACGTCTTTGCCCAGGGTTTGCAATTCGTCGTCCAGTCGCTGGCGAATCGCCGGATCGGCTGCCGGCAATTGCGCCAAACCCTGAGTCAAGGCGCTGAAGTACAACATCGTACCGCCCACTAAAACCGGCAACTTGCCACGCGCAGTAATGTCCAGCATCAAGGCCAAAGCGCGGTCGCGAAATTGGCCGGTGGAAAAACTCTCACTGGGATCGAGAATGTCGATCAAATGATGCGGCACGCCGCCGCGCTCAGCGAGGGTCGGTTTGGCGGTACCGATGTTCATGCCCCGATAAACCAAGGCCGAATCGACGCTGATAATCTCGGCATTCAAGGCTTGGGCCATCGCCACGCCGAGCGCGGTCTTGCCGGATGCGGTCGGTCCCATCAACAGGATGGCCGACGGTTTATTTATGTCAATCATCTATTGACCGCGCATGAAGAATCGATCCAAATCCTGATGACTCAGTGCCACCCAGGTCGGCCGGCCGTGATTGCATTGACCGATGCGCTCGGTCTGCTCCATATCCCGCAGCAAGGCGTTCATTTCTTCGATGCTGAGTTTGCGCTTGGCGCGCACCGAGCTATGACAAGCCATGGTCGCCAAAATCGCGTTAAGACTTTCCTGGGCTTTGTGGCTGACGCCGTGGGTGGCCAGATCGGCCAGAATATCGCGCACCAACTGATCGACATCGGCTTTTGCCAGCAAAGCCGGCGTGGCTCTCAGCACCACCGTTTCCGGGCCGGAACGGTTGATCTCAAAGCCAAGCCCCGTGAAAAACTCGTGTTCTTGCTCGGCCAAGTCGGCCTCGGCAGCGGTGACTTGCAACTTGATCGGCAGCAACAACGGCTGGGAAACAATTGCGCGATTGTGATAATGCTGTTTCAGCCGTTCATACGTCACCCGTTCATGGGCGGCGTGGGCATCCACCAAAATAATGCCGTTGGCAGTTTCCGCCAGGATATAAATATTGTGAATATGCGCCAGCGCAAAGCCCAAGGGTGGGATCGCTGATTCCACAGCAGCCTGGGTTGGGGCAGCATGGTCGGTTTGCGGATACAGTTTGCCGTAAGCTTTGATTTGCTCGGCCACGTCGGACAAGTTGGCTCGTTCGGGCGGGTAGCGATAAGCGTCGAATGCTTCGGGGGCCACGCGTTGTGACACGCTATCCAAACCCGACTCAGGCATCGTCAGCGGTAAAGAGGTTTGTTGATTCAAAGGTGTCCGCAACGGCGCTGTCGGCGTTTGCGCTGCCGAATAATCACCCACAGTTTCGATCTGCTGTGCAACTTGCGTCCCGCCGGGCCGTTGATCGGCCAAGCTGCGATGCAGCGCCTGAAACAGAAAATCATGCACCATCCGCCCTTCCCTAAACCGCACTTCCAGTTTGGTCGGGTGGGCGTTGACATCGACCAAGGCCGGATCGAGTTCCAGATACAGCACAAACACCGAATGCCGGCCATGGTACAACACATCCTGGTAAGCCTGTTTCACCGCATGGGCGACTAACCTATCCTTGATCAAACGGCCATTGACGTAAAAAAACTGCATATCCTGCTGGCTGCGGGAGAAAGTCGGCAAGCCGACCCAGCCGTGCAGATGTAAACCGGAGGCGGCAAAGTCGATCTTTACGCTGTTCTCGACAAACGCCGAGCCGCAAATTGCAGCGATACGTTTTTCCTGAGCCTCCTGAGTTGCCGCCGGCTTCAGGTTCAGCACTTCGCGCTGATTGTGATTCAACACAAAACCGACATCGAAACGCGCCAAAGCCAGTTTTTGAATCAGGCTCTCGATGTGGGTAAACTCGGTTTTCTCGGCTTTTAAGAACTTGCGGCGAGCCGGCGTGTTGTAAAACAGGTCGCGCACATCCACAGTCGTGCCGGGCGGATGCGGGTCGGGTTGCGGATCAAAGTTTCGCTCGGTGCCGTCGGCGCTGACTTGCCAGGCACATTCGGCGTCAGCGGTACGAGAGATCAAAGTCAAACGCGCCACCGAGCTGATGCTGGGCAAAGCCTCGCCGCGAAACCCCATGCTGATCACATGCTCCAAATCGTCCAAGGAGGCAATCTTGCTGGTGGCATGCCGAGATAAGGCCAGCGCCAAATCATCTTTAACGATGCCGCAACCATTGTCGCGAATCCGGATTTGCCGAGTGCCACCCTGCTCCACATCGATGTGAATCTGAGTGGCGCCGGCATCGAAACAATTTTCCACCAATTCTTTGACCACGGACGCCGGGCGCTCGACCACCTCGCCGGCTGCGATTTGATTGACTAATTGAGTGGGTAAAGCATGAATCCGCATCGGCTGCGCTCAAAGAAAAGCGCGTATTTTAGCGGATGGAAATGAAACGGGGCGAAATGATTCACCCCGTTTTAGATTGGATTATTAGCTGTCTCGCGGAATCTGCAATACTTGGCCGATGCGCACGTTGCCGTCGTTCATCGCATTGGCCATACGCAAAGCCCGCATGCTGATGCCGTATTGCTGCGCTATACCGGACAGCGTTTCGCCGCGGTTGATCACATGATGAGTGCCGGCATTGCTCGCCACCATGGTCGGAGCAGCATCCAGCTCTCTAGCCGCCAACACCGGTTTTTGTTCCGGTTTTGCTTTAGCCACCGGTTCATTATCATCCACATCCAACGCAGCCAATTGCACGGCTTTGGATTTGCCGGAACGATTCAGCTGGGCCATCATCGTATCGGCCGGCGCATATTGTTTAAAGTGGCCGACAATACCGCTAAATACCGCCGATGCCATTTTGTTTTGATAGGCCTTGGTGTTCAAGCGACGCTCTTCTTCCGGATTGGAAATGAAGGCGGTTTCCACCAAAATTGACGGAATCTCCGCAGACTTCAACACCACGAAACCGGCTTTTTGCACCGCACTTCTGTGCAGATGCCCAACGCTTTTTACGCTTTTCAGCACCTTGTTACCGACATTCTGACTGGCTTCTTTTGCGGCTTTGTTAGATAAGTCCATCAATACCGAGGTCAAGGTGTCATCCCGGTCCTCGCCGGCACCGCCGCCATCGACTGCGTTTTCGCTGGCTGCCAACCACCCGGCGCCTGCGCTGGAAGCGCCCTTGCTGGCCAAGGTATAGACAGATGCGCCATGGGCTTGGCTATCGCTGAACGCATCGGCGTGGATGGACACGAACAAATCGGCTTTGGCGGCTCGGGCAATGCGGCGGCGTTCGTTTAATTTCACAAAATAATCGCCGTCGCGAATCATCACCGCTTTCATGCCCGGCTGGCTATTGACCATACCTTGCAGACTCTTGGCAATTGCAAAGACCACGTCTTTTTCCTGGGTGCCGTTTGCGCCCTGCGCACCGACGTCCTTACCGCCATGGCCGGCATCGATAGCAACGATGATGTTACGACCTTTGGCTTTGGATACGGATTTAACCGCGACAGGTTTGGCAATGGTCTCCGATTTCTTGCTGGATTTATCGACTTTTTCGGCAACGGCAACCACTGGGGTAGCTGCCGGCTTTTCAGTTTTAAGCGCCGCAACCGGAGTAAACGCTCTTTCCGCTGGCTTGGCTGCCAACTGAGGTTGCACCGGCTGGTCTTTTGCCGCCAAATCAATTTGCAAATTCTTGCCGACCATCGCCACCTTGGCGTCCGCATCGGCTTTCAATTCAACGACGATACGCAAATCTTTGTTGTTCCGCATCGCGCTCCGGGCAAAGCCGAACAAAGGATGATCGGCGGCAGGTTGATTCAAACCCTGCGCCATTTTGGCATCGACAAAATCCACGACCAACCGGTTAGGACTTTTCAACACAAACGCGTGATGCTTGACCGTGCTCGGCAAATTGACCAGCAGTTGATTGGCCGATGAATAAGTGACCGCACCCAGTTCAGTCTGAGCCGCGAATGCGGAAAACGTGGGCAATAACAAACCCCATATCCAGAAAATTTTAGACATCTGCTGCATACCCCACATTTCCACTAGTGACAACTTCGTTGAAATTATAGCAGTAGGTTATTGTTTTTCCAGTTTAGTTTTATATCGCTTAGCCGATTTTTTGCTAACACCTTGATTTCAGCGGTACGTTGTTGCTGAAAATAATTCAACCTTACTTCCAGATCGGCCATAGGCAAAAACCCCGCGCCCATTTGCGGCCATTCGATACAGCACAACGCGTTTTGATTCAGATAATCATTCATGCCCATCCATTCCAGTTCTTCCGGGTCTTTGAGCCGATACAAATCAAAATGAAACAAACGCCGGCCGTTGACTTCGTATTCCTCTACCAAAGTATAAGTGGGACTTTTTACCGCGCCATCGTGGCCGGCGGCGCGCAACAAGCCCCTGACCAGCGTGGTTTTGCCGGCACCCAATTCACCGTACAAAAACAGCAGACATTTTTCCGGCAGTGCTTTCCAGAGTGCGGCACCCAGCGCTTCGGTATCTTCGGAGGTTTCCAGAGTGATGTTCATTAATTTAATAATTTCCTGATTCGTGCCGGCAAATCGCCGGCCAGCAAGCCGCGCTCGCCAAATTCCAAAGCCAGACTGTCAGCCGCTTCGCCATGCACATACACACCCAACCGCGTCGCTTCATCCAAGCTCAAACCCTGCGCCAGCAAGCCGCCGATCAAACCCGACAACACATCGCCCATGCCGCCGCTGGCCATGCCGGGGTTGCCGGTAGTGCCGACATAGACCGTATCGCCGCAGGTAATCAAGGTACCGGCGCCTTTTAACAAACAAGTGCCGCCGTATTGACTGTGCAAATCCGCCAACGCCGCAAAGCGGTCAGCAGAGATTTGTCCGGCGCTACAGCCCAGCAAGCGCGCGGCTTCGCCGGGGTGTGGCGTTAATATCCAATTCGCGCGCCGCTTGGGTTGCAAGGACAACAGATTCAAGGCATCGGCATCGATCACGCACGGCTTATCAATGGCCAGCGCCGCGCCGAACATCTCCCTGGCCCAATCGTCCTGGCCCAGACCGGGCCCGATCACGATGACGCTGGCCTTCTCCAGCAAGGCATGTAGCGCTTCGCCGCATTCCACGCCGTGGCACATTAACTCCGGTCGACCGATGTTGATCAACCCGCTATGCGATGCGCGGGTGGCGATGCTAACCAGACCGGCGCCGGAACGCAAGGCCGCCTCGCCCGCCAAACGTATCGCCCCGGTATAACCCAGGTTGCCGCCAATCAACAACACATGCCCGAAACGACCTTTGTGAGCAACCCGGGCGCGGCGCGGCAAGTCGATTTTTTTCAGCAATAGCGCGATTGGCGGCATCGCCGCCAACACTGTTGCGTGGAGTTCCAAGGTGCTACAAATAATCTCGCCGCAATATTCGGCTGCTTCGCCGGTAAACAAGCCACACTTCAAACCGATGAAGGTCACCGTCACATCAGCCTTGACTGCGCACCCTAGGACCGAGCCAGTGTAGGCGTGCAAGCCGGACGGTACATCTACCGCAATCACCGGACAGCCGGAGGCATTTATCGCCTTAATGGCTAACGCGTAATCTTGCCCGACCTCACGGCTCAAACCGATCCCGAACAAAGCATCGACTATGACACCTTGCAGCTTGGATTGCCCGGCTTCGAAGTCGCTGACACGTCCACCAGCCTGTAAAAAATCTTGATAGGCACTCAGAGCGTCACCCGGCAAACCGTCTGGATCGGCCAAGGCATAAACGGTTACCTGAAAATTAGCCTGCAAAGCCAGCGTCGCAACCACATAACCATCGCCGCCGTTATTGCCGGCGCCGCATAGCACAGTGACTGCTTGTTGTTCCGGCCAGCGCTGTCTTAACTGCTCGAATAGCGCGTACGCAGCCCGGCGCATCAATTCCCGGCCCGGAATCCCCAGTTCGTCGATCGCATAACGTTCAGCCTCGCGGATTTGGGCGGTGCAGTAGAGCTTGCTTGCGGGTGTTTGCATGGCTTAGCCTTTGGGAAATCAATAGGATTCTTGTCGCCGATCTTGAGGGGATTGCTTAAAGGGGTTGCTCTAACGCCTATCGGCCAATTATGTATTGCCTGTCGGCAAATCAAACTAAAGTCCAACATACTGCCGTTTGGATAAAATCGACCCGCGTTCAGGGTTGATTTTCACGGTAAACGGTTAATATCTCAATGGCGTCGCCGTTTAGACGGTAAACAAAGCTGTATTGCTGATAGACCACCCGGCGAATGTTGTCACCAAACTCCGGCATCGGTGTACCCGACTCGGGAAACTGCACCAGCAAGGTATTCAGCCAATCTTCAAAGCGTTGCAGATAATCCAGCACAAAGCGCTGCGATAGGTTTTGCCGATAAAGATAGTCGGCTATTTCCGCCAAGCGCTGTCCGGCGCGCGGCGAAAAGACAATGCGGTACTCACTCATATTTCCGGCGAATGTCCTGCATCACCTCTTGCAGCGGCAGGCCTTCGCCAGCAGCCAATTGAGTAATCGACACGCCGATGTCCTGCTTGATTTTACGATGCTGTACAAACTCGGCGAAGGCACTGGCAATAGACTGCTGATTATTGCCAAACAACTGCTGCAGGCTGGCTTCCAACTCAGGGTTATCGATTTCGATATTTAACATGATGAATTCCAAAGATTCAGTTATTGCACTGTTTTCCAGGCCAAATTTGTCCCATCCGGCCAAGGAAGCTTGTAAAGCATAACGCCAAACCATTGCATAGCCAATTCTGAACATAGGTCGGGTGAGTTGTACAACCCGCTCCAAAAGTTTTGCCAAACTTTCACACATCGTTGAAACGTTCAGAACGGGTTAACAAAACCGGTCCTGCTCAGCATATCTCCTGGTGGTCGGTTTAGCCCCGAAATTGCTCAGGTGCAGAAAATACGTTAGATATGAATGAAACCTCATTGATAAAATTCGGTTGGAGAAAGCTTTTTTGTTTCGGGTTTGTCGCTACCGGATTTTATGACGATCTCAGATGTTATCGGCCCATCATCAAAGCATGGTGGATCGAACTGGTAAGGTGGCAAGATGATTTTCTCACCCCGTCTAACCTCCGCCCAGACTGACATATAGGAACCGCAACGACTTTCAAGATTGTGATTACCTGGTACTGGGCCAATAGCTATTTCGTAGAGCCCATCTTTTAGCTTGCATTGACCTTTCGCCGTTTTGGTCTCGATGACAAACATATGAGTGTCTCGCTCATCTGTAACAAGAAGTGACCAAGGGTCCCATTGAAATAGGCTTTTGTTCTTGATCATTTCTTCGCCAACTTCGTTATAGCCGGCCGCGTAAGAGAGCACAAGGACATTCAGATCAGCATCGCATTTGTAGCCGATTAGTTTGTGGAGTTCATCGGCATGTGCTGCCACTAGGGGTAAAAGTAACAACATAATTCGGAAGACTATCGGCATGTAGTTTTCGATTTAATAAGGATTTAGGTAGTCAATTGTATATGTACATCATCAGCGCTAAGCAACATGGCGTGGAAATTACCAGATGCAGCAATCCAATCAATTGAGCTGATCATCCGCTTATTATCGATCACCAGGAAATCTTGACATCCCATCGCAGAAGAAGACTTCCGGAAAATACTCTGTCGATCCTCGCCGGACATAATTTTACGAACAATCTATCATCCCGCTTATGTCACAATTACCCCACTAAATCGATACGGAGCAAAACCATGCGTCAGTTTCTGTTGATCATCGTGACCCTGATTGCGCTAAGCGGGTGCGCATCGGAATCCTGCGATAAGGATGTCATCAACATCCTTAATCCCAATCAAACCAGTGCGAAATTGCTGATGGATTACGCCAAAACCGCCGTCTGTAAGACCGATTCAACTGGCACGACAAAGCCTACAACAGTAGACGAAGAACGCAAGCTAGTGTTGATTTATGATCTGTATGCCAAAGCCAGAAGCTATGCGATTTTAAATAAAGTATTTTTCTGGCTGTCGCTGATTTCCGCGGTGGCGGTATTTCTGTGGCCGTCGCTAGGGGTGTTGATGAAAGACCGCCTGGGCGAGCGCGAATGGTATAAATCGGCGATAGTGCAAACCACCGTTACCGGCATCGCGGCGTTGATGTTCGCGTTTTATAGCCAGTATAAAGACAAGCAAACCTATACAGAAAACCTGATGCGCTACGCGGTGTTTTCCGATAAGCCGGCGGCTGAATTGAGCCAGAAAGTGATCGAAGAAATCGGCAAAATCGATATTGGTTTTAGTTTTAGCGGGGTGTTTGACAAGAAAGAAGAAAAATAAGCGGAACGCGCTAATAGCCGCTTTGTCGAAGTTGAAAAGATTCTGGTATCCTTTTAATCGGGATCCACCGCTATTTGAGCCCGCCATAGCCTCGTAGTTTAAGTTGGAACAGATGTCGGCGACTGGTTCACTGCCATCGTAAGCCGGGCTGTTGGACTCGTAACTTATCCTTGCGTTATGCGTAGCTTTTAAACGATATTGCACTCAAAACCTGTGCTAAACCATGAACTCGGAAGATCTCAGTACCCCGCTATCGCCAAAACCTGCGAGTCCCCCCGCCCGGCTTTATCTGTGGGTATTGTTGGCTATCGTTGCCGGCGGCGTGTTCGGTTATCTGGACGCCGAACATGCCGTGACACTAAAACCCATCGGCGACGGCTTTATCAGCCTGATCAAGATGCTGATTGGCCCGGTGGTATTTTGCACCATCGTGCTGGGCATCGCCGGCGCCGATGATATGAAAAAAGCCGGGCGCGTTGGGGTAAAAGCCTTGCTGTATTTCGAGATTGTCTCGACTTTCGCGCTGGCGCTGGGCGTGCTAGTCGCTAACCTGATCAAGCCCGGCCAGGGCTTTAACGTCGATCCGGCCACGCTAGATGCGCAGGCGGTGTCCGGCTACGTGAAACAAGCCAACCAGCAAAGCACCGCCGACTTTCTGCTGCATATCATCCCCAAAACCTTTACCGATGCCTTCACCGGTTCCGGCGATTTGCTGCAAGTATTGCTGGTAGCGGTACTTTTCGGCTTTGCCTTGCAACAAATGGGTAGCGCCGGCAGATCGGTATATGTGTTTATAGAGGAATGCTCACATATCTTTTTTGCAATGATGAATGTGATCATGAAACTGGCGCCGTTCGGCGCCGGCGCGGCGATGGCGTTCACCATAGGCAAATACGGCGTCGCTGCTTTAAAACCGCTGGCTGCGCTAATGGGCAGTTTTTATCTGACCTGCGCTTTGTTCATCGTCTTGATACTGGGCAGTATCGCCGCGCTGACCGGCTTCAATATTTTTCGACTGCTGCGTTATATCAAGGAAGAAATGCTCTTGGTACTGGGCACCTCATCATCCGAATCGGCGCTGGTGCCGCTGATGACTAAGCTGGAAAAACTGGGCTGCTCCCGCTCGGTGGTGGGTTTGGTGATACCGTCCGGCTACTCGTTCAATCTGGACGGCACCAATATTTACCTGACCATGGCCGCGTTGTTTGTCGCTCAGGCCCTGAATGTCGATTTAAGCCTGATGCAGCAATTGACCTTGCTATTGGTAGCGATGTTGACCAGCAAAGGCGCATCCGGTGTCACCGGCGCCGGCTTTATCACGCTGGCCGCAACCTTGGCGGTGGTGCCTGCGGTGCCGGTCGCGGCGCTTTCGTTAATCCTTGGCATAGACCGCTTTATGTCGGAAGCCCGTGCCTTGACCAACATCGTCGGCAACGCAGTGGCGACGATAGTGGTGTCGCATTCAGAAGGCGAACTGGACCGAGAAAAGATGCAGGCGCAATTACATCCAGATCTGTCAAATCAAAGTTTCTAAACCCAGCAGGCGTAGGCCTTGACGCTGCCGATAGCCAATCACCGGCATGATGTTTTGCGCTAGTAAATTGTTGGCTTGCGCTTCGTTCAACACCACTTCGGTAGCCGGCTGCAGTAGCTGTTCGCCGTCCAGTTCGTAGCTAAACGCCGGCGCATCGGCAAAAAAGAATTGCTCCGCTGTTGTTTGGTCCTGCGCTGCCCTAAGCAACACCCTGGCCGGCAAAAAGGCCGGATTCCCCCATAGCAATTCATCGTTCTGCGGAACAGTGGCGCATTCTTCAAACGCAAAGCTTTCCAGCGGCTCGCGCTTGCTGCCGTAAGGCAAACGCATCAGTACGCGCGGATAGGTTAAGATCACGCTGTCGGCCTGGATCTGTTGACGATATGCCAACCAATCCGCTGCATTCTGCAATGCCTCAACCACCAAACCGTTCCCCGCGCCCGCCAGAAAACCCGCTCCACATTTTGCAGCTAATTCGGCACAAAAACCCAGCAAAGCCTTGTCCTCCGCATTGTCGGAAAACACATAATCAGCCACGAACAATACGTCCTGCTCTCCGTCGCCTGTTTGCATATGTTGTTGCAAACGCTGGACCACACTATCGCTACCCTTTTCCAGCTCTGCCAGCAACTGGGCTTGGCTAATATCCAGCAAATAAAGCTGTTGTGCGTCGGCGGCTTCCTCATGCACCAAGCCGTCGGTCGCCAGCCACAAGGCTTCCAGTGCTTGAAAATCCTGGCGATGCAATAAGGCTTTCACAAACTGCGAGGTCGCGGCGTCGATCAAATCGATTAACACCCGATGCTGCGGGTTGGCGTCCCTGGCGACATGCGGTTCCACAATCTGTTTCAACAAACTATCCAAAGAATCGGACGCAGGGACGGTGCCCTCCGGCTTTTTCCCTAGCAAACGTTCCAGCATATCGTCCTGACTTTCCGTTTCCAGTTCAGGCACTGCTGGTTCGCTGGCGGTTACCCCAGGAAAAAAGGCCTGAATTTTCGCCACCGCCTGCGCGGCGGTATTGGGATTACCCAGTTCGGATTTTAAAGTCCGCAAATCGGCCAACAGTTTGATTTTTCCTAGCCAGGCATCGGGATGAAAATCCTCCAGCGTCGAAAATTGCAGCGTAGTGCCGGGGCTGACTTCCAGTGTCGGCAGGATTTGCGCCATCACTTGTTCGAAGTTATCCACATCGATTTTCCGGATTTTGCTTTGTTCCCAGGGAGCGGAGGCACCGGAAAAATTTCCGAACACATAAACCCGGTAGCTGCTATCCCCATTGCCGGCTCTAGCCGCATTTCCCGCGTTAAAACCCATCGTAAAATCAATTCTGCCTGACATATTTTCTCCTCGCGTGCTAAACGCTTTGTCATCAACAGTAGCAGAGCAAACCCAGTCCAACAAGCCAACCGGTTTTTCCGGATAGCGGTATGCTTATCAGTGTCCGCCCAACAGGTGATAACAATGAGCAACGCCAACCGTTTAGCCGAACTGCGCCAGCGCATCAATCAAGTATTTACGCAAGCAGAACCACAAGCCATCTCCGGCCTAATCGCTACGCTGGGAGATTACGATAGTCAGGCCATCGGCGCATCTTCGCAGGCATTGATCGAAGGAGTGCGCACCAAACACAAACAGCCGAGCATTTTCGAAGCTTTCTTGCATGAATACAGCCTGAGTAGCGATGAAGGCATCGTGTTGATGAGCATTGCCGAAGCCTTGTTGCGGATACCGGATAGCGACACGCAAAACCTGTTCCTGCGCGACAAATTGGCAGATGCCGACTGGTATAGCCACTGGCTGCACAGCGATTCAGTAGCGGTCAATCTGGCCAGTAGCGCATTGTGGATGAGCGGCAAAATGGAAGCGTTGATTCGGCAGCGGGTTTTCGCTAGCTTGTTAAGCCGGCTGGGCGAGCCGCTGGTCCGCACAGCCATCAAGCAAGCCATGCAGCAAATGGCCCAACATTTTGTTATCGCAGAAGATATAACAAACGCTATAGCACAAGCTGGTCGCAACCCTGCCTACCGCTATTCCTTCGATATGCTCGGCGAAGCGGCCTTGACCGAAGACGATGCGGAACGCTATTTCGCGGCTTATCGCCATGCCATCGTAACGCTGGCCGAATCTGCTGACGCGGATTTATTTGCCAACCCAGGCATTTCCATCAAGCTCTCGGCACTTTATCCGCGGTATGAACCCTTGCAGCATCGCTACGCGGTGCCGGCAATCAGCAGCAAGCTGTTGGCCTTGGTCAAGCTGGCCCGCGCCGCGAATATTTCCGTGACCGTGGATGCGGAAGAAGCCGAAAGGCTGGACATGTCTTTGGATATTTTCGCAGCGGTATTTAACGATACGGCACTGGCCGGCTGGCCGGGTTTCGGTCTAGCGGTACAGGCTTACCAAAAACGCGCTGTGACAGTGATCGAATGGCTGGCGACTGTGGCCGAATTGCAGCAACGCCTCATTCCCATCCGTTTGGTGAAAGGCGCGTACTGGGATAGCGAGATCAAACGCGCTCAGGAGAACGGCTGGGACGACTACCCTGTATTTAGTCGCAAGGCCGCCAGCGACTTGTCTTATCTGGCTTGCGCCAGACTGATCCTGTCAAAGCCGCAGGCTTTTTATCCGCAATTTGCCACGCATAACGCCTACAGCGTAGCGGCGATTTGCGAGTTTGGCAAAGGCCATCCGGGATTTGAATTCCAGCGTCTGCATGGGATGGGTAGTGCTTTGTATGACGAGTTGTTAAATCAGCGCCCTATCAAATGCCGCGTATATGCTCCGGTCGGCAATTACCGGGACTTGTTGCCTTATCTGGTCAGACGCTTATTGGAAAACGGCGCGAACACCTCGTTCATCAATCAAATCGAAAATCCGGCACTTAGCGCGGCTGTGCTGTCCGGCGATCCGTCGGCTCAGTTAAGCCAAGTCGATTCTGAACCGCTGGCTGTACCCAGCGAGTTATTTGGCGCGCAACGCCGAAATTCGCAGGGGCTGAATTTAAGTAATCCTGAGGTATTGGAGCAGTTGCAACGGGACTTGGCCGCCATGTCCGACCACAATTGGCAAGCCGCACCATTGGTCGCCGGACGGCAAGTTTGGGGCGAACGGCATCCGGTTTATAGTCCGTATGACCGACATAGCTTGGTTGGTGAGGTAGTTTTCAGCTCCCCAATCGATATAAAACAAGCCTTGCAACAAGCCGCCAGCGCGTTCAATGCCTGGCGCTTATGCCCAGTCGAAACCCGCGCCGGGTATCTGCGTAAAGCAGCGGATTTATTGGAACAGCAGCGCCTGGAAATGACGGCGCTGTGCATCCGTGAAGGCGGCAGAACCGTGCGAGACGCGTTGTCGGAAGTACGGGAAGCGGTCGATCTATGCCGGTATTACGCGGCCTGCGCGGTCGAGCAATTCGCTCAGCCACTGCGATTGCCCGGTCCCACTGGCGAAGATAACCAATTGTTTCAGGTCGGGCGCGGCGTGTTTGTCTGCATCAGCCCATGGAATTTTCCGATTGCCATCTTCATCGGCCAAATCGCCGCTGCGCTGGCGGCCGGCAATACCGTGATCGCCAAACCGGCTTTGCAGACTTCGTTAACAGGGATGGCTTGCGTCCGCCTGTTACTCGAAGCCGGAATACCGGAAAATGTCTTGCAATTTTTACCGGGCGACGGCGCCGAGATTGGCCGGCAACTGTTGAGTGACGAACGCGTCGCAGGCGTGGCCTTTACCGGTTCCGGCGCCACGGCCCAGTTTATCAATCGGCAACTGGCTGAGCGTGACAGCGCGATTGCCACCTTGATTGCCGAAACCGGCGGGCAAAACGTGATGATCGCCGATAGCTCCGCACATCAGGAACAACTGGTCGCGGACGCCTTGCAATCGGCGTTTAACAGTGCCGGCCAACGTTGCTCGGCGTTGCGGGTGTTGTTTCTGCCGGAAGAGACCGCGGAGGACGTCATTGCGCGTTTGATTGGCGCGATGCGTTTGCTGCGGCTTGGGTCGCCGCTGGATATTGCCACCGACGTCGGCCCTATTATTGATCGACACGCTTTAGCCAAGCTACTGAACCACATCGAGAAGCTTAACCGCGAAGCCAAGCTGTTATTCCAATTGCCAGTGCCTGACGACCTGATAAATGGATGCTTTTTTCCGCCGACTTTAGCGGAAATCCCTGCCCTATCGTTGCTGGAACAGGAAGTGTTCGGCCCTATCCTGCATATTATCCGCTACCCAGCCAACGAGCTGGCAAAAGTGGTAGAGGCCATCAATGCCAGCGGCTACGGCTTGACGCTGGGCATCCACAGCCGCATCAACGCCAATATGCGCTACATCCAGCAACACGCCAGGGTCGGCAACATTTACATCAATCGCAATATGATAGGCGCGGTAGTCGGCGTGCAGCCGTTCGGCGGCATGGGCTTATCCGGCACCGGCCCGAAAGCCGGCGGCCCCCACTACTTGCAACGCTTCGCCAACGAACAAACCGTCACCACCAACCTCACCGCCATCGGCGGCAATCCTTGGTTGTTACGGAAATAAACGTGGATTTTATGGCCTCGGTTCGCGAAACTTGGATTCCGCACCCTGCTAGATAGTGTAATTTTACAAAAATCGTTGTTAGTTTCTGCCTTTGAAGCCGAAAACTTCTAGTGTTAGTCTAGTAGCACAACCGGGTATGTCCCACTATCTCTCCATATCAATCAGAGCTTGGCGCTTATGTCCAAAGAAAACAAATCCTCGCTGATTTCTCCAAACGTATTAAGTTTGCTCTTGATCATTCTGGGTGGCAGCCTGTTCGTCGGTCAAAGCCCCTTCAACGATTCCAGACCTAACAAAGCACCGATACCGCAGCAGCAAGCAGGGTTTAAATCGGACGTGGACGCGCGTTTGTGGCAAGACCCATTCGAAGCCATCGCCAACCAAAATTTAAACCGCGAGAATTATCAGCAATATAAAAACACTGAAGAAGTGATAAAAACCGTTCAAAAGCAGTTGGGTGAATTACGCGACACGCGGCAAATTGTGATGGCCACTCTGATGCCGAATGGTCACTATCAGGAAGACGTAGAAACCCGCCGGCGTATTCGCTATGCGGTGCTGTCCGGACTCACGGCCGACCAAAACAACGAGTATGGGCCAAGTGACGCGGAGCATATTGGCTACGTCAATTACCGGCTTAACGATACCAGTACCTTAATCGCCTTCGAATCTCTGGTGTGGAAACCCAATCCAGTGTACTCACTTCGGGATGACGATAAACATCCGCCGATCTTAGTGTTATACCTGGACAACAAGCTGTTCGGCTATCAGCCGCTACGCGACTTGTTCGAGAATCTCCGCAAGATTTATCTGAAAAACAGTCAATTCAATCTGGAATTCAATGTGCTGGGGCCGGCGACTTCTGATGAATTGCAAACCATGGCTCGGGCAGTCAAGCCGGCCGCTAAATCCGATGGAAAACCCTTATTTCGAATGTATTCGCCTCGAGCGACAGTCGATGAAGGTAAATTGCTGTTTGGCACCAGAACCCCAGATAGGAATGAACCAACCAATTTGACCGAGCATTTCGGAGCTGGCCTGCCTTTTATTCGTACAACTGCTACCGACAGCCAGTTAGCCACGGCCTTGAGTAAGGAATTGGCACTACGCGGCGTCCGAATCGGCAACCGCGCCAAGTTGGCTAATTCCACTAAGCACGTGGTATTGATTTCCGAAACCGAATCATTGTATGCCTACCATATAGGCACCACATTTGCGGATGCCTTAGTCAAGACCGCTATGAACGGGGAAAATCCGGCTACGGATTGCGATGGGCAATTAACTCCAAAATCAGACTGCCTACGCCAATACGTACACCAATACACTTATTTTCGCGGATTGGACGGCAAAACGCTGCGAGGCCAAAGCTCACCGATTACCGCAACTAAGTCCGGCGACAATGAATCCAGTAATTCCTCCGAGGCATCGAAAGCCATGGAACATGCCGACGGCGATAGTCAATTCGACTACATGCGCCGGCTGACCAATCAGATCCAAGACATAGAAGAGAAGCTTGAAGACAGCAACCACAGCATTGGCGCCATCGGGGTCCTAGGTAGCGATGTCTACGACAAACTATTGGTACTGCAAGCACTACATGCGAAGTTTCCTGACATTTGGTATTTCACGAACGTCATGGATGCCCGGTTTTTACACCCAGATCAAAACGAGTGGGCGCGGAACCTGATTGTGGTATCCAGTTTCGGCTTACAACTGCCACAGGAATTGCAACACGGCATTCCGCCATTCCGCGACAGTTACCAAACCGCCTATTTTTTAGCCGCGCAAATGGCATTATGGGACTCCAATCCCGCTTCCTCTGAGCCGGCGTCGTTAACGGAAATATGCAATACCATAGACAGTCAAATCCTATTAGACCAAACAGTGTTCAGCCACCCAGCGATACACGAAATCGGTCGTACCAAGGCATTCCCGCTCAGCCATGCGAATTCCGAACCTCAAACCAGACGTAAGGATTGCAAGGTGCTTGGCCCTATGGCCAGATTTATCCAGGCAGCCGACAACACTAGGGATAAGGCCCGAAGAATGGACATCGAGCAGCAACCATTATTAGCGGATCAACCCTTTTTAAAGTTTTTCCGTATCGCGCTGAAAATTCTAATCTGCGCCTTGTTGTTTGCCTGCCTATGGCTTTATTTTCTTCGTAAAATAAAAATCGCGGATGCTGCCAAACTGCCGGTAGAAGTCAGCGTACTAAGTTTGCAACGAACTTGGCTGCTGTTTTGTCTGTTAGTGGGTTGCGGATTAACGGCATTCGTGCTGAACACTGAACAGACCGAACCTATAGCGCTAATAGAGGGTGTCAGTATGTGGTCAACTGAGGCGATCCGATTTGCGGCGCTGGTGGCGACGGTGTTTTGGGTAATCGAAACCGTCAAGTTTCCGCGGTTATTTTGGGAACGGCTGAATTTCAGCGGTAAGTTTGGTGTGTCTGCTGACAATCGTTGCTATGCGCATGATCAATCATTACAAAAACGACTTGAACGAAACTTGAGTGTGGGTAGAGTTGGCATCTTGACGCTAGCAGCCTGGCTACTCACCTTTGCCATAATTCTGTCACTGGGCGTACCGTTTACACCTTATCGCGGCGAGTTTGTCTATCACCTCGACTTTATATTGTTACGATTGGTGTTAGTCCCGACCTATTTGTTTTTGATGATTAGCGTCACCGAAGCAGCGCAAGCGATCATCCAGTTTATCCGCTCCATCCCACGTGCCGAGCCCTGGCCGGTATCGATGACGGAAGAATATCGCGCCACGCTGAATATCGATAACGCTTACCTTCAGGATTGGGTGACGATCCGTCTAGTGGGCGATATGACGCAACAAGCCAGCCGCCTGATCTCTTACCCGCTATTCGCTGCGGCCCTTATGGTGTTGGCACGAATGAGTTATTTTGATAACTGGCATACACCGCCCGGATTGTTGATCGTGATCGGCGTTTGCATCGCCTATTTGTTCTATTGTGATTTTCGCCTAAAAGCAGTGGCGGATAAAACCGAACACGAATCTCTGAAAAATCTGCGCCGCCTGTCCATAGCCAATCAAGGTAACGCCGACAACCCTCCACTAGCCGGCAAACTGGCAAGTCTGTCTGACTTGGCTGAACGCTATGCCGAGGACACTTATAAGCCTTTTGTACAACGCCCCATTTTTCAGGGCGTGTTGTTAATCATTATGGCCGCCGCCATCGGCTACACCGACTACTTATCGATCGTGTTGAAGGTGCTTGGCTAACAGGGCAATTCCATTTTAGGCCGTTAGCATCTCCGGCAAGAGGACCTACGCGATTGAATTTCGTATAAAAAAATGCGATGGTGGTACCGTAAATCCAGCGTTAGTAAGATATTGGCTTAAGCTCGCTTAAGTCTTTTTATAGACACCTGACAACCCAGAGAACCGCCTATGCTCGCTACCAAACGCTACGAATATTTACCCATCGATCAGATTGAATTTCATCACACGCTCACCAACCATAGAGAACTGGATCGGGCCAAGGTCGCGCATCTGGAAAAAGACATCGTGGTCAATGGCCTGTTCGAGCCGTTGGTGGTTTGGGAGCGTAACAACCGCGAATATTATCTGGTCGGTGGCTTTCATCGCATGGAGGCCATTCAAGGTATTCGCCGCGCCAATCCCGGCTATTTCGACAGAGTGGACGTCAGAATCGTCACCGGCGACCCGGATGAAATCAAGGCGCTGAATCTAAAACTGAATTCCGACCGCGTCGACACCCGCATCACCGATTATTTCCAGACCGTGATTTACTTGAACAATGCCAACTGGTCCAGAGAGCGCATCGCCGAATTCTTCGACAAAAGTGTCAGCTGGATCGACGACATCATTCGCTACGCCCCGCTGACCACGGAAGCAATGCGCGAAAAACTGGCCGGCGGCGAGTTGTCCTGGGCCAGGGCGCGCGACATCTTGCGCAAAGCCTTAAACGCGCCACCCGGCAATGAAAAAGACATTATCGAAAGCGAACTGTCCCGACCCGCGCAGCCGGTTGCCAAACCCCTACCCTTCCATACAACGATCAAACGTTTATCCAGCTCAGTTAAAGCCGATCCCAAACGCACGTTTAAAGTCAGCACCCAGGATATTTACGCCTTGGTGCTGACCTTGCGCGGCAAAAACGTCGATCAGGAGGCCATCGAACGGGTGCGTAAAGCGTTTCCTATTTTGTGGGACGATGAATAGTTCGATAACAGGAAACTAGCCATTCCTGAATTGTCATAAAACCATTTGCCCGCGTCAGCTAAGATAAGTTTGACTGGAACAATCCTCCGCTTAGCGAATCATAAGCGGGGGAAACTTTGGGAAATTCAATGCTGAAATAATGTGTTAGCAATGAAAAATCTTATTTTGAAAATAGTGAACGCTCGCAAACCGTATCGGAAACGCATGCCGCCGTTGGCTGGCGTATTGCTGCTCTCGCTGAGCGGCTGTATGCCGATGAGCTATCCACCCGGCGCTAAGACCAATACCGCGCAGCTGGGCGAGAATACTTTTCTAACCGAAGACGGCGCCAGTCTACCGCTACGCCGCTGGCTGCCAGACACCGAACCCAATGCAGTGATCATCGCGCTGCACGGCTTTAACGATTACAGCCACTTCTTCGATGCGCCGGGCAACTATTTCAGCAAACTCGGCATCGCCTGTTTCGCTTACGACCAACGCGGTTTTGGCGCAGCACCACAGCGCGGCTTGTGGGCGGGCAGCGAGGCTTACGCACAGGATTTAAAACAATTAACCCGCCTGCTGAAACAGCGCTACCCGAACAAACCGCTTTACCTACTGGGCGAAAGCATGGGCGGCGCTATTGTGATTACCGCCGTACAGCAGGACGATATGCCGGATGTGGCCGGCATCATCCTCGCCGCGCCGGCGCTATGGGCCAGGTCGACCATGCCTTGGTATCAAACCAGTTTACTGTGGACGCTGGCGCACAGCATGCCCTGGCTGACCTTGACCGGCAGCGGGCTGGAGATTATGCCTTCGGATAATATCGATATGCTGCGGGCGATGGGCCGCGATCCGATGGTGATCAAAGCCACCCGCGTGGAAACGGTATACGGATTAACCAACCTGATGGACACTGCCTTCGACAGCGCCGGCTCGCTACGGGCGCATACGCTGATGCTGTACGGCGAGAAAGACGAAGTCATCCCCAAGGAGCCGACTTATGCTTTCTTGCAGCAAATGCTGACCACCGATACAGCGGAAAAAACCGTGGCTATTTACCAGAACGGTTACCACATGCTGCTCCGCGATCTGCAAGCCCCTACCGCCTGGCAAGACATCGTGGCCTGGATTAAATCCGGCCCGAACCAGCTGCCTTCCGGTGCGGATAGCCGCGCCCGGCAATTGTTAAGTAAAGGCTAAAAGCCTTTTCACTGGCAGACGCGCGCAGAATCTCGATCAAACGACCGTAAGCGCGGTTGGGGAGATGGCGTTTGGAACTGTTAAACTGCGACGTAATTATTAACCTGGCCCTTGAATATTGTCGCTCCCGCGCGGGCGGGAACCCATAAATCCCAACCACTATCCATGCTCCGTATCATCTCCGCCAATCTAAACGGCATTCGTTCGGCAACCAGAAAAGGTTTTTACGACTGGTTAGACACCCAAACCCCCGATTTTGTATGCCTACAAGAACTTAAAGCCCAAGCCGGCGATATGACAGCCGAGATGCTCACACCGAACGGCCTGCACGGTTATTTTCATTATGCCCAAAAGAAGGGCTACAGCGGCGTCGGTATCTATAGCAAACAGCCGGCTGATAAAGTGATTGAAGGCTTGGGGCATGCCGACATCGATAGCGAGGGCCGCTATCTGGAAGTGCAAGTCGGTAATCTATCGGTAATTTCCTTGTATCTGCCGTCAGGCTCCAGCAGCGAGGAGCGACAAACCGTTAAATACAGCGTGATGGAACGCTTCTACCCGCATCTTGCCGAACTGAAAGCCAGCGGCCGGGAAGTGGTGATTTGCGGCGACTGGAATATCGCTCACAAAGCAGCCGATTTGAAAAACTGGTGCGGCAATCAGAAAAACTCCGGTTTTTTACCGGCGGAAAGGGCCTGGATGACCCAAGTTTACGATGAGTTGGGCTGGGTGGACGTCTATCGCCGTCTGCATCCGGACGCTACCGACGCCTGCTACACCTGGTGGAGCAATCGCGGCCAGGCTTGGGCTAAGAATGTCGGTTGGCGCATCGATTATCAAGTCGCCACGCCGGGCATTGCCTGCCGAGCGCAGTCAACCAGCATTTTTAAAGAGCAACGCTTCAGCGACCATGCGCCGTTGATCGTCGATTACGCTGACTAGTCGCCAATCGACAAGTGCACCGAATTAGCGACACAGCTCTTCGATTGACGCACCAGCCTGGTTACTCGTGCTGACAGGCGCACCAATTCAGATCAAAGTTTGTCATCGACAGGGAAATACCCTATAAAAATCACATCGCCCAAGACCCCCAACCGGTTTATTAACCAGCTCCCTCAACCCATGGTGCGGTCATTTCCGCAGACACAGGGGCCAGCATACTTGATGCAAACGGCTAGACTTGACCGCTATCACCCTGGAACTTCGCTTGACTCAATTCAAACTCACTAGCACCAATATAGTGCAGACATATAGCGCATAGCCGAGTATCGGAGTTTGCTGATAGGCTTCTCAAACATTTTTGCCGCTGTGATCGATATTGATCCTATACCAGCGCATAAGGCTTAAAGCCGGGATAGTGATAAAAACCCCAGCCCTAGCCCACCTTTGCACTAACATGAACCATCAATTCGGGCGAACGCACTTATATTGTGCATTCGAGCTGTTTTTTACCCGGTAAATGGGCCGATAAGGCAACTTTAGGCTTGGCGTACAAATTGCTTATTCACTATAACCCTTAAAACTTAAATTAACCCGTGCACAAAAAGATACTGGATCACTTAAACGAAGCAATCCTGCTGTTCGACAAGGACTTGCGCCTGACCTATATCAACCCCGCCGGCGAGATGCTGCTTGCCGACAGCGCCAAACATTTGCTCGGCCAAACGGCGCACAAACTATTCAAAACCGCGCATAACACCCTATTTAACGATTTGTTGCCGCGTTTGTATTTGCTGGAGCCGCTGGTCGATAGAGAATTAATCCTAGAGCGGCTAAGTCAATCGATTACGGTTAACCTAAGCGCTACACCTTTGCTCGAGGACGGAAAATTAAGCGAAATCCTGATCGAACTGCAACAGGTAGACCGGCATTTACGCATTACCAAGGAAGAACAATTGCTGGCCCAGCAAAACACCAGCCGCATGTTGGTGCGCGGCTTGGCGCATGAAATCAAGAATCCGCTGGGCGGTTTACGCGGCGCGGCGCAATTGCTGGACCTGGAACTGCAAGATCCTGAATTAAAGGAATATACGCAAATCATTATCGCCGAGTCCGACCGCTTGCAGGATCTAATGGACAAAATGCTCGGCCCCAAC
>Ga0123398_1037603_pt1 | contig 25336 bp, 18 predicted proteins | sample T5LHNO3metaT_FD_89926 | JGI IMG/M metagenome (GOLD analysis project Ga0123398, IMG submission 89926) | Methane-oxidizing artificial microbial communities from Washington, USA to study methane cycling - T5-LHNO3 metaT (Metagenome... | ecosystem: Engineered > Modeled > Simulated communities...
CATTCACCAGACAAGGTACGTTATGGCTATTGACAAAAAATTCGAAGCCTATTTTCAAGAAATTACCGGATTTCCGATGTTGTGCTGGCAAAGGCGGTTGTTTGGGCTACTGATCAATAACCAGTTGCCGGAAGTGCTGGATTTGCCAACGGGCTTGGGCAAAACCTCGGTAATGGTGTTGTGGCTGCTCGCCCGAGCGTTGAATCCAACGTTGCCCAAACGGCTTGTTTATGTGGTGGATCGCCGCGTGGTGGTCGACCAAGCCACACAAGTTGCCGAAGATGTGCGAACAAAACTGGTACGACTGCCGGAACTGAAAGCTTTACTCGACTTGGCTGAAATGGATTCTTTAGTCGTATCTACTTTGCGCGGGCAATTCGTCGATAACCGCCAATGGTTGGCCGACCCTACCAAGCCCGCCATCGTAATTGGCACCATTGACATGATGGGTTCGCGTTTGTTGTTTGAAGGCTATGGCGTATCGCGCAATATGCGCCGTTATCATGCGGGCTTTTTAGGTGCGGATAGCTTGTGTGTGTTGGACGAAGCGCATCTCTGTTTACCGTTTGAAGCCTTGTTACAAACCGTTGCCACCCATCAATCATTGCAGCCGATTGAAGCGAAAAGGTCGCTGATACCGTCGTTTAAGTGTCTGTCGCTATCGGCCACCGGCAAACCAACCAATAAGCAGGCGTTTGGTCTCGAAGATGAAGATTTGCAGGATGCTGTGGTTGTCAAACGGCTAAACGCGGAAAAGCAATTAACGCTCGAAATCAAAAATGAAGGCGATTCAGTCAGCGAGTTGTTGAGCGAACGGGCCTGGGACCTAAAAGACAGCGGTAAGCGTATTTTGATTTTCTGCACCAAGCGGGAAGATGCCAAAAAAATCAAGGACGATTTGGATAAACGCATGAAGCAAGACAAGGTGAATTACCCCGTCAACTTGCTTACTGGCGGTCGTCGGGTTCAAGAACGGCAAGAACTCGCGGCATGGCTTAAAAACTATGGCTTTTTAGCGGGTGCTTCGACCAATCCGGAAACGCCAGCTTTTTTAATCGCGACGTCAGCCGGTGAAGTTGGTATTGATTTGGATGCCGATCATATGGCGTGCGACTTGGTGACTTATGAACGCATGGTGCAGCGTTTTGGTCGGGTCAATAGGCGTGGTGAAAAGCAGGCCCGGATCAAGGTGATTGCCATTCCACCCAAATCACCTACCACTAAACAGCCCGCGCCTCTAGAGTTGGCCGAGCCTCAATCGCCTGTTTCGCCACTAGAAAATGCGGATAAAGCAACGCTTAAACAGTACAGGGAAAATCAAAAAACTTACGAAAAGGCGCATAAAGAATATCTAAAAGCGCAAGAAGAACATGCCCAATCATTAGCCAGTTATCGACAATCTGCAAAAGAGATTATCAATTATCAAGCCCAGCTTGAGGTAGTAAGGCAGCTAGAAGGTGATGCTAGCCCTGGTGCGATAGTGGCCTTAAAGAAAAAAATTCCAGCGCAACGGATAGAGGCTGCTAAATCTGAGGAGCCTTTGCGCCCGGCGTTGACTCGCGCGGTGGCCGATGCTTGGTCAATGACCTCTTTGGAACTACATACAGCCAGACCGGAAATTGAACCTTGGTTACGCGGTTGGTTGCCTAATAAAGAGCCTGAAACCACACTGGCATGGCGCGAATATTTACCTTGGCGCGATGGCGAAGAAAGCCCCAATAGCACTGAAGTTGAAGCGTTTTTTGACAACGCGCCCATTCATTTGAGCGAAACACTGGAAGTCCCGGTTTATCAATCGGTCGGCACACTGGTTAAACGCCTGAAAAGTGTGTTTAAAGGCCAAGAGTTACCGCAGAAGCCAGCGTTATTGGTGCTTAATCAGTCAGGCAAGTTGGTAAAAGGCGGCGCTTTGACCGCCCGGCAGTTAGCAGAGAAAGAAACCAAGGATTTACAGAAATTGTTTGCCTATGGGCAAGTCGTGATTGCCCGCTGGCTGGGCGGACTTAGCACGGCTGGACTATTGGATGATAGTTCGGAAGGAACAGCATTAGTGACCCTCGACCATCAATGGAACCCGGATAGCTTGCGGGAAACCGTCGGCTACCGGATTCAATGTGTACAACAGGCCGAGCAGAATGAAACCGGCTGGCATACGGTGCACCGCTTCAATGCCTCGCTCAACGAGCAAGACGAATCGGCTAATGTCTGGTTGATTCAAGTCTATCGGGGTGAAAAATCGCCGCAACAAGGCGATCCCGCCATTACACCGTTTAATCAAAGTCTAAAGTCGCATTTGCATTGGGCAGGCGAAGAAATGGCAAAAATTGCCGCGCAATTGGCCTTGCCTGCTGACTATGCCCATATGCTGGTAGTCGCGATCAAAGCTCATGATTTAGGCAAAAACCGGCTGTTGTGGCAAACCGCAATGAACGCACCGCAAATAGGCCGACCGTACGCCAAAACCAAAGGCGGTGGCAATCCGAAATCATTAGCAGGTTACCGGCATGAATTCGGCTCATTGGCTGATATTGCCGACAACGCGGAACTCAATGCCTTACCCGCTGAGCTAAATGACTTGGCACTGCACCTGATTGCTTCCCATCATGGCTACGCCTGTCCGGTGATTGCCCCGATTGATCCCAACGCGCCGCCATCGATATTGGGTGAACGCGCACAACAAGCCGCCTTACGTTTTGCCCGATTGCAACGGCAATGGGGGCCGTGGGGCTTGGCGTGGTGGGAAGCGGTATTCCGCGCGGCCGATCATCGCGCCTCGCAAATCAGCGACGAATTAACAGAAACGGAGGGCAAGGCATGAGTATTCACTCAATTCCGGTAGATTTGAATAATCCCGGTCAAGTGTTGGCGTGTATGGGGATAATGGAAGTTATTGATGTTTTATATGGTGATGTCGAAGGTCGATTTAATTGGGCTAATCAATCAGTTTTTGAAATAAGATCGAACTCAATTAACCCGATTAAAGAGGTCGTTGATTTTGTTTTGGATTGCTCGATAAAAGCCATTTCACCGATTGACATCATAAAGGATAAGTTTGGAATAGATACGGCATTTGAAACTAATATTTCACCTTCCATCGAATTAAAGTCTAGTGTTTTGCCTATTTCGTTAGAGGGATTCAAAGGCAAAATAATTTTAATAACGCATTGGGGCGAATCTGGAGATGCTGGTTTGGATAATTTGAAGTTCTGGGGTGGAGCCGCAGGGTATTCAGCGGCTGCAAGGATGCGAGACTTGCAGAATTCATTGGCTTCGGTGCCAGAATACGAACGCTCCAGTTTTTATGAAGATCCTTTTGCCGTATCAGCTAGGTTGTCAAACGGTTTCCGTTTGGAAATGCGAAGAGATTATAGCGCTATTGATTTAGGCTTTAGTCCAAACGACCATAAGGATATTGACGTTATTGGATACCCTTTGGTGGAGTTGCTGGCAGCAATTGGTTTGGAAAATTCGAGGCCTTTGCGAATAAATCGTTTTGAATATAAATACGGAGTTTGGAAGGATTTTTTGCCACCAATTTTAGCTAGGGCGATATTAGGTGATGAAAATATGGTGTTTGCGGCGCGAAATTTTACAATGAAGTTAGCGACTGTAAATAAAGGTGGTGATAGAGCTATTTTGTTTTCACGTGAAGGATAATAGTTATGAATATTGAAAAATTGAGTTTAGATATAATAAATAGTTGGTCTGACAACCCCAAAGGCCCGGTGGCACTGATATTAAAACAAACCTTGTTACCGGTGGATGGCGAAGGCGGGGTTATTTTTCCGCCAACTTATGCGGACATTGGCTACTCGATTGATACGCTTTCGGATGGTCGCAAAGTTGCGCAAATCGACTCGGTGCCATCGCAAGCCAATCGTAGCGAACCGGTCTTTTTGGAGAATGAATACAAGGATTTAGTGCCGCAAATTGAAATCAACCTGGGTAACAAAGACGACCCTGAGCGCAAGGTTTCGATACTTGAATTGGCGCATCGGGCGGGTGACGCCGTAGTGCGCTCTTCTGACGAATTAGCGGCAGAAGTGGATGCTGCATTTAAGGAGCTTTCGAGAACGCACAATGCTGTGCCATTGGCAAAACTGGCTCCAACGTCTTTGGTTTTTGGTGCGTGGGATTCTCGGGGGACTCAAGTTAAGCGTCCGCGTTTGATACGCTCGATTATTCGAGCAGAAGATGTAGAAGTTTTAAGTACAGCAGCCCAGTACAACAGTGTGTGGAAACTGTTAGATGACGATCAAAAAAAGGCTTTAACCGACGAAGCGAAAAAGCAAAAGATCAAGTTATCGGTTAAGGGGTTCAAAGATGTCCCAGCACCTAAAGGTTTGGGCGGCATCATCGCCCGTGGCCCCATTACCCGCCAAGTCACTATCAACCTGATTGCCTTGCAAACCATACGGGGCGGCAGTGAAGAATCCACCCAAAAACTGAAACGTTATTTACTGGGTTTGGCACTGGTTGCTGCCACCGCCGAAACCGAACTGTACTTGCGCGAAGGTTGTTTGTTGCGCTGTGCCGATGAAGCCGACGTTTGGGAAGCTGTGGCTAGACGCGGAGCTTCGCAGTATTTTAGTTTGTCGGCAGAACAGGAATTGGCCTTGATTAAAGACTACGCCAAACAAGCTGCGGCAAGCTTTGGTGTAAAGCAACCGGAAAAAACCTATCAGTTCAACATCAAAAAAGCCAAAGAGCTGCTTGCCAAAAAAGAAGAAGCGGACAGCGATGCCGAGGGTTAAACCATGAACCAACAGGCGCTTGTCATATCCGTTCGACTACTTGATGACCGTTATCATGGCAACGGTTCCTGGCCGCCATCACCGTTTCGCCTGTACCAGGCGTTGATGGCGGCGGCCTATACCGGGCGCACGGCTCCGAATGAAGAAGTCGCGGCCTTGCGCTGGCTGGAACAATTACCGCCGCCGATTGTGTTAAGCCCAACGCATACGCTCGCAACATTGACAACTTACTATGTGCCGCGGAATGGTGCCGATGCACAAAACGGCGATTTAGCCGCTGCCGCTAAAAAGCGTGACGCCAAGCTGGCCAAACCTTGGTTATTCAATGGGCAAAATCCGCTGCATTACGTCTGGTTCTTTGCCGAACAACGCGCCGAAGCAGACACCCTGATTCAACTCAGCGAACGTGTGTATCAGCTTGGTCGTGGCGTGGATATGGCGTTTGCCTGGGCGGAGCTGTTAGCGCCTGCTGAAGCTCAGCAAATCATCGATCAACACGCCGGGCCTGTGTTTCGACCTACGCCGCAAGGATTCGGTAATACACTGGATTGCCCCAGTCCAAACCAGTCGTTTGACTCGTTGGTTACCCGCTATCAAGGCCAATTGAAACGCCTGCGTAACGGCGAATTCCATAAGCCGCCGCTGCCGGTATTTAAAACCATTGGCTACAACTGCCCCTCGTCATTGTTGTTGTTTGAAATCCAGAACGCCAACGGGGAGTTACGGGCTCAGCCGTTTACTGCAATTGCCCAACTGACTCATAGTTTGCTGGGAAAAGCCAAAGACCGGTTGAAACCGCATTTTCCAGAGTATGCGGAACGCTATTTAGCGGGCGTAAAGGCTAATCAAGCCGACAAAGCCTTACGAATTCGGGTTATCCCGCTACCGTCGATTGGACACGAACACACTCAAGCCGATATTCGCCGAGTGTTGATTGAGGTACCTAGCGATTGTCCGCTGCAATTGGCTGATGTGGAATGGGCCTTTTCCGGTTTGCCGCTGGAAGTCGATTTGGAAACCGGTGAGATTGGCGGCATGCTGGTTAAAGCCACCGATACCAAGATGCTCGATCACTATGGCGTGAACAAGCAAGCCGCCGCAAGTATTTGGCGAACCCTAACGCCGGTTGCGTTGCCGATTGAGCGTATCGATCAGGCTAAAACGGGCGCTGAACATGTCTTGAAACAAAACCAGCTTCATCATGCAGCCCGGCAAGCGTTGCGACATAGCGGCGTTAACGCACCGGTAAGCATCCGCAGAATTCAGCGCGAACCCTTCACCTCTAATGGAACGCTGGCTGAACGCTTTGCGTTTCAGCGTTTTGATCGTACCCGGCTCTATCATCTGGAACTTGAGTTTACTGATGCCATCAGCGGGCCTATTGTGATTGGCGATGGCCGCTATCAAGGTTTGGGGTTGATGAACCCCGTACAACAAACAAACTCGGATGTTTTTCGTTTTTGGCTTCATCACGACAATCGTCCAGCGGTTAAAGATCGAAAAGCTTTTTTAGACGCTGTGCGCAATGCTTTGATGAGTTTAGCGCGGCAAACGCTCAACAAGCCGGGGCGACTGTTTTCAGGGCACGAGGAGGATGGGTCAGTAGCTCGTTCCGGCAAACATGAGCATGTTTTTTTGGCTGCCGATGATAGAGATGGCGATGGTTTTCTGGATGAGTTATTGGTTGTTGCGCCTTGGGCCGCAGATCGAAGTTTGTCCGCATTTGAGGCCAGTAAGAAGTCATTTCAGCAAGTCGTCAAAAAGCTTGAGTTGCTGCGGGCAGGTGCATTGGGCCTATTTGGTTTTGATTTGTTGGCCTGTGATATTGAAAATGCCGACAAACTATTAGGCTATTCCAAGTATTGGAAGACATTGTCATCTTACCAACCCACACGTTTTCCTAAATCGCTGGATGAGGCTAGTGACGTTATTCGGCAGGATGTATTGACTGAATGCCTGCGCCGGCACTTACCTAAACCCCTGGTTGAAATCCTGAAAATAAAACAAGGGGCAAAAGGCGTGTTTAGAGCAGATATTTGTTTGAGCTTTTCGGTAGCCGTTTGCGGTCCATTAATTTTGGGACGCGACAGTCACCAAGGCGGCGGCTTGTTTGGGATAGATCAAGGACATAGCAATTAGTCGTCAGTTACGCCGTGCAGAACTTACCACAACCCCAAAACCCCCCTCAAACTCTTCTCCACCGCCGCCATTTCCTCGGCGGTGACGGTGGCGAGTGGGCCTTCGCCGAAGCGGGAGCGGTCAAGGGCGCGGACGTGTTCGATCATCACGTAGCTGAGGTCTTTCAGTTGGCCGCGCGGAGTAACAAGAATTCGCATGGGTGCCAGGATAGGCCTAAACTGGCTGGTCAACGGCGCTACCAAAATGGTGGGCAAGCCGCTGGCTATCATCGCGTCGTCCTGCAAAATCAATACCGGTCTGGTCTTGCCAATCTCGCCGCCTTTGTTGGGGTTAAGATTGGCGGTCCACACTTCGCCGCGTCGCATCATTCCCACCATTTTTCATCGGGGTCTATGCCGGCGGCGCGTTCCTCGGCAATCAAGCGGTCGAGACCATCGTCCACCGCGTCGAAATCTGCGGCAATTTGTAGCGCTTCCGCTCTGGCTTGCGGATCGTTGGCCAAGGCGCGTGCCGCTTCCACCATTTCCGCCATAAACCGCTCGCGCTCGCGGCGGGCCAGGTATTCGGTAATCGCCAGCCGGGCGATTTCCGATTGGCTTTTACCTTCCAGCTGGGCTTCGGCTTTGAGATTGGCTTCCACATCGTCGGGTAGACGTAGGCTGATGGCTGGCATGGCAGACTCCTTCAAAAGTCAAAATGACAGACAAATTGTATGACAAAACGTATAACAAACCAGGCTTTTTAATATGTGCGATGCAACGACAATCGACTGGCCCGAAGAAACGCCTGTGCCTTTAGATCATCCGGAGATTCCGCCGTTAATCCTCGAAGCCGTTTTACAGTATTGGCAACCGGGGTATGTTTTGCATCGAATGGTGACCAAGCAAGGCCTGGAGTGGTGGCTGCTCGATACCGAAGGCGGGTTGATCGAAGCGTTTTGGCTTGACTAAATTTTAAGAGCAATCGAGCGAATCATGGCCGACGACCAAGTACCCATCCAGCTAGAGCTACCGCTGCCGTTTCCGGAATTGTCCGGCGATATGCCCTTATTACCGGCGCGGATGATCAACGAATACCAGTACTGCCCGCGTCTGGCCTATCTGGAATGGGTGCAGGGCGAGTGGGCGGCGTCGGCGGATACGGTAGAAGGCGACCACGCCCATCGCCGGGTGGACAAGCCGTCCAAAAACTTCCCTGAAGCGGACGAGCTGGAGGAAACCGACAAGCTGCATGGCCGTTCGATCACGCTATCGTCCAACCGTTTGGGTTTGATCGCCAAGCTGGATTTGATCGAGGCCGAGGATGGCATCGTCACGCCCATCGATTACAAACGCGGCAAACGTCCGCATGTGGCGCGCGGCGCTTACGATCCGGAACGTGTGCAGCTTTGCGTGCAGGGCATGGTGTTGCAGGAACACGGTTATGTCTGCGAGGAGGGCGCCTTGTATTTTGTGCAAAGCCGCGAGCGGGTGCGGGTAGTCTTCGACGAAGAACTGAAACAGCTCACTGCCAACGCCATCAGCGGCTTGCGCTTGATTGCCGCCGGCGGACATATTCCGGAACCGTTGCTGGACAGCCCCAAATGTTCCGGTTGCTCGCTGGTTGGTATTTGTCTGCCGGACGAAGTCAATTATCTGCACAACGCCGCCATCGAGCCCCGGCCGTTGGCGGTGATGCGCGACGAAGCGCTGCCGGTTTACGTGCAGGCCTGGAAGGCCAAGATCGGCAAGAAGGGCGAGGAACTGGAAATCAGCATCGACGACGACAAAGTGCAAACCGCGCGACTGGTGGACACCTCGCAAGTGGTGGTAATGGGCAATGTCTACATCACCACGCCGTGTTTACAGGATTTGATGAAGCGCGAGATTCCGGTCAGTTGGCACAGTTACGGCGGTTGGTTTGTCGGCCATACCATCGGCACCGGCCACAAGAATGTCGAGTTGCGCACCGCCCAATACAAAGCCAGTTTCGACGACAAAACCTGTCTGGCGATTGCCCGGAATCTGGTGCGCGCCAAAATCCAAAATTGCCGGACCCAGGCGCGGCGCAATTGGCGCTCCGACGATCCGGTGGAATTGTTGTTGGAACCGTTAAAATCCCTGGCCGACAAATCGCAACGGGCCGTGGACCTGCCGCAATTGCTGGGTATAGAAGGCGCGGCAGCTGCTTTATATTTTGGCGCGTTCGATAAATTGCTCAAAAAGCCGGACGACAGCAAACAGATGAGTTTCGATTTTAATACCCGCAACCGGCGGCCGCCGACCGATCCGGTCAATGCCTTGCTGTCGTTTGCTTATGCGATGCTGGTACGCACCTGGACCATGAATTTAAGCGCGGTCGGTTTGGACCCGTATCGCGGCTTTTATCACCAGCCGCGTTACGGCCGCCCGGCGTTGGCGCTGGATTTGATGGAACCGTTTCGGCCCATCATCGCCGATTCCACGGTATTGCAGGTGATCAATAACGGCGAAGTGCGGCCGACCGACTTTATCTGTGCCGCCGGCAGCGTGGCTTTGAACGAAGACGGCCGCAAGCGTTTCATAGCGGCATTCGAGCGGCGCTTAAGCCAAGAGGTTACCCATCCCATCTTTGGTTACAAGGCCGATTACCGGCGTTTGTTCGAGATCCAGGCGCGCTTGTTCGGTCGCTATCTGCTCGGCGAATTGCCGGAATATCCCAACTTCACCACTCGCTGATGGCTGCCTACGAACATCTGTATATCGTGACTTACGACATCAGCGATACCAAACGCTGGCGGCGGGTATTCCGGTTGATGAAAGGCTACGGCGATTGGCTGCAACTCTCGGTGTTTCAATGCCGGCTGAGCCGTAAGCGCCATGCGGAATTAATCGCGCTGTTGGACGGCATCATCCATCATAGCGACGACCATATCCTGATTATCAACGTCGGGCCGGCGGAAACGGTGAAGCCGTCGGTGGTCAGTTTGGGTAAGGATTTTGATGTGGTCGAACGGCAACCGGTGATCGTCTGATGCGGATGTTGTTCCGCCGCCGCTTAGCGAGCGCTGTAGTGGCGCGCAAAACCCGGTCAGCGTTCGCGTCGGGTAAGCTCTTTAAAAATCAGGATGTTATAAAAAACGTTAGGTTGGCAGCGTGCTTTTTGGGTACGCTTAGCACGCGTTGCGATACAGCTCTCGCAAACAGCCCGCGCAGGCCAGGCCCATCAAGGCCTCCAGCGCGCGCTGCATTCCCCGGCTACACGCCGGGGCCTCATTGAAGCCCATTGCTCGGTTTCCGTAAACATGTTTGTTTGTGGAGCATTCCCCGGCTACACGCCGGGGCCTCATTGAAGCACGTATATCATCGTCAATGTCCACCTTGTTCATCACGCATTCCCCGGCTACACGCCGGGGCCTCATTGAAGCGATAGTTGCTGCGGGCGGTTACGGCGAGCTGGCTAAAGCATTCCCCGGCTACACGCCGGGGCCTCATTGAAGCTCTGCGCTGGGTTGAAGAGGGCTGGCTAGAAGCCACGGCATTCCCCGGCTACACGCCGGGGCCTCATTGAAGCACCCTTGATCGAAGAAGCCGGGCGCTCTGGCAATCGCATTCCCCGGCTACACGCCGGGGCCTCATTGAAGCTGCAAGAAGTTGTTCCTCACGTATATGTGATAACTCGCATTCCCCGGCTACACGCCGGGGCCTCATTGAAGCGAACGTTGGGGAAAACAACCGTTTAAGCTTTGACTCGGCATTCCCCGGCTACACGCCGGGGCCTCATTGAAGCTAGTGCGTAAACGCGGAGGCTAGGCCATGGACGATAGCATTCCCCGGCTACACGCCGGGGCCTCATTGAAGCCGACACCCCCGGAGGGCTTATCATCCGCCGTCAACATGCATTCCCCGGCTACACGCCGGGGCCTCATTGAAGCCTTGCATCTGGACAAGATTAGGTTTGGAAAAGGGGTTGCATTCCCCGGCTACACGCCGGGGCCTCATTGAAGCAAATCGAATCGGTTAAGGATGGGAAATATTACACCGCATTCCCCGGCTACACGCCGGGGCCTCATTGAAGCTTGTTGAAAAACTGCGTTTGAACAAAGCTACCGTGCTGCATTCCCCGGCTACACGCCGGGGCCTCATTGAAGCAGGTTGATGCAGTATTGTAGCGGCAAGATGGTTCATGCATTCCCCGGCTACACGCCGGGGCCTCATTGAAGCGTTACTGCTTTGTCAGTCGTCTACGTCGGCATGATCACCGCATTCCCCGGCTACACGCCGGGGCCTCATTGAAGCATGTTAGAGTTTGGCTAGCGGTAGGAGTTGTACCAGCATTCCCCGGCTACACGCCGGGGCCTCATTGAAGCACGCGCCTTCGGATTTTCCCAGCCGTAGCGCTGGGCTGCATTCCCCGGCTACACGCCGGGGCCTCATTGAAGCGTCGTCGTATCCCGTTTGGATAGGACGGCCAAAGTTGCATTCCCCGGCTACACGCCGGGGCCTCATTGAAGCAGGTAATGCAGCATGGCGGTCTCCTCAAGATTCGCGTGCATTCCCCGGCTACACGCCGGGGCCTCATTGAAGCCCGCTTGATATTCAAGCTTTAAGAATGTCTCGGTAGGCATTCCCCGGCTACACGCCGGGGCCTCATTGAAGCAAACGGCTTAGCGTCGTTTCGGCTCACATAGCCGGCGCATTCCCCGGCTACACGCCGGGGCCTCATTGAAGCCGCCAGCAGCATGATGTACTGTTCCAGGCTGAGATTCGCATTCCCCGGCTACACGCCGGGGCCTCATTGAAGCTGGACAATTTCGAGCATTGCTCGGAGGAGGATAAGGCATTCCCCGGCTACACGCCGGGGCCTCATTGAAGCATTCATTTGTTTGGTGAGCGCCATATGCTCCTGGGGTGCATTCCCCGGCTACACGCCGGGGCCTCATTGAAGCGACACATGGCCCAATTAAACAACATCCGCACCGTGTCGCATTCCCCGGCTACACGCCGGGGCCTCATTGAAGCTAATGCATACCCAGCCGCAGCGACGCCTGCACCCAGCATTCCCCGGCTACACGCCGGGGCCTCATTGAAGCCACTAGTTCGAACAACGTCGCTTGATCGGTGATGTAGGCATTCCCCGGCTACACGCCGGGGCCTCATTGAAGCACGACTTGGGCCCGGACTTGGCCCCCGACTTGGCCCGCATTCCCCGGCTACACGCCGGGGCCTCATTGAAGCGACGTGATTCAATTCGAGCAGTAGGCCGTTTGGCAGCATTCCCCGGCTACACGCCGGGGCCTCATTGAAGCAACTTGGCCGGATTCAATAGCTGCGATGGCTTCGGCGCATTCCCCGGCTACACGCCGGGGCCTCATTGAAGCAACGCGTGCGTCGTTGCTGTTGAGGCCGCGCGGGAGGCATTCCCCGGCTACACGCCGGGGCCTCATTGAAGCGTACATGGTAGCTGCGATTCGATGTTGTAATGCGCAGCATTCCCCGGCTACACGCCGGGGCCTCATTGAAGCGCTCGTAATGTTCAGATTGCCGCCGAACGCCGCGCTATGCATTCCCCGGCTACACGCCGGGGCCTCATTGAAGCAAGTACACACCGGCGGGCGGTGGGCGCGGCAACCGGCATTCCCCGGCTACACGCCGGGGCCTCATTGAAGCGAGTATTTCGGTGTGCAAAAAATACTGATACTGCACGCATTCCCCGGCTACACGCCGGGGCCTCATTGAAGCCTGAAAGCCGCGGTCGTGATTATTGCGTATTTCAAAGAGGCATTCCCCGGCTACACGCCGGGGCCTCATTGAAGCAATTAATTGGCACATCATTCTCTACAAGACAACATTGCATTCCCCGGCTACACGCCGGGGCCTCATTGAAGCATAGGAAAACTTTTATGAAAAGCACAGTCGTTGCGAAGCATTCCCCGGCTACACGCCGGGGCCTCATTGAAGCGGGCTACGCCGATAAAAACCCGCGTGAGCGGCTACGCGCATTCCCCGGCTACACGCCGGGGCCTCATTGAAGCGACATAGGTCAGCGCCTGCTCAATCCTGGCGCGTTGCATTCCCCGGCTACACGCCGGGGCCTCATTGAAGCTTAAGTACGCTGGACATTTCCAACAACGTTGATGTGCATTCCCCGGCTACACGCCGGGGCCTCATTGAAGCGAAAGGGTGGGGGCCGCTCGCCGTCGTATCGATCGCGCATTCCCCGGCTACACGCCGGGGCCTCATTGAAGCCCTTAACAGCGCCGTGTGATTTTTTAGAGCTATCGGTGCATTCCCCGGCTACACGCCGGGGCCTCATTGAAGCATGTGCGTGCTACCTGCCTCGCTGATACGCATTGCGCATTCCCCGGCTACACGCCGGGGCCTCATTGAAGCCTGTACGGCGTAGAGTTTGCTGGAGGCGTGATAATTGGCATTCCCCGGCTACACGCCGGGGCCTCATTGAAGCGTGGGATCGTCGAAAATTTGCGCGGCTGAGCAAAAGCATTCCCCGGCTACACGCCGGGGCCTCATTGAAGCGCGCCGAAATGCTCGCCGCCTTCCGTGCCTGGCTGGCATTCCCCGGCTACACGCCGGGGCCTCATTGAAGCAACTGATTGGCTGGCTGTCGCACTGGCTTTATTACCGCATTCCCCGGCTACACGCCGGGGCCTCATTGAAGCCGGGTGTCGTTTGATATAGGCGGCAACAGTTTGAAGCATTCCCCGGCTACACGCCGGGGCCTCATTGAAGCAGCCAGGAGAACAGCAAACCGCTTACCGATAACGTGGCATTCCCCGGCTACACGCCGGGGCCTCATTGAAGCGTCTTTGTGAAACACTCTGGTAGTCCGTCTCAACAACGCATTCCCCGGCTACACGCCGGGGCCTCATTGAAGCAAATCCTCGGTTTGCGTCTTCGCCAGGTCACCTATGTGCATTCCCCGGCTACACGCCGGGGCCTCATTGAAGCTTAATTTTTGATTGTTTGAAAGCGTCGATATTGTCGCATTCCCCGGCTACACGCCGGGGCCTCATTGAAGCAAGGCTTGTTGAGCGGCATGTTCGGCTTTAGTGGCGCATTCCCCGGCTACACGCCGGGGCCTCATTGAAGCAATGCTGACGCTGCCGTCTGGCTGATCGTCTAGGCTGCATTCCCCGGCTACACGCCGGGGCCTCATTGAAGCGCCGATGATTGCGCCGCGCTTGGGATCGAGTTACCCGCATTCCCCGGCTACACGCCGGGGCCTCATTGAAGCTGAGCGGCGCGGCTGGTGGGCCGATCCGGAAGCGGGGCATTCCCCGGCTACACGCCGGGGCCTCATTGAAGCTTGGCAATGGCTTTTTCCGCCAAATCCTTGATCGGCGCATTCCCCGGCTACACGCCGGGGCCTCATTGAAGCATTGGAGTAACGCCAGAGCTTGCCGCGTAGTTCAGGCATTCCCCGGCTACACGCCGGGGCCTCATTGAAGCGCGAGTTGGATATGTTGAATAGCACGGTTGAGGCGGTGCATTCCCCGGCTACACGCCGGGGCCTCATTGAAGCACTTGCAACCTGGGCGGCAAGCTCGATCGGCAGGCCGGGCATTCCCCGGCTACACGCCGGGGCCTCATTGAAGCTTTCGGTCTGTGTGCGCATTGATAGCCCCTCAATGATGCATTCCCCGGCTACACGCCGGGGCCTCATTGAAGCTGGGATCGTTTCGGTGCCGCGATACTTATTTCGGTGGCATTCCCCGTCCTCACCGGGGCCTCGTTAAAGCGACTGGGTTGGCGCGGATTTATCCGCTATCGCCCAGGTAGGGCTTAGCAGCCCAGGCGGCTTTATTAACCCGGCCCTTAAATACCGCTCCCCTTGAGTCTATCGAAAGGCACAACAGCTTGGGCTTCGACGAGCTCCGCCCGAACGGGATACCGGTGATAAATAGGGCCGGATTAATGAGTGTTATCCATCAACCATCTGCCTGCTGTCGGAATTTAATTCCTCATAAAAAGTGGCTAAACCTTACGCTGTTTTGGCTAGCTGCTATTTTTACCTGTATTGGATTTAGAGAATCCAAGCGTGGGTTATTCCTTAGCTAATGGATCATGGGGCGACGGTACGTCGTTCAAGTTCCCTAAATCGCGAAGTCACTATTACCGACCTTCCCGTTATGAATGAAATCCTAAAGTTTCTGACCGACAATAATTTTATGCCGCATGGCTATTGCCTGAGTTGGTCGCCGGGTTTGTTGTGGACCTTCGTGATTAGCGATGGCTTGATATTTTTGTCCTACTTTTTGCTGCCGGTTGCCTTGGGTTATTTCGCGCGGCATAGGCAGGATTTTCCGTATGTCCGGGTGTTATGGTTGTTTGTGGTGTTCATTCTGGCCTGCGGTACGACTCATCTGATGGATGTCGTGGTGATTTGGGAACCACTTTACGGACTAGATGCTTTTGCCAAAGTGGTGACGGCGATAGTCTCGGTGGTGACGGTGGCGGTGCTGATACCGCTGATTCCCAAAGCGCTGCAATTGCCCAGTCCTGCGCAGTTACGCGAGGCCAACCAACGTTTGCAACTGGAAGTTGCCGAACGTGAACGGGTCGAACAGGCTTTGAAAGCGGCGAACGTGTTACTTGAGCAGGGTTTGGTGGCAGAACGCACTCAGTTGGCGGCACTAGTAAATTCTTCCGACGATGCGATTATCGGCAAAAATCTGGAGGGTATCGTCACCAGTTGGAATGCTGCGGCCGAACGTATCTTCGGTTACAGTGCCGCTGAGATTGTCGGCCAGCCGATTACGCTGCTGTTTCCAGCCGAACTACTGGCCACCGAAGCCGAGTTGCTACAGCGGATTGTGAACGGCGAGCGGATAAGCAACTACGAAACCCAAAGGTTGCGTAAGGACGGCAGCCGGATCGACGTCGCCGCGACGGTTTCGGCGATTAAGGACAGCGACGGCAAGGTCATCGGCGCGTCGAAGATAGTGCGCGACATCACGGAGCGCAAGCGTATCAAGGCCGCGTTACGGGAAAGCGAGGCTAATTTCCGCAGGTTGTTCGATGTGGCGCCGGTGCCGATGGCATTGGTCGCCGCCGACGGTAGCATGTTGGCTTTGAACCAGTCTATCGCTCGCTCCTTTGGTTACACCTTGTCCGATATCCCAACCGTCGAAGATTGGTGGCGCAAGGCGTATCCCGATCCGGTTTACCGGCAATCGGTTTTCGACAGCTGGCAGAATTTGCAGCGGCGCGCGGCAGAGCAGCAGGCCCCAATCGAGTCCCTCGAATATCAGGTGACCTGTAAAAACGGCGAAGTGCGCACCGCGATCATCTCCGGCATTACGATGGGCGACAATTTATTGGCATCGCTGGTGGACATCACCGAACGTAAGCGTGCGGAAGAGACGCTACGCAAATTATCTCTGGTGGTCGAGCAAAGTCCTGAGAGCATCGTTATCACCGATCTGGACGCGCGCATCGAATACGTCAACGAAGCGGTGATCCAAACTACCGGCTATTCGCGCGCGGAGCTGTTGGGCCAAAAAGCCAGTCTTTTGAAATCGGGCAAGACCAAGCCCGAGTATTTCGTGGAGCTTTGGGATAATTTGACTAACGGCCGGTCCTGGCAGGGTGAATTTATCAATAAGCGCAAGGATGGCCGCGAGTTTGTGGAGTCGGCTATCGTGGCGCCGATTCGCCAGCAAGACGGGCGGATTAGTCATTACATGGCGATCAAGGACGACATCACCGAGAAGAAACAGATGCTTCAAGAGTTGGAGAACTATCGCGAACATCTGGAAGAATTGGTCGTTGAACGCACCGAACAGTTGGCCGATGCGATGCAAGCGGCGGAAGTGGCCAATGTATCGAAAAGTGCATTTCTGGCGAATATGAGCCACGAAATCCGCACGCCGATGAACGCCATTATCGGTTTGACGCATTTGCTGCAAAATACCACGCTGGATGCCAAGCAGCGTGAGCAGCTGGCCAAGATTTCCGTCGCTGCCCAGCATTTACTGGGCATCATCAACGACATTCTGGATTTCTCCAAGATCGAAGCCGGCAAATTGGTTTTGGACATCGGCGATTTCGATCTTGACCAGGTTTTTAAAAATTTGAACGACCTGATTTGCGACCGCGCCGCCGAAAAAGGTTTGGAGGTGATAAACCGCATAGACCCGGCGCTACCGGCGGTGTTGCGGGGCGATGCGCTACGGCTGGGGCAAATTTTGCTTAATTTTGCCAGTAATGCCGTCAAGTTTACCGATGCTGGGCACATCGTGTTTCGGGCTAAATTGATAGCCAAAAATCCGGCGGGGATTGTGGCACGATTCGAAATCAGCGACACCGGCATCGGTATGAATGCCGAGCAATGCAGCCGGTTATTTCAAGCCTTCGAGCAGGCGGATTCCACCACGTCGCGCCGCTTTGGCGGCACAGGTTTGGGGTTAGCTATCAGCAAACGCCTGATCGAAATGATGGGCGGCACGGTGGGAGTGGCGAGTGAGTTGGGACGCGGCAGTACGTTTTGGTTGGAGTTGCCTTTCGAGTATGCCGTGGGTTCCTCGCAGCAACTACCTAAGCCGGATATTCGTAAAGGTTTAAAAGTATTGGTGGTAGACGATGTGGCCGAGGCCCGCGAAGCCATCGCCCACATGCTGACTCGGTTCGAAGCGCGGGTGAGCGTGGCCGATTCCGGCTTGGCGGCCGTGCAAAATGTTGTCGATGCCCAGCAAACCGATTCACCATTCGATCTGGTATTGATGGACTGGATGATGCCGGGGATGGACGGCATTCAAACCGCGCACCGGATGGGCGAACTGTTTGGCGAGTCCTTACCGAAAATTGTCCTGGTGACTGCCTATAGTTACGACGGTAGCGCCGAGGAGTTGCGCAGCGCCGGGATTGTTGGGCATCTCGCCAAACCGGTGACGCTGTCAGCCTTACACGATACGATTGCCGGCGTACTGTCGGGATGGCGGCAAAAAACGTCTGCTGATACGCGGCGTCCCGACCTATCCAGCCTGAAAGGCCGGCGGGTGTTGTTGGCCGAAGACAATCTGATCAATCAGGAAGTGGCTTTGGAGTTGTTGCAAGAGGCCGGTTTAGTGGTCGATTTGGCTGAAAATGGCCGCATCGCTTGCGATATGGCCGCTAAACAGCTTTACGACCTAATTCTGCTGGACGTGCAAATGCCGGAGATGGATGGCATCGCCGCCAGTTTGGTGATTCGGCGCATGCCGGGGCGGGAAAAGACGCCGATATTGGCCATGACCGCCAATGCGTTCGACGAAGATAGACGCGCTTGCCTGAGCGCCGGGATGAATGACCATATTCCCAAACCGGTCAATCCTGAGGTGCTGTACGACGTGATGTTACGCTGGATGCCGCCTTTGCCGCCCGCACAATCGGCCCAAGTTCATAAAACCTCGGATGAGCAAAACGACGGCAACGCGGCCCTGCACGAGCGCTTGGCGAATATCCCGGGCCTGGATTTACAGGCCGGTTTGCACAATCTACAAAACAAGCTGCCGTTTTATTTGCGCCAGTTACGCCATTTCGCGCAGCGGCATGCGGCCGAAGCCGACAATATCCGGCAGTTATTGGCGGTGGGCGATTGGGAATCCGCACAAAGAGCCGCGCATTCCCTTAAAAGCAGTGCCGCAACTTTGGGAATAACCCACATCCGGCAGACCGCCGAAGGCATCGAAATGGCCTTAAAACAGCAAGCAGCCGCTGCGGCCGATTCCTTGCAGCGTCCGCTCAAACAATTGACTGAGCAACTCGCCTTGTTTATTAAGCAGATTCTCGATGTGTTGCCGGCTGAACGCGCGCTTCAAGAGATTTCGCCGTCCACCTATTCCGAGGAAGCTCTGCGTGCGGTGGTCGAAGGCCTTCGGATATTACTGGAGGAGGGCAATATTCAATCCCAAATTTATGTACAAAACCACCGGGAGCAACTACGGCAAGCTTTCGGCCACGAGGGTGTCGCGTCTTTGATGCGGCATGTCGAGGTGTTTGCTTTCGATCAAGCCTTGGACGTTTTGCAGCGCGATCCGCACCTTTAGCCGGCTCAGACGGGTTTACCCATTTTTACAATTTACCAGCGCCGATTGATACCTCTGTCGGCGATAATGCCGCTCTCGATCACCTGTCGCCGATTTTTTGCCGGAGTTGCAAAGTCATGTCCCAAGCTTATAAATTTTTTATTTCCCAGGCCTTGAAATATTGCCGCTCCCGCGCAGGGGGGAGCCCCGCGGCTATGCTGGAGTCCGGCCTGCGCGGGAATGACGAGTCTAGGGAATTTGAGAGCAGGATGAATAGGTCACGCCGTTTGATTTTTTGTTGCTCGCTTCTGCTGTTTGTCGCCTGTTCCTCCAGACCGCCGCTGCCCAGCCAGGAAGATCAGCAGGAAAAGTTGAGCGAGGTATTGGGCAATGGCGGCTACAAAACCGCACGGAATTTTGCGGTTGATGCTACGCACGATATCTGGATTTATCAGCAAACGGAACTGGAAGTGGAACTGGTCGGGCCGAGTACGCCAGGAAGCTACCCGTTGATTATTTATCTGCCCAGCTTGGGCGAAGATGCGAAAGCCGGGCGTTTGTGGCGGGAAACCTGGGCCAAGGCCGGCTATCTGGTGTTTAGCATGCAGCCAGTGTCGGTTAGCCAAGCCTTGAAGGCCCTGGAGGCGGAACGGCGTTTCGATGACCCGGAGGAGATGCCGGACGACGAAAATGCGGAGCTGGCTGATGAAAACATGGAGTTGCGACCGGAGCCGGCTGGCGGCGGTTGGTTTGGTGACAAGCCGCGTCGGCAATCGCGAACGGCTCGGGAAAGCGAATTGCGTTACGTCGGCCATCAATACTTTGGTGTGGAGAATTTGAAGACTCGCTTGGCGCAACTATTTTGGGCCTATGCGCAGCTGCAAACTCGCGCCGGCTTACGGCAACCCTTGTATGCGTCCGCCGACTTCAGCAAGGTGATACTGGCTGGCTACGATCTGGGGGCGCAAACCGTGACGGCGGCTTTGGGCGAAAATTTCGGCAGCGGTTTGCCGCGCGCGGACCAACTCAAGCCGGTTGCGGCGATGGTGTTAAGCCCCTCGGTCGATTTGGCGGAAGGCAATGTGCGTAGCCGGTTTCAAGCTTTGCGTCTGCCGATGCTGACGATTACCGGCAGCGAAGATAACGATCCTTACGCGATCAGTTCCGCCGCCGTGCGCACGGCGGTTTGGGAACAGGCTCCAGCCGGCGGCAAATATCTGCTGTTATTGCGCGGCGCCGGGCATCGCTTGCTGGCGGGCAATGAGCTGGGCGGACGGTTTGGCTTGAGCGGGGTGAGGCGCGGGGAATTCGGTATGGGTGGTATGGATTCGGGTGGCGGTCCCGGTGGGCATGGCGGTGGTGGGCGGCGCGGCTCCGGTGGGAGCAGCCCCAATTTGGCATTGTTCGGTAAGCCGGAACGCCAGGACCCCAACCTAGGCTATAAACAGGTCGCGGCTATCGCTAGTGTGTCCAGTGCTTTTCTGGATATGGTGATCAAAAAAGACGAGTTTGCTCAGGCTTGGCTAAATGAAAAAGCCGGTAAATGGCTGGAGAGGTCGGGTACTTTACAAACGCGATAGAGCGTTTCCCGGCGTTAACTTAAGCTTTACCTATTGCGCGGCAAATTTCTGCACATCCGCCTCCCTCGCTCGGCGAGGGAATCAAAAAGCCGAAATGTGAAGTGCGATGAATATATTTAGCTGTTTATCAAATACCGCCGCTCCGGCCTTTGCCGGAATAATTAATTCACGGAGTTTAAGGGCCGGGTCAATAGGGCGAATTTTTGCATCGAAATGTTGGGCTATGTCGAGGCCGGCAAGCCCAACATTCGTCAAGCGATTATCAGACCGAAGCTTCGCGGCGGCGACCCAGCCAAAACAGCCCGGAGAAGCCGGATAAAGCCAACCAAATGGCCGGCGGTAGCGGCACCTGGGAGATGCTGACGTTGTCCACCCCAAAATTGAAAGGGCCGACGTTATCGGTTTCGGCAAAACGCAGGCGTAAGGTCTCGCCTTGATGCGCTTGTAGCAAGGTAGTGATGTCGATCAAGAAGGCGGTGTAGCCGGATTCAAGAGGATCGTCGGTATTGGTTTGAAATAGGTTCTGTAAAACAGTGGTACTAAACGGATCGACCGTGGTGCTCAAAATGTCGACGCGCGCTTGCTGGTTGAGATTAGTCGAGCCTGGCGTGCCGGTTGTTGCCCAATCCAGATGTCCCGGATTGTAATAGTTGTCAGCGGCGTTATTCAGATACAAAGAAAACGCCAGGCTGGTAATGCCCACGCCGGTCGGCACCACAAAGTCCTGATACAAGACATGGCTGCCGCCGGCTTGGGCGTCGGTCATTGCCGCAAAACTACCTTCCACGGGTGCTGCTACCGAAAAACCGTTTTCCGGGCTGCTGGTCCCGCTTTGCTGAAAAAAACTACCTTCGCTACCGAGTTGATCGGCGCGGGTCCAGTTATTAAAACCCGACTCGAAACCGCCGTTTACTAGCAAATTGGCCTGACTCGGCATGGAAAAGCTGCCGATCAATATCCCCAAGCATGCCACTGACTTTAAGTTGCTGAATGTGTTCATCACATGTTACTCCTGTTAGGTTTAAGGCTTACGGCTGATGCGGTAAATACTGCCGTCGGTTATGGATACAACGTACAAATTGCCGTCCGGGCCTTGCTCTATATCGGTGGTGGTGCCGAAGCCGCTGCCGATTTTTAAGGTTTCGCTTTCTGTGCCGTCGAATTTTTGCGCACGAAACAGATTGTCGGCGACTTTATCCGCCAAGCGCGGGTCGGCGCTGACATCGACATGCAATCTATCGGCCGTGAGCTTGATACGGTACAAGCTGCCGCCATTCGCACCCACTTGCGCGAAGCCTCTGGAAGAACCCATCCATAGCGTGCCGTTGTACTCAGCCCCGAGCGTATCGCCATCGACAAAAGCCGTGCCGGCCGGGCCAATCTCGTATTTCCAGCTCAGTTCGGGGTCGACATAGGTTGAGCCTGGCAGCGAGAACAGCCGCGCTTTGCCGAGCGCCGAGGTATAGGCAATGCGGGTTGGTGGGTAACGCACCTGCTGCATGGCGTTATTGAATTGGGTAGTTTCTATTGCCTTGAATTGCGCGATCCGGCTGGCGGGACCGGCAAACTGGATCCAGCCGCCATTCATGCCGGGAATCACGCGATTCAATTCGCTGAAGGCGTCGTCGGCATTTTCGGTTTCCCATAAATTACCTTTAACAGGATCAAACGCCATGCCAAATCCGTTGCGGTGACCGTAGGAATAAATCTTCTGGATATTGGCGCCAACTTCGCCGCCGATCCCCGCGCCGGCCGCGAAAAACGGATTATCTACCGGCGCATTGCCATTGGTATTGATGCGTAAAATCACGCCGGATAAGTGCTCGTCGTCCGGCTCCGGACCGCTATAGGTATCGTCTACTAACGGTGCTTTCAGGAATGGGCCGTTAGCAAGGTTCTGCATCCAGCCCCGGCGTCCCAGGTCCCCCGTGTAGACATACAGATGGTCGTCCGGGCCGAATTTGATTACCCCGCCGTTATGATTGCCTTGCGGATTGGCGTTGGCGCTGGGCGGTTGTCCGGCGACCTGGATGTTGTCAGTTTGCAGCGCGCGCAGCTTCAATATGTTTTGGTCGAATACCAAGCGTCCGCCGCCTGTAGGGTCCCAGCGAAAGCGGTCGATGCGGTTTCCCGAAAGCGGTACGTCCAAAACCGCCGTGGAATCAGCCCCAGTGGTGCTTTCGGTCCAGCGGATAAAGACTTCAGGTACTGCGGGAAATTGCGGATGCAAAACCATGCTTAACAGGCCGCGTTCGGAATTTGAATTGACCGCTAAGTCCAATACCGGTGTCGCTTGCACGGTTCCATTGATCACTCGCTTGATTTGCCCGGAGGCTTTTTCCAGCACCAGCATATCGTTGGCCGCCAAGAACACCACGCCAATCGGCTGACTGAGTCCGCTGACCGCCACACCGACCTGTAAATTAGGGTCCAGAACGGTGGCCGGAATCGAGTCGGCGTTGACTGGGCCGGCTAGAGCTGCGGCAATACTGATGGCCGTTGCCAAGGTCTTGAAAGGTAGGGTGTTGCGCTGTCGGGAGATAGATTGATGCGCGATGTTGCCGGGGAGTTGCAGCGATATTATTCGGTTCATAAGTATTGCCCTCGGGAAAGAAGAAGGAATGTGAAACCAATGCGAAGCGGATTGGCAAAACTTGGTTTATGCCTTAGCCAACGCTGTTTGTCGGCTTACCTAACTGAAAAGCGTTAGTTTTTTACCCTGATCAACCCATTTGACAACGAAACGGCACTAGCTTTCACATTGGGTGAGTTCCGGTTTGTAGCACAAAGGTTCAATGGCGAAATATAAAAACTTACCGTGTCGGCAAGCCGCTTCAGTTGAATGCCCCGCGCCTTCTGGAAATTGTCATATCGGCATGCCTTGGGGGCAGAAGGGGAATGCCGAAATCCCGATTACGGGGCTAATGAGTTAGGTCCTGGCCAACCACTGGTCGCGTAACCTCTGTCGATGAATATACAGCCACTGGATGGCGAGGATGGGAATGCCGGATTCGATTTTGTCGTCTTCCAGCATTTGAAATACCTCGTCGAATTTCACCGCAGTGACGCGGATGTCTTCATCCTCTTCTTCCAAGCCATGAATGCCGCCGACCTGGCTGCTGTCAACTCGGCCGCAGAATAAGGTAATCCACTCCGACGAGCCGCCTGGCGTGGTGAAGAACTGTTTTATTTCGATGAGTTCTTCTATCTCGCAGCCGGCTTCTTCGCGGGCTTCGCGATAAGCGACTTCTTCCGCGGTTTCACCTTCTTCAATGGCGCCGGCCACAATTTCCAGCTGCCACGCCCGTTCCGGTTGCAGGACCGCGCCGACGCGGAACTGTTCTATCAACACCACTTCGTCGCGGTTCGGATCATACAGCAGTACGGCCACGCAATTGCCGCGGCGGAACAATTCCCGCTTCAAAGGGGGACTCCAACCGCCGTTGAAAAGCGTGTGTTTCAGGGTGTATTGCTCCAGCCGGAAAAAGCCTTCATAAACAACCTGCGTATCCAGTATTTGAAATTGTTTGTCGTTCATCGGCCGTAGGTTACCCGGTAGATGACGCCCAAGCTGTCGTCGCTGATCAACAAGCTGCCGTCCGGCATTTGAATAATGTCGTTCGGCCGCCCTAGTACCTGACCTTCCGCTGTCAGCCAACCGCTGATGAAGGGTAGTTCGTTATAGGCTTGGCCTTCGCGGAATTTGACCACATTCACCTGGTAACCTTGCGGTACGGTGCGATTCCAAGAGCCATGTTGGGCGACGAACAACTGCCGGAAATAAGTGTCCGGAAATTGTTTGCCGGTATAAAAACGCATGCCGAGCGGGGCAATGTGGGCTTTATATTTCCAGGCCGGGGCCTTGAATTTATAGCATTGCTTGTCGCCTATATATTCCGGGTCTGGAATGGTCCCGGCATGGCAATACGGGAAGCCGAAATGCTCGCCTTTTTGGTTCCATTCGTTCAGTTCGTCCGGCGGCATGTCGTCACCCAGATAGTCGCGGCCGTTGTCATTGAAAAACAGATGGCCGCTGCGGGTTTCCCAATCGAACCCCACCGTGTTACGGATGCCGCGCGCTAGGATTTCCATATCGCTACCATCCGGGTCCAGGCGAATTAGCGAGCCGTAAATCGGTTTGTCCGGGTCGCAGACGTTACAAGGCGCGCCGACGGCGGTGTATAACTTGCCGTCGGGTCCGAAGCGCAGATATTTCCAGCCATGGTGGCGGTCGGAGGGAAACTGGTCGAATACCGTGACCGCTTTGGGCGGGCTGGCCAAGCGCTGACCAACCTCGTCGAAACGAATGATGCGGTGAATTTCCGCGACATACAACGTGCCGTCTTTGTAAGCCACGCCATTGGGTAGATTGAGCTGTTGAATGATCAGATATTTTTGTTCGGCAACACCGTCGCCATCCTTATCCTGTACCGCATAGACGCTGCCTTGGCGGGAGCCGACATAGACCACGCCATTGTCGCCCAGCGCCATTTGCCGGGCATTGGGAACGTCGTCGGCAAATATTCTGATATTAAAACCCGGCGGCAGACGTAATTGTTTTAGCACGGCTTCTTGTTCGGGGGTGGCTGCCAAGCAAACCGGTACAGCGGCAAACAGCATCAACAGCGACTTTATAATTTTCATTTTTATGTCCCTCAAGTAAACTTTGGCAGATGTTAACACTCTATAGTCTTGAATTTAATCTTTCGGCTCCCCAGATTAAACCCACTTTATAACAACACAGGAAAGTTACGCCATGATGAGAATATTGCTGTTTTTGGCCACCAACGTGGCCATCATGATTGCGATCAGCATCATATTTAGTATATTTGGCTTGCAAGGCGCACTGGATGCTCAAGGCGTCAACTTGAACATCGAAG
>Ga0123398_1061949_pt1 | contig 25165 bp, 24 predicted proteins | sample T5LHNO3metaT_FD_89926 | JGI IMG/M metagenome (GOLD analysis project Ga0123398, IMG submission 89926) | Methane-oxidizing artificial microbial communities from Washington, USA to study methane cycling - T5-LHNO3 metaT (Metagenome... | ecosystem: Engineered > Modeled > Simulated communities...
AACCTCGGTCCCCTGAAAGATTGGCAAAGGCCAATGTTAGTAGATTAATACAGTGAGCTTACGACGTACTATAACGAAGATGTAAAAGAGACTAATTACTTGAAGCCCTACCCACGGCGCATATAGGCAATATGCGCAGCTTGTACGTGGAGGGTGAAAGGTTACTGAAAGTGTTGTTGAAAGACAGTTGTTGTTGGGCGCAAGCCTGGCTTTATAGTTGAGTAATTGGCTATAAATAACAGACTCGAAAGGTCTGGCAATCCTCAAAACATCGAGGGCACCGTTAGTAAAGGGGTACGCAGTGCGGTTGGGTTGAATCCCAAAAGTTGTTGTAACAAAGAAGTGCTTTTGCCTTGGCAGGCAAACAGAAGTCTCGAGAAACCCTTGGCGGGGTTTTTCGAGCGACTATAGCGATACACTGCTCGAAAAGTGGTGGATTTAGACTTAATAAACTAGGTACAGCTTAATGAACTGACCTTTTATATTTTGTTGGCAAGTGTTTTAAACGACTGGTCTGAACTCGTGATAAACAGACTATTGAACCGACTCATTTACGGGCTACTGTGTAGCATTTGGCCGATTGCGGCAAGCGTGAGACTAAACAACTCGCGACTAGGTAATACTAGGCACGCCACCACCCTTAATTGGGTGGTGGATTTTATATGTATAACCAAGGCCTATCATGCGACAACTTATCTTTAGCAAAGATTATTGCAAGAGATTCTGGAATTCCTGATAGAGATTTAGATTCAAGTTATGTGTTGCCATCCCCTAAAATACTTGTGGATAGGCATTAAGATCAACCAATCTTTGCATTTGGACTTATATTAGCCCCACCATGTATTGCGCCCTGAACAACACCTGTCACGCTAACTGTGCCACCCTCATTAATAACATTGCCACATACTACGCCATTGATATCAGAGGAACCGCCATTCTCGATAGTTAGATTGCCAAGAACGACTCCATTTAGCCTAAAGTACACTCCGCTTTTAACTGTAGCATTACCTGTAATAGTGCCGTTAAGTTGGAAGTCCTTTAAGATTTCCATGCTGCCTTCTATTTTTCCATTTTCGGAATTCATTCAATTTCCTTTTGTATTTGCCTAAAGTCGCGTTTTGTTAGCCATTTGGCCCATCATACTTTTGATCATAAATCATAAATATTCTCGCATTTACTCTCTCAACCCAATCAAGAACAGCCGTTAAATACTCATCTTCGCAGTCTATCCTCTTTAACCATAATCTATAAGGTTCATTGCAAAACTTGATAGTTGGGCAGATGTATCTTACATCGGCTTCGTGGTAGAAAGGAAAAGCTGAAAATGTTGAATCTTCATTTTTTTGAAGACACCAGTCCATTGATTCATTCCATGAGCCATGAATTGACTCTGACATTATTCCGTAGGTACATTTATAAAGATCTTCATCCGTGATTTCTTTAAAAATTTCAAAAAAATTTTTCCCTTGTAACTTCCAGCTATTTTTCTTCTGAGATTGAAAGCTTTCTTCAGTAAAACCTTCGAGATCCATTTTTTCTTGAATTGACACAAGCAATCTCTTACCTGCTTTAGTATCAAAAAAATGGGAACCATCCTTTAACTCCCTCAATATTCTTAGTCGATCTTTATAAGAGCACTTTCGATAGTCTTCCATTACTGCGGAATCTTGCATTAGTAAATATTGAGCAATAATTGATGCCTCCAGAAGAGGTCTTTCTAATATGCTAATTATTTCAGCATTATTTTTATCGTAATATGTAACGATTTCCTTGAGTAACTTCCATATTTTTGTAAGCAATCCCAAAATCGGTGCATCATCTAATGAAAAGCCTACAGGGTTCCTATCAACGTTCCTTATCCGTGTTATGCAATCATAAATTTCAGCCACATCTTTAACGAAAAGCCCTGTGAATTTATTAATATCTTCAAGGGATTTCAAGCTTTCTGAAATATACACCTCATCATAGCGACTAATTATTTTTTGAATTTCATCCATGCTCGTGACTTTTTATTGGATTTTATCGCCAACTCTGAATTCAGCGCCTTGTCCGCTCCAATGCTTTATTAGGCACAGCTTGACTTAAAGCATGCAAATTAAGGGAGTTACCAATCTAGAAGGAGCGCTTAACACTAGAAGATTCTTGAATGGTTTTTATGGCCATGGAAATTGAGCCGTTGATTTTGATGAGCTCTTCAATATCAGCTGATGAATTCAGATTTAGTAATTCTTTATTGACTGAGCAGATTTTGGTTGTCCCAACATAACAAGCAACCTCACCATTTAAATGATCCAGCCGAATGCTTTGAACGTCTGATTTCACTTCAATTTCTTTCTATGTTCTTCGATTGCGGCCCTTACAAAGTCTGACAAGGTGGTGTCGTTCTTCAAGGCAATCATTTTCAGCTCTTTAAGCTCCGTTGCGGGCAATTTAATTGTGAGCCTAGCATCTAGTATCAACTCTTGTTTTTTAATCGCTCTGGCCATCTTCTATTTCGAAATCCTTTTCACTACTTACATCTGCTTTGAACCCAATTAACAACGTATATTAAACCATTTTAAAAGGTTTAATATACGTTGAAATGTTACTAAGCAGCTTTTGTAGTCTTTTCGGCTTTTATCACTTTTTCTTTCGTACTGCTGCCTCTATTATTTGTCCTGGCAGCTCCAACCAATAGTGCATGACTATCGCCCGCACCACCTGAATTAGCACCACCTGTTGCAATTGAAGATGCAATATTGTCAGCTAATCCCATCATCTGTTTTCCGAGCATCGCAAAAAAAAGAACCATTAGTGACAGAAAGATTATGTTTTCATCGCCAGTTGATGCCGCGTTGCTATAAACAACAATCGCATCGATTGTGCCAAGTGACAACAATCCAACCAATACAGCAACGACCTTAAACAAACTCGCTGAAATCATGAATTTAAGCCAACCATCAAACAAGAAACTCAGTTTTGGTATTAGTAAAAATGGAATAAGGATAGGTCCTAGCGCAAGGCCAACATACATCATTAGCTGGCCTGCGTTCAAAATAAATATAAAAGTAACTAGTGCCCAAAGCTGAAAAAATACGGCAATAACTAAAATTATAATGCTGATAAAAAGCGATATTCCACTGGCATTTTGCATTGCATTGCCACCTGAGATTAAGCTTACAGTCGTAGCAAAGCCAGCAATTGGCACAGCATTGATCAATTTGTCAGAAATGCTTTGCGTTTCCTTTTCTGGTGGTGACAAAACCTTGTACATTTGCCCAATCGAAGTAGCATATTTATCGACAATCTCAACCGTTGCATCTTTGCCATTGGTAAATTCTTCGGCAATATCTGGAATCGCTTTTAGGAAAAATCCGCTCACTGATACAGATGACGTTGGGCCATTGCCGCCCATTGGACTACTCCACCCAATGATCATCGAAGCCAATATCACATATGTTAAAAGTAGTTTGGTTACATCAACCATTACTTTGTTACTACCGTCGATCATAAAAATGAATACGTTATAGAGAAACATTAGGGCAAATACGATGCCTAAAAATTTAAAACCTACCCCATCCATACCGCCAAGTTTCGCCGACAGCTCTACTCCTACGCTGTCCATTGCCTGCAACACATTGGTTATAACTGGTTTTATTGCCGTGAGATCTGCCATTGAAATGTGCCTTTAGAAAAATGAGCTAATGAATTTTGCTGGAATAAAAAACCCAAAGCAAAAAATGAATAGATAAATGAGGTAAGGTGTTTCGAAGTACGTAATGCTTACTGACCAAGCTACATATGACCTCTTAAGCCCCATTTTTGGTGCATTTCTATCGTCGCCAGTCACACCTTTTTCATATTTATTTATTGACTCAACAATCTTGGCAGCATCATCTTCAGGTACCCAGAAAAAATGCAGTATTCCTCGGTAAATTGGTTTAATTTTTGTCATTTTTTACATGTCCTTTAGTAGTCTTTTTCGGTTGGCCTCAACATCGTATTTCCCACTATTGATGGCATTTTGTGTTGCGGTATAGGATTTTTGAGCCTTTTCTCGTAACGCAATTTCGCGTTTTTTGTTCTCTTCCTCAATTGCCTGTTGCTGCTGTTTAGCAATGTTGTCTTGAAGTGATTTTTCACGAATCTGGGCGTTCATTTCCATCAGCTCACCTGCCATTATTTGGTTTTGTTGGGCTAACAACTGAAGGCCTTCTACGTTGCCACCTACCGCTGATATTTGAGACTCCATGGCAGCCAATGCCACTGACTTTTCCTCGGCTTTTTTGAATGCGGAAATATCACGATCTGCTTGCGCTTTATAGACACCACCTTTTGAGTGGGCTAGCAAGGCCTCGGCATTCAAATATTCTGTCGGAGTCATATTCAAATTGCGCATTTCAGCCCTACGTCTTTGTAGGGCATCAAACGCATCTGTACTTGATTTATGCACCTCGTTGGTCGCAACATACAACTCGCCCAATGCTTTTAAGGTACTTTTGTATGGCTTAAGTGCTTTTGCAACCAAGGCAACTGGTACGTTTTTTAAGTTCTGCAGATCATTGGCCAGTTGGTTCATTTGAACTGTGTAATCGCGTATTTGACCAGCCACGATTTGAGACTGCTTGCTAACAGACGCAATCAGCTCGCCATTATTCATAACCTGAGTAACCTCAGACGCTCCGCCGCCTGCTGCACCGCCTGCCATTGCATTTGTATTTAGAAATGCACTTAACAATGGGATCAATATAATTTTTTGTTTAAACACTTGCGCTTGTCCTTTCTGTACAACGAGCAAAAAAAACCTGCCGAAGCAGGATTGGTTATTTTGTTTCGATAATTTCTGCGAATTGACCTGGCTCATATTTTGCAGTTACCGTTTTACCTTCGAGACTTTCAAAATCTGACTTTTTAATTAGTGCAATAACCGCTTCTACTTCCTCGCCATCATTAAGAGTTTCGGATTCAGTTTTATTAGCGACAATTGCAGACAGTAAATAATCGTTAGGAGTGACACAGCGATCATCTGCCTTGTAAATGCCTTTGCAGGCCTCTTCGACCGAAGTGTCATTGCCGATAAGCTGGCCAGTAATTTCGGCAGAAAATGCAGCACCAGATGCTAATGAAAGTAGTAATGCTAAAGTTAGTTTTTTCATGCTTAACCCTTTAAAAAGTTTGTTAGTTATTATTGAGAAACTGCTGCTTGGTTATCGGTTTTGTAATCGAATACACCTGCACATACCACGCCGCCAGCGCGTGGAAGTCCACCCCACTTACACTTACCATCGCCAGGGCGTGAAACTACTTCAGAGACCGTTCCAACGCTGTTCGGCACTACCTGTAATTTGACATAGGTGCACTTTTGATCTTGACTTCCATTTGTTCCGCATCCGCTTTTTGAGTTGTCTGGCAGATTTAGTGATTTGTGGGCGAAGCCAAAACCACCAGTCCACGCCTTAGCGAAACCGAATTCGGACATAACGGCTACCATGCTGTAATCGTGATCTGAACAACGCGGATCATTCAGGTTAAATTTTTCACAATACTCCAGCTTTTCTTTTTGCGTACTACTGGGAGCACTGCTCAAAGCAAAACCAACAATTGACCCAGTTTTATTTGAGCTTATTGAATTATGGAACGTATTTGCAGTTGATGCACAACCTGCCGCATTTAGCATTATCAATCCCACGCCCAGCAACTTAATTACTTGATACCACTTCATATATCCTCCATTATGTTATAACAGTATAACGTTATAACAGTATAACGTTTTAGTTATTTTTTAGTTGACTTACAAACCAGTACTAATTGTCCAAGCCCCCGCTTTAGGTGCTGTACAAATAGCTAAAGCCTTACCCGTTAAGCCTTTCGCTTTACAACGCACTTCTGCCTCTCGTAACTGCCGCACTACGTTGGACTCCAAATAGCTGTCAGTTCTGTGCATACTGCCAGTATCAAGCCCCGCAGCAATACAATCTTTACCTGCCATGGTTTCAGGGCAATCACCTTTATACAGGCTTTGGTAGCCCGCCAAACCTGTCCCAACTCGACTCGTAATCTGCTTATTTTTAATGCCTTGATTAAGCCCACTCTCATGCCTGCTCTGGGCGCTCGTGTTTGGTTTCATGACACCATTGCCCGTACTGCCAGCCCATCCCGCTTGTGCGTCAACGATATCGGCACCTGCAAGCACGGCTGTACCCGCATAAATACCAGCGCCGATTGCTCCAATTGTTGCAGATCCAATGCCAGAACCAGCCGCGCTGCCAATTGCCGCAGTACTAGCTGCCGAGGCAGGCCCAACAACAGCCGCAAAAGCACTCGCCAACCCCCAAGTCAACGCAAAAGTTAAAATCGTAAACGCCAACACGGTGAAGCTAGATTTTTTGTAAACATAGTTGTACAACAACTCCTCCGTTTCGGGCATATTTCCGCCTGCCCACGACATGATAGATACGCCGCTTGTCACTAAATGATAAGGAGAGTCACAAGAACTGGTGTTGCCGTGGCCAGTTGCGGCACCGCTATTTACCGCGCAAATTGAAGACATTCCACCTTCGGGTTGAACCTCCAGGGGCGTGGCAATAAACCATTGCGGTTTAACAAAGCCCTGCACTGTGACTTTGACTTTTTTCTTTAACATTCCCCCCGATTTTTTCACTTTTTGAGTAAAGCGCGATTTATCGGACGCAATATAACCAATGTGTGCATCACTCGCACGCATGGCCATACCAACGGCTACACCAACCGCTTCCCATGAAATATTATGGAAAGCATTGTCGTTGGTTGCACCTTTGAAGTTTTGGAATGGGTTGTATCCCAATTTAGTTGGATCCGCATTTTCCGATGGCGTTAAATAGTCACGTTTCCAACGATTATATTCACCATGATGCGGGGTGTAATCTGCGCGATAGACGATCAGCTGACCATTTGGCGTTTTTTCAACTTTCTGAATCTCAATCACAAGTTCTGCGTTGGTTGGGCTATAGGCTGCGAACACATAAGCTGAGGTTTTCGGTAAAGCATTAATGCGTGATGAAATCTGCGAACTTGGTACGCCAGCTTGTCCTAGCTCTTCACGGCCATTGGTAATCCAGCGCTCACCTTCAATCATTTTCCAGTCGAATGCAGCTTGGTTTTCATTGGTGCGGTCTGCCGACCATGTGGATTCTGCAATCTTGGTGTAGTTTAGCTTTGGCCACTTTACGTTCTGGCCATAACCACGTGAATTAGGCATGCTCACCCAGTTATTAGGTTGAGCAGAAAGGTTTGCCCAAGTCGAGGAGATTCCAGACGAAGGGGCAATATCTACTGTTGTACCTGCTTGTGCGCTTGGCACAACCAGTATTGACGATGAGAAACAAATCAACGTCACAGCTGAGACAATCCGCTTAAATAGGCTGGTTGGTGTTTTTAAATCATTCATGAGGTTCCCCTTTTTCAAATTAATAGAGTTCGTCATGAACTAAAATAAGATTTGATACATATTCAAAAATTTCATTTTGCGCCGCGTCATCTGTTAGAAGCAGCGCCATCGCTGCCAGCGCAATTTCGCCAGAATGAATAGGGAACTTACGAATGGCGTCTTCAGCGCTATCCGCTTTGTTAATGCATTCAAGGCCAATTTGCAAAGTTGGTGACTCAAGATTGTTTGTGATGGTTTTCAAAACAGACATAACGACTCCTATTCCTATTTCCTCGCGGATGGAGGCCATCCGCGCGGGGGAGGGTTTAATTAAATATTGAGCGGACTTCAGAACGAATTTGTTCGTTAACGGGATTATTTTCTCCAACTTCATCCAGCAAATTTTGCGCTTCTCGTACTTTTCTCAATATGTAATTTTGATATTCGTCCATCTCATTTAGAACTTTTTGACTCCAACCCGACCCTGACCACCCGCGGTTGTTTGAAACATCAAAATGACCATCGCCCATGGTTTTGAAATATTCTTTATCTAAATATGACGGAAATAACGACTCAACAGTGAAAACTTCCTCCATCCCGTTTTGAACTTGAGAACTGTTGTAAACGCCATCCGCGAAGGTAAGACTCACCTTTCTGTTGAGCCAGTGGACAACCGCTATTAGTCGTTTCCCAAACATGTAATCTTCCGTCAGCAATATCAAAGATTTTTCTTTAAATTCTGACTTTACAGGTACGAAATACTCAAATAAATTATCTTGGGTAACTTGCATAAATTGCTCCTTTTTTAGATTAAATAATAATGAAATTAATGCTGTATCAACACTTAAATATTACTCCTAAACTCAAACACTAACAAGGCTATTTATCCTTTATTTTCAATTACTTACTGTTGATTTACTGTTTTTATTCAACAAAAATACAGTTAAATTTATTGTCTGTTTTGGACAAGCAAAACATGTCGTTTTCTTGTTAAGAAAAGCAGGGAATTTGACTAAATAAAAGTAAATTATTGGTAAGTTAAATTTACACAAATTCAAGATCAAAACCATCTCGCCGATGGGCAACGGTTGGCGGTTAAAACCAACCACCAACCAATGCCAAAGCTTAAATCACTACAAAGCCGTCAATAGTTCGCTACGCCTTTATCCGCGCCCATTCGTTGCTCGCCTTCGGCTCCGCTACGCTGTGGCCTGTGGTAAAGCTATTGACTGCTTTTTCGTTCTATTTACTTTTAACTCCACTTTTATTTGCAGATCTCACGTGCTCCTTTTCCTGCAGACCGCTTTTGAATTACCCGTCCACCAGCAAAGCTGGTGGGTGGTCCCTGGAAGGATCCTCCCAAGAGCGTGGAACGCGATTGGGTTGAGGACGGTTGCGCTTCAGCGCATCCGCCAGAGGGCTTTTAAAAAAAGCATGAGCGCTAGCGAATTCATTGTTTTGCGTAAAAAGATATCCACAATCAAAATTATCCTAATTATTAAAGTCTTATTAAAAGACTTGTTAAATACTTATTAGCCCAATTTTATTGAATATTTAAATTCAATCTAACCCACTGTTCTTATTGATTATTTCCTCATGTATTAAAATTAAAATTTTGATTTTTGGGACATAGTCGTCGGACTTTCGGACATAGTCGTCGGACTTTAAGCATAGTTTTAAGACATAGTCGTCGGTACTTTAAGACATAGTCGTCGGACTTTTTTAAGTGAAAAGACATAGCCGTCGGACTTTTGATTATTCAACATTAATACCTCTATCTTTAAGGTATTTTTCTTGGCTCGCCGTGGCTGGCTTTTTGCAATGTAGCTTAACTTGATCAAGCCCATTTTTAAAATCGAGGTGTAGATACCATCCATTCAACGGCTTAAATTTCTCAACTGCCTGCACCAAAGTACAACGTATCCATCTTGTAAAATCCTTTGCGCGAGCCCCTGAATTTTCGAACACAAACCTAGCTGTGATCGGATATGGTTCCGCGTGCCTTGTGTAGTACGTGTGCAACCATAAAGCGAGTTGGTTATTCCCCAGGCTAAATCTTTCATTCAAACTGATATATGAGTATCCATCTATTTGTAATGCATCACGAAGTGTTCGTTCGATAGAAATTTCGAGCATCTTCTTGTTACCATTACCAATAAAAACAGGCGTGCGGCCAGAGACTAACCTACAATAAAACGGAGGCATATTTGGCCTAGTAATAATTACTTCTGTGTTGTAGAGCCTTCGAACCGTAACTTCAAAACGAGCATAAGCTTGTGACGACGCAGATGATTTTTCTTCAGTTAGAAACTCATGTAATTTGACCCAAATATTTTCACCCAACCTAGTTCCACCTATACCATACAGAGAAATAATTCTTAAATATGTGGTTAAGTCAGATTGAGATAATGGTTCACCTACGAAATATATTTCGTACCTCTTCGAAGGTGTATATACCTTTACTTCTTCTTCATAAATTTGAAGGGATTTAGACTTTGACTTCCCATCTGTGGCTGCAAATAGGCTATTTCCTGAGAATATGTTTGGAAGTGTGGAATATCCTTTGTGACAGAACGGTAAATGAGACGCTACTAACTCAGCTCGTTGTTTAATTGCCTCTATTTCACAATTATTCAATTTGCTCATAAAGAACCACCCGCCACAGAGTCTGGTAGTCTTTTTGGTGGCCTCCCACGGCCGCGCTTTACCGAGGCGTCTGTTTTACTTTTATTATTTCGTGATTGAATCGGCTTTAAATTCTGAACCCACTCCATTATTTCACTGTACTTGAATCTGACAGAACTACTGGTGGGCTTGTAGACAGGGAATGGAAGACGCCCCGAATGAGATTTGTTGTAGATGGTACTAAGCTCTTCACCTAGAAGCGCGGCAACGTAATCCACGCCGACAAATATGGTTTTAGGATCAAGAATTTCTAAATGCTGTTGTTGCTTTTCTGACTGTGTTGTTTGTAAATTTGACTGCATGCTGTACTCCAATAACGAAGTTACAGCCCAGAACTATGGGATTTTATGTGGGCGCACCCGAATGCCCCCGAGGGCTTGAAAAGAGGCTTCTATGCGCTCAGTGAAATCGGTGCGGGTAGGAGTCGTTGCGTTAAATTAATATCGACAATGTGACGCGATTTTAAAAGCGGTGGTCGCTCGAATAACTGCTTTGTTAGCTGACTAATCAATACGCGCTCAATTACAATCAGCACGTCAACTAATACCTTTAATGATTTTAAAAAAACAGTAAGTAACCATTTACAAAAAACTTCTGAATCGCGTTTTTCATGAAATCTACGGAAAGCAATACTCTCTGAACTTGGAAATCGATAGTTAAACATAATTCGTTTAAATGAAAAGCGTATTAAACTTTCGATCCGCTCAATGCATTTAAACAGCCCATCAGTTCTTCTGTTGATTAGGCTGTACCGAATTGCTTTAAATGAATTGTCTGTCTTCATATTTAAATAAAAGTATACCTAAGTATAATAAAATGTAAATAATAAAATAAAAAATAATTTCTTTATAAACATATACTTATGGATAAATACTTATCCACGTCTCTAAAACCCAATAGGCACACCATTTAAATGACCTTGGTGCAAATTTGGTACAGTCATATATTAAAAATATAATGATATATAGTGAAATAGAATTATATGGAATGATATAAAACCATAGTATTTTCTTTAAAATCAAAGTACTATGCTTTATAAATGGTACCCCCGACACGAATCGAACGTGTGACCCTCCCCTTAGGAGGGGGATGCTCTATCCACTGAGCTACGGGGGCAACTTCTTTAGAAGGCTTGTATTATATAGTTGTCAGGGCATATTTAAAATATGATTATTTTCAGCTTGCAAACTAGTCTGCAAAATCCATATTTCAAAGCATATCGTGTGTGTTAGCGCGCATTAATTGTCAGCACTAACATAAACTTATTGTCGATTTTGCACACCAATACTTACAAAGACTCATAACAAAGACCATGATGCTAAAAATATTATTTTACATTGCCGTTCTAATATTGGCATTTTTTGGTTATCGCCATTATTCAAACTCATCCAATATTTTAAAAGTTGGCGACAATGCACCTAGCTTCACATTAAATGATGCAGAAGGCCAAACGCATTACTTATCCGATTATGCAGGGCAATATTTAGTGCTGTATTTTTATCCCAAAGATGACACACCCGGTTGCACGAAAGAAGCCTGCCAGTTTAGAGATGATTTGCACAAACTAGAAAAACTAGGCGCAAAAGTAGTGGGAATCAGCGTAGACGATAGCCGCAGTCATGCAGAATTTGCAAAAAAATATCATCTGCCTTTTCCGCTATTGAGCGATGAGGATGGCAGAGCAGCCAAAGAATACAATGCCTTAACCAATTTAGGCTTTATCAAAATTGCCAAACGCTATACTTTTTTAATTAACCCTGCAGGCAAGCTAGAAAAAATCTATCTGAACGTGAACACATCAAAACACTCTCAAGAAATTATTGATGATTTAACGAAACTCAAATAGCTTAAGTCATATATAAATCTATCTGCATATAGCCCGTATTGAGGAGAGATGATGAGGAACTTGGTAAAGCTTGGATTAATAGCCATGTCACTGGCACTACTAGCTGGCTGCGCGCAAAGCCCTAAAGTTGCTAACCTAGATTCACATAAGTGGAGAACACTTACCTGCAGCGGATTTTTGACTTGGAACGAATGCTGGCAACAGGCACGATCCATTTGCCCAAATGGGTTCTATACATCAGACCAATTGGAAAACTACACCATTCAACGCCGTGAAGTCAGTGTGGCATGTAAATCTTGATACGTTATTGGCAACCACATCACTTAGGTCATAATGAGTTCAGTTTCAAACTCTGGCTCAAATTCGTATGACGGCCCGCTTTGTGCGACTCATTGAAACTCAACCATAGTGGGTGTTAAAAAACCTCTACTTAGCGAATAATTGAGGCAAGTATCAAAATGCCTCAAAAATACAAATAGTCTCAGTTGTATTAAATGTTACTTGCAAATTAGCGCGTATCGCCATTTTCTTGATCTCACCTATAAGCACATCATGGTCATCAATATGGCGCATCAGAATAGCGCAATATGCTGAATAAAATCCATGTTGATTGACCTCGCGCACAATTTCAGCGAGGTTAATAGCATCCACATCGTTTAAATCTGCTGATGTTTTTGTATACTTTATTAACATGTTTTAATTACTCAAATTATTGAGCCTCAATTGATATTGCTCACGTCTTATCCGTTATTCCCGCGAAAGGTGTAGCAGAGATTCCGCACGGATGCTCCACAAGGGAGAATCCAGTTTAAAAGCCCAAAGTTAGCAATTAATCGTGGTCCGTCCCCTATTGTTTGATAAGCAGGTATTTGTGGCTGCCTGCTACTCCAATTCATCACAACTCATTTAGCGCCTCGTAAAGTACTAATATGGTTGCGATTGAATGCTTTATAGGGCAGTTGCAAATGCCCTGCTTTTTGTTCTGTTTTTATAGCCTTACTTCTTATCCGGTACAAACTGCCAATTCAAGCTAAACCAAATACCTCTCGGTGCACCAGGTGCAACAAAGTTGGTGCTGAGCCAATCGCCAGAATTATGGTTGTAGCCGTCCGGGCCAATAGCTCCATTAATGCTGGGTGAAAAAGGATTAACACCTAAACGACCAGCACTAAAATACTCCCTATCAAAAACGTTATTCACCAACATGCTAGCCGTCCACTCTTGATTGAACTTGTAACTGGTTTGGAAATTAAATACCGTATAACCAGGGATTTTTCCTGGGTTGGTAGTTGGTTGCCGATAGACAGTTCTGAATCCAGTTGGTACACCATTCGCATCAAACTCTTTAATGAATACAGGCCTTGCAACCCCCTTCCTATGCTCATTGTTTTCATTACCACGTAAGTAAGACCAGGAATGCATCACCGCACTTAAACCTACTGTCCAGTTCGGCGTAACGTCATAACTCACATTAGCATTTAGATTATGTAGTGACACACCCGGTATGCGGGAGCCTGGTTTTACAGTTATTTCACCAGGAGCAGTTTCACCAGAGCCAGCAAGTATAATTGGCGCGCTAGCGCTACTATTTGTTTCGCCACCCGTGACGAATGTACTTCTGAATTTAGCATCTGTCAGTGCGTAATTAAGGCTGAATCGTGCTTTTCCTATATCACCATTCATGCCCATTTCAATGCCCTGGCGACGTGTTTTGCCAATACTGTCAAAAAAGTTTTGATTACCAAAATAGGTGACCATGTAAATATCATCCTTAAGTTCAGTGCGGTAATAGCCTAAATTCCATTCAATCGCATCTGCCCAATGTCCACGCATGCCTAAATCAAACGTTTCTGCTTTAACTTGTGGTAAATAAGGGTCGCCAGATAAGCCACTGGGTAGTTGGCAAGAGCGTCCATTGGCGACACTGCGTGGAACAAAAACTTGATTGCCATTAGCATCTAATCCAAACGCAGTTGGTGTCTTATCTAAAGCACAGCCAAGCTCTACCACACTGGGGGTACGTGCACCCTGCGCCCAATTGGCATATAAATTCAAGTTTTTCTTGGCTTGCCAGGTGGCACCTAGTGAAGGATTTAGTGAGTAATAACTGAATTTTTCTGCTGCCTCTCCAAACTGCAGATTAAATGGCGCCAATCTATAACCTAATTCGCCCGAACAAACACCGTTAGGACATATTTCAAATAAGTTAGGAGTGTTAAGAATGTCGGAAAGGCTAATTTCTGACGCGCCGAAATCACGTGCCGCTAAAGTACTGTTCACTTGCGTTTCGTTGTACCGCACAGCACCAGTCATGTGAAAAGTTTCTACTGGGCTCCATGTTTCACTAAAATATAAACTTTTAGTGCGCGATGTACCGTCAAAGTTATTATTTGAGATTCCCCTGTCAGCAGCCGCATAAATATCTAATGCGCGATCAGGATCAATTTTTCCATTTCGCTTCGCATCAAAGAAACCTAAACGTTGCGAATTATTATATTCAGCATAGGCACTATCAATTGAAGCTCCAATCATGAATTTATGATGATCTAAGTTCCAGTTAAGCTGAGTAGAAAAGCCGTCTACAATTTGATTGATGCGATTGTCAGTTATAACAGCTGTTGGGATACCTTCTACATAACCTTCACCCCCATCATACAAACCGTCCACCGTCCTAGGCTGGTTTGTTACTGGATCAAACAATGTGTTGTAGCCTAAGCCAACATTCGCATTGGAATTAGTTTGAGTGTTTAGGCAAGCTTCACCATTTGCTGCCTGGCGAAAAGCAACAATATGTTTTACACCATCTTCAGTATAATAATTTGTTGCCCCTAGCCCGCTAAATATTTCAAAATCAACGCCAAGCGACGCTAAACTAGAAACAGCAAAGTCATTCGAAAAACCATCAACTCTTGCAATATAGGATACTTCTCCATTAGAAAAAGATGTTTCTTCTCCAAAAAATGTTCGATTTGATGGAAATTTATTTGTATAAACATATTGGGTCGGATTTGCATAGTAATCCAACTGATCTTTAAGTAAGTCTGCATAATATTGAGGCAGCTCTCGATTAAATGCATCCGATCCTAACAAATCAAAATCTGCAACACCATTACTAAACAACTCATTTAGAAAAGCACTTGAAGATAAGTCATTCGGATCTGGAAGATCAATCACTACATAGTCTGGGATGCCATATTTATTCGTGCTATTGAATTGACAAGTAAATTGGTCACCTTCTTTAAAGTTTTGGCTTACCGTTTGATTATCATAATCGGTATATACATCTGCATTCTTTTGCTTACGCTTGCTGTTACGTCTATACACCTGACCCGTAACCGTAAAATTGTCATTCACAAAATAATTGCCAGATAACTGAAACTGCGCAAGGCGGTTTTTAGTGGTATCTGGGCTGGTAAATACACTATTACGGTCTTGTTCATAAAAATTGGTAGGCACAACTCCATTTCCTACCAAATCATTACCCACAATCAAGCTGCTGAAACTTAAATCTAGTTTATCGCCACGGTAGCTGGCTTTACCAAAGAACTGATTCACCTTGCTAGGTGAATTATCACGCCAGCCATCTTCCATAAAAAAGTTGCCTGCACCAAAGAGTGCAAAAGTGCCATTGTTAATGCCACCTTCTACTTGCAGTTGTTTACGACCAAAAGAACCGGTTAGCACTTCTGCATCAACGCCTTCATTGTTAAAGCCATCTTTGGTTTTAACAGAAATAGCGCCACCTAATGTGCCCAATCCAAACAACGGATTTGATCCTGGGAAAACATCAAAATTTGCGATAGCGTTCATGGGAATCATGTCCCAGTTCACTACATCACCAAACGGTTCATTGACACGGATACCGTCAAAGAATACTGATAGACCCTGCGGAGTACCGATTTGTGGACCTGCTGTAAAGCCTCTGTATTGCACGTCCATTTGAAAGGGGTTGCCTTGGTAATCATTGACGGTGACGGATTGCAGTTTTTTATTCATTAAGTCGGTAATACTTAATGAATGGGATTCTTTGATCTCTTTGGCGGTAATGCTTTGCACGTTGCCGGGGATCTGGTCTTTGGTGAGTCCTAAACCGGGCAACGGGCCGATTTCGTAGAAGCGCTTGGCACGAACTTGGACTTGGTCTAACTCGACATCGATTGGGAGGTTGTTTTCACTGACTTTAACTGTTGGTGCTTTTCTGAGTTCCAGTTCGCCTTTTTTATTGTTAATGATTTCAAGCCCAGAATCTTTAAGTAATGTAGTAAAACCGTCTTTAACCGTATATTGGCCTTTTAAGCCTTGTGTGTGTTTCCCCTCGGTTAGCGTAGAATCAAAAGGAAGTAGTACACCAGCATTAGCAGCATAAAGTGATAGTGCATTAGTTAAATCGCCTGCTGGTATGTTAAAAGACTGTGCGGGAATGTTCGTTTTAAGCGGCTCTGCATTTGCAACGGGTGAATGTATGGCAAACGCTGAAATAGCTGCAGCTAGAACATTTTTTTGAAAGGCATGAGAAAGATTAAGCATAATGTCTCTTTAAAAATTTGGTTTATGCTGCCTATGCCACTTGAAAACCAAAAAGGGACAATACTTTTTTAATTATTTTTAAATAATTTTTTTAGATTGCTTTTACAGTCACCCAATACTTGGTGACCGAATCTACGCGAACAGGATAGGTTCTTTCTAAACTGGCAAATAGTGCATTCATATCTTTAATGGGAAATGCGCCTGAGATGAGAATTTTTGCAGCATTAGAATCGCACCGTAAAATGCCTTTGTGATAACGACGCAACTCTAAAACAAAGTCTTTAAGTGGCATATTCACCACATTAAACATACCTTTCACCCATAAATCAGCGCTAGGAGTTAGCGGCTTGGTTTGAGAAAAATAGCCTTCCCCAAAAGTGACCATATCACCTTGGTTAACTCTAAGAGTAGGATCATGTGTTAATGTGACAGTAGGAGTTGGTATAATTTCAACGACCCCTTCAAACACAGCCACAGTATGATAATTACCATTGTTGCGCACGGTAAATTTTGTGCCTAATGCACGTACATCTCCCTGTTTGGTTTGTACAATAAATGACAAATCGCTATTAGCACCGTGGCCAGTTTCGATGAATATTTCACCCTTAATTAGTATGACTGTACGACTTTTTTCGGTGTAATCGATGTTAATTGCTGAGTTAGTATTCAGAATTATTTTTGTATTATCTGCCAGTTGAATTTCGCGCTGGTCACCCGTTTGAGTTGCGTAATCAGCAGTAAATGTTTGCCATGGCTGATGTTGATAAGTTAGCCAGCCAGTAGTGGTTGCTGCAGCCACAATCCCTAAATTTTTCAGTAAGCGGCGGCGCTCTAAAGACTTAGGTTGATTTGCTGTAAGTAACGTGGCTTTGCTGATTGTAGGCGCAATGCCGTCAAATTGACCTGCAATAGATTGTATTTTTTGCCAAGCCTGATCATTATCTTCAGATGCTTGCCGCCAATTTTGAAAAGCGTGGCGATCAGTCTCGGTTACATTATCTGCATTCAGTTTTGCATACCAGTTTGTCGCAGCTTTTAAAGAGTCTGACATTTTAAAATAATTAGTATAGTGGACAGCTAAGCTGCAGAAGCGCAATGTAACAACGCTTTTGCAATATATTTTTTAATAGAGCTCACTGTAACACCAAGCTCTAACGCAATTTCTGCATAAGACATGCCGTCAACACGGTGCAATAAAAACGCGGCACGCGCATTGTGCGAAAGGCCACTAAGCATACAATCCAGCGCGATAATTCTTTCTAATAAAATTTGCTGATTTTCTAAAGACTGTCCACTATACGCATCTTGACTTCCACCAAGAGCCGCCAAGGCATTTAAATAAGCAGTTTCAATATCGCGACGGCGCAAAAAGTTAGCCATCAACCCATGTGCTATTTTTGTTAAGTATGCGCGCGGCTCAACAATCTGCTCAGTTTCTACCTTAGAAAGCAAACGCATAAATGTATCTTGCGTTAAATCAGCAGCGTCAAAAGTAGAGCCCACCTTTTTTGACAGCCATTTATGCAGCCAAGAGTTATGCTCAACATAAAACTCTCCGACCAACGCACTTTGCATTACCATATTCTTATCCTTAAATACTGCTAGATGGTTAGCTGTATTTAATAGCGAAAAACGTGCCTAAAAATAAAAACGATTAAGCCTTTGTTTTATTAGATAAAGTTAATTAAATATATTTTTAAGCGCTTTATAAATTGGCTGTAAACAACCAAAAGTTGGTTGTTTTAGGTTGTTATTAACCACCAGATCAAACGAATACAACTTTCCCTAAGCGTCCTTCAACGTATGATATACGCACGCTCTAAACGGTTTCTAATTCGCGATTGAAGTGGACAATATTGAAACAATAATTAATGGTCGCTTTGATCCAACACGCATCAGAACCGAAATTGGTTTAATGATACAGTGTGATATAAAAACCAGCTAACTCATTGATTTTTTTATGGTGCCCGGGGCCGGAATCGAACCGGCACGACCGTAAAGTCGAGAGATTTTAAGTCTCTTGTGTCTACCAATTTCACCACCCGGGCGGGTGATTACTACTGAATTTGTTGCGGAGCGTATTCTAACATCGTTAGGTCAATTATGACTAAAGTTTGTGAAAATAATTTGAATATTATTGTCTCAAACCCAGTTAAAACCATACTGGTTTAGGCCGATTAAAAATTACTACCTATTTGTAGCCAAACTTGATGTTTGCTGTCTTCGCCTTCAGTGTCGTTTCCATTGCTATCCAAACCACGATTTCCCGTAATCTGACGCCCGTAACTTAATTTTGCATCTAAATATTGATTGGTATAGCCTAAACCAAAACCGACGCTTGCTAATTGATAGCAGTTTTTTAATTTAGGATTGCCGGCATTCCAATCTGCCCAAGTATCTTTGAATTGGCACACGCCACCAGCATCGCCCAACAAGCTTGCGCTAAATTGTGATGTGATTGCGTACTTAGCTTCTAAATTTAGCATCCAGCCTTGATCTGCTGCTGCTTCGCCTACTGTAAATCCAGTCAAGCCGACCGGCCCGCCAAGCGAAAATTTTTCATATCCGCCCAAATTCGCATCTGCTAACTGTCCAGAAAACAGCGCTTTTGCAGTGAGCTTTTCACCCAGTATTTGTTGGCGCCCAAGATAAAAATTGATTTTGTTATAACGCCCGTCAGAGCGCCTTGTTAATCTGTCCGATGCCTGTTCAGCACGATTTCCAGATAAGTCTAGATCACCAGTGGTTAAACTTGCGCCGCCCCAAAACGTGCCACCCAAGCCAAAACCATCGCTATGATCACCTTTTAAACCAACTGTAAGCGCATGATAATCTTTATCAGAGACCTCAAACCCTAATACGTCATCTTTACTGCTAAACGACTCAATACTACCTTGAAAAGCAAGGTTACTGTAACGACTACGAATCAACGGATGTTTAATACTTGCCCGATAAGCATAGGATTCACCTTCCGGGTCAAGCACACTTAAATCACCGCCATTCACTTCATAATTAGAAACCGAGCCCGCTAGCTGGATGCGCGTGCCGGCATATCCAACCGGAAAGTCATAGGCGCCTTGTACGTATTCAAGACCTTTGCTTATTAAAGCATTTACAGTAAGTTGATCGCCCCAACCTGTTAAGTTGTTAAAACTAGCCAAGCCATTTAGGCGTGCTTTACCTAATAATCTTGAACCATAATTGTCGGCCCAAACGCGCGCATTAAATAAAGGTGTATCTGCCAAATTAACGGTGACATCGGTTTCACCTGTTTGAGCACCTTGCGACAAAGTCGCTTGCCCACTGAAACCAGGGGTATCGTTAATCAACAACATAGCGCGCTCTAGCGCTTGGCTACTTAGCGGCATGCCTTTTTGTTGTGTGCTTGCCAGCATTTTTGTCGCTAGCTTTGGATTTAAACGCGCTTTTGCGTCGCTATTGGTACGCACTTCACCCAACTTTGCTTCATTAATCTCAATTGTCACCAAGCCATTTTGAATATCTTGTGGTGGTAAAAACACTTTTGCCAGCCATCCATTGCGTTGATACAACTGACTAATTCTTTGAGTGACTTTAGTTAAGTCATCATAATCTAAGGTTTGACCAATATAAGATTGTACTTCGGCTTGCAACAGGCTATCAGGCAGCAACGTAGCGCCAACAAACTGAAAGCTAGTCACCTTTACTGAAATCGCATTGTCTGATTTAGGTGTAGCTTGTGTTGGCTCAACAGGCTGTGTGGGTGGCGGCAAGTTGGGCGTATTCAAGTTTTCAATATCACGCTGTATGCTACCAGAATCAATATTTGGCGCGGCATACAGATAATTTGTTTGAAAAATCGTGAATAACAGGCCACTTAATATAAACGGGCTAACTGGTAACTTATTGAAGTTTTTCATATTTTTTATTTATTATAGCTTTAAGCATGTTGTCGCCGCTAAGGCGTTGGCCACCACGCCGCCCACTAAAGGCTGGCTGATTGATGGCTCGTAGTCTACATTATCCGCACCAAACGCATCAAGCCCGTTAACTATCGGCTGATTGCCGTTAAACTGAGAGCAAGCTAACTCTTGATCTGATCGAGTAACGGCATTATTAAACACGCTGATATTGCCAGAGGTATTGACGGGGCTCACTGGTAAAATAGCCGCAGTGACAGTTAAATTACCTGCGTTCGATTTATTCAGCGTATAGCCTGTTGTTGCCGCAACAGGAGTCACATCAATCGCATAACTGCCTACGTTGCTTGCCACTGCTGAACCTGTAGAAGTAGCTGAACCAGTCAGTGAGTTAGCAACAGTATCTTGCGTGAATACATTGCCATAAGTTGCTGCATTAACAAACGGCGTTGCAATATAAGCATTAGCTACTAAGGTTGCTGCATCTTGCCCATAAGTTTTGGTTTGATCTGTTGAGGTAATATCTAAAGTTGGGCTTTGTACAAATACATAGCGATTACCTGCTTCAGCCGTCGCCACACCTAGTGAGCGCCCATAAATCGCTTGGTTGCCGCTATTAAGTCCGCCGTAAATATTACCAGCTAGAGCATCCGTATGCACAACCCAGCGGCCTGCTGTGGCTGTTAATGCATTCGCCCCTGCATTATTAATAAACGCATTGCTGGTTAATAAAATATCACCCGCTGAGCTAGTCATCGTACCGCCTGTTTGCAAGGTAATATTGTCAATCGCATTGACGGTTAACGTGCCAGTTAAATTAGATGCCGCATTTGCAAAACGGATACTGTTTATATCGCGCAAACTCACATCTTTTGCATTGGTGATTTTGACAATATCGATATCATTGTCTGTATTAGTTGCTATCACACTACCTGCACCAATAATTTCCAATGTGCTATTAGTGGCTGAAGTTAATATGCCATTGATGGTTAAAGTGGATGCAGCAGATGTTGTACCTATCTGGCTATTATCGCCCGCAGACACATTACCAGTAACTATTGCCGCATCAGTACCTGTCAACGCCGCGGCATTGGCTAAAGTAATTGCTTCTGCTGCTAAAGTCACATTATTCACATTAAGTGTTGCGCCACTGGCAACATTCGTACCGCCTGCTGTAGCACCCAGCGCATTTGCGTGTGCTGCAGTCAAAGTTCCACCTTGCACATTGGTTACGCCAGTATAAGTATTATTGCCGCTTAAGGTTAATGTGCCAGAACCTGCTTTATTAAAATTGCCAGCCGTACCGCTTATTACGCCGGAAAATGTAGTAGATGCATTATTACCGCCAGAGGTTAAGGCAGCAGTACCCATAACAATATTACCCGCGCCTGCAATTGAACCCACAGTTTCAGCATAACCATTTAAATCAAATGTAGCGCCAGATGAAATATTCATTGCACTTAAATCACCGATAGCGCCAGCGTTACCGAGCTTTAATGTATCCGCCTTAATATTAGTAGCACCTATGTAGGTATTGTTACCAGAGAATGTTAATTCACCACTACCGACTTTTTCTACAGCACCAGACCCGCTAATGCTATCGGCATAACTATATGCGTCAGACCGATTAAATACTACAGTTGCATTATTGGTAATATTTCCTACTATAGACCCATTAGTTGCACCATTACCTATCTGTAAAACACCCGCATTAACAACTGTTCCACCAGTATAAGTATTCGTTCCTGCGTAGATAAGTGATCCTGCACCCGATTTAGTCACTGTAGCATTATCACCAGCAATCACGCCACTGACGGTCAATGTGTCCATATTGTTAATATTAATCGCACCGGAATTATCCGCATTAATAGATGTAACGGTAGAAGTACCGCCGCCTATCGTGGTGATATTTACGTTGCCACCTGTGCCATTTGTGCCATGCGAAGTATCAATGGCTGCGGACGTTACTTGACTACCACTTAAAGTTACACTCCCTGCTGCACCACCAGTTCCTGTACCATTTGCATTACCTGTTTTTGCAGTGATTGTGCCTGTTGTAAGCGCTCCTGCGCCTGTAATAGAAATCACCCCCGCATTACCTCCAGCCTGATTACTTGCTCCGCCTGCGCCGCCATTTGCTGTTATTGCACCATTAATAGTGCGATTTACGCCAGTAATCGTAATATTGCCGGCATTACGGCCAGCAACGTCATTAGTAGGTACAGGGACGTTTATACTGGTATCAATATAACCATTAACTGTCACATCCGCCTTAGAGCTAATAACTACATTACCGCCATGCGCTTTGTTCTTAGCTCTCAGATCTATTGCCCCTGTCGTTACATTACCGCCATTAGCTTGATTAATAATTTTGACTTCACCAAAATTTCCACCAACCCCAATAACTGTGCCTGTTGAAGTGCCAGTACGTGCAAATAAACTACCATTAACCTTTATATCGCCGCTTACTAAATTATTGATGGTAATAAAACCAGCATTACCGCCATCAGCATCAGATACAGCCGCATGGCTTGCATTAGCGGAAATCGCACCCGTCTCTACTCCTGCGTTTGCAGTAATATTGACTATGCCTCCCGCCCGGCCTACGCTAGATGTTGTACCGCCATCGGCAGTAATCAAAGCGCCACCCAATAAAACAGCGTTACTTGCCGTAATAGTAATATTGCCCGCATTAGTGTTGGTAGCGCCAGTCGTCGCAATATTGCCAGCCGTGTGGGTAATATCGTAACCTTCTAATGTTAAGCCACCACGTTGAGTGGTAATGTTTGCACCAATCGCCACATTGCCTGCGCCATTGTCATCAGCATCTGCTTTTAAAGTTAATGCGCCTGTGCCATCTAAAGCTATTGCTGCCTTTACATGAATATCGTTATTAGCTTCTAACACCAAGTTGTTATTAGCTGAACCAGTAGCTGTTGCGACATTAAAAGCATCTTTAACAGTAATATCGTTAGTGGCTTGCAAGGTAATCGTGCTGCCCTCTGTGATGCCAGCAAAACTACCAGTAAGCGCAGTGACATCAAAAAAACTGTCCTGATTTAAGTCCTCTGCAAATGCCTCTTCATTATCAACAGCTGAAAATCCTATTGTATTTGCATCTGTGCCAACACCAATCGTAATATTAGTTGGATCCAGCAACAAATTACCGCCCCGACCATTCGCAGCACTTAAATCCACATTGCCTAAGAAGTTAAGCAAACGTTTGCCAGAAATTTCAACAAAACCTCCATTGCCTGAAACCACACCGCCTTTTGCCGAAACACTTCCGTAATAACGGGTAATATCATTTCCCCAAACAATCACCTTACCGCCATCGCCGCTATCTGTGGCATCTGCGATTAACTGTGCATCTTGATGAACAAATGTTTTAGTCGCATTTTGAATATCGGCGTTTTTACCTTGATAATCACCCCCGATCAAAATCGTACCGCCGCCTGTTTTGCCTGATACGTTCACGCTACTCGTGCTAAACATGCCGACATTGTCGCCCAACAAATGTACCGTGCCACCTTTTTGGCTGGATGAAACTGCTGAAATTTCGCCACTATTGACAACAGTTTTAGCCCCCGTTAAACGAACCACACCACCATCACTCACCATACTATTGGCTTCAATTTTGCCACTATTGTTAATCACGGAAGTGATTAGCCCATCCGCCGCTTTTGTGCTCATCAGCACTTGGCCATTGCCTACTTGAATCAAATGTTTATTCTCAACCAGCGTATTCACGCTGGCGCTATCCACTTGCACATTAATTAAACCATTACCATTAAAATCCAGCGTTATTGCATTACCTGCTGACATTGCAACCGTGCCTTGCAGTGCTGAGATCACACCTTCATTGCGCACTTCCGGCGCCAGTAGGGCAACATAACCGCCACTGTTAGCAACAATACTGCCCATATTGATAACGCTGCCGGCATTACCCGTAAACTGATAATTACCATTTAAAAAATCTTCATCGGCAATATTTAAAGTGGTAGCAACAATACCACCCACATTCACTTGTGCGTTTTTGCCAAACAGCACGCCGTTAGGGTTAATCAGCCACACCTGACCATTTGAATTTAGCTTACCGAAAATCTCACTGGGATTACCCGAAATCACCCGATTAAGTGAAATAGCATTGGCATTAGGCTGCACATAAGTCACTTGCGCATTGGCGCCAATGTTATAAGTGTTCCAGTTGATGATGGATTTTTGCGTATTTTGCAAAATATTCAATTGATTGCTATTTTGCGTAATGGCAGATTGCCCTGAAACCACTTGCCCGCCAGTCGGCAAAGCGTTTAACGCTGGGTCTGCCCAAGCAGCCATATTGGGTAATAAGCTCAATAGTGGCAACAATACAAGCGCAGCGGATTTGCTGTGTGATTTAGCAATTTCAGACACCACTTGCCATATCTGAGAAGATTTATTAAACACCAAACGGTAGCAATGATTCATCACAAAGTTCCAATAAAATTCTTTTTAACAATCAGAAAAAACAGGCAGTGAATGAATAAAAACTGCCGCACTAATAGCACATCAGCAAATTACATGCCGCCATCAATTCAGCTTTAGGCAATAAAAAAGCGCATTACCTTAACAGACAATGCGCCTCTTTAAACTAATACTGATTAGTGCTTATAAGCAAAACATCAGCAATTTATTTATTAACAGGCTCTCGTACAATTTGATATCGCAGTCCTTTTGACGACAGGATTTTGCTCGGTCCTTAACACGCCTAGCAATCGCCTTTAGGCTGCAGACTAGCGAACTGGCTTAATCAACTGTTGGTTTACCCCTAAAGGTTTCGCGTTC